>Ga0209257_1000464_pt1 | contig 74567 bp, 70 predicted proteins | sample AraplaCvi_mCL_r2_FD_184277 | JGI IMG/M metagenome (GOLD analysis project Ga0209257, IMG submission 184277) | Arabidopsis root microbial communities from North Carolina, USA - plate scrape MF_Cvi_mCL_r2 (SPAdes) (version 2) | ecosystem: Host-associated > Plants > Roots > Endosphere | place: USA...
GCCACGGCCTCAACCGCAACCTGGGCTTCACCGAGGAGGACCGGGTCGAGAACATCCGCCGGGTGGCCGAGGTGGCCAAGCTGATGGTCGACGCCGGCCTGATCGTCCTGACCGCCTTCATCTCCCCCTTCCGCGCCGAGCGCCGCCTGGCCCGCGAGATCCTGGCCGACGGCGAGTTCGTCGAGGTCTTCGTCGACACCCCCCTGGCCCTGGCCGAGCAGCGCGACGTCAAGGGCCTCTACAGGAAGGCCCGCGCCGGACAGCTGAAGAACTTCACCGGCATCGACAGCCCCTACGAGGCCCCCGAGCACCCCGAACTGCGCATCGACACCACCAACACCGACCCCGTCCAGGCCGCCGAACGCATCGTCGCCTGGCTGGAGGGCGAGATCGATTACGAGGTGTGATGATGAGGCCCCAGGACCCGCCCGGGCGATCGGTGCTGAACGGACCCGACCAGTTGGCCCTTGAGGCCGACGCGGTGCGGCTGTTCGCCCATCCGGCGGTCCAGGCGGCGGTCCGCGCCAAGCGCGCGGCCTTCGAAGCCCACCCGCTGGCCGGGACGCCGGCGGGCCGGGCGACCCTGGCGCTGAACCTGGAGGAGATGGCCTTCAGCGCGGTCGTGTCGGTGGTCGCCATGGATGTCGGCCGCACCTCGCCCTTCTGGACGTTGAACCTGCCGCATGATCGGGGCGGGCTGCGCGTACCGGGAACGCGGCACGGGGTGGACAATCCCGACAATGTCTACCGGGTCATCGCCGTGGACGACGTCAGCGGCTTCCGTATCGACGGCCAGGTCAACGACCGTCCCGGCGCCGATGTCAGCTTCACCCTGTTCAACGCCTATCCGGGCGCGGGCGTCGACAGCCAGTCGCAAGGCGTGCTGCTCCTCGACCAGCTGGACAAGGACGCGGACGGGCGGTTCAGCTTCACCGTCGGTCCGGACGCGGCCGGTGATCGCGCCAACCACCTCCAGACCCGCCCTGGCGCCGCCCGCCTGATCTTCGTGCGGGACTCGCTGCAGGACTGGGTGGTGGAGACGCCGGTCTCCCTGGCCGTCACCCGCACGGCCGGACCCGAGGTGACGGCGCCTACGGAGGACGAGCTGGTCGCCAAGGCGATCGAAGCCGTCGGCGCGTCCATCGACTACTGGCTTCGCCTGATGCCCCAGTGGTTCGGGACGCCGTTCAACGCCATCGCCAAGGGCCGCGCCAAGAACTTCTCCTATACGCAGCAGGCCACCAGCGAGGCCCGGTTCCGCCTGGCCGCCGACGAGGCCCTGGTCGTGACGATCGATCCGTGCGGAGCCAGGTACCTGGGCGTCCAGCTGGCCGATCCCTGGGGCGCGTCGATGGACTATGGCGCCCACACCTGCAGCCTGAACCAGCGCCAGGCCCATCGCTCGGCCGACGGGACGATCACCTATGTCGTTTCGCTGTCCGACCCGGGAGTCCACAACTGGCTGGATCCAGCGGGGCTGGAGCAGGGGACCATGCTGCATCGCTGGCAGGGCCTTCCGGACGGCGGGTTCGACTCCGAGCGCTCGGTGCGCTCATCCCGCGTCGTGAAGCTGGACCAGCTGGCCAGCGTCCTGCCGACCGACATGCGCCGGGTCACGCCGGCGGAACGCAGCCAACAATTGGCGCAACGCGCCGCCGGCCTGGCGCGGCGGCTGGACCGATCTCAGGAGGACACCATGGCGTCTGACATCCATTTCGATCCGTTCGAGGAAGACGCGCTGGCCGATCCCGGCGCGGCCTATGGCGCCCTGCGCGCCGCCTGTCCCTTCCATCACCAGCCGGCGCAGGACGGCCGGCCCGACTTCTATGTCCTGAGCGACCACGCCGAGATCAAGACCGACATCCTGCAGGGAAATCCGATCTGGTCGTTCCGGTTCGGCAACGCGATGAAGAACTCGATCAGCGACGTCGGCTTCAAGACCGACGGCGACTTTCACGCCGCGTTCCGCATGGTGGTGCAGCGCGGCCTGACCCCGCCGATGGTCAAGGCCTGGCGCCCCAAGATCGAGGCCATCGTCGACGAGCTGGTCGACGCGATGCTGGCGATCCCCGAGGGGCGCGGCGACTTCTACAGCCTGTTCGCCCTGCCGCTGCCGGCCCGGATGATGTGCCGGATGCTGGGCGCCCCCGAGGCCGACTACCAGAACTACAAGCGCTGGAGCGACACGCTGCAGTTCCTGACCTTCGAGGATCCCGAGCCCGGCTCCTACGAGACGGTGCTGCGGGAGATCTATCCGCACTTCACGACGCTGATCGAGCAGCGCCAGGCCCTGCTGGCCGCGGCCGGAATCGACGAGCCGGACCTGTCGCACCTGGGGGCGGTGCTGCCGGACGACTTCATGTCGCGCGCCCTGGTCTCGCGGGTCGAGGGACGGCGGCTGACGCACGAGGAGATGCTGAACATCTGCCTGGCCTTCCTGACCGGCGGCCAGGAGACGACCACCAACCTGATCGGCCACCTGCTGCGGCGGCTGCTGGAGGCGCCCGAACGCTGGGAGCGGCTGAAGGCCGATCCGTCGCTGATCGACAACGCGGTGGAAGAGTCGCTGCGCTTCGACCCGCCGGTGCTGGCCCATTTCCGCACCAGCCTGGGCGAGACGCAGATGCATGGCCACGACATTCCCGAGCGGGCCAAGCTGATGTTCTCGATCTGCGGGGCCAACCGCGATCCGGCGGTGTTCGAGGCCCCGGACGAGTTCCGCATCGACCGGCCGCTGCCCGAGGCGCGCCAGCACCTGTCATTCGGCTCCGGCGTCCATCTCTGCCTCGGCGCGCCGGTCGCGCGGCTGGAGGCCAGGATCGCCCTGGAGCGGCTGATCGAGCGCCTGCCGAACCTGCGCCTGCTGGGAGTGGGCGGGCGGGTGCGCACCTGGATGTACTGGGGCCATACCGGCCTCGACGTGGCCTGGAGCTGATCGCATGCTGAGGTCCGCGCCCCTGCCGCCGGAGGTCGCCCTGACGGCGCGCGCCCGAGCCCTGGCCTATCCCGAACATACGGCCGCGGGCTTGGCGGCCCTGGAGGCCGCGATCCCGCTGGCGGGGGACCTCGTCCTGACGCTGGAGGCTCTGAAGGCCGAGGCGATCCGGCGGGCGGACGGCCTGGTCGATTTCGGGCCGGCCCCGCTGGACGAGCCCCTGGCCGTCCTGTGCGGCTCGCTGAACGACGAAATCGAGCTCCACGCACTGGGGCGGATGCAGGTCTTCAACCAACTGGCGGGCCTCCTGACCCTGCGGTTGCGGTTCGAGGACCTCTGGCGCCGCTACCCGGAGATCCTGGACCAGCCGGTCGAGCGGCCGATCATCGTCATCGGCCTGCCCCGCAGCGGCACCACCATCCTGCACCGCCTGCTGTCGCGCGATCCGGCCAAGCGCTCGTCGCCGTTCTGGGAGCAGGTGGCGCCGCTGCCCGACGGCGATCCGACAGCGCCGCAGCCCGATCCCGACCCGCGCCTGGTCCGCATGCGCCAGTCCCTGGACATGCTGGACAAGGTCGTGCCCGACCTGAAGCTGATGCACGAGCTGACGGCCGATCAGCCGGACGAGGACATCAGCCTGCTGATCTTCGCCTTCGCCTCGCTGCAGTTCGAGTGGAGCTACAGGGTGCCCCGCTACAGCCGCTGGCACCAGGCGTTCGACCACACCGAGGGCTATCGCTACTTCCGCCGCGTGCTGCAGACCCTGCAATGGCTGCGCGGCGGTGATCGCTGGGTGCTGAAGGCGCCACAGCACCTGGAGCAGCTCAAGCCGCTGCTGAGCGTCTTCCCGGACGCCATCCTGGTGCAGACCCACCGCGATCCCGTGCCGGCCGTGGTCTCCCTGGCCAGCCTGACGACCTATGGCGGGCGGCGCTATTACGACCATCCCAACCCCCATGCGGTCGGGGCCGACATGGCGTCGATCGTCGAGCGCCTGCTGCGCCGGGGCGTCGAGGACAGGCCGGAGGACGACCGGCGCTTCGTCGACATCCAGTTCACCGACCTGATCGCCGATCCGCTGGGCTGCGTGCGACGCATCTACGCGGCTTCCGGCGACACGCTGGGTCCCGCGGCCGAGGCCGCGATGCAGACCTGGATCGACGACAATCGCCAGGGCAAGCATGGGGGGCACGACTACGCCGCCGAGGACTTTGGCCTGGATGTCGCCGACCTGCGCCGTCGCCTGGGCTTTTACCAGGAGCGCTTTTCCATTCCGGTCGACCGCCGGTTCGCGGGCTGAGGAGGCGCCGATGACCTCGCCGATCGATCCCGCCCTGTCGTCCGACCAGATCGCCGCCATCGCCGAGGAGGCTTACGTCTACGCCTTCCCGATGATGATCGCCTATGGCTTCTTCCACCGGCAGGCCTTGGGCCCCGACACGCCGGAGAAGCAGGCGATCGGGCGGTTCACCCATTTCCGCACCCTGGGCAGCCCGACGTTCAACAACGTCATTCCGTGGATCAACACCGACACGCTGTATTCCGCCGCCTGGCTGGACCTGCGCCGCGAGCCGGTGGTGCTGAAGGTTCCGCGGTTCGAGGGCCACCGGTTCCAGAACGTGCAGGCGGCCGACTGGTACACGATGAACTTCTTCACGCGCGGCACGCTGGACGTGGGCAACGCGGCGCGGACCTACCTGTTGGCCGGGCCCGACTGGAGCGGCCCTTCGCCGCCTGGCGTCGACGAGGTAGTGACGGCCGACAGCTGGATCATCAAGCTGTTCACGCGGATCATCGTCGAGGGGCCGGGCGACGAGGCCGCCGTCCATGGGCTGCAGGACCGGTACGCCCTGATCCCGCTCAGCCAATTCCTGGGGCGCGCCCCGCCGCCGGCCCCGCCAGCGGCCGAGTTTCCGGCCCCGCCCGCGTCCGGCCTGCGGGGACGCGGCTTCTTCGAGCAGCCGTCGCCCGAGTTCATCGGGACCTTCAACGCCCTGGTGACCCAGGCCGCCGTCCATCCGGACGAGGCGGCGCTGTTCAGGCGTTTCGCGGCGATCGGCGCGGCGCCCGGCGCGGCGTTCGACGCCTCGGCGCTCACGCCCGGACAGGCGGCGGCGATACAGGCCGGGATCGACGCCGGACTGGCCCGGATCGAGCATCGGCTGGCCAATCTCGACACGCCGGTCAATGGCTGGGTCTATCCGCTGGACCTGCGCGGCGGGCGCGATCGCCTGACCGGCGATCCCAAGGCCTATCTGGCCCGGGCGGTCGCCGCGCGATACGCCATCTGGGGACCTGGCGCCTCGGAGGTCGTCTACATGGTCGCCGAGACGGACGCCGCCGGCGCGCCGCTGGACGGGGCGGCCGCGGCCTATGAACTGACCTTCGACACGGCCCCGCCCGTCGACGGCTTCTGGTCCTATACGGTCTATGACGCGGCCACGCGGTTGCTCGTTCCGCATCCTTCCGGCCGTTACAAGCGTGGCGATCGTGACGCCGACATCCGCCGCAACGCCGAAGGCGGCTTCACCCTGCTGCTCCAGAACGCGCCGCCGCCGGCCGACCGCCTGGGGGACTGGCTGCCCGTGCCGGCGGGACGGTTCCAGGTGGTGGGGCGGCTGTACGGGCCGCATGCGGCCCTGCTGGACAAGACCTATTCCCCGCCGCCGCTGGTGGCCCGGCCCCTCTGACTGGCCCTAGGCGGGATAGGCGGTCGACTCGGCGAGATCGACGTGCAGGTCGTAGTCGGCCAGGCGCGCGTCGAGCGCGTCGCGGATGTATTTGCGTCCATCGGCGCCCAGCGCCATGTGGACCGGCGGCTTTTCCATCGCCGCCAAGGCCAGGACGACCGCCGCGCCGCGGGCCGGGTCGTTGGGGGCGGGGACGGCCGGACGCTCCATCGACTCCCGCAGGCGGGCGGTCATCGGCTCATAGTCGGGCAGGGGAGCCTGAGCCCAGGCCATGCTGGCGGCGCCGAAATTGGTCCGGAAGCCGCCCGGCTCGACCACGGTCACGCGGATGTCGAACGGGGCGAGTTCCTTGGCCAGGGCCTGGCTCAGCCCCGCGACCGCGAACTTGGAGGCGCAATAGAGCCCCATGCCCGGAAAGCCCCGCGCGCCCGCCACCGAGCCGATGTTGATGATGGCGCCGCCGCCGCGCGCCTTGAGATGCGGGATCGCCGCCTTCACCACCCGGAACACGCCGAAGAAATTGGTGTCCATCTCCCGGGCGGCCTCGGCCTCGGTCAGTTCCTCGACCGCGCCCACCAGTCCGTAGCCCGCATTGTTGACCACCACGTCGAGCCCGCCGGCGAGGGCGACCGCCGCGTCGACGGCCGGCCCGACGGCCTGGGCGTCCGTGACGTCGAGGGCCAGCGCATGGGCGCGCCCCGGCGCGAGGGCCTCGAACGCGGCGAACTGGTCGGGCTTGCGCAGCGTCCCCACGACCACGTGGCCGGCCGCGAGGGCCGCTTCGGCGATCGCCCGCCCCAGGCCGCTGGACACGCCGGTGATGAGCCAAGCCTTGGGAGAAACCATCGGAAGCCTCGTTGGCGGCGCCGGATCGGCGTCCGCTCCAGCCTTTCCCGCGGGGCCGGCCGCGTCCAGTCGTCGCGCCCGCCGCGCCGGGCATATCGCTGACGCGATCAGGACAGGGGGTCACATAGGCAAGGCCAACGCCAGGGATAAGGTGGGTGGCTGAGAGCCCGCCGAAAGAGAACGGGCCTCGCGTCGCCGGACGACTGGCGGCCAGGGACAGAAACGCAGAAGGGGAGCCCGATGGGCATTCGACGGAATTGGCGTGTACTAGCCTGCGCGACGACCGCCTTGTGCGGCGCGCCGGCCATTGCCTTCGCGCAGGCCGCGCCGGCCGCGCCCGCCCAGACGACGCCGGCCGCGCAACCGGCCGAGCAGACCGTCACCACGGTCGACGACATCATCGTTACGGCCCGGCGCCGCGAGGAACGCCTCCAGGACGTTCCCCTGGCGGTCACCGCGATCCCGCCCAAGGCCCTGGAGCGCGCCAACATCACCAACGTGTCGGGCCTTCGGACCCAGGCCCCGGCGCTGATCATCGTTCCAGGCGCGGGCGCCAACAAGAGCACTCCGACCTTCGCCATCCGCGGTCAGAGCCAGCAGGAACTGACGATTCTGGCCGACCCCTCGGTCTCGCTCTACATCGGCGACATCGTCGCGCCGCGCTCGCAGGGCGCCAACGGCGGCCTGTTCGACCTGGCGTCCGTCCAGGTCCTCAAGGGACCGCAGGGCACGCTGTTCGGGCGCAACTCGACGGGCGGCATCGTCCAGCTGATCCCCAACGCGCCCACCCACGACGCCGGCGGCTCGGTCGGCGTCACGGTCGGCAATTTCGGGACCCTGAACACCGAGGCCGTCGTCAACATGCCGCTGGGCGACAAGCTGGCGGCGCGCCTGGCCGTGGTGAGCAACAAGGACGACGGCTACCTGTACGACGTCCTGCTGGGGCGCAACGTCAACTTCACCGACAATCAGGCGCTGCGGTTCTCGCTGAAGTGGGATCCGAACGACGCCCTGACCAACACCCTGGTCGTCGACGCCTATCACTCCAACGAAGGCGGCGCCGGCTCCTTTGTCCGCGCCATTAATCCGAACGGAGTCTTCAATTCCGCGCCGGCCCGGACCCCGCGCAACTATCCGACGCTGCAGCAGATGCTGGCCGACCAGCAGGCGCGGGGCACGCTCAAGACCGCCAGCGGCACGCCGTCCTTCTCCAAGGTGGAAACCGTCACCGTCGCCAACTCGACGGTCTACGACCTGGGCGACCACATCTCGGTCAAGAACATCTTCGGCTACCGCGACGTGAAATCGCACAGCTACGAAGACACCGACGGCCTGCCGATCCCGCTGCTGGAGATCGAGCGGATCTTCGACCAGCACCAGTTTTCCGACGAGTTCCAGATCCTCGGCCAGAGCGGCAACCTGAACTGGATCGCCGGGGCCTACTACTTCCGTGAAAAGGGTTCGGACCAGGGCGCCAGCGTCACCGGCGCGGTCGATTTCGGCGACGTGCAGCCCACCAGCGTCTTCGCCTATCCGGGCTGGGCCAACACCTGGATCAAGGCGAAAAACACCAGCTACGCGGTGTTCGCCCAGGGCACCTACGCCTTCCCGAGCGTGGAGGGCCTGTCGCTGACCGCCGGCGTGCGCGGCAACTGGGACAAGCGCGAGGCCGACATCCTGAGCCGGACGGCGACGGCTTGCCGCTTCACCATGGACGAGGACCACAACCCGGCCACGGCCGAAACCAGGCCGACCCTGGCCAACTGCGACCTGCCGCTGTCGGTCAAGTACAGCGAGCCGACCTACAACGTCAGCCTCGACTACAAGTTCGGCGACAACAAGCTGCTCTATGTCGCCCATCGCCACGGCTACCGCACGGGCGGCTTCGGCGCCCGGGCCTCGACCGAGGCCGGCCTGCGCCGGACCTTCGAGCCCGAGATCGTCGACGACGTCGAAGTCGGCGTGAAGGCCGACTGGCGGTTCAACGGCGCCTTCCTGCGCACCAACCTGGCCGTCTACAGCAGCCAGTACAAGAACATCCAGCGGCTGCTGCAGGACAACACCGTGATCCCGATCACGACCGTGACGGCCAACGCCCAGAAGGCCGAGGTCCAGGGCGGGGAGTTCGAGTTCCTGTTCCGGCCGGTGTCGTCGATCGAGCTGTCGGGCTTCTGGGCCTATGCCGACGGGAAGTTCAAGAAGTTCATCGATCCCAACGGCGTGGATCTTTCGGCCACGGCCTTCTCGCGCACGCCCAAGAACGTCTACAGCCTGTCGGCCCGCTTCATGCCGACGATCCCGGACAAGATCGGCAGCGAGCTGTCGTTCGGCGCCAGCTATTTCCACAGCGACGGCTTCGTCGACAACGACGGCGCCGCGCCGACCCAGGTCACCTACGCCTACGAGCTGGTCAACCTGACCGCCGAGCTGCGCAATGTGGGCGGGACGAACGCCTCGATCGGCCTCTACGTCAACAATGCGCTGAACGAGAAGTACGACTTCGCCATGCTGGACGTGTTCTCCTCGCTGGGCTTCAGCGCCCGGACTCCGGGGGACCCGCGAACCTACGGCGTGCGGCTGAAGTACGAGTTCTAGGAACCCTCGGTCAAACCGGAAGGGGCGGAGATCCTGGTGATCTCCGCCCCTTTTTTGTCTGCTGATCCGACCCATCGGCGGCGTCGAATTGAACGACCCCAAACCTGTCAGCCATGTGTCCGAACAGATGTCCGCCATGTGCTCGGACTAATACCAAGCGCCCTTGAGTTCGACTCGTCGCTTCCCCTTACCGTCATCCCGGGCCTCGTGCCCGGGACCCATCGTTCAGCCGGCAACGCCTCACCTTGGCGCGCCAGCGCGCCACCCTCCTGCACCTGCGGCGGACAAATGGGTCCCGGGCACGAGGCCCGGGATGACGGGCTTTGAGGGGGGGGAACGGTCGAAATCAAAGGCCGTTTGGGGGAGTCGGAACCCAAGGACTCTTGGCCTCAGCGCGACGCCTTGTCCGGGCGATAGTCCTGCGGCAGGCCCAGGATCCGTTCGGCCACGGTGTTGAGCAGCATCTCGTCAGTGCCGCCGGCGATGCGCAGGGTCGGCTGGTCCATCCACGACATGGCGAAGTCGGTCTTGGGGCGGGGATGCGCGCCGGCGTCGAACCGCAGGCCGTCCGCGCCCATCAGGTCCAGCGCGCAGATCGCGACCTCGCGCCGGCCGCGCGCGCCGACCAGCTTGTGGATCGAGCCTTCCGGTCCGGGTTCGCGGCCCGCGGCCAGTTCCAGCACGGACTTCTCGTGGATCGCCGACAGGGCCTGTTGCGTCGCGAAGGCCCGGGCGATGACACCGCGGACACGGTGATCCTCGCTGGCCGGGCGGCCGTTCAGCGGGGTCCGTCGGGCCAGGGCGACCAGGGCGTCCAGGGGCGGTCCGAACCCGGCCTCGTCGGCCGCCGCCGTATAGCGCTCGATCATCAGGGTCTCGACCGCCAGGCGGAAGCCGGCCCCGATCTCGCCCAGGCGCCAGGCGTCCGGGATGCGGACGTCGTCGAAGAAGACCTCGTTGAACTCCTCGGCGCCATGCAGCTGCCGGATCGGCCGGACCGTGACGCCCGGCGCCTTCAGGTCGACGAAGAAATAGGTCAGGCCGCGATGCTTGGGCGCGTCCGGGTCGGAGCGGGCGACGATCACGCCGTAGTCCGAATACTGGGCGAAGGTCGTCCAGACCTTCTGGCCGGAGAGGATCCAGTCGTCGCCGTCCCGGACGGCGCGCGTGCGCACGGCCGCCAGATCCGAGCCCGTCGAGGGTTCGGAGAACAGCTGCGACCACATCTCCTCGCCACGCAGGGCGGGCGGCACGAAGCGGGCCTTCTGCTGGGGCGTGGCGTAGCGCAGCATCATCGGGATCGGCATCGACAGGCTGATGACGAAATAGGCCGAGGGAAAGCCGCGCGCGGCCTCTTCCTCGACGAACAGCACCTGCTCGATCTGGCTGAGGCCCGCGCCGCCATAGGCGGTCGGGAAGGTCAGTCCGGCGAATCCCGCCGCCGCCTTGGTCGCCTGCCAGCGGCGGGCCAGCGCCACGTCGTCGTCCAGGGACAGGCCCAGGCGCGCGGCCTGGCCGAACTCGGCGACATGCGGATCCATGAAGGCGATCGCGCGGGCGCGGAAGGCTTCCAGTTCGGGAGACAGGGCGGTCATGCGACCTGGCCCCGGGCCTGACGGGCGACGAGGCGTTCGGCCACGACATCCTCCCAGCGCCCGGCGGCGCCCAGCTCGAGGGCCAGGGCCCGGCTTCGACGATAGTAGAGGTGCAGGTCGTGCTCCCAGGTCACGCCGATGGCGCCGTGGGTCTGGATCGCCTCGCGGGCCGCCAGTTCGCTGGCCTCGATCGCGCAGAGCCGCGCGGCGCCCGCCTGGACCACCAGGTCGGCGGCGTCGTCGCGCAGGGCCAGGACCGCGCGCAGAGCGGCCCCACGCGCCAATTCCGTCGCGACATAGATCTCGGCGATGCGGTGCTTGATCGCCTGGAACTTGCCGATCGGCTGGCCGAAGGCCTGGCGCTCGTTGGCGAAGGCGCGGGCGCGTTCCAGGCAGGCCTCCGCGACGCCCAACTGCTCGAAGGCGACCACGACGGCGACACGGGCCAGCAGGTCGAGCGCGGCCTGGCGGGCGTCCGTCGCGACCAGGACCGTCGCGGGAGCGCCCTCGAAGGTCAGGTCGGCGTATCCGCGGCTGTTGTCGAAGGTCTGGACCGGCGCGCGGCGGGTCCGCGCATCGAGCTCGACCAGCGCCAGGACGTCGGACCCGGTCGCCGCGTCGTGCGCCAGGGTGACGAGGGCAGCGGCCTGCAGGCCGGCCGCGACCGGTCCCAGGACGCCGTGCAGGGCGCCGTCGCGAACCTCAGGCCTGTCGCCGCCGTCGAGGGCGCCGGTCAGGTCGACTGCGCCGATCGTCTCGCCGGCCGCCAGGCCCGGCAGATGCCTGGCCTGAACCTCGGACGCGCCGTGCAGGCGCAGGGCCTCGCTGACGCCGTAGCTCGTCGACAGGAACGGCGCGCCGGCGGCGAAGCGCCCCGTCAGCTGGGTGACCAGGCAGAGCTCGACAGGACCCAGGCCCAGGCCGCGGTGCTCTTCGCCGATGGTGACCGCGGTCCAGCCCATCTCCCGGCACGCGGTCCAGAAGACCTCGTCATGGCCTCCGGTCCGCTCGAGGAGATCGCGCAGCCGATCGGGCGAGAAGCCGTCGGCCAGCCGGCGTTCGGCCTCCCGGACGATCTGGCGGTGGTCGTCGTCGAGCAGGAAGGCCATGGCCGGACCTACAAGCCTTTCGCGATCAGGGCCGGGGCGTCCTTCCAGCCCTTGCCCTCGGCGACCAGCCGTTCCAGCAGCTTGGACGGGCCCCACCGGGTTTGGCCATTCTCGGCCCCCAGGGCGCGCGCGGTCTCCAGCACCTTGTCCAGACCGATCTGCTCGCCCCAGAACATCGGGCCGCCGGTGTGGATGGGAAAGCCGTAGCCGTTGACCCACGCGACGTCGATGTCGCTGGCGCGGATCGCTATGCCTTCCTCCAGCTCCTTGGCGCCTTCGTTGACCAGGGGATGGAACAGGCGGGCCAGGATCTCCTCGTCGGTGAAAGTCCGTTGCGCAATGCCCTGGCGCTTGGCCTCGGCGGTGATGATGGCGATGGCCTCCGGATCCGGCAGCCGGTCGCGACCCTCGTAGCGATAGAAGCCCGAGCCCGAGCGCTGGCCGATGCGGCCGGCCTCGACCATCCGCTCGACCAGTTCCGGCATGCGCTCGTCCGAGGGCAGGGTCTTCTTGCGCACGGCCCGGACGTTGACCGCCTGGGCCATGCCGGCCAGGTCGCGCATGGCTAGCGGACCCATGGCCATGCCGAACGCCTCGGCCACCCGGTCGATCTGCTCCGGCGTCGCGCCGCGCTCCAGCATGTATTCGGCGTTGACCGTATAGTACTGCAGCATGCGGTTGCCGATGAAGCCGTCGCAGTTGCCGGCCAGCACCGGCGCCTTGCCGATCTGCTTGCCCAGGGCCATGACCGTGGCGATGGTCTCGGGGCTGGTCTTCGAACCGCGCACCGCCTCCAGCAGCTTCATGACGTTGGCCGGGCTGAAGAAGTGGGCGCCGATCACCTTGTCGGGCCGGCTGGTGGCCGAGGCGATCTGGTCGATGTCCAGCGACGAGGTGTTGGTGCCCAGGATGGCGTGCGGCGGCGTCGCCTTGTCCAGCAGGGCGAAGATCTCCTGCTTTAGGGCCATGTCCTCGAACACCGCCTCGACAGCCATGTCCACGTCGCCCAGGTCGTCGTAGCCGCCGATCGGCTGGATGCGGCCCAGCCGCTCGTCCATCTGGGCCTGGGTGATCGAGCCGCGCGCCAGCGAGGTCTCGTAGGTCTTGCGCACCGTCGCCATGCCGCGCTCCAACGCCTCGGCGTTGACGTCCAGCAGCTTGACCGCGACGCCGGCGTTGGCGAACGACATGGCGATGCCGCCGCCCATCAGGCCCGAGCCGATCACCACCACCTTGCGGACGGGCAGCGGCTTCACCTCGGCCGAAACGTCCGGGATCTTACGGGCCTCGCGCTCGGCGAAGAAGTAGTGGATCAGCGCCTTGCGCTGGTCGCTGGCCATCAGCTCGGCGAAGGTCTGGCTTTCGTAGGCCTTGGCCTCGTCGAAGCTCCGGTTCGTCGCCGCCTCGATCACGTCGACGATGCGGGCCGGGGCGATCTGGCCGCGCCACTTCTTGCGGTTCTTGGCGCGGAAGTCCTCGAAGACCTTGGGATCGACGCCGTTGACCTTGTCGTTGCGGTCGCGCACTGGCGGAGGCGTCCCCTCGGCCGCCAGCTTCAGGGCGTAGGCGACGGCCTCGCTTCGAAGGTCGCTGACGATGGCGTCCACGACGCCCAGCCGCTCGGCCTCGACGGCGCCGATGTGGCGGCCGGTGGTGACGGCCTCCAGGGCGACCTCGACGCCGATCAGGCGCGGCAGGCGGACCGTGCCGCCGGCGCCGGGCAGCAGGCCAAGCTTGACCTCGGGCAGGCCGACCTTGGCCGAGGCGACGGCGACCCGGGCGTGAGCCGTCAGCGCCAGCTCCAACCCGCCGCCCAGGGCCGTGCCATGGATGGCCGCGACGATCGGCTTCGGGCTGGCCTCGAACTGGGCCTGCAAGGTCTGCAGGCGGGGCTCGGCCGCACTGTTGGGGGTGCCGAATTCGCTGATGTCGGCCCCGGCGATGAAGGTCGCGCCGCCGCCGAGGACCACGATCGCCTTGACGCCGCCGTCGGCCAGGGCGCGCGCCACTCCCTCGGCCAGTCCCGTGCGGACCGCCAGGCTGAGGGCGTTGACGGGCGGGTAGGCGACGGTGAGGACCGCGACTTCGTTCTCGACGGCGTATTCGACGGCGGACATGGAAACTCCCGAAGCTGACGCTCTGTCTTACGCGTCGCGGGAAGGCGGCCTCAACAAAACGCTGGCGGACGGGGGCTCTGATCGCGCTTACGATGGGCGGGGACCGGGCGCCGCCGCCTAGGCCAGGGACTGTCCGTCGTCGGCCGCGAAGACGCCGCCGGTGATGGCGCTGGAGGCGTCGGAACTCAGGAAGGTGACCAGGCCGTCCAGGTGGTCGGGCGTCATCACGCGGCGGCGCGGGAAGCTCTTGATCAGTTTTTGTCCGCCTTCGCCCGCCAGCCATTCGGCGTTGAGCTCGGTGACGATCCAGCCGGGGCAGATGGTGTTGACGTTGATCCCGTGCCGCGCCCACTCGCGGGCCAGGCCCTTGCCCAGCATGGCGACGCCCGCCTTGGAGGCGGAATAGGCGGTCAGGCCCGCCAGCGGCCGCAGCGAGCCCACCGAACCCAGCAGAATGATGCGACCCCGCGACGGATCCGGCGAGGCGATCAGCCGGCGCGCGCCCTCCCGCGCCGTCAGGTAGACGCCCTGGACGTTGATCCGCAGAAGCTGGCCCAGGTCGTCGGCCGGCAGGTCGGTGGCGGGGCCCTGGGCGTTCATCCCGGCGTTGGCGATGACGATGTCGGGCGTCCCGAAGGTCGCTTCCGCGTGGTCGTAGGCGGCCTTGATCGAGGCTTCGTCCTCGACGTCCATCTCGACGGGTTCGACCTGGCCGCCCTCGGCGCGGATCGCCTCGGCCAGCGATTGCAGACGGTCCAGGCGGCGGGCGCCGGCGACCACCCGCACGCCCTGCGCGGCGAGCATCTGGGCGAACCTCGTCCCCAGTCCCGAGGAGGCGCCGGTCACCAGGGCGACGCGGCCGGTCAGGTCGAAGGGCGAACTCATGGGAAGCTCCTGTTTCGTCAAGGCGATAGCGATCCGCCTTACACCCGGCGAGCCGCGCGCCGAAGGCATCGGATGGGCGATGCCGCCGGGCGGCCGACGATCAATAGAGGCTGGCCAGCAGAGCCTTCTCGAAGGGGATGCGCTCGTCCAGCCGGCCCTCGCGGACCTTGTCCGTCCAGTCGGGATCGGCCAGCAGGGCGCGGCCGACGGCGATCAGGTCGAACTCTCCGGCCTCCATCAGCGCTTCGACCCGCTCGACGCCGTCGAGCGCGGCGTCGGCGAAGCTGACCGTCGCGCTGTTGACCTGGCCCGGCGCGGTCTTGGCCGTCGAGGCCACGCCGGCCAGACCGACGCTGCCGACGGCGATGACGGGCTTGCCCGTGATCTCCCGCGTCCAGCCGGCCAGGGTCTTCTCCGACAGGTCCCGGAAGCCGGCTTCCCAGAAGCGCCGGGTCGAGGCGTGGAAGATCGTGACGCCGGCGTCCGACAGCGGGCCCAGCAGCGTCTCCAGTTCCCGCGGGGTCTGGGCCAGCTTGGCGCGATAGTCCTGCTGCTTGAACTGCGACCAGCGGAACGACAGCGGAAAGTCGGGCCCGACCCGGCGGCGGATCGCCTTGACCACCTCGATGCCGAAACGGGCGCGGGCCGCCAGGGTGGGGCCGCCCCAGGGATCGTTGCGGCGGTTGGTCTCGTGCCAGAAGAAGGTGTCGATCAGATAGCCGTGGGCGGCGTGCAGCTCGACGCCGTCGAAGCCCAGCGCCTGGGCGTTGGCCGCCGCGACGGCGTAGGCGTCGATGACGTCGGCGATGTCGGTCTCGCTCATCGGCTTGGTCAGGTGGGTGGTGTTCTCGAAGGCGTTGAGGTTCTCCGAGGGGCCAAAGCCCGGGACGTCGCGATCGGGCGCCATGCCGATCTCGCGGAAACTGCCGGTGTGCCACAGCTGTGGCATGATCCTGCCGCCTTCGGCGTGCACGGCCTCGACGACGCGCTTCCAGCCCGCCAGCGAGGCCTCGCCATAGAACCGCGGCACGTTCTCGTAGCTGTGCGCCGAAGGGTGGCCGATATAGGTGGCCTCGGTGATGATCAGGCCGACGCCGCCTCGCGCCCGACGGGCATAGTACTGGACCATGTCGTCGTGCGGGATCTCGTCGGGGCAGAAATAGCGCGACATCGGCGCCATCACGACACGGTTCTTCAGCGTCAGCGGACCCGTGGTGAACGGCCGGAACAGCGGGCTTTGGTCGTCGCTGGAACCGGCCGTCATGTCGTCTTCCTCGGGCGAAACTCGGATGCGGATCGTGACGTCGACGACATGGGGGCGCCACCTCGTCGGGCCGATTATCGCATGCCCGATCAACCGGGCCGCTGGCTTCGACCGGGGGGCGGGGGCACTATATAGCTCTGCGACAACGCCGCATCAGACGGCGCGCCCGCGGGCCTTAGGGAACACCGAGCATGCTCGACGACGCCGCCGCCGATCCTTCCGACGCCATGGTTCTGAACCCGTCGGGAAACAGCGTCGCCTACCAGCGGGAGAACGTCGCCAAGTGGAGCGACAAGCCGTTCCTCGACGCCGTGGAGACCGCCTCGCGGGCCGAGATCGAGGCCCTGCAGGAAAAGAAGCTGCTGGAGCAGCTGGCCTGGGTGGCGGAGCGGTCGGCGGTCGTGCGCGAGGTGTGGCGCGCCGCCGGCGTGGACCCGTTGAGCATCACCTCCCTGGAGGACTTCAAGGCCCGCGCGCCGTTCATGGACAAGGACACGCTCCGGGACTTCCGCGACCGCAACGACGACCCCTTCGGCGGGGTGCTCTGCGTCGATCGGGCCGAGATCCACAACATCGGGTCCAGCTCGGGCACGACCGGCGATCCGACCCTGTTCGCCGAGCGCTGGAACCGGCCCTATGAGGGCCCCTTCACGCCTCGGGAATACTGGCACCTGGGCCTGCGTCCCGGCGACTACGTGCTGGAGCTGAGCACGGTGCTGCGCGGCGTGGCCCATCGCATCACCCGGGCCGCCGGGGCCATCCCGCTGATGCTCAACCATGATCCCAACGAGGTCGAGCAGGCCGTCGAGTGGATCCTGAAGTACCGGCCGACCATCTTCTTCATGCTGTCCTCGCCGGTCATCTACGGCCTGGAGCGGCTGGAGCGGGAGAAGGGGATCGACATGGTCGACCTGTTTTCCAGCTTCAAGGCCTGCATCTACGGCGGCGAGCCCATCGGGCCGCGCATGCAGCGGACGATGGACCGCTGGGGCGTCAAGGTGTTCGAGTTCTCCAGCCTGGGGGACTCCGGCACGATCTGGGAATGCCAGGCCAAGGACGGGTTCCACGCCTGGGAAGACATCGCCATCGTCGAGGTTCTCGAACCCGGCGGCGACCGCCACGTCGCCGACGGCGAGGGCGGCGAACTGGTGGTGACGGCCATCCACAACAAGACCGACCCATTGATCCGCTACCGGTCCGGCGATTTCGTCCGCTACACCAAGGCGCCCTGCGCCTGCGGCCGTGAGCACGTGCGCCTGTGGCTGGCGGGCCGGCTGGGCGACGAGGTCGTCGTCGACGGCGTCTCGATCCTGCCGCGGGATATCTGGACGGCGGTCGAGGAGGTGCCGGAAACCGCCGCCGCCCTGTTCCAGATCATCCGTCCGCAGCGCGAGCTGACCGAGCTGAAGCTGCGCGTCGGCTATGACGGCCAGCCGGACCTCGACGACGTCGCCCGCCGCGTGGCCGACCAGGTCGAGGCGCGCATCAAGGTCCGTCCGCGCGTCGAACTGATCCCCAACAGTGAACTGATCAAGCTGGGTCCGCCCCACAAGATCCCCCGCGTCGCAAAGGCCTGAGGATGACCGTCGCCCTGCTAGATGCCCCGCCCGTGACTTCGGCCGCCCTGACCTTCGACGCGCCGGACGCGATCTGGGGCGTCGGGAGCGCGCCCATGGCCGGCGGCCTGGTCCACTATCCGCTGTCGAACCGGGATGTCATGGCAGACGTCGACTGGGCGGAAAAACGGCTTCGCGCCCTCGGCGTCGGGGCGGGCTCGCTGATCGACCTGGTGCATAACTACAGCGAGTGCGGCCAGTTCTGGCCCTACTACCTCGCCGCGATGCGGCTTGGCGCGCAGGTGATGAACGGGATGGCCACGCCCTGGGACGCGGGGCGCGTCGAGATGTACGTCCGGCGCTTCCCGCTGCACGCGGTGCTGGGGGTCGGCCCGCAGACGCTGGAGGGTCTGGCGATGTTCGGCTTCGACGCGGGCCAGGTGTTCGGCGACCTGGCGGTCGTCGGCGCGCGCGGCCGCGCGGCGGCGACGCTGGAGGCCCTGAACCTGCGCCCGCACCGCATGACCCTGCTGGGGCCCCTGATCCTGATCGCCGCGCCCGGCGAGGACGCGGCCTATGACATGGCCGAATGGACCCTGGAAACCGACGAGGACGGGCGCATCCTGGTGACCTCGGGCGCCGGTCGGGCCGCCCGCTACGCGCGTCTGGACACGGGCTTTCGCGGGCGCGTCGCCGACGGGCGTGTCGGCCTCGAGGACGGGGAATGACCGGGGCGAGCGTCCTGCAGCGGCTGGACCGCATCGAATCCCATCTGGCGATCCAGCAGTTGGCCGTCCGCTACGCCATGGCCGTCGACCGGCGCGACATCGACGAATGGCTCGGCATGTTCGTCGAGGACATCGACTGCGGCCGGCGCGGCAAGGGGCGTGAAGCGCTGCGGGGCTTCATCGAGCCGGCGGTGCGCGACTTCTACCGGACGGTCCACACGATCACCGGCCACGCCATCGACCGCATCGACGGCGACGTCGCCGAGGGACGCGTCTACTGCCGGGCCGAGCACGAGTTCGGCGACCAGTGGATCGTCCAGGCCATCTGCTATTTCGACACCTACGAGCGGCGGGGCGGCGTGTGGTATTTCGCCCGGCGGATCGAGGATTTCTTCTACACCTGCGACGTGCTGGAGCGACCGCAGGACGCGGACTTCGCGCGGTGGCCCGGGCCGACGCCCAAGCACGCCCCGCCGATGATGCTGCCGCGTTTTCCCACCTGGAAGAGCTTCTGGGGGGAAGCGGACGTCTCGCCGATCACGCGGCGTCCGATCGTACCCTGAGGCTCCGTCACCCCGCCAGGAAGTCCCGCAGATCGGGCATGTGCGGCTGGTGGGACTGGGCGCCGCCGTCGACGCTGTAGACTTGGCCGTTCACGAACGCCGATTCCGGGGACGCCAGGTAGACCGCCATCCAGCCGATATCCTCGGGCAGGCCGCCGCGGGTGACGGTGTTTTGGCGCAGCAAGGCCTTTTCCAGCTTGGCGCGGCGCTCGTCCGTGACGGGCTTGGTGGGGATGTAGCCGGGCGAGATGGCGTTGCAGCGCACGCCGTCGATCCCGTGCTGGGCGGCGACATAGCGGGTCAGGGTCGCCAGCCCGGCCTTCGAGCAGGCATAGGCCGTGTTGCCCAGGTCGCCCAGGAACATCGAGTTCGAGCAGATGTTGATGATCGCGCCGCCGCCCTGGCGCGCCATGTGCGGAACGACCTCGCGGCACATCAGCATCGGGCCGCGCAGGTTGATCGCCATCAGGGTGTCCCACAGTTCGACGGTCTGCTTGAGCAGCGGGCCGTCCTGGGTGGCCGACAGGACGGTGGCGGCGGCGTTGTTGACCACCACGTCGATCCCGCCGAAGGCCGCGACGGTGTCGGCGACCGCGGCCTTGATCGACTCCTCCGAGCCGATGTCGCACGCCACGGCGATCGCCTCGCCGCCGCCGGCGCGCAGCCGTTCGGCCAGGGCCTGCGCCTTGTCCAGGGCGATGTCGGCGATGACCACCCGGGCGCCCTGCGCCGCGAACAGCTCCGCGGTGGCCGCGCCGATGCCCGACGCCGCGCCGGTGATGAGGGAGACCAGGCCTGCCAGTCGCGTCATGATGTCGATCCTGTTCCGATGCCTCTGGTCTAGGCGATGGTCGCCGGGCCGTCGCGTGGTCCAGGGCGCTTGATCGCAACAGCGATAGGCTCCGGCCCGGACTCGCGCCCGTCCCGCGACCATGGGATTCAAACGGATAGTCGTGTCCGTGAGGAGTCCCATGATCGACCGCAAGCATATCGGCGCCGCGACGGAGGAGGTCTCGATCGAGGTCGAGCTCAGCCAGCTGCGCCTGTTCTGCCAGGCGACCGGCGAGACCAACCCGGTCTTCTTCGACGCGGACGCGGCGCGCGCGGCGGGGCATGAGACGATCCCGACGCCGCCGACCTATCCTCAGACCCTGCTGAACCTCAGCCCGTTCAAGAAGAACCTGGTGCTCGACGTCATCCAGGCCGACCTGGCCCGGATGCTCCATGGCGAGCAGGTGTTCGAGCACCATCACCCGATCCGGGTCGGCGACACCATTCGCATGCGCCAGAGCGTGGCCGACATCTACGACAAGAAGGGCGGGGCCCTGGAGTTCATCGTGCTGGAAACGCTCGCCCGCAACCAGGACGACATCGTCTGCGCCACGCTGAAAAGCGTCGCGGTGATCAGGAACTGAGGCCGGCATGAGCGCGCACGACCTATCGATGCTGGAAGCCGGCGACGCCTTGCCGACCCTGACGGCGGGACCGATCACGCCCCTGACCCTGGCCCTGTTCGCCGGCGGATCGGGTGACCACAACCCGATCCACGTGGACAAGGCGTTCGCCGCGTCGGCCGGATTTCCCGACGTCTTCGCCCACGGCATGCTGTCGATGGCCTATCTGGGACGGGCGCTGACCGACTGGGCGGGGCCGGCCGCGGTCCGCCAGTTCGGCGTCCGCTTCGCCGCGATCACCCCGCTGGGCGCCTCGGTCGCCTGCACCGGCCGGGTCGAGGCGATCGTCGAGCACGACGGCGAGCGACTGGCGAAGCTGGCGCTGCAGGCGGCGGTGGTCGACGGCCCCGTGACCCTGGTCGGCGAAGCCCTGGTGCGGATCGGCTGAACCATGGACCTGAGGTTTTCCCCGGAGGACATCGCGTTTCGGGACCAGGTCCGGGCCTTTGTGGCTCAGAACCTGTCGCCGGACACCCGCCGCAAGGTCGAGCAGGGCCGGGCGCTGGACAAGGCCGACGTGGTCGACTGGCAAAGGACGCTGAACCGCGTTGGCTGGGCCACGCCCAGCTGGCCGGCCTCGGCGGGCGGCCCCGGGTGGAGCGCGGTGCAGCGCTACATCTTCATGGACGAGCTGTACGCGGCCTGCGCGCCCGAGCCCCTGTCGTTCAACGTCTCGATGATCGGGCCGGTGCTGATCGCCTATGGCAGCGACGAGCAGAAGGCGCGCTTCCTCAAGGCGACGGCCAATCTGGACATCTGGTGGGCCCAGGGCTTCTCCGAGCCGGGCGCCGGATCCGATCTGGCGGCGCTCAGCGCCACGGCCGTGCGCGACGGCGACCACTATGTCGTCAACGGCCAGAAGCTCTGGCAGGGCATGGCGCACCGGGCCGACTGGATGTTCACCCTGGTGCGCACCGATCCGAACGCGGCCAAGAAACAGGGCGGGATCAGCTTCCTGCTGATCGACCTGAAGACGCCGGGCGTCACCATCCGGCCGATCATCACCATCGACGGCCGTCACGAGGTCAACGAGGTGTTCCTGGACGACGTCCGCGTGCCGGTCGGCGACCGGGTCGGCGAGGAGAACCAGGGCTGGACCTACGCCAAGTACCTGCTGTCCAACGAGCGGACCGGCATCGCCCGGATCGGCATGACCCGGCGGATCCTGGCGCGGGTCGCCGACGCCCTGTCCAGCGTCGAGGCGGGCCTGACCGAAGCCGAGCGCGCGCGCCACGCCGGGGAAGCGACCGCGATCGAGGCCGAGCTCCGGGCGCTGGAGATCACCCAGCTTCGGGTCCTGGCGGCGCAGCAGGCCGGCCAGACCGACCCGCGCTCGTCGATCCTGAAGATCAAGGGCGTAGAACTGCGGCAGGCGGCGTCGGAACTGTTGCTGCGGGTGGTCGGGCCGGTCGGCTACGCCTTCGCCTACGAGGGCCAGGACGAAGCGCCGTCCGAGGCGGCGTCGAACTATTTCACGCTGCGCGCGGCCTCGATCTACGGCGGGGCCAGCGAGGTGCAGAAGAACATCATCGCCTCGAGCGTGCTGGGCTTGTGAGGGCGGGATGAACTTCGATCTTTCGGAAGACCAGGCGATGCTGAAGGACACGGCCGAGCGCCTGTTCGCCCAGGCGGCCGGCAATCCGTCTGGCGATCTGTGGGCCAGGATGGCCGAGTTGGGCCTGCTGGCCGCGCCGTTCGCCGAGGAAGATGGCGGTCTGGGCCTTGGACCCGTCGAGACGATGATCCTGGCCGAGGCCGCGGGCCGGGCCCAGGTCCTCACCGCCTATGCCGGCGCGATCGCCGCGGCGGGGACGGCCTTGCGGCTTGCGCCGGTCCCGCCCTCGGCGTCGATCTCCAGCCTGGCCGCCGGCGAGGTCCCGGTCGCCTGGGCCCATGACGAGCTGGGCATGGCCAGCGGCCAGGCCAGGCGGACGCGGGTGCGATCGTCCGGCGAGGGCTGGATCGTGTCGGGGCGAAAGATCAACGTGACCCATGTCGCCGAGGACGGGCGGCTGGTCGTGACGGCCACCGCCGAGGGCGAGCCGATCCTGCTGATCATCCCGTTGGACGCCCAAGGCGTGGCGCGCCGCGACTACCACCTGTTCGACGGAACGCCCGCCTCGGAGGTCAGCTTCTACGAGGTGACGGTGGACGCGACGGCCGCGCTGGCCCGGGGCCCCGAGGCCGAGACCTTGACGGAACGGGCCCGCGAGCATCTGGTCGCCTTCCGGGCCGCGGAGGCCGTCGGCCTGATGCAAGCCCTGCTGGACGCCACGCTCGAACACCTGAAGACGCGCCGCCAGTTCGGCGAGCCGCTGTCCGCGTTCCAGGCGCTGCGGCACAGGGCGGCCGACATGCTGGTGGCGCTGGAGCAGGCGCGGTCGATGGCCATGCTCGCGGCCCTGTCCGTCGAGGAGCCCGACGGCGTGGCGCGGCGCAAGACGATCGCGCAGGTGCGGGCGGTGGTCGGAAAGGCCTGCAAGCTGGTCGGCCAGGCGGCCGTGCAGCTGCATGGCGGCGTCGGCGTCACCGAGGAGCACCCCGTCGGTCGCGGCTTTCGCCAGCTGACCCTGATCGACCTGGAGATGGAGCGGGGATGACCCTGTCGACTTCACCGCCTGGAGCGTTGGACGGCGCGCTGGCCCTGGTCGTCGAGCTGGGCCTGCCGGTGATGTCCGGCGTCGCCGAGGGGCTGGGGGACGCCGGCGCCGAGGTCGTCGTGCTGCGCGATCCGCGCCTGGCGGGGTCGAGCGACGATGTCGAGGCCGCCCTCGCGGTCGCCTTGGATCCAGGCCGCGCGCCGGCCCTGGTGGTGCTGAGCCTGCTGGCCGAGGCGACGACGGCGCTTGGGCCGCTGGACGGCGTCGATCTCCAGGCCTGGCGCGCCGGGGCCGCGGATCCGATCCGGATCGCGATGCGGGTGCTGACGGCGCTGGGCGCGCGGATGAAGCCGGCGGGGCGAGGGGCGATCCTGTTCCTGGCGCCGTCCCTATCCCTGGTCGGCGGCGCCGGCATGGTGGCGTTGAGCACCGCCCTGGAGGGACAGCGGGGCCTGATGAAATCGGTCGCGCGCCAGTGGGGGGCCAGCGGCGTGACCGTGAACTGGGCCGCGGCCGCGCCGCGAGCCCTGTCGCCGCATTTCGACGCGGCCGACCTGGCGGCCAAGGGCGATGCGGTTCCCATCGCCCTGGGCCGGCGTCCAGACGCCCGCACCGAGATCGCGGGACTGGCTGCCTGGCTGGCCGGTCCGGCCGGACGCGGCGTGACGGGCGCGACCCTGATGATCGACGGCGGCGAGTGGATGGTGCCATGACGGCCATGGACTGGACTTCGACGGCGGGCCTGCTGGCGGGACGCGTCGCGATCGTCACCGGGGCCAGCGGCGGCGTCGGCCGGGGACTGGCCCGCGCCCTGGCCCTGGCCGGGGCCCGGGTCGTCGTGGCGGCGCGGAGCCCGGCCGGCGGCGCGGAAACCGTCGCCCAGATCGAGGCAGAGGGCGGACAGGGCCTTTTCGTCGCCACCGACGTCTGTGACGCCGACGCGGTGCGCCGCACGGTCGAGGCCAGCGTCCAGGCGTTCGGCGGCCTCGACATCGTGGTCCACAACGCCGCCAGCACTCTGGCCAAGCCGACGCCGCTGGAAGACATCGACGACGCCCTGTGGGCGGAACAGGCCGGCGTGTCGCTGGACGCCCTGCATCATCTGGCCCACGCCGCGCTGCCCCATCTGCGCGACACCGGCCGAGGCCGTTTCCTGGTCCTGTCGTCGGCCCAGGGCCAGCACGGCGGGGCGATGAACCCCGCCTACACCGCCCTGAAGGCGGCGCAACGCGGGTTCGTCAAGGCGCTGGCCCGCGAGTGGGGCCCTCACGACATCGTCGTCAACGCCCTGGCCCCGGCGGCCCTGACCGACGCGGCCAGGACCTATCTGAAGGCCGACCCCGAGCGCACCCGCGAGGCCATGAAGAGCTTCCCGCTGGGCCGGATGGGCGACATGCGCGACGACATCGGGCCAGCCGCCGTCGCCATGTGCAGCGACTTGTGGCGCTACGTGACGGGCCAGACCGTCAATGTCGACGGCGGATACTACACGGCCCTGTAGCGCGCCAGCCGGTCAAGCCGAGGCGGTGAACTTGACGTCCAGATAGGCCTGCAGCCCCTCGACGCCGCCTTCCTGGCCGTGGCCGGAATCGCGGACGCCGCCGAACGGGGTCTCGGGATTGGAGACGGCGAGGGTGTTGAGCCCGACCATGCCGGCCTTCAGCGCCGCCCCGATGTCGGCGATCCGGCGGGCCGAGGTCGAGAAGGCGTAGGCAGCCAGGCCGTAGGGCAGGCTGTTGGCGCGTCGCACCACCTCGTCGAAGTCGGCGAAGGGCACGATCGGCGCGACCGGGCCGAACGGCTCGTCGGTCATGACCAGGGCGTCGTCGCCGATCCCCGTCACGACGGTCGGTTCATAGAACCAGCCGTCATTGCCGCGGCGGGCGCCGCCGGTCTCGACCCGGCCGCCGCGGTCGCGGACATCCTGCACGATCGCCTCCATCGCCTGGATACGGCGCGGATTGGCCAGGGGGCCCATCTGCACGCCGGCCTCCAGGCCGGAGCCCAGCTTCAGTCCCTTCGCCACCGCGGTGAACCGGGCGACGAAGCGGTCATAGGCCGCCTCCTGCACGAAGAAGCGGGTGGGCGAGATGCAGACCTGGCCCGCGTTGCGGTACTTCGCGGTCGCCGCCAGCTCCGCCGTCGCCTCGACATCGACGTCGTCGAACACCACGACCGGTCCGTGCCCGCCCAGCTCCATGGTGGTGCGCTTGAGGTCGCGGGTGCACAGCCCCATCAGATGCTTGCCGATGGCGGTCGAGCCCGTGAACGACACCTTGCGGATCGCGGGCGAGGCGATCAGGTGGGCCGAGACCTCGGCCGGCTTGCCGAAGACCAGGTTCAGGACTCCGGCCGGCAGGCCGGCGTCGGCGAAGGCGCGGGCGATCTCGACCGCCGTGCCGGGCACCTCCTCGGCCGCCTTGAGGATCAGGGTGCAGCCGGCCGCCAGGGCGCCGCCGATCTTGCGGCACGGCGTCAGGGCGGGGAAGTTCCACGGGGTGAAGGCGGCCACGGGGCCGACCGCTTCGAGGGTGACGGTCATGACCACGCCGGGGACCCGGCTGGGGACCACGCGGCCATAGGTGCGACGGCCTTCCTCGGCGTACCATTCGATGACGTCGGCGGCGTAGGCGATCTCGCCGCGCGATTCCGCCAGGGGCTTGCCCTGTTCCAGGGTCATCACTGCGGCGATCGCCTCGATGCGCGCGCGGATCAGGTCGGCGGCCCGGCGCAGCACCTTGGCCCGTTCGCTGGCCGGGGTCGCCGACCAGGCCGGAAAGGCGCGCGCGGCCGCGTCCAGGGCCTCGTCCAGGTCGGCCGTCGAGGCGTGCGGCAGGTCGGCGATCGGCCGCGCCGTGGCGGGGTCGAACACCGGCTCGGTCACGCGGCCCTCTCCGGACAGGAACCGGCCGTCGATGAACAGTTCGAGCGCGGTGTAGGTCGTCATGGGAATTGCCCTCGTTCTGGCCGCCGTCAGACGGCGCGCGCGTCTTCCAGGATCATGTCCGCGGCTTTCTCCGCGATCATGACGATGCCGGCGTGGGTGTTGCCCGACAGGACCGAGGGCATGATCGAGCCGTCGACGACCCGCAGGCCCGCGATCCCGTGGACCTTCAGCCGCTTGTCCACGACGGCGCCGGGATCGCTGCCCATCCGCGCCGTACAGGTCGGGTGATAGATCGTGCTGCCCCGCTCGCGGCAGTAGGCCAGGAGCTGATCGTCCGAGGCGCACTCCAGGCCCGGCTCGGATTCGCTCTCGACAAAGGGGGCGATGGCTGGCTGGCGCATGATGTCGCGCAGCACCTTCAGGCCGCCGATCGTGACGCGGCGGTCGGTTTCGGTCGCCAGGTAGTTCGGGTCGATCGCGGGCGGCGCGAACGGGTCGGGGCTGACGATCTTCAACGCGCCCCGGCTCTCGGGCCGAAGCTGGCAGGACGAGGCCGTGAATCCCGAGAAGGCGTGCAGCTTGTCGCCCATCTTGGTGGTCGAGAAGTTGATGAAGTGGATCTGGGTATCGGGCAGGGCCAGGGCCGGGTCGGTCTTCAGGAAAGCCCCCGCGTAGCCGGCGCTTACCGTCAGCGGCCCGCGGCGCTGAAGGGCGAACTTCAGGCCCACGCTCGCCATGCGCCATGGGCTGCGCATGTCGTCGTTGAAGGTGATGGCCTGGGTGCAGCGCAGGACCATGCGCACCTGCAGGTGGTCCTGCAGATCGGCGCCCACGCCCCTGAGGTCGTGGACCACGCGAACGCCGAGCGTGTTCAGCAGGTCGCCCGGCCCGACGCCGGACAGTTGCAGCAACTGGGGCGAGCCGATCGCCCCGGCGGCCAGGATGACCTCGCCGCCGGCGGTCGCGCGCGCCAACTCGCGGCCGCGGCGCCATTCGACCCCCACCGCCCGGCGCCCCTGGAACAGGAGCTTGGTGGCGTGGGCGCGGGTCACGACGGTCAGGTTGGCGCGTCGCCGGGCCGGGCGCAGATAGGCCACGGCGGAGCTGACGCGAAGGCCGCGCCGCGAGGTGGTCTGGTAGTAGCCGGCGCCCTCCTGGGTCGCGCCGTTGAAGTCGTCGTTGCGTGGGTGGCCGGCCTGCTGCGCCGCCGCGATGAAGGCGTCGCACAGGGGATGGGGCTCGGCCTGGTCCGAGACGGGCAGGGGGCCGCCCTGGCCATGGAAGGCGTCGGCGCCGCGCGCCTGGTCTTCCGCCTTGCGGAAATAGGGCAGGACGTCGTCATAGGACCATCCGACATTCCCCAGCTGCCGCCAGGCGTCGAAATCCTCCTTCTGGCCGCGAACATAGACCAGGCCATTGATCGAGCTGGAGCCGCCCAGGACCTTGCCGCGCGGCTGGTTGATCCTTCGGTCGTTGAGGCCGGGCTGGGGCGTCGTCTGGAACATCCAGTTGACCTTGGGGTCGACGAACAGCTTGCCGTAGCCGAGCGGGATGTGGATCCAGGGATTGGTGTCCTCGCCGCCCGCTTCCAGCAGCAGGACCTTGTACCGGCCGTCGGCGCTCAGCCGATTGGCCAGGACGCAGCCCGCCGACCCCGCGCCGACGATGATGTAGTCGAAGGCGCCCAGCTCACGCATGCAGCACCTCGCGAGCCAGCCGGGCGACCTCGTCGGCTATGGCCAGGGAGGCCGTCAGGCCGGGGCTTTCGATGCCGAACAGGTTGATCAGACCCGCGCCCGGGCCGGTGGGATTGGCCTCGATGCGGAAGTCGGCGGCGGGGGCTCCGGGACCCGAGATCTTCGGGCGGACGCCGGCGTACCCCGGGGCCAGGGCGCCGTCGGGGAGGCCTGGCCAGTAGCGTCGCACCGCGCCGTAGAAGCGCTCGGCGCGGCGGGGATCGACGGCGTAGTCGGGTCCCTCGACCCATTCCACGTCGGGTCCGAACTTGGCCTGGCCGCCCATGTCCAGCGTCAGATGGACGCCCAGGCCGCCCGGCTCGGGCGTCGGATAGATCAGGCGGCTGAAGGGCGATCGCCCCGACAGGGTGAAATAACTGCCCTTGGCGTAGAACGCCGTAGCCTTCGCGGGGGGCGGCAGGCCCTCGGCGGTGTCGGCTAGGCCCGGCGCGCCGAGGCCGGCGCTGTTAACGACCAGCCGCGCTTTCAGGGACGGCGCGGGATCCCCGCCGATGACCAGGGCGACGCCGTCGGGCTCGAGCCGCAGGCCGGTCACGGAGGTGAGAAACGCCGCCATCGCGCCGTGGGCCTCGGCCTCGCCCTGGAGCGACAGCATGTAGGCGTGGGAATCGATGATGCCGGTCGAAGGCGAGAGCAGGGCGGCGACGCAGGCCAGGGCCGGCTCCAGCGCCCGGGCGGCGTCGGCGTCGAGCCAGGTCAGGTCGTCGACGCCGTTGGCCCGGGCGGCGTGCTGGAGGCGTTCGAGGTCCTGGACCTGGTCGGGATGGCTGGCGACGATCAGCTTGCCGCAGCGCTGGTGCGGGATCCGGCGGCTTTCGCAATAGGCGTAGAGCTGGGCCTTGCCACGCACGCATAGGCGCGTCTTCAGCGAGTCCCTCGGATAGTAGATGCCGGCGTGAATGACTTCGCTGTTGCGGGAGCTGACGCCCGAGCCGATGTGATCCTCGGCCTCCAGGATCACTACCTCGCGGCCGGCAACGGCCAGCGCGCGCGCCGCCGCAAGACCGACGACGCCGGCGCCGATCACCACGCATTCGACTGTATCCATGGGTCAGCGTAAACACGCCGCCGCCACGGGTTAAAGTCAGGCTCCGTTGGGATCGCGGACGCGATCAGCCGGGCCTCGCATGGGGTGTTTTTCGGAGCGCGGGTCTCCTAGTCTGGCCTTGGACGGAGATGACATGACCGGCGATTCTGAAATCCTGGAACGCGACAGCGGCGGGCCGCGCGCCATGGGGCGGGTGCTGGCCCTGCTGGAGCTGCTGGCCGGCGCGCCGGTGGGCCTGCCGCTGGCCGACATCTCCGTGGCCCTGGGCGTGCCCAAGAGCACGCTGCTCAACAGCCTTCGCCCCCTGGTCAGCGACGATTTCCTGGTCGTCGAGGGCGCGCTCTACCGGCTAGGGCCGCGCGCCTTCCGGCTGGCGGCCACGATCGGCTCGGCCTATGACCTGCCCCGCCTGGCGCGAGGCTATCTGCGCGCCCTGGCCGACGAGACCCAGGAGTCGGTCAATCTCGCCGTGCTGGATCACCAGACCCACCGCTTCGTCTATATCGACGTCCTGGAGAGCCCGCGTCCCGTGCGCTACATGGTGCGGCTGGGCATGAGCGGGCCGCTCTATTCGACGGCGGCGGGCCGGGTGCTGCTGGCCTATCAGTCGCCCGACTATCAAAACGACTACATCGCCAAGGCCAAGCTGGCTCCGCTGACCGCCCGGACCAATACCGATCGCGAGGTTCTGCGCGCCCAGTTGGAAGAGGTGCGCCGCAAGGGCTTCTGGGTCAGCCTGGGGGAGTCGGTCGAGGATTCGGCGGCGGTGGCCGCGCCGGTGTTCGGCCCGGACGGCGCCATCCTCGCCGCGATTTCCCTGGGCGCGCCCTCGGACCGGCTGCTGGCCAACCAGGACGCGCTGGTCGCCGCGGTCGTGAAAACGGCCGCGCATGCCTCGGGAGGCATGGCGGCCGTCTGACGCTCCCTCTTGCGGGGAGCTGTCGCGAAGCGGCGGGGCTCTCGCCTAGAGGGGCAGGCCGGCCAGCTTCATGCCGTTCTCGTACATCACCTTGGCCGTATCGGCGTCGCTCAGGTCCTTGCAGGCCTCGTCGGCGAAGATGCGGGGCTGTTCGACGCCCTCGGAATGCGGGTAGTCCGAACCCATCAGCAGCCAGTCGGCGTCGCCCGTCTGGTCGACGATGGCTTTGATGTTGTCCTCGGGATAGGCGACGATCTTGACGTGGCGCTTGAAGATCTTGCTGGGGCGCTCCTTCAGCTGGCCGCCGGGCCAGTAGCCGTTCTTGGCCATGCCCCGCACCTTGTCCATCTTGACCAGCATCGACGGCACCCACTCGGCCCCGTTCTCGGCCGAGATCAGGGTGATGTTGGGGAAGCGTTCGAAGAAGTTCAGCAGCACGAAGCTGGACAGGGTCTCGATCACCGGCCGTTCGGAATAGCCGTGCATCCACATGAAGGCGGTCTGGCGCAGCCGCGACTTCTGCATCGGCTCGCCCCACACGGCCATGTGGTCCTTCAGATAGATCGCCTCGGAGACGTGGAAGACCACGCCGACGCCGGCCTCGTTGAGGATGGCCCAGAACGGGTCGTGGTCGGGATGGGCCGGCGCCTTGCCGTTGTAGGGGCCCATCGGCATCAGCACGAACTTGGCGCCGTTGGCCACCGCCCACCTGGCCTGCTCGATCGCCTGGGGCAGGTCGGCCAGGGTCAGGACCGGGCAGCTGAAGATCTTGTTCTTGTAGTTGAACTTCCACTGGTCGAGCATCCAGCGGTTATAGGCGTTGAGGATCGCGTAGGCCGGGTCGGGCTCGTCCAGATAGCTGATCGCGCTGACGAAGTTGCCGCAATAGAGCATCGAGGATCGGACGTCCCATTTGTCCAGGATCTTCTCGCGCTCGGCCGGGTCGGTCATGGTCGGGGTGATCGGCACCCGCATGTCGACCTCGGCCTTGCCCTCCTTCTGGGCGCGCAGCCACTCGTGCAGCTTGCCGGGCGGCGGGATCTTGAAGTCCTCGGTCATGTAGTCGGCGCTGATCTCGACCTTGCGCTTGCCGACATGCAGGGCGAACTGGCCGTCGTCGGCGACCTTGTAGTTCAGGCCCCAGTCTTCCTTGTACTTGGCCGGCACGTAGACGTCGAAGGCCTCGGGCGTCTCGTAGAGGTGGGTGTCGGCGTCGAAGATCGGACCCTTGTAGCGCCAGCCTGTCGCGTGATCCGGGGCAATGGCGGTGTCGGTCATGGCGTCTCCTCGCCGGCGTCCGGCGGAATTGCAGAAAACTGAATATCGTTCAATTTTCTGTTCACGCGATCGAAAAGTCAAGGCTCAGGGCGGTCGCGGGGGATCGCCCATGCGATCCGCGCCGCCTTCAGCCGAGGACCAGATCGGCGACGGAGGCCTTCTGCGCCTGCGTCAGCGCCAGCGGCCGCCGGCTGGCGCGATCCACATAGACATGGACGAAATAGCCGGCGGCCACCGGCGCCTCGCGCCCCTCGACGAACAGGCCAATCTCGAACCGGATGCTCTTGTCGCCCAGCTTGCCGATCCGCACGCCGGCCTGGACGGTCTGCGGGAATTCGACCGGGGCCAGGAAGTTGCAGTGGCTTTCGACGCAAAGGCCGATCGACGGCGAGTCGGGCAGCCAGATGACCCGTCGCTCGAACAGCATCCGGGTCACGGCGGTGTCGAACCAGCTATAGTAGACGACGTTGTTGGCGTGGCCGTAGGGGTCGCCGTCCGCCCAGCGGGTCGGGATGTCCGCCCACGCGCCGTAGTGCTCGCGGCGTTCGTCCTGGGGCTTGCGGGCGTCGGTCATGCGGCGGCGCCCTGCCGGACAAGGCGCAGGAACTCGGCCCGGGTCCGCGGGTCGTCGCGGACCACGCCGCGCAGGCTGCTGGTGGTCAGCCGCGAGCCCGGCGTGTTGACCCCGCGCAGGGTCATGCAGCTGTGCTCGGCCTCGATCACCACCCCGACGCCGTGCGGCTGCAGGACATCTTCGATAGCCTGGGCGATCTCGGCGGTCAGTTTCTCCTGGATCTGCAGGCGCCGCGCGAAGCCGTTGACCACCCGCGCCAGCTTCGAGATGCCGACCACCTTGTTGGTGGGCAGGTAGCCGACATGGGCGACGCCCGTGACCGGCAGCATGTGGTGCTCGCAGAAGCTGACCACGCGGATGTTGCTCAGCACGACCAACTGGTCGTAGCCGGCGACCTCCTGGAACGTCCGCTCCAGATAGCCGCGCGGATCGGTTTCATAGCCGGAGAACAGCTCGCGGTAGGACTTGGCCACCCTTTCGGGCGTGTCCAGCAGGCCTTCGCGCGAAGGATCGTCGCCGGCCCATTCCAGCAACACGCGCACGGCGGCTTCGGCGTCGGCCTGGGTGGGACCGGGTTTGCTCATGGTCGGATGCTCATGCCTTCTCGAACAGATGAACCGCCGCCGCCGTTCCCAGGCCCACGACGTGGGTCAGGCCGACCCGGGCGCCGCGGACCTGGCGCGCGCCGGCCTCGCCGCGCAGGTGCAGCGCGACCTCGTACATGTTGGCGATGCCAGTCGCGCCCAGGGGATGGCCCTTGGAGAGCAGCCCGCCGGAGACATTGACCGGCACGCGGCCGCCCAGGGCGGTGACGCCGTCGTCGATCATCCGCCCGGCCTCGCCCAGCCCGCACAGCTGGAGGTTCTCGTAGTGCAGCAGTTCGGCCGTGGCGAAGCAGTCGTGAAGTTCGACCAGGCTGACGTCGCGTGGGTCGATCCCGGCCTGCTCGTAGGCCGAACTCGCCGCCAGCCGGGTGCAGCCGTTGACGTCGGGCATGATCGGGTTGCGCGGGTTCCAGGGATCGGACGCCAGGGCCGAGGCCAGCACGCGGATCGCCCGCGTCAGGCCCAGTTGCCGGGCCTTCTTCTCGGACACCACCACGGCCGCGGCGGCCCCGTCGACGTTCACCGAGCACATCAGCTTGGTGTTGGGATAGGCGATCATCTCCGAGCCCATCACCTCCTCCAGCGGCGTCTCCTTCTGGTAGACGGCCTTGGGGTTCATGGTCGAATGGTGGTGGTTCTTCACCGACACCTTGGCGAACTGCTCGAAGGTGGTGCCGTACTGGCCGGCGTGCTCCATGCCGGACTCAGCGAAGACGGCGGGCATGGAGGCCGAGCCGAACAGGCCTTCCAGCGGAATCCCGGTCTCGTGGCCCGCGCCGAGCATGCCGCGCGGCATCTTCTCGACGCCCACCGCCAGGACGACGTCATAGAGGCCCGACTTCACGGCGATCCAGGCCTCGCGGAAGGCCGAGGCGCCGGTGGCGCAGGCGTTGGAGATGTTGGTGACCGGGATGCCCGTCTGGCCGATCTCGCGCATGATCGCCTGGCCGGTCATGTCGTAGGCGCCGAACACCGACCCGCAGTACAGGGCCTGGACGTCGTGGACGGCCAGGCCAGCGTCGTCCAGCGCCAGCAGCGCCGCCTCGCCGCCCAGCTGGGCGAAGGTCCGGTCCGGATATTTGCCGAACTTCAGCATGTCGATGCCGAGGATGTAGACGTTCTCGCTCATGGCGGACCTCAGGCCGAAGGTTCGAAGAAGAAGGCGACATAGGACGCGCCGTCCTTGTCGGTGCGGCCCAGGGCGTCGCCGAACACCATCCTGACCGGCATGCCGATCCGCAGGGCGCCGGGCTCGGGCGCGACGTTGATCAGGTTGCCCTTCAGCGTCAGGCCGTCGTCCAGGTCGACGATGGCCGAGACGAACGGGACGGGGACGCCGGGATACGAGCGCCGGACGATCGAATAGGCGTGCAGCCTGCCGGTCGTCGGGGCACGATAGGTCTCGATCGAGTCGCGCGCGCCACAGGCCGGGCAGGCCAGGCGCGTCGCCGCCGTGCGGGCGCCGCACGCCCGGCAAAGACGGCCTTCGACGAAGGGTTCGGGTCCGTCCAGTCGGATCCAGGGCAGGGCGGGGCGGGGCGCGACGGCGTCGACTTGGGTCATGGATGGGCCCTCAGGCGCCCGTGAACACGGGCGGGCGTTTGTCGAGGAAGGCCTCGACGGCCTCCTTGTGATCGGCGGTTTCGTGGGCCAGGGCCTGGAAGGCGGCCGACAGCTCCAGCACGTCGGGAAGCCTGGAATGCTGGCCTTCGCGCAGCAGGCGCTTGGCCAGGCGCACGGCGCGCGGGGGGTTGGCGGCAACCCGGTCGGCCAGCTTGAGGGCCTCGTCCATCACCTGGTCGGCGGGGACGACCTTGTTGACCAGCCCCATCTCGCGGGCTTCGGCGGCGGTGTAGGTGTCGCCGGTCAGGATCATCTCGGCGGCGCGAGCGTAGCCGATGGCCCGCGGCAGGATCCAGGCGCCCCCGTCTCCGGGCACGATGCCCATCTTGACGAAGCTGGCGGCGAACTTGGCGGCGTCCGAGGCGACGCGCATGTCGCACAGGCAGGCGATGTCGCAGCCCAGGCCGATGGCGTGGCCGTTGACGGCGGCGATGCTGGCGATCTCCAGGCCGGCGAAGGCCAGGGCGATCTTCTGCACGCCCCTTCGGTAGTTGTCCCGGGTGTCGGCGGGCGTCGCCAGCGGCCCGATGCCGTTGCGGTCGCGCATCCCTTTCAGGTTGCCGCCGGCCGAGAACGACGCGCCCGCCCCCGTCAGGACGAGCGCCGAGATCGCGCGGTCCGCATCGGCCCGCTCGACCGCTTCGACCAGTTCGGCGCAGTCGTCGTGCTCGCCGATCGCGTTGCGCGTATCGGGCCGGTTCAGGGTCAGGATCGCGACCCGGCCGCGGGTTTCGTAGAGGACAAAGGGTTCGCGCATGAACTGACGGTTTCCATCTGCGGATTGGAGGCAAACCATTCCCAAACGCAGGCCGCGACAAGCATCATGACGGTTTCAGGGGTGACATATCACCCACACGATGACCCGGACCGTCGCCTTGTCACGCGGGGGCGCTTCGCGACGATGCCACTCTAGAGACGTGCGCCGCCGGCGGCGTGGGGAGTGGAGTTGTCCTATGTCATCCAAGACCCTGGAGGGTGTCAGGATCCTGGATTTGAGCCGCGTGCTGGCGGCGCCCCTGGCCAGTCAAATGCTGGCCGATCTCGGCGCGGACGTGATCAAGGTCGAGCGTCCCGGCGCGGGCGACGAATCCCGCGAATATGGCCCGCCGTTCCTGAAGGATCGTGACGGCTGTCCGACGTCCGACGCGGCCTTCTACCTCAGCTGCAACCGCAACAAGCGATCGGTGACCGTCGACCTGGCCTCGCCGCGCGGCCAGGAGATCGTGCGTCGGCTGGCGGCCGACAGCGACGTGGTCCTGGAGAACTTCAAGACCGGCGCGCTGAAGAAGTACGGCCTGGACTACGAGAGCCTGAAGGCCGTCAATCCCCGGCTGATCTACTGCTCGATCACCGGCTTCGGCCAGACGGGTCCCCTGGCCCACAAGCCCGGCTATGACGGCGTGTTCCAGGCCATGGGCGGGATGATGAGCGTGTCGGGCCTGCCCGACGACGCGCCCGGCGGCGGCCCGATGAAGGTCGGCATCTCGATCGTCGACATCCTGACCAGCCTCTACGCGTCCAGCGCCATCCTGGCGGCCCTGCATCATCGCGACGCGGGCGGCGGCTCGGGCCAGCACATCGACCTGGCGCTGCTGGACTGCGGGATTGCCTCGCTCAGCCACTTCGCCATGAACTACCTGGTGTCGGGCCAGATCCCCGCGCGCCGCGGCAACGGCGGATACGGCGGCGTGCCCTCCCAGACGTTCCGCTGCGCGGATCGCGACATCTTCCTCACGGCCGGCAACAATGTCCAGTTCGCCCGGCTTTGCCAGGCGCTGGACCGGCCGGATATCGCCAAGGACCCGCGCTTCGACAACACCGCCGGGCGCATCCGCAATCGCGACGCCCTGCTGGCGCTGCTGGACTCCATCTTCGCCACCCGGCCGGCCGGCGAGTGGCTGGAGCGCCTCGACCTCGCCGACGTGCCGTCCAGTCCCGTCAACGACATCGCCGACGCCCTGGCCAACCCCCAGGTCGTCCATCGCGAGATGATCCAGGAGATCGAGCACCCGGTCGCCGGCGGCCTCAGGATCCTGAGGAACCCGATCCGGCTCTCGGAAACCCCGATCACCGACTACGCCGCCCCTCCGCTGGTCGGCCAGCATACGGACCAGATCCTGGCCGCCGCCGGCTATGCGCCCGAAGACATCGCGACCCTGCGGCAGGCCGGCGTCGTCTGAACACCCGACCCCTCGAGGCGCCGGTTGGCGCCGCGACTCTATTAGAAGGAAGACCCGCCATGACCGACAAGATCCTCAGCCGCAAGGACGGCGCGATCGGCCACATGATCTTCAACAATCCCGACAAGCTGAACGCCATCTCGCTGGAGATGTGGGAAGGCATGTCGACGATCATGGCCGATTTCGACTCCGACCCGGACATCCGGGTGATCGTCGTTTCAGGGGCGGGCGGCGTGTCGTTCATCGCCGGGGCCGACGTCTCGAAATACGAGGAAGAGCGCATGGGCGAGAACGCCCAGGAGCACTACGCCCAGACCGGCGAGCGGGGCCTGTCGGCCATCTACAACAGCGAGAAGGTGACGATCGCGGCGATCGACGGCTGGTGCATCGGCGGGGGCATCTCGGTCGCCGTGTCGTGCGACCTGCGCTACTGCTCGTCCAAGTCGAAGTTCGGCCAGCCGGCCATGCGCTACGGCATCGGCTACCGCTACAAGAGCCTGTCGCGGCTGGTCGACATCATCGGCGTCCCGGCGTCGAAGGACATGCTGCTGGGCGGGCTGCAGTTCACCGCCGAGGAAGCCTTCGCCAAGGGGTTGGTCGGCCGGGTCCTGCCCGAGGGCGAGGCGTTCGACACCTTCATCGCCAAGACCGCCGCCCAGATCGCCGGCGGCGCGCCCCTGACCGCCAAGCAGGTCAAGTACACCCTGGCCACGATCCTGAAGGACCCGGCCGACCGGGATCTCGCCAAGTGCGAGGAGATGTTCCAGACCTGCTATGCTTCGACAGACTACAAGGAAGGCATCCGCGCCTTCGCCGAGAAGCGCAAGCCGCAGTTCACCGGCGCCTGACCGACGTAGGATTGGACGGAAGGACGGAACGATGAAGGACAGGGTCGTGGTGGTCACCGGCGCGTTCGGCGCCCTGGGGCGCGCGGTCGTCCTGGGCGCCAGGGCGCGGGGCGCGAACGTCGTCGCGCTGGACTACGCCGCGACGCCGCCCGGCGACCTGGCTTCGGCGCCGGGCGAAGCCCTTCTCTTCAAGGGCGGCGTCGACCTGGCGGACGCCGCGGCGGCGAACGCGGCGATCGCCGACATCGCCGAGGTCCTGGGGCGGATCGACGTCCTGATCAATGTCGCAGGCGGCTTCGCCTGGGAGACGGTCGCGGACGGGGAGGCCGCCACCTGGAACCGCCTGCACCGCCTCAACCTGATGACGACGCTGAACGCCTCGAAGGCGGCCCTGCCGCATCTGGTCGCCAGCGGCGCGGGACGGATCGTCAATGTCGGGGCCAACGGCGCGGTCAAGGCCGCGGCCGGCATGGGCGCCTACGCCGCCTCCAAGGCCGGGGTGCACCGGCTGACCGAGGCCCTGGCCGAGGAGTACAAGGGGCGGGTGACGGTCAACGCTGTCTTGCCGTCGATCATCGACACGCCGGCCAACCGCGCCGACATGCCGGACGCCGATTTCTCGACCTGGGTGAGGCCGGAGGAACTGGCCGCGGTGATCCTGTTCCTGGCCTCCAGTGAGGCCAGCGCGGTGACCGGAACCCTGCTGCCGGTCGTCGGCCGCGTATGACGGGGGCATCGGGACCGGCGGTCATTGGAGCTGACGCATGACCTACAGCGGCAAGTGGCTGGACCAGCCCGAGGACATCCTGTTCGAGGTGTCCGAGCGGGTCGCGCGCATCACCCTGAACAAGCCCGACAAGCGCAACGCCCTGTCGCCCCGGACCCTGCAGGAGTTGCACGACGCCTTGCTGGAGGCGGACGATCGCCTCGACGTCAACGTCGTCATCCTGCAGGGCGCGGGCAAGGACTTCTGCGCCGGCTACGACCTGGGCGGGGTCTATGCCGGACGCAAGGCCGAAGGGGAGGCGGCGGCGACGGACGCCCCCCTCTATCGCAGCTCGTCCGGCAGCTATGACGACGACGCCTGGTTCATGGAGCGCCAGCAGGCCCTGACCACGGTGATCTTCGACCTGCACAAGCCGGTCATCGCGCGGGTGCAGGGCAACTGCCTGGCGGGCGGCACCGACCTGGCGCTGATGTGCGACTTCGTCATCTGTGCCGACGAGGCCAGGATCGGCTTTCCGGCGGCCCGCGCCAACGGCTCGCCCCCCAACCACATGTGGATCTATCACTGCGGACCGCAGTGGGCGAAGCGCATCCTGATGACCGGCGACAGCATCCGGGGACGGGACGCGGTGACGATCGGCCTGGCGCTGGAATCGGCGCCGGCGGACCATCTGGACGCGGTGGTCGACGAACTGGCCCGGCGCCTGTCGTTCGTCGACAACGAACTGCTCTCGGCCCACAAGCGCATCGTCAACCTGGCCCTGGAGGGCATGGGCGCGCGAACGATCCAGCGGCTGGCGGCCGAGAACGACGCCAGGGCTCACTTGTCCAAGGGACCGCGGCGCACCCAGTTCAAGGCGGACATGGCCGAGCACGGACTGAAGACGGCCCTGACCAACCGCGACGCGCCGTTCGGCGACGGCGTCATTCGATTGCGGGAAGACTGACCGTTTGATCGGCCAGGCGATGATCGCGGGCAGGCGGCGATCACCATTTTGCCGGGAGCCCGGGCCCCGCTAACCTGTTCCATGTCATCGCGTCCAGCGCGAAGCACGGAGATCCAATGCAGCTCCAGGCCGGCCCCCTTCCGCTCTATCACCAGATGGAACAGGACCTGCGCTCGCGCCTGCATGGCGGCGAGTTCGGGCCCGGCGATCCTCTGCCGTCCGAAGAGCGCCTGTGCGAACAGTACGGCGTCAGCCGCATCACCGTGCGGCGGGCGCTGGACGCCCTGATCGCCCAAGGCCTGATCGTCCGGCGTCGCGGCGTGGGTTCCTTCGTGGCCGAGCGCAGGGTCGGTTCGCGGTCCATCGCCTTGAAGGGGTCGCTGGACGAGTTTCTGGCGGGCGCGGGCGTGATGGAGCCGGACCGGCTGTCGCTCGAGCATGACGCGCGCAACCCCGAAGCGGCGGCGATCCTCAACCTGCCGGACGACGCCCGCATGACGCGTCTGGAGCTGATCAGCCGCATCGACGGCGAGCCGGCGGCCTATCTCGAGATCTATTTCCCCCCCGAGGTCGGCAAGGAACTGCAACGGCATGACTTCCTGACGGCGGGCGTGCCGATCATCCGCGCCGTCGAGCGTCGCCTGAATGTCCGCGTCAGTCGCGCCCAGCAGAAGATCGAGTCCGGCATGGCCGGCAAGGTCGCCGCCGCTCATCTGGGCCTGCGGCCCGCCGATCCCGTGCTGCTGGTCACGCGCGTCTACCATCTGGCCAGCGGCCAGCCGATCGAGGTGGTGTTCGTGCGCTACCACCCTGGCCGCTACAGCTACGTCATCGAATTCAACGCCGACGGCCGCGCTGGTTGAGCGGTCCGCGCCGCACAACGAGGCGTTCGCAAAATTGAACGCCGTTCAAAAAAACGAAAAACGGCGTTGCGACTCCCTACTTGTTATGACAACATAACGTCATAAGAAACGAAGGGAGGTTGCCGTGGTGAAGTCATTGGATCCGAAGAAGATCAAGTCGGCCCAACGCGCGCTCGAAGTGCTGGAGTACTTTTCCGACACGCGGCCGACGGCCACCGTCATGGATATCGCCCGGTCCATGGGCTATCCGCAGTCGAGCACGTCAGAGCTTCTCAACTGCCTGGTTTCCTTGGGTTATCTCAATCGTGATCGCGACCAGCGCACCTATCGGCCGACGGCCCGGGTCGCGGTGATCGGCTCCTCCGTCCAGCCTGAGCTCTTCCGCAAGGGGCGTTTGCTGGCCATCCTCGACCATCTGGCCGAAGAGGCCGGCGTCACTGTCACCCTGGCCCACAAGGTCGGCATGTCGGTCCAGCACATCCACGTCGTCCGCGGCGGCGAAGCCTCCGTCGACGTCGACGCCAGCACCGGCCTGGCGGCCTCGTCCGCCGGCAAGGTGCTGCTGGCGACCTTTGACCCCGTCCTGGTGCGAAAGCTGGTCCACCGGATCAACGCCGAGGCGCCGGAGGGAACCGAGCGGATCTGCGCCGTCGAGTTCGGGGAGTTGCTGCGCACGGTGCGGATCCAAGGCTACGCCCAGCACGTGGACGGCGACCGGACCAGCCTGTCGATGCTGGTCTCGCAACTACGCGACGCCCACGCCCTGGCCCTGAACATCCATGGCGACAGCGCGTTCTTCGAAGCCAACAGGGATTGGCTGCTGCAGATGATGCGCGGCGCCATCGCCCGCCTGACCAATCCCGCCCTGGGACGCTCGTTGGAAGCCGAGGTCGCTCAGCCCGAGCGTCGTTCCGCCTGATCAACGGTCTCTCGTGTCGGCGACAGCGGCCGCGCCCCGGGGCGCGGCCGCTTTTGCGTGTCGTCAGGCGTCGCCCGCGCCCAGGATGACCGTCGCCTGGCTGGACAGGACGCCGCCGTTGCCGTGGGCGATGGCGAACCTCGCGTCCGCGACCTGCCGGTCTCCGGCCTCGCCGCGCAGCTGGCGCACGGCCTCGACGATCGGGAACAGGCCGTACATGCCCGGATGGCAACAGGAAAGGCCGCCGCCGTTGGTGTTGACCGGCAGGGCCCCGCCGGGCGCGATCCGTCCGTCCTGGACAAACCGGGCGCCTTCGCCCTTGGGGCAGAAGCCGAGGTCTTCCAGGAACAGGATCGTGTTGATGGTGAAGGCGTCATAGACCTGGACGACGTCGATGTCGGCGGGTTCCAGGCCGGCGCGGCGGTAGGCCCGGGCGCCCGATCGGGCGGCGGCGGTGACGGTCAGGTCCTCCAGCCAGCCGATCTCGCGGTGGTGGGTCTCGGCGGCGGCGCCCATCACCTTGATCGGCGACCGTTTGAGGTCGCGGGCCCGGTCGGCCCGGGTCATCACCACGGCGGCGGCGCCGTCGGTCACCAGGCAGCAGTCGAGCACCGACAGCGGGTCCGAGACCATCCGCGAGGCCAGGTAGTCATCCATGGTCAGGGCGTCGCGCTTGAAGGCCTCCGGATTCAGCATGGCCCATTTCCGCGCCGCCAGGGCCACCTCGCCCAGCTGCTCCCGCGTGGCGCCGTACTGGTGCATGTAGCGGGCGGCGGCCAGGGCGTAGGAACTGACCGGATTGAGCGGCCGATAGGGGGCCTCGTAGCGCATCGGCTGCACGGTCGAGACCAGCTTGCCCGCCGCCGTCGCCTGGTTGGAGCCATAGGCGATCAGGGCGCAGTCGATGGCGCCGGCGTCCAGCAGATAGGCGGCGTGCTCGACATAGGTCTGGAAGGCCGAGCCGCCGGTGCGGTTGTTGTCGGTGGCCTTGGGCCGGATCCCCAGGTACTGCGCGAACGACAGCCCGCCCATGGTGTCGGTGGGATGGCAGAAGAACAGGCCGTCGATGTCGGTCAGCGAGAGCCCGGCGTCTTCCAGCGCCATGGTGCTGGCGATCGCGGCGAGGTCAGAGGCTTCGTAGCCGGGAGCCTTGCCCTGGCCGAAGGTGGCCGCGCCCACGATGGCCGTGCGGCCGCGGGGAAAGTCGCTCATGCCGAGGCCTCCGCCACGTCGAAGACCACGACCGGCTCGCCGTCCTGGTCGACGATGCGCGCCTGGACGGCCATGCCGATGGTCACGGCGGCGGGATCGACGCCCTCGACCCGGCTCATCATGCGGGGTCCCTCGGCCAGGTCGACCAGGACGACGTTGTAGCTGGGCTCGGGCGGCTTCTTGCGCACCACGGTGGTCGAGTAGACCACGCCGCGTCCCGAGGCCTGAATCCACTCCAGGTCTCGCGCGCCGGTCCCGGGCGCCACGGCGCGGGGGTAGAAGACATGGGCGCCGCTGCCCTTCGAGCGCTGGATCATGAACCGGCCCTGCGCCAGGAAGGCGCGGAACTCGGCGTCCGGATGGGTGACGTCCATCGCTCAGTTGCCGACGAACTGGGCTTTGCGCTTTTCCTTGAAGGAGTTGGTCCCCTCCCGGAAGTCCTCGGTCTGGACCATCAGCGGCTGGATGTTGGCCTCGAAATCAAGGGCCTGGTCATAGGTCTGGGCCGGGGCGGCGTCGAACTGGCGCTTGGCCATGGCCAGGGCGATGGTCGGGGCGTTGACGAAGCTGGCGGCGACCTCGCGCGCCTTGGCCAGGGCCTCGCCCGGCGGCGTGGCGTGCAGGGCCAGGCCCAGCTGGTGCGCCTCGCTCCCGCTGACGAAGCGGCCGGAATACATGATCTCCTTGGCCCGCTGGATCGGCACGTAGCGGGTCAGCAGGAAGGCCGCCCCGCCGTCCGGCGCCAGGCCGATGTGGCGGAAGGCGAACTGGAACCGGGCGTTCTCGGCCGCGACCGTGATGTCGGCCGCCAGGGCCAGGGCCCAGGACATGCCGATGCAAACGCCCTCGACGGCGGCGATCACCGGCTTGTTGGTGTTGGCCACCGCCCGCGCCATCCGGTGAAGGTGGCGCATGCGATAGAGCGAGCCGCTGATCCCGCCGCCGCCCATCTCGCCGACGTCGGCCCCGGCGCTGAAGTCCGAGCCCGCGCCCGTCAGGATGATGACGCGCACGGAGTCGTCGTCCTGGCATTTCAGGAACGCGTTCTCGATTTCGGTGCGCATGGCCAGGAGGATGGCGTTCTTGCGCTCGGGACGATTGATGGTCACGGTCGCGACGCCGTTTTCGATGCTCAGATCGATCGCCATGTCGGTTGGTCTCCTAAACCCTGGCTTCAAGGCATAGCACCGGGGCCGAGGCGGTGACGACCCGCGCAGGGGGGCCATTCTCCGCCATATCGCGGCTGCGATAGGGACCGGGCCGTCCTTGCGAGGTGCGGCCCGGCGCGCAAATTGGCGGCGTGCAAACCTTCGACGCCCATCCCTTTGATCCGCCGGCCGGCGTTGAGACGCTACGCCGGGAGGTCCGCGATTTCATCGCTCGCGAGGCGCCGAAATCCGACGCGGCCAGCCGCGCGAACTGCTGGGCCGTCTGCGACGCCGACTTCAGCAAGGCGATGGGCCGGGCCGGCTATGTCGGCATGACCTGGCCCGTCGAATACGGCGGCCACGCCCGCCATCCGCTGCATCGCTACGTGGTGCTTGAAGAACTGCTGGCCGCCGGCGCGCCGGTCGGGATGCACTGGATCGCCGACCGCCAGAGCGGGCCGCTGTTGCTGCGCTACGGGACCGAGGAACAGCGGCGAACCCACCTGCCGGGCATCGCCGCCGGCGAGACCTATGTCTGCATCGGCATGAGCGAGCCGGGGGCGGGATCGGACCTGGCGTCCATCCGCACCCAGGGCGTGCGCGACGGCGACGGCTGGCGCCTCAACGGCCAGAAAGTCTGGACCACCAACGCCCACAACGCCCAGCTGATGATCGCCCTGGTCCGGACGGTCGAGGGCTCACAGCGCAACGAGGGGCTGACCCAGTTCCTGGTCCCGCTCGACACGCCCGGCGTGACGGTGCGGCCGATCGTCGACCTGGTGGGCGGGCACGACTTCAACGAGGTCTTCCTCGACAACGTCCATGTGCCGGACACCGCCCGGGTCGGTCCGGAAGGAAACGGCTGGAAACAGGTGACGGCAGAGCTGTCGCTGGAGCGGTCGGGGCCCGAGCGCTACCTGTCCAGCTACGCGGCTCTGGTCGAGCTGATCCGTTTCGCCGGGCCGGACCCCGAGCCCGTGCTGGCCGTCCTGATCGGACGCCTGACCGCCGAGCTGTGGACCCTGCGGCAGATGTCGCAATCCACCGCCGCCAAGCTGGCGGCGGGCGAGGATCCCGCGCTGGAGGCAGCGATCGTCAAGGACCTGGGCAACAGTTTCGAGCAAGAGCTGCCGCGCGCCATCCAGGCCGCGCTGGACGGCGCCGAGGATCTGTCCGCGGCCGCCGACCTGATGCGGGTCCTGGCCCTGTTGCTGCAGGTCTCGCCGTCGTTCTCGCTGAGGGGCGGCACGCGCGAGATCCTGCGCGGCATCATCGCCAGGGGGCTGGGCCTGAGATGAGCGAGACGCGGACCCTGTTGACCGACACCGCCGATCGTCTGTTCGCCACCGTCGCGGCCGATCCGGACGCCCCGTTCGCCAAGGTCTGGCCCGCGATCGCGGAGGCGGGCTTCGAAAGTCTGTTGCTGGACGAGGAAGAGGGCGGTTTCGGCGGCGACTGGGGCGACCTGTTCGCGGTCGCGCGACTGGCGGGAGCGCACGCCCTGCCGGCGCCGGTGGGCGAGGCGGCGGTGGCGGCCCGGGCGCTGGCCCGAGCCGGTCTGGCGCCATCGGAAGGGCTGGCGACGATCGCGCCGGTGGTCGAGGGGCGGCTCGAGAATGGCCGCTTCACGGGCGGCTTGCGGGGGACGCCCTGGGGAAGGGCCGCCGAGACGGTCGTCGCGAGGCACGCCGGGTCGCTTCTGCGGCTGCGAACCGCCGATGCCCAGATCGAACAGGGCCATAGCCCGATGGGCGAGCCGCGCGACGTCCTGACCTTCGAGGCGGCGCCGGCGGAGACCGCGCCCAGCGACATCGACCTCTTCGCCTGCGGCGCCTTCCTGCGGACCGCGCAGATCGCCGGCGCGCTGGACGCGGCCCTGGCCGCCTCGATCGCCTACGCCAACGACCGGGTGCAGTTCGGCAAGCCGATCAGCAAGTTCCAGACGGTCCAGCAGAATCTCGCGATCTTCGCGACCGAGGCGGCGGCGGTGAACTCGGCGGGCCAGGCGGCCGCCCGGGCCGCCGACGCGGGCGACGCCAGCTTCGAGTTCGCGGCCGCCAAGCTGCGGGCCAACGCCGCGGCCGGGCAGGGCGCGGCCCTGGCCCATCAGGTGCACGGCGCCATCGGCTTCACCCAGGAGCATCCGCTGCACCGCCTGACCCGCCGCCTGGTCGGCTGGCGGTCGGAGTTCGGCGGCGACCGGTTCTGGGCGCAGCGGCTGGGTCGTCGCATCGCGAACCTGGGTCCTGAAGGGCTGTGGCCCGAACTCGCCCGGCGGTCCGACGCCGCATGACCGGATTTGCAAGGGAGGGCGCATGCCCGAAGCCGTGATCGTCTCGACCGCCCGAACGCCGATCGGCCGGGCTTTCCGTGGCGCGTTCAACAATACCCATGGCGCCGATCTCGGCGGCCATGTGGTCGCCGCCGCGCTGGAGCGGGCGGGCGTCGCGCCGGGCGATGTCGAGGACGTCATCCTGGGCTGCGCCACGCCGGAAGGACCCACAGGCAACAATATCGCCCGCCAGTCGGCGATCCGCGCCGGCTGTCCCGTGACCGTGCCGGGCTTCACCCTCGACCGCAAATGCTCGTCCGGCCTGCAGGCCATCGCCCTGGCCGCCCAGCGCGTCCTGGCCGGCGAGGGCGAGGTCTTCGTCGCGGGCGGGCTCGAAAGCATCTCGCTGACCCACCACCACATCAACCGCCACCGCAACCGCAGCGACTGGCTGGCGGAGCACAAGGCCGACATCTACCTGCCGATGATCGCCACGGCCGACACGGTCGCGCGCCGCTACGGGATCCGCCGTGAGGTTCAGGACGCCTATGCGCTGGAAAGCCAGCGGCGCACCGCCGCCGCCCAGGCCGCCGGGCGCTTCGACGCCGAGATCGCGCCGCTGAAGAGCCTCAAGCAACTGACCGACAAGCAGGGCCAGGTGGTCGGCGAGGAAGAGGTCCTGCTGACGAAGGACGAGGGCAATCGGCCGGAGACGACCCTGGAGGGCCTGGCCGGGCTCAAGCCGATCAATGGCGAGGACGCCTTCATCACCGCGGGCAACTCGTCCCAGCTCTCGGATGGGGCCAGCGTCTGCGTGGTGATGTCGGCGGACAGCGCGGCCCGCCGGGGCTTGCGGCCCCTGGGCCGGTTCAAGGGCTTCACGGTCGCCGGCTGCGAGCCGGACGAGATGGGCGTCGGTCCCGTCCACGCCGTACCCAAGCTGCTGGCCCGGCATGGGCTGGGCGTCGACGACATCGACCTGTGGGAGCTGAACGAGGCCTTCGCGGTGCAGGTCGTCCATTGCCGCGACGTGCTCGGGATCGACCCGGAGCGGATCAATGTCGATGGCGGGGCGATCGCGATCGGCCACCCCTACGGCATGAGCGGCTCACGCCTGACCGGACACGCCCTAATCGAGGGGAGGCGGCGCGGCGCCAGGCGTGTCATCGTCACGATGTGCATCGGCGGAGGCATGGGCGCCGCCGGTCTGTTCGAGATCGACCAATGACCGACCGCTACGCCGCCTTCGACCGCCTGAAGTTCGACCGGCCCGCGCCGCGCGTGCTGCGCCTGACCCTGAGCAATCCGGGCAAGGCCAATGCGGTGACGCCGACCATGCATCGTCAGCTGGAGGAGGTCTGGGCGGCGATCGACGCCGATCCCGAGACGCGGGTGACGATCATCACGGGCGAGGGCCGCGCGTTCTGCGCCGGCGGCGCGCTGGACGACATGCCGGTGGCCGGCGCCCTGGACGCCAACCAGCAGTTCTCGCAGGACTTCAACAACGCCACCCGGCTGGTGCGCAACCTGATCGCCTCGCGCAAGCCGATCGTCTCGGCCATCAACGGCGCGGCCGTGGGGGCCGGCCTTGCCCTGGCCCTGCTGGCGGACGTGCCGATCGCGGCCAGGACGGCCAAGCTGCTGGACGGGCACGTGCGGATCGGCGTGGCGGCGGGCGACCACGCCGCGATCGTCTGGCCGCTGCTGTGCGGCATGGCCAAGGCCAAGTACTACCTGCTGACCAACCGCCCGATGACCGGCGAGGAGGCCGAGCGCAACAACCTCGTGGCCCTGGCCGTGGACGCCGAGGCGCTGGAGGCCACGTCGATCGAGGTCGCGCTGGAACTGGCGGCGGCGGCCCCCACGGCGGTGCGCATGACCAAGTACGTGCTGAACCACTGGCTGCGCCAGAACGAGGCGATCTTCGACCTGTCGGCGGCGTTCGAGATGGTCAACTTCTCCGGGGCGGAAGCCAAGGAGGCGCTGAAGGCCATGGAGGAAAAGCGTCCGCCCGACTTCACCTCCGACGTGCTGTTCTGAGAGGCCCGCGATGAGCGACGCAAATTCCGGCGACGGCATGGACCTGGAGGCGCTGCGCGACGGCGTGAGGACGGTGCTGTCGGAACAGGCCTCGCACGAGAAGGTGGCGGCCTTCACCAACGCCGAGGGCGTGCGCGACCGGCCGCTGTGGTCGCAGGCCGCCGAGTTGGGCTGGCTGGCCCTGTCCGCGCCCGAAGATCATGGCGGTCTGGGCCTGGGGCCGTCCGAGCTGGCCGTCGTCTACGAGGAACTGGGACGGGCCGTCGCGCCCCTGCCGGTGCTGGGAACCCTGCTGGTCGTCGAGGCCCTGGCGCGCGGCGGTGACGCGGCGCAGCAGGCGGCCTGGACGCCGCGGCTGGCGGCCGGCGAGCTGGCCGGGACCGTGTCGATGCTGACGCCGGGCGTCCTGGCGCCGACCCTGACGCTGTCGGCTGGCGCGGACGGCGGCGTGGTGCTGGACGGCGTGGCCGAGACCCTGCTGGACGGCGCGGCGGCCGATGTCCTGCTGCTGCTGGCTCGCGAGGGCGAGGCTCTGCGCTGGGTGCTGGTCGAGCCCGCCATCGACGGCGTCACGGTCGAGAAGGCGGCCACGGTCGACCGCACCCGCCACCTGGGTGTGGCCCGGTTCGCGGGCCTGGCCCTGCCGGCGGGACGGGTCCTGGCCGCAGACGCCGGCGAGATCGCGGACGCCCTGCTGCACCACGCGGCCCTGGCCCTGGCCAGCGACGCCCGGGGCGGCGCCAACGCGGTGTTCGAGATCACGCTGGACTATCTGAAGACCCGCGAGCAGTTCGGCAAGCCGATCGGCTCGTTCCAGGCCCTGAAGCACCGCTGCGCCGACCACAAGATCGCCCTGGTCGCCTCGGGCGCCCTGGTGGCCGAAGCCGTGGCCAGGATGGCGAGCCGCGATCCGGCCGCGGGACGCTACGCCCTGGCCGCCAAGGCCCTGGCCACCGAGGTCTATGCCCGCGTGGCCCAGGACGCCGTGCAGCTGCACGGCGGCATCGGCTACACCTGGGAGCATCCCTGCCATCTCTATCTGAAGCGCGCCAAGCTGAACGAGCAGCTGTTCGGCGGGCCGGCGGCCTATCTCGACCGGGTGACCGACCTGCTGCTGGCGGCGGCCTGAGGAAGCATGACCATGTCCGTCCAGACCGCGACCAGCCCGACGACCCGCCGCTTCGATCCCCTGGCCTGCAAGGACGACCTCGACGCCTTCCGCGCCGGGGTGCGGGCCTGGCTGGAAGCGGTGGTGCCCGCCGACTGGCATGCGCGCATGACCGGCGCGAGCGAGGCCGACTATGTCGCCTTCCAGCGCTGGTGGTTCGCCGAGATGGGCAAGGTCGGCCTGGCCACCCCGCACTGGCCGCGCGACTGGGGCGGCGCCGACATCGGCATCCGCCACCAGGTCATCATCTTCGAAGAGATCGCCCGCGCCCAGGCGCCCAATCCCGACATGTTCGTCATCTCGCTCTACCACCTGCCGGCCACGCTGTTCGGCCACGGGTCGAAGGCGCAGAGGGACCGTTATCTGGCGGGCGTCCAGGAGCGCGGCGAGGTCTGGTGCCAGGGCTTTTCCGAACCGGGCTCGGGGTCGGACCTGGCGTCGCTGCGTACCCGCGCCGAGCGCCGGGGCGACGTCTATGTGATCAACGGCCAGAAGGTCTGGTCCTCGTATGGCGCCTTCGCCGACTACTGCCTGCTGCTGGCCCGCACCGACCCGAACGCGCCCAAGAAGCAGGCCGGCATCTCGTACTTCGTCCTGAACATGAAGGCCCCGGGCGTCACCGTGCGGCCCATCCGCCAGGCCACCGGCCAGGCCGAGTTCTGCGAGATCTTCCTCGACAATGTCGAGATCCCGGTCGGCGACCTAATCGGCGAGGAGAACGCCGGCTGGGCGATCGCCCAGTCGACCCTGTCGGCCGAGCGTGGCCTGATCATCTTCGAACTGTCCGAGCGCATGGCCCGCACCCTCGACGCCGATCTGGCCGAGGCCAAGCGGACCGACGCGGACTGGCTGAAGGACGACGAGGCGCGCCGCGCCTTCACCCGCGCCTACAACGACATGGTCGCCCTGCGTCTGATGATCCGGGCCCTGATGCAGGAGATCGAGACCGATCCGCACATGGGTTCGACCACGATGCCGACCTACATCAAGGTGCATTTCTCCGAGCTGCTGCGGCGCTACACCGAGTTTCGCCTGAAGCTGGGCGGGCTGGCGGGCCAGCTTCGCCAGCCGATCGTGCTGGGCGGCGGGCACCAGACCGGCAACGTCATGCACGACTTCCTGCTGAGCTACGCCTGGACGATCTCGGGCGGCGCCAACGAAATCCTGAAGACCATGCTCGCCGAGCGCGCGCTCGGCCTGCCGCGCTGAGGATCGCCGATGACCGACACCGAAGCCGCCGCGGTCCTGGTCGATACGCCCGCCGAGGGCGTCGCCCGCATCACCCTGAACCGGCCCGAGGCGCTGAACGCCTTCACCTTCGACATGTACGAGGCGCTGATCGCGGCCTTCGAGGGCCTGCGGGACGATCCCGACACGCGGGTGATCATCCTGACGGGCGCCGGGCGGGCGTTCTGCGCGGGACACGACGTGCGGGTCGGCGGCAAGCCGGCCTGGGTCCGGCCGGGCCTTGGGCGCATCCAGTCGGGCAAGTACACCATGCGGGTTCTGGGCCAGATTCCGGTCCTGATGCGGGCCATGCCGCAACCGATCATCTGCGCGGTCAACGGCACGGCGGCGGGCATCGGCTACGCCCTGGCCCTGGCCTCCGACCTGACCCTCGCCGCGCGGTCGGCCAAGTTCGTCAATGTCATCCACAACGCCGCCACCGGCGCCGAGCTGGGCATGAGCTACCTGCTGCCGCGCGCCATCGGCGCCCAGCGGGCGGCCGAGCTGCTGCTGACCGCTCGGGCGGTGCAGTCGGACGAGGCCGAGCGCATCGGCCTGGTGCTGCGCGCGGTCGAGGACGCGGCCCTGATGGACGAGGCCCTGGCCCTGGCCGACGCCATCGCGATCAACAGCCCGGTCGGCATCTGGCTGACCAAGCAGTCGCTGTGGTTCAACCAAGGGGCCGGCAGCCTGGAGGCGGCGATCGAGCTGGAGAACCGCGCGGTGCTGGCCAGCCAGGCGACCGAGGACGCGGCCGAGAAGCGCGCCTCCGCCGTTGAGAAGCGCCGTCCCAAGTTCAAGCACACCTGACGCGCCGGACCACGGCCGCGAGCGAGGAAACCATCATGGCTGACACCATCCGCTTCGACGACAAGGTCGTCGTCGTCACCGGCGCGGGCAACGGCCTGGGCCGCACCTATGCGCTGCAATTGGCCGAGCGCGGCGCCAAGGTCGTGGTCAACGACCTGGGCGGCTCCACCGACGGCCGGGGCGACGACCAGTCGGCCGCGTCGCGCGTCGTGGAGGAAATCCGCGCGGCCGGCGGCGAGGCCACCGCCAACTTCGACAGCGTCGCCACCCAGGCCGGGGGCGCCAACATCATCAGGACGGCCCTGGACGCCTATGGCCGGGTCGACGCGGTGATCGCCAACGCCGGCATCCTGCGCGACCGCAGCTTCTCCAAGCTCAGCCAGGAAGAGCTGGACATCATCCTCGACGTCCACCTGCGCGGGACGATGTTCACGGTGCAGCCGGCCTTCAACTGGATGCGCGAGAACGGCGGCGGCAACATCGTGATGACCGCCTCGCCGTCCGGCCTGTTCGGCGCCTTCGGCCAGGCTAACTATTGCGCGGCCAAGCTGGGGATCGTCGGCATGATGCGGGTCATGGCCATCGAGGGCGCCAAGGCCGGGATCAAGGTCAACGCCCTGGCCCCGACGGCCGCCACGCGCCTGACCGCCAACGCCGGCATGTCGGAGGAAGCCGCGGCGCCGAAGCCGCCGGAGGAGGATCCGATGTCGACCGCGCGGGTCTCGCCGCTGGTGCTGGCCCTGGCCCATGCCAGCTGCCCGGCTTCGGGCGAGATCTTCAACGCCGGCTGCGGCTGGATCAGCCGCGCCGTCGTCGCCATAAACGAAGGGGTGCTGCTGGACGACTTCTCGCCCGAGGGCGTCGCCGCCCAATGGGACGCCATCCGCGACCTCTCCAGCCTGACCACGCCGGCCGACGCGACCAACTACTGGCGCATGATCCAGGCCAAGACCGGCGCGACAGGCTGATGGCCGAGCCGCTGACCCTGCTCGACCTCCTCGACCTGGAGGACATCGGCTCGGACTATTTCCGGTCGCGCCGGACGGAGCCGAACCTCAGCGGCGCCCTCTACGGCGGGCAGGTCCTGGCCCAGGCGTTGAGGGCCAGCCAGTTCACGGTGCAGGGACGGCCGGTCCATTCGCTGCACGGCTACTTCATCCGCCCCGGCGCCGAGGCCGAGCCGGTCGTCTACCAGGTCGAACGCACGCGGGACGGCCGCAACTTCACGACACGGCGGGTCATCGCCCGGCAGAAGGGCGTGCCGATCTTCCACATGGAGGCCTCGTTCCACGGCGGCGGCGAGGGCGTCTCCCACGCGCGGCCGGCCCCGGCCGCGCCGGGACCGGACGAGGTCTCGGCCGAGGACCCGTTCGAACGGGCGGTGCTCGCCGCGCGCGACGCCGACGCGCCCCCTCCGCTCACCCTGCTGCCGCTGGTGGAGCGACGCCTGGTCCCGGCCAGGGCGAAGCCCGGGGAGGCCGAGCGCCAGCTGTGGATGCGGGCGCGACCGCCGGGGTTGGTCGAGACCGAGCTGCGCACCTGCGGCCTGGCCTATCTGTCGGACTTCTGGCTGGGCGGCGTCGCCAAGGTTCCCCATCCCGAGGCGGTGCGCCAGCGCATCGCCAGCCTGGATCACGCCATGTGGTTCCATCAGTCCGCCGACCCCTCGGACTGGCTGCTGTACGAGATGGACAGTTCGTGGGCCGGATCGGCCCGCGGCCTGGCCCAGGGGCGCATCTACGACCGCGCCGGCCAGTTGGTCGCTTCGGTCGCCCAGGAGATCTACCTGTTCCCGGGCGAGATGCACGCCGCGCCTCGCGTGGGCGAGCTTTGAACCCTCGCCGGAAGGCGTCGGATCGCCCATGCGATTGGCGAGGTCGGGAAGGCTTGCATCGATCGCGAGTGGGGTAAGGTCAGGTCATGAACTTCGATCTCGATCCGGCCGACGCGGCGTTCCAGGCGGAGATGCGGGCCTTCATCCGCCAGGCGCTGCCGGCGGACATCGCGCGACGCGGCCGCCAGGGCTTCCACGCCACCCATGACGACGTCCAGACGTGGATGCGTATCCTGAACGCGCGCGGCCTGGCCGCCGTGCATTGGCCCGAGCAGTACGGCGGCACCGACTGGTCGCCCCTGCGGCGGCACCTGTTCCAGGTCGAGCTGAGGGCGGCGGGCGCCCCGGTGCCGGACCAGGCGGCGCTCGAGCTGGTCGGGCCGGTGCTCTACACCTTCGGCGACGAGGTCCAGAAGGCCCGATACCTGCCGGCCATCCTCAACGCCGACACTTTCTGGTGCCAGGGTTTCTCCGAGCCGAACGCGGGCTCGGACCTGGCGTCGCTGAAGACCAGCGCGGTGCGCGACGGCGACCACTATGTCGTCAACGGCCAGAAGACCTGGACGTCGGAGGCCCACAAGGCCGACATGATGTTCGCGCTGGTCCGCACCGACGCCGAGGCTCGGCCGCAGGCGGGCATCTCGTTCCTGCTCATCGACATGAAGAGTCCCGGCGTCACGGTGCGGCCGATCTACACGATCAACGAGGGCCTCAGCGTCAACGAGGTCTTCTTCGACAACGTCCGGGTTCCGGTCGAGAACCTGGTGGGCGACGAGAACCGGGGCTGGGGCTACGCCAAGTTCCTGCTGACCAACGAGCGCACCATGAGCGCCGAAACCCCGCACACCGCCTTCGACCTGGCCATGGTCAAGCAGATCGCCGCGGTCGAACTGCGGGGCGGGCGGCCGCTGATCGAGGATCCGCTGTTCTCCGCCCGGCTGGCCCGCTTCGAGATCGAGCTCCGCGCCCTGGAAACCGCCGTCCTGCGCGTGCTGCACATGGGCGAAGGCGACCCGGCGCTGAACGCCACCGCCTCGGTGCTGAAGCTGCGCGGCTCGGAACTGCGCCAGAGGATCGCCGACCTGGCCGTCGAGGCCCTGGGCGATCACGGCCTGGCGGTGTTTCCGGACGTCGAAGGCCAGGACAACATGGACGTCCTGGCCCCTGTGCCGCCGGCTCCGGACTACGCCGCCGGCTGGCTCTCGCGGGCGATGTTCCGGCGCGCCACGACGATCTATGGCGGCGCCAACGAGATCCAGCGCACCATCATCGCCAAGTCGGTGCTGGGTCTGTGAGAGGATAGGACGATGGATTTCTCCCTCACCGAGGAACAGGCTGCGCTGAAGGAGAGCGCGCGACGGCTGTGCGAGCGCGACTATGGCTTCGAGCGCCGTCGCCACCTGCTGCGCGGCGCCGAGGGCTTTTCGCGCGACCTGTGGAAGACCTTCGCCGACCTCGGCTGGCTGGGGGCGGGCCTGGCGGAGGACGATTTCGGCTATGGAGGCGGCCCGGTCGAGACCGCGCTTCTGCAGGAGGAGTTCGGTCGCGTTCTGCTGGTCGAGCCCTATCTGTCCTGCGCGATCATCGCCGCCCGGGCCATCGTCGCCCTGGCCGATCCGGCCCGAAAGGAGGCGCTGCTGGCGCCGCTGGTCGAGGGCAAGAAGCTGATCGCCCTGGCCCATAACGAAGCGGCCCTGCGCGGCGACGACGCGGCCGTCAAGACGCAGGCGGCGCGGACGGCGGAGGGCTGGCGGCTGAACGGCCGCAAGGCCTTCGTGCTGGGCGGCTCCAGCGCCGACGTCCTGCTGGTGTCGGCCAGGACCCCCGGCGGCGTCACCCTGTTCGAGGTTCCGGCCGGCGCGGCGGGCCTGGAGGTCATCGGCTATCACGCCGTCGACGGGCGCCGGGTCGCCGACCTCGTGTTGACCGAAGTGGTGCTGGGGGATTCGGCGCGGATCGGCGCGGAGGGCGGAGCGTTGGCCGGGATCGAGCTGGCTGTCGACCACGGCGTGATCGCCCTGATGGCCGAATGCGTCGGCGCGATGGACGCGGCCCTGTGGCTGACCCGCGGCTACCTGTCGACGCGCAAGCAGTTCGGCGTGACCTTGAACACCTTCCAGGCCCTGCAGCACCGGATGGCCGACATGCTGGTCGAGACCGAGCTGGCGCGGTCGATGCTGCTGCGCGGGATCGCGGCCCTTTCGGATCCCGACCCCGAGGCGCGCCGCGCCGGGGTCTCCGCCGCCAAGGTCCAGATCGCCGAGGCGGCCGTGAAGGTCACGGGCGAGGCCATCCAGATGCACGGCGGCATCGGCGTGACGGAGGAATATGTGGTCGGCCACTTCTACAAGCGCGCCGTCCTGGCCCGCGGCTTGTTCGGATCGATCGACCTGCACCTGGAGCGCTTCGCCGCCTGGTCGCGGAAGGCGGTCGCATGAGGACGCTGGGCGACCTGATCACCCGCGCGGCGCGGTTCTCGCCCGACGACGTCGCCCTGGTCCAGGGCGACCGGCGCTTCACCCATGGCCAGCACCTGCAGCGGGCGCGACGCTTGGCCTCGGCCCTGCACCGCGCCGGCTGCGGACGCCAGGACCGGGTCGCGGTCCTGGCGATGAACTGCACCGAATACGCCGAAGCCTTCAGCGCAGCCTGGCTGTCGGGCTATATCCTGAACACCGTGAACTTCCGCCTGGCGCCGCCGGAGATCGCCTGGGTCCTGGGTGACACCGCGCCGCGCGCCCTGGTGTTCGAGGCCCAGTACGCCGAGGTCGTGGCGGGCCTGAAGGACGCCCTGCCGTCGATCGAGATCTTCGTCTGCATCGGCGCCCCCCCGGACTGGGCGGTGGGCTACGAGGACTTCCTGCTAAGCGGCGATCCGGCTGGCGCGCCGCTGGAAGCCCGGCCGGACGACATCGCCCACATCATCTACACCTCCGGCACCACGGGCCGGCCCAAGGGCGTCATGCGCTCGCACCGCGCCGAGCTGGCGATGGGCGAATGCGTCTGCCTGGCCATGGACGTGCGCCCGCGCGGCCGGATGCTGGAGGTGATGCCGATGTTCCACGCCGGCGCCCAGTCCAGCATGCTTGCCCAGATGTGGCGGGGCGGGGAGATTCACATCCACCGGGCCTTCGATCCGGAGGCGGTGCTCAAGGCCATCGAGACCGAGAAGATCACCCACCTGCACCTGGTGCCGCTGATGGTCCAGGCCCTGGTCGACCATCCGGGCTTCGACGACCACGACGTTTCCAGCGTGGAGACCATCCTCTACGCCGCCGCCCCGATGCCCGTGCCGGTGCTGCGGCGCGCTCTGGCCCGCTTCGGGCCGGTGTTCGTCAACGCCTGGGGCCAGACCGAGGGTACGGGCACGGCCCTGCCCAAGCACCTGCACGCCGTCGACGGGCCCATGGTCGAACTGCTGGGCTCGATCGGCAACGCCTATCCCCTGACCCAGGTGCGGATCGTCGGCGACGACGGCCGCGACTGCGCGGTCGGCGAGGTCGGCGAGCTGTGGATCCGCGGCGAAGCGGTGATGACCGGCTATTGGAACAACACCGCGGCGACGCTGGAGGCCTTCCACGACGGCTGGCTGAAGACCGGCGACATGGGCCGGTTCGACGCCTGCGAGCGGGTGTTCCTGGTCGATCGCAAGAAGGACATGATCATCTCCGGCGGCGAGAACATCTATTCGCAGGAAGTCGAACGCGCGATCGCCGAGCACCCGGCGGTGGCCCAGGTGGCGGTGATCGGGGCGCCCGACGAGAAGTGGGGCGAGGCGGTGGTGGCGGCCGTCATCCTGCACCCGGGCGCGCAGGCTAGCGCCGCCGACCTGATCACCCATACGGCCGGCTTGATCGCCAGCTACAAGAAGCCCAAGCAGGTGCTGTTCCTGGACGCCTTCCCGACCCTGCCCAGCGGCAAGGTCAACAAGGTGGCGCTGAGGGCGCTGCACGCCTCATCGCATGCTTGATCCTGTGACCCCGAAAGGCGGCGGCGCATTGACCCGGGCCGGCGTCGAACGGACAAACCTCGCGATGGCGTCCGCTCGGCGCCCGTTCGATCAGGACTGACGATGGCTTCGGCGCGTGATCCGGTTGTGGTGGGGGTCTATCTGACCCGGCAGGCGCGGACCTTGCCGGGGCGGACCTCGCACGAACTGCTGATCGAGGCGGTGAAGGGGGCGATCGCCGACGCGGGGATCGACCGGCGCGATATCGACGGCGTGGCGCTGGACTGGCCCGGTCCCGGCGGAGCGCCCGGCGACTCCGCCAGCTGGGCGCCCTATTTCGGCGCGCCGCTGAAATGGGTCGACAGCCACTTCATGGACACCACGGGCGTGCGCGGCGTGCTCAAAGCCGGCGCGGCCATCTCGGCGGGCCTGTGCGACACGGTGGTGATCGGCAGCGCTCGGGCGGGCCCTTTCAACACGACGGGCGCGGCTGTCGGCTCCGGCATGGGGCTGGAATGGATCGACGCCTACGGGGCCTCGACCATGGCCTATTTCGCCCTGGTGGCCCGCCGGCACATGCACCAGTTCGGCACCACGCCCGAGCAGATGGCCCATGTGGCGGCGGTGATCCGCAACCACGGCCGGACCAATCCGGAGGCGGCGCTGTACGGCGGCGATCCGGTGACGGTCGGGGACATCCTGGCCTCGCCGATGATCGCCGACCCGCTGCATCGGCTGGACTGCTGCCTGATGAACGAGGGCGGCGCGGCGCTGATCATGACCACGGCCGAGCGCGCCAAGGACCTGGCCGCCAAGGGCGTGCGGGTTGCCGGCGGCGCCATGGAGTTCGCCCAGGGCAACTACATCAACCCGCCGCTCTATCGCGACGTCAGGACCCTGGGCCAGGCGGCGGTCAGGCGGGCCTTCGGCCAGGCCGGGCTGAGCGTGGCCGACGTCGACGTGTTCTGCGTCTACGATCCCTGCTCGTTCGAGGTGCTGCGCCAGTTCGAGATGCTGGGCCTGTGCGGCGAGGGGGAGGGCGGCGATTTCGTCGCCGGCGACCGGCTGACCCTGGACGGCGATTGCCCGACCAATCTGGACGGCGGCATGCTGGCCGGCAGCTGGACCGGCACCAGCCAGTTGACCGGCAAGGTGATCGAGGGCGTGCGCCAGATCCGCGGCGGGCTGGGGCCTCGCCAGGTCGTCGACGCCGAGGTGGCGCTGGTCACCAACGCCGGCTCCGGCGCCCAGCATCTCGAAACCCTGATCCTGACCGGGAGCTGAGCCATGGCCGACGCCGCGTTCGACTTTCCCGTCACCCCTCTGTCACGGCCCTATTGGGAGGCCGCGGCGCAGGGGCGGCTGATCGCGCCGCGCTGCAACGCCTGCAAGCGCTTCTTCTTCGCGCCCGAGGTGGCCTGCACCCACTGCTTCTCCACCGACTGGACCTGGGTCGAAACGGCGGGCGAGGGCGAGGTCTACAGCTACACGACCATCCATCGCGCGCCGGTCCCGGGCATGGCCACGCCCTATGTGCTGGCCGCCGTCGAGCTGCCGGAAGGCTTCGCCATGTTCGCGCATCTGGTCGATTGCCCGCCCGAAGCCCTGGCCTGCGGCCTCCCGGTCGAGGTCGATTTCCGACCGCTTCACGACGGGCGGATCGCGCCCGTGTTCAAGCCCCGCCAACCCAGCGTCTGATGTAGAGACCCCCATGTCCGACCCGCTGCATACCCTGACCCTGCTGGACGTGCTGCAGGAGCATCGCCGGTCGTATCCGAACCGCACGGCCCTCGTGCAGGAAGGCCGCCGCTACACCTACGCCGACCTGGAAGACCGCGTGAACCGGCTGGTCAATCTGTGGGAGTCGCTGGGCGTCGGACCCGGCGAGCGCGTGCTGTGGCTGGGGCAGAACTCGCTGGCGGTGCTGGAGGGAATCCTCGCCTGTTCCGTCCTGGGCGCCATGTTCTGCCCGCTCAACTGGCGCCAGTCGCCGGAAGAGATCGCCTTCGTCATCGACGACCTCCAGCCGCGCCTGCTGCTGTGGCACGAAGGCGAGATCGGCGAGACGGTGCGGGCCGCGCGTGACCTGGCTCAGTGGAAGCAGGGGACCTGGATCCACTTCGACGAACCGGGTCCCGACGGCTACGAGGGGCGGCTGCGGGCGGCGGACCCGACGCGACGGGAGCGGGCGATCGACGTCCACGCCGGCTGCGTGATCATCTACACCGCCGCGTTCGGGGGGCGTCCCAACGGGGCGATCCTCAGCCAGGCCGGCGTCATGGCCCAGAACGTCAACATCATGCTGGTCCAGGCCCTGACCTCGGGGACGATCTTCCTGAACTCCGGGCCGCATTTCCACATCGGGACCCTGATGGTGACGCTGGGGGTGTTCCACGCCGGCGGCGCCAACGTCATGATCCGCCGGACCGAGGTCGCTGTCATCGCCGAGGCCCTGCACGCCGAGAAGTGCAGCCTGGCCTTCCTGGTGCCCAAGACGATCGACGAACTGCACGCCTTCAACGCCGACGGCCGCTACGACCTGACCCACTTCCGCTCGGCCGCCCTGCCGACCGAGGACTATTCGATGATGGGCTACGGCCAGACCGAGGTCGGGGGCCTGGTGACCTGGGCCCACTACGATCGCAAGGCCGCCAGCATCTTCGGCCGGACCAGTCCGGTCGCGGTGGTGCGGGTGTTCGACGAGGACGGTAACGAGGTCCCCGACGGCGCGGTCGGCGAGCTGGGCGCCCGTGGTCCGACCGTCGGCCTGGGCTACTGGAACCGCCCGGAGATCAACGCCCGTCGCACGCGGTTCGGCTGGTGGCTGACCAACGACCTGGGCAAGCGCGAACCGGACGGCTCGATCAACTTCGTCGGCCCCAAGGTCCAGATGATCAAGTCGGGGGTCGAGAACATCTATCCGGCCGAGGTCGAGGGCTGCCTGAAGAGCCACCCGGCCGTGGCCGACGCCGCCGTGATCGGCGTGCCCGATCCCCGCTGGATCCAGAGCGTCAAGGCGATCATCGTCCGCAAGCCGGGCGCGGAGGTCGCCGAGGGCGAGCTGATCGAGCACTGCCGGGCCCGGATCGCCTCGTACAAGAAGCCGCGCTGGGTGGAGTTCGCCGACGCCATTCCGCGCACGCCGGCCGGACCGACCGACTACGCCGCCCTCGACGCGGCCTATGGCGGCGGCGGCTATCCGGGCGGCAAGGACTACAAGTACTGAGGCCTACCCGGCCGTCCGGCCAAGCTCAGCGGCGAGCCAGTCGCGGTGGCGCTGGAAGTGGTCGGGGTCGCGTTCGGAGAACACGCCGGTGGCCCGACCGAGCACGGCGCCGGTCGCGGCCAGGGTGATCTCGCCGACATTGTGCCAATGGTGGCCCTCGATCCGGTCGTTCCACGACCGGCCCAGCAGCGGCTGGTCGATGGGGACGGGCCGGAGGAATTCGACGGCCAGGCTCTTGGTCACCGTCAGGCGCTTGTGCAGCAGGGCGACGCTGCCCAGCATCTCGTCCAGCACCGAGGCGGTCCAGCCGCCGTGCGCCACGCCCGGACCGCCTTCGTGGCCGGCGTCGCAGACGAGGCGGAAGCGGGCCACGCCCTCGGCGTCCAGACCCTGGCCGCTGATGCCCAGGCGGCAACGGCCGCGCGGGATGCAACTGGCGCACAGCCGGACGCCGTCGCCGATCGGGGTGCGTTCGACATGTTCGCGCGGCGTGATCATAGGGCTTCGATCGGATCGTCGCCGACGCCGATCGCGGCGGTCAGGCGCTGCTGGGCTTCCAGCATCCGGGTCCACAGGGCCTCGGCCTGCGCCGCCCGCCCGGCCTCGAGATGGTCGACGACCTCGCGCTTGACCTCGACGTGGCGCGCCATGCCGGCGCGGGAGCGGGGCGCATGCTGGACCCAGGCGTCCCCGACCAGTTCGGTCTGGGCCTGGATCAGATCGCGCAGCGTCAGCAGCTCCAGGGCGATCAGCCGGTTGGGGCAGACCTCGGACAGGACGGCGTAGAAGTCCTCGTGCGCGCGGCCAAAGGCCCGCACGTCGTCGATCGCCTCGCCCTGCTGCTGGACCTCGGCCCGGAGCCGGGCGATCGCCTCGGGCGTCAGCTTGCCGGCCAGGAAGCCGATCAGCCGCGGCTCCAGGGTGATGCGCGCCTCGTTCAGCTCCGCTTGGGTCGTGCCGTGCGCCTGCAGGTAGACGCCGGTCGACTCCGACACCATGCGCGCCTCGGGCAGGGTGAACCGCGCGCCCCCGAACGCGCCGCGGGCCACCTTGACCAGGTGCTGGGTCTCCAGGATCCGGACGGCCTCGCGGATGGTCGGGCGCGACACGCCGAACCGTTCGCGCAGCTCGGTTTCCGAGGGCAGGGCGTCGCCCGGGCTCGGACGCGAGCGCAACAGCTCCCGCCGGAGCCAGCGGGCGATCAGCTCCGAGGTCTTGGGGACGCGCAGCGCGCTGCCTTCTGCGCGCGCGTCGGGCGACCATCGCTGGGCGGATTTGGGGTCTTGCCGGCTCAAACGTTCGTCCTCGAAGCGTGCGTCAACGTGGCCTGCATCGCGCCTGTGGTCAATTATATATATTATTGACCTATTGGAGCCTCGGGCGGATAGTCGCGGCAGGTAGGAGACGATCACGATGACCACCGGCGCCACGACCGCGAGCGACAAGATCTGGGTGAATTCGGGCGACAGCCACGTCTGGGAGCCCAAGACCCTCTGGACCGAGAACCTGCCGCCGTCGCTGAAGGCGCGCGGCCCGCACATGGTCCGCGACGGCAAGCACGACATCTATGTGGTGGACGACGAGAAGGTCTTCTTCGCCGCCGCCTCGATGATCGACGCCATCACGCCGCCGGGCTCGGAGAACCTGGACCTGCGCCTGGCCGACCTGGACGAGCAGGGCATCTGGGCCGAGGTCGTGTTCCCGTCGGTCGGCATCTGGCTGTCGGTGATGAAGGACCGTCAGCTGATGCACGAGTCGGTGAAGGTCTATAACGACTGGGCGCATGCCGACATGCTCAAGCGCTCCGAGCGCCTGCTGGCCACGGCCCTGATCTCGGTGCTCGACTTCGACGACGCGGTCGAGGAGACCAAGCGGGTCGCGGCCCTGGGCTTCAAGTCGATCTGCCTGCCGGCGACCCTGCCCGACCATCTCGAATACAACATGGCCGAGTTCGACCGGATCTGGCAGGTCTGCGAGGAGGCCGGAATGGTGGTCTGCTTCCACGTCGGCACGGGCACCTCCAAGCTGATCGTCACGCGAGGGGCGGGCGGCGCCCTGATCAACTACTGGGAAACGACGGTGCCGGTGCAGCGCTGCGTCGTGCACATGATCTCGGGCGGCGCCCTGGACCGCTTCCCCAAGCTGAAGATCATGACCGCCGAAGCCGGCGTGGCCTGGGTGCCGGCCATGGGCGACCGCCTCGACGAGGCCTATCGCCAGCACAACCAGTACGCCCATCCCAAGCTGTCGCGCCTGCCCAGCGAGATCATCAAGCAGCAGGTCTATTCGTCGTTCCAGCACGACGTGACGGCCCTGCCGGCGGTGATCGCCCACGACTACCGCAACGCGCTGTGGGGCTCGGACTATCCGCACCTGGAGGGCACCTATCCGCGCACCCAGGAAGTGCTGCACCACCTGTTCGACCACGTGTCGCCGGAGGTTCGCCGGCGCGTCACCCTCGGGGCGTTCGAGGAGCTGTTCGGCATCGGCATGCCGAAGGCGCTGTCGGCCTGAAACCCCCGCGCCGGGCCAGCAAAGAGCCGCCAGGACCAGGTCCTGGCGGCTTTTTCGTCGGATGTTCGGCCGGCGTCGGAGGACGTCAGTGATCGGCCAGACGGACCTCGCCTTCGCCGACCTTGCGGCCGCCTTCCTTGAAGATGAAGGCGAGGGCGCCGGGCTTGACCGGAACCGGATCGACGCAGCGCAGGGCGACCTCGACGCTCTCGCCCGGATCGACTTTCTCACGGTCGCCCGGCAGGTCGATGGCGCACATCATCTCGTCCTTGGCGCCGGGGAAGACGAAGGTGGGTCGATAGCCCTTGTAGAAGGGGTTCTCGCGACCGATCGGCCCGTTGGCCGGCAGCAGGGTCAACCGGGCCGGTATGGCGGCCTCGGCGGGGAAGGTCGTGGCGTCGGGCGCGCTGGCGGCGACCGTGGGCAGGGCCAGAACCGCGGCCAGGGCCACGCCGTGGAGTGCAAGCTTCATCGTCCTCTCCGATAATCCCCGCCAGCCCAGACTACCCATCGGACGAGCGATGGGAAGAGCGCTGCCCGGTGGAGGACGGCGCCGGCGTCAGGCCGTCCGCGCCTCGAACCCCTCCAGATAGCGCGCCAGGGCGGGCGGGACCTTCTTCTTGCCGGGATCGTAGAAGGGCGACAGCACCATCAGCAGCTTGGGGATCATCAGCCGGGCGTAGGTCTTCTTGAAATGGGCCTCTCGGGCCACGGAGCGCGCGCGTTCCTCGGGGGTCATCGCCGCGCGGTCGACCGACAGCAGATAGTCGGTCACCCGCCGCGAATAACCGCCCAGGTGCTTGAGGGCGAAGAAGAATCCGTAGAGCCGGTAGAAGTAGCCGGCGACCGGGTTCTTGCGCGCGAACAGGGTCTGGTAGACGTCGAAGGCGACGCTGCGGTGCTCGAACTCCTCGGCCAGGTGCCAGCGCCACAGTTCCGACCCCGGATTGGGCTCGTCGGCCTCGAACCGCGCCAGCTTGCCGTCGAACACGATCTGGGCCATGCCTGATCCCAGGGCCTCGAAGCCCTCCGCATAGGCGCAGTTGAACTTCAGCGATCGGTTGGCCAGGAAGTCCTCATAGGTGGCCTCCAGCTCCGCCTCGAACGCCTTGAGCCCGTCATAGCCGGCGGCGTGAAGCTGCTGGTTGAAGGCGTCGTGCTGTTTGCAGTGCTGCGCCTCCTGCTTGATGAACACCACCAGGTCGCGGTCCAGCGGCGTGTCCTTCTGGTCCAGGGCCTGGCGGGCCTGGAGCATGATCTTGACCAGGAACGGCTCGACATAGGACGGGATGGTCGAGGCGGCGTTGCGCGCCTGGACGTATTCGATATAGGGCGACCAGTGCGGCGGGGTCTGGGCGTAGTCCCAGCGCGGATAGCGGACCTTCATGGCGTGGCTCCTGCGGGTTGCCAGGTTCATAGGCTCAGGAAGAACTGTCGGACGTCGTCGGCGAAGGCGGCGGGCTCCTCGAAGGCCGCGAAATGGCCGCCGGCCGGCATTTGCGTCAGGCGGGCCAGGTTCCAGTTGCGGGCCATGGCCTCGCGCGGCGCGGCGGGCAGGAACTCGGCCGGATAGAGGCCGACCCCGGTCGGGACCGTCACCTTCAGGCCGGACAATCGCCCGGCCGCGGCCTCGGCCGCGGTCCCGGCGTACATCCAGATCGACGAGGAAACCGCGTCATTGACCAGATAGGTCATCAGGTTGGTGATCAGCTGGTCCTTGCTGAACCGGCTCTCGATGTCGCCGCCGGTGTCGGCCCAGCCGTGGAACTTCTCGATCACCCAGGCGGCGAAGGCGACCGGACTGGCCGACAGGGCCGCGCCGATCGTCTGGGGCTTGGTCATGTGCTCGACCATGTAGGCGGACTCGCGCCGCTGCACCGCTTCGTAGGCCGCGCGCCACGCGACCTCGCCCTCGACGGCCTCGCTGGCGGGGACGGGCTGGGGGATGCACAGGTTCAGGTGCAGGCCCGCCACGTGCCGCGGCGCGTCGTGGGCCAGCCAGCTGGAGACCGCGCTGCCGAAGTCGCCGCCCTGCAGGAAGAAGCGGTCGCAGCCCAGATGGTCGACCATCAGGGCGCGCCACATCTCCGACACCCGGCGCGGTCCGATCGGCCTGCTCGGTCGCGAGGAAAAGCCGAAGCCGGGCAGGGAGGGAATGACCAGGTCGAAGCCGTCCTCGGCCCGCCCGCCGAACCGCTCCGGGAACGCCAGCCGCTCGGCGGCCTGATCGAATTCCAGGATCGAGCCCGGCCAGCCGTGGGTCATCAGGATCGGGCCGCGCCGGCCCGAGCCCTTGACGTGCTGGAAGCGCACGTCGACACCGTCGATGCGGGCGCTGAACTGGGGAAAGCGGTTGAGGTGGGCTTCCCAGCGCCGCCAGTCGTAGGTCTCCAGCCAATAGTCCACCAGTTCGCGCAGGTAGGTCGCGTCCACGCCATAGGCCCAGCCCGATCCGGGCGGCGCATAGGTGATGCCCGCCGCGCGCAGCCCGGCGCGGATGTGCTGGAGGCGCGCCTCGGGCACGGCGATTTCGAACGGCGTTGGAGCATCCATGGCCGCAGCATGACCCCCGCCGCCTCGTCCGGGAAACCTTCCGGCGCGCCTGGGGCGGGGTTATCGCGGAGACGATGCCTTGGGGCCACTTGGGTGACGGCGCCCTCCCGCGCGGCCTAGGCTGACGCAAGCCGTGGAACAGTCGGCGCGAGGAGGAAACGGTTCATGACGCATCCGCTGGACGCTCACGACCTGATGCGCGCCGCCCAGGATGCGACCGGCCTCGTCGACTGGGGCGGCGAGCTTTTCCGTGAACCGCTGGAGGTCCTCTCTCACGACCTGATCGTGCACGCCGATCTCAACGCCCGCGGGGTCGAGCGCGCCCGGCGGCGCCTGGTCGACAATCTGAAGGGGCGGCTCTCGCTGGCCGAGGACCGCAAGCGGTTCCCGGGCGTCGCCGACGAGGCCATCGTCAGGCCGATCTTCGTCGCCGGCCTGCCGCGCGCCGGCTCGACCTTCTTTCACAATCTCCTGGCCGCCGATCCGGCCAACCGCTCGCCCCGGATGTGGGAGATCATGTTCCCCTCGCCGCCGCCGGAGGAGGCGACCTACGCCAGCGACCCCCGCATCGAGGCCTGCCGCGCGGCGCTCGAGTTCGAGGGTTTCCTGTCGCCGGCCATGCAGGGCATCCATCCCTACGGCGCCGAGCGTCCGGAGGAGTGCAATTTCCTGTGGGAGATGTCGCTGCTGACCGTGAACTACCCGGCCTGGTGGAACGTCCCCAACTACGCCAAGCTCCTGTATTCCATCGACATGAGGCCGGTCTATGAGGAGCAGAAGCGGGCGCTTCAGCACCTCCAGCACCGGTTCAAGCGCGAGCGCTGGGTGCTCAAGACCCCGGCCCACGACTGGTGGATGCGCGACCTAGTCGAGGTCTTTCCCGACGCCGGCGTGGTGCTGTGCCACCGCGATCCGGCCAAGGTCCTGGCGTCGCTGTCGAACAACCTAGCGGTCAACCACGGCCTGTTCTCGGACGTCACGCCGGCCGGCTCGTTCGGCATGCTGGAGCGTCAGTCGCAGTCGATGCGGCGCGCGGCCCAGGTGCGCGACGACCATCCGGACCGGTTCTTCGACGCGCACTATCTGGACGTCCAGGCCGATCCGCTCGGCGAGCTGGGCCGCTGCTACGCGCGGTTCGGCCTGGCCTTCACGCCCGGGCGCGCCGCGGCGGTCGCGGCCTGGATGGCCGCCGATCGCGAGGCCCACGCCAAGGGACCGCGCCATGCCTACGCGATGGAGGCGTTCGACCTGGACTACGCCAGCATCGACAGCGTCATGGGCGGTTACATCCGCGACTTCAACGTCAGGCTCGAACGCGCCGCGTAAGCCGCAAGGCGGCGCCGACGGCGGCTATTTGGAATGGGACACCGATGATCGACCAGACAGCTCGAGACGAGTGGCGCGCCCATTGGAAGGTGGTGCTGGGCACCTTCATCGCCATGGGCCTGGGCTATGGCGGCTGGTCGTTCACCCAGAGCCAGTTCGTCCAGCCCCTGCAGACGGCCTTCGGCTGGAGCCGGGGGCAGATCGCCGTGGCCTTCCAGATGGCCCTGTTCGCCGGCCTCGTCGCGCCGCTGTTCGGCCGGCTGATCGACCGGGTCGGGGTCCGGCCCGTGCTGTGCACCTGCCTGGTCCTGGTCGGCGCCAGCTATCTGCTGATCGCCCATAGCGGCGGGAATTATCCCCTGTTCGTCGCGGCCTATGCGTTGCTGGTCTTCGCGGGGATGGGCACGACCGGGGTGGCCTTCACGCGCGCCGTGGCCGGCTGGTTCACCACCTCCCGGGGCACCGCGCTGGCGGTGTCGCGCATCGGTTATTCGCTGGCCGGAGCCTTCATGCCGGTCCTGGCCTACCACGTGATCAAGACCCATGGCTGGCAGGCCGGCTACTACCTGCTGGCCGCTGTCGCCCTGCTGGTGGCCTTGCCGGTCAGCGGGCTGCTGGTGCGCGACCGGCGCGAGGCCGTGGCGTTGAACGACAAGGGCAAGCCGATCTCGGTCCTCAATCCCGCCCTGTGGCTGGCCCTGATCTCCGACCGCCGGGTCCTGCTGGTCTGCGCCGCCGCCGCCCTGACCTACGGCCCCTGCGTGGGCATCCTTAGCCAGCTCCAGCCGATGCTGACCGACAAGGGCCTGCCGGCCGGCGTCGCCGCCCAGTATAGCGCCCTGCTGGCCATATCGGTGGTCGTGGGCACCTTGACCACCGGCCTGCTGGTGGACCGGATCTGGGCGCCGGCGGTGGGCTGCGCCTTCACCCTGCTGCCGGTGGTCGGGATCGCGCTGTTGCTGCCGGGAACGCCGACGCCGGTCATGGCGGGCGTCGGCCTGGTGCTGATCGGCCTGGCCCAGGGCGCGGAGATCGACGTGATCGCCTTCATCATCGCCCGCTATTTCGGCATGACGTCCTTCGCCGCGATCTATGGCCTCAGCACCCTGTTCATCGCCGCCTTCGCCGGGCTGGGCGGCATCGCGTTCGGCTTCGCCTTCGACCATTTCAAGTCCTACAACCAGGCCCTGATCGGCGCGGCCGTCCTGTTCCTGCTGGCCGCCGCCGCCTACCTGTTCCTGGGACGCTATCCGGCGGAGCCGGGCGTCAAGGCGCGCCAGCCGCTTTGAGGGCCGTGGGGAGCTGCGCAGCTACACTCGTCATCCCCCGACTTGTTCGGGGGACCCAAGCCGAGCCTGACACCGCGTCCGACGACGCTTGGGTCCCCCGCATAAAGCGGGGGATGACGAGCTTTATGAGTTGAACCTTGGGTCGGCTAACGACCGACTGCGCTAGGCGACCTCGCCGGCCCGCGCCCGCCGGCGGTACTCGCCCGGCGTCAACCCGGTGTGCTTGCGAAACAGGCTCTTGAAGAACCGTGGATCGGAATAGCCGACCAGATAGCCGACCCGGTCCACCTTGCGGGCGGACCGGGCCAGCATGCGCTTGGCCGCCTCGATCCGAAGGCGCTGCAGATAGTCGATCGGCGTCATGCCGAGGCTGGCCATGAACCGGCGCGAGAGCGTCCGCGGATGGATGGCCATCGCCGCCGACAGGTCCGCGATCTGCGGCTTCTGGGCGAAGCGCAGTTGCAGCCAGTGCGCGGCCCGCTTCACCAGTTCGTCCTCGCGCAGCACCGTGGGCGAGAAGGCGAGGGCGGGGTCGGGGCCGTCGGGATAGCGATCCACGCCGGTGATCCGCTCGATCCAGGTCGCCACGTCCGGCGACATGATCGCCTCGATGATCCGCACAGCCAGGGCCGGCTCGCCGACATGGGCGCCGGCCAGGAACAGGCCGTCATGGACCTGGACCTTGCGATCGACGTCGAACGTCAGGTGCGGATGGAGCCGCGCCATCGGCCGTTCCAGCCACCAGGGCAGGGGGACGACCACCCCGGCCAGCACGCCCGCCCGCGCCAGGACCGCCATGCCGCTGCCGCTCGCCGCGACCCTGCAGCCCTCGCCATACGCCGCGGCCAGCCAGTCGCCGACGGCGCGCAGCGGCTCCAGCCGGGCGGCCAGAGCCTCGGGCTTGCCGATCGCGAAGGGCGCGACATAGATCAGGTCATACGGACCCGAGTGCAGGCCCTCGTCCACCGACAGCAGCCGTCCGTTCTCGGCCCGCACCGCCTCGCCGGAGGCCGAGACCAGCCGCACGTCGAGGGTGGGCGGCAGGGTCTCGCGCTCCCCGTACTGCTGCTCGGTGTAGCGGTTGGCCAGGCTCAGGGCGTCGACCAGCTCGAACACCGCATTGGTCAGGACCCCGTCGGTGACGACGACGGCGACGCGCGGCATCGGCCTTCTCCCATCCTGTCCGTTCCAGCGACCTGATTGTCCGAAACGCCCCTCTACCGTCGGCGCTGGGAGGATCATCGTCAAAGAAAAACAGGGAGCCCAGGCATGACGGTTCGATCGGAGCTGGTGGACGCCGCCGTCCACGAAGACGTCTTCGACAGGTCGTATCCCGACCTCGAGGCGCGCCAGCTGGAAGCCGCGCGCGAGCTGTTCGCCGAGCGCCGCGAGCAGATCCCCGTCCTGCGCCGTCGCGCGACGGAAAGCGGCGTAAGCGAGATTCGCCGCCTGGACGACCTGGTGCCGCTGCTGTTCGCCCACACGTCTTACAAGTCTTATCCCGCCAGCTTCGTGGAACAGGGGCGGTGGGACCGGCTGCTGCAGTGGATGCAGACCCTCTCGACCCAGACGGTGACCGACGTCGACGTCGAGGGCGTCACGGATGTCGACGACTGGATGGACCGCCTGCGCGCCGCCGGCCACATGGTGCTGGCCACCAGCGGCTCCAGCGGCAAGGTCTCTTTCCTCAACCATACCCGCGGCGACTCGGAGAAGAAGCAGCGCCACTACCGCCGCATGAGCGGCTGGCCCTACGTCAAGGCCGACAACAGCCGGGTGGTGTTCCTGACCAGCCCTTCGAAGGGCCCCAACAGCGCCATCGAGGCGGCGGTGAACTCGGCCGCCGTCTGGGCCCGGCCCGGCGAGGCCCACTTCCTGACCGACGAGCCCCTGCGCCTGGCCGACATCAGCGCCTCGGCCGCCCTCAACAAGCGCATGGCCGAGGGCCTGGCGACGCCGGGCGAGATCGCGTTCGCCAGGGTCGAGGCCCAGGTGCGGGCCGAACGCATGAGCGCGGCGCTGGACGACTTCGTGGAAAAGCTCCTGTCGCACCGCCATGAACCGATCGTGGTCTCGGCCCTGTGGGCGCAGCACATGGCGATCATCGACCGCGCCAAGGCCCTGGGCGTCGAGGACGGCGGCTTCCACCCCGACAGCCTGGTCAGCGCCGGCGGCGGGCTGAAGGGCGTCACCTTGCCCGACGACTACAAGGAGCGGGTCGACCGCTTCTACGGCAAGGTGATCCGCAACAACGCCTACGGCATGACCGAGATGGCCCAGACCTGTCCCAAGTGCCAGTGCGGCCGCTATCACCGGCCGCCGGGCCTGATCTGGCTGCTGCTGGATCGCGACGGCGAGCGCCTGCTGACCGCCGACGACGGCGAGGACGGCGTCGTCGAGGGCCGGTTCGCCTTCCTGGACCTGCTCTATGAAGGCCGCTGGGGCGGTCTGATCAGCGGCGACAAGGTCACGATCGACTTCAAGGACTGTCCGTGCGGCCGGCCCGGCCCGACCATCCTGGACACCATCAGCCGCTACGCCCAGGCCGGGGAAAGCGATCACATCGGCTGCGCCGGCACCATCGACGCCTATATCCGCGGGGCCGTGGCCCCATGAACGCGATCCTTCCGCCGCTCGCCGGACCCGCCCGGGTCCGCCACGTCGTCAAGGGACGGATCGTCGAGGGCGACGGTCCTGAATACGGCCGCGAGCCCAACCGCTTCACCACGCCGCCGCTGGATGTCGGGGCCCTGGTCTGGCCCCGGCCCACGCCGACGCCCGCCGCCGACGTGCCGGTGGACGAGATCATCGACGTGCTGGTCGCCACGGGCGAGGTGCTGAGGCGGGACGCTTCCGGCGCCCTGGCCCAGGCGATGGAACGCAGCGTCGCCGCCGGCTTCTATCCGCGCGACCTGGTCGAGACCTCGTTCGCCCATCTGGGCCACATGTTCAGCCGCGCCGCCATGGAGTTCATGATCGCCCAGGAGATCGGCGGCAAGGACCTGCTGGACGGCTGGCGCGAGGTGGAGACGCCGTCCGGACGGCCGGCCCGGGTTCGGGCCTTCCCCTGCCGGCTGCTGCACGTCATCGCCGGCAATTCGCCCGGCGTCGCGGCCAACACCGTGATCCGCGGGGCGCTGACCAAGGGGGCGCACCTGCTGAAACTGCCGTCGAACGAGCTGTTCAGCGCCCCGGCCATCCTGGCGGCCCTGTCCGAGGCCGCGCCCGGCCACCCCGTCGCCCGATCGTTCTCGGCCGCCTATTGGCGGGGCGGAGACGAAGCGGTCGAGAGTCTGCTGTTTCGCCCGCAGTACTTCGACAAGATCGTCGCCTGGGGCGGCGAGAGCACCATCAAGGGCGCGCTGAAATATGTCGGGCCCGGCCTGGAGTTGGTCGCCTTCGACCCCAAGACCTCGATCTCGCTGATCGGCCGCGAGGCCTTCGCCTCGGAGGCGGCGCTGGAGGCGGCGGCCGAGGCCGGGGCCCACGACGCCACGATCATGAACCAGGAGGCCTGCACGGCCAGCCGCTTCCAGTTCGTCGAGGGCTCGCTCGACCAGATCGACCGCTATTGCGAGCGCCTGCAGGCCAGGCTGGGCCAGGCCCGCCGGTCTGCTTCCGGCGAGCCGCGCCCCATCGCGCGATCGCTGCGCGACGAGATCGACGGCCTGCGCGACCTGGAGGACTATTACCGGGTCTGGGGCGGCTATGACGGGCGCGGGCTGGTGATCCGGTCCGACGAGGCCGTGGACTTCTATCCCGAAGGCAAGGTCGTCAACGTCGTGGCCGTCGAGCGGCTGGAGGACGCCGTTCGCCACGTCAATGTCGCCACCCAGACGGTCGGGGTCTATCCGCCCCAGCGCAAGGCGGGCTTGCGCGATCTTCTGGCTTCGGCCGGCGCCCAGCGCATCGTCTCGCTGGGCTGCGCCACGCCCGAGGTGGGCCTGCCGCACGACGGCTTCTATCCGCTCCACCGGTTCGTCCGATGGGTCAACGACGAGGGCTGACGCGATCCCGACCGCGATCTTCCCCGCAAACGCAGGAAACGACCATGAAACTCCATCCTCATCTGCCGTTCGGCGCGGACGTCACGGGCGTCGACCTGCGCGATCTGTCCGCGTCGGACGGCAAGGCCCTCGTCGACGCCCTGGCCGAGCACCACGTGTTGCGCATTCGCGGCCAGGACCTGACCAAGGGCGAGTACGATCGGTTCGGCCGACTGTTCGGGGCGCCGATCGACTTCTTCTTCACCAAGGACCTGGATCCCGACTATCCGGCCCTGATCACCATCTCCAACTCGCCGGAGCACGACATGGGGCGGCGCGACGGCGCCTCGTTCTGGCATACGGACGGCTCGTACGAATATGTGCCGGCCTTCACGACCATGCTCTACGCGATCGAGGCGCCGGTCGAGGGCGGTGAAACTCGCTTCACCGACCTGACCGCCGCCTACGAGGCCCTGCCGGAGGCGCTGCGCAAGCGGGTCGACACGCTCCACGCCCTGCACATGCTGGTCGGCGGCAAGCGTGGACCCGACGAGACGCCGATCAAGCTGGATCCGGACGCGGCCGATCGCGACGGCGGGGTGCGGGCCAAGAAGCGGGCCGCCGAGCGTCCCCGCCATCCCCTGGTCATCACCCATCCGATCAGCGGGCGGCGCAGCCTTTACGCGGTCGCCGGCACGCCCTACGGCGTGGAGGGACTGGAACCGGAAGAGGGCGAGGCCCTGCTCGACGCGCTGAAGAGCCACGCGGTCTCGCCGCGCTTCAACATCGCCTTCAAGGCCGAGGTCGGCGACGTCCTGATCTGGGACAACCTGGCGACCCTGCATCGGGCGACGCCGATCGAATATTCGGCGGCCGAGGGCAAGCGCCGCCGCCTGCTGCGGATCAGCACCCAGGGGCTGCCGCCGGCCTATGGCGACCGGCCCCCGCTGTTCACCGCCCCGGAGGGCCACGCCTCGATAAAGCTCGCCTGAGCCGCCGGGCGATATCGGTCGGCCGATGGTTGTCGCGGGGACCCTGCGTCTCCGGGACAATGGAGGCAGGATGCCTTGGCCTGGGCGGAGCGTTGACGGTGAGCTTGGTGTTTGACCCATCGGTGTTCGTGACCCCCGACGGCGCGCCCCGCGAAGGCGCGCCGCTCGGCGCCCTGCTGTCGGCCCAGGCCTGTCTCTGGCCGGACCGTCCGGCCGTGACCCTGGGGGCGGAAACCCTGACCTTCGCCCAGCTCGACGCGGCGGCCAATCGCCGGGCGCGGCGGCTCGTCGCCCTGGGGGTGGGGCCCGACGACACGGTGATGATCGCCCTGCCCAACAGCCTCGCCTATTACGAGACGGCGTTCGCGATCTGGAAGGCGGGGGCCACCCCGGCCCACGTGTCGCACCGGCTGACGGACAGCGAGTTCGAGGCCCTGGTCGCGCTGATGCGGCCCCGGCTGGTCATCGGTCGCGGCGAGGCGGCGCCTTTCGACCGCTTCGAGGAACTCGAGGCTTCGCCGCTGCCCCCGTCGGCAGCGCAGGTGTGGCGGGTGGCGACCAGCGGCGGATCGACCGGTCGGCCCAAGCTGATCCAGGACCGCCGGCCGGCGCGCTGGACGTCCGCCATGGGACCGATGCGCATGCGGCCGGGCGCGGTGATCCTCAATCCCGCGCCGCTGCACCACAGCGCGCCGTTCGCCCAGATCCTGATGACCGTCGCCCAGGGCGGCCACGCCGTCGAGATGGGACGGTTCGACGCCGAGGCCTGGCTGCGCCTGGCGCAGGCCCACGCCGTGACCTACGCCTACCTCGTGCCCACCATGATGCACCGGATCATGCGCTTGCCCGAGGCGATGCGGGCGGCGGCCGACCTGAGCGCGCTGGAGACCGTGCTGCACATGGCCGCGCCTTGTCCCATCTGGCTGAAGCAGGCCTGGATCGACTGGCTGGGGCCGGACGCCATCTGGGAGGTCTATGGCGGCACGGAACGCATGGGCTCGTGCGTGATCGGCGGTCGCGAGTGGCTGGACCATCCGGGCTCGGTCGGCCGGCCCCGGCCCGGCGTCGGCATGAAGATCGCCGACGACCAGGGCCAGGAGCTGCCCACGGGCGAGGTCGGCGAGATCTGGTTTCGCACGCCGCCGGAGGAGGGGCCGACCTACGCCTATGTCGGGGCCGATCGGCGCGAGCGCGACGGCTGGAACTCGTTCGGCGACCTGGGACGGGTCGATGCGGACGGCTACCTCTATCTCGCCGACCGGCGGACCGACATGATCCTGTGCGGCGGGGTCAATCTGTACCCCGCCGAGATCGAGGCGGAGATCGAGCGCCATCCGGCCGTGATCTGCGCCGTCGTCGTCGGCCTGCCCGACGAGGATCTGGGGGCCCGACCCCACGCCATCGTGCAGTCCGACGCGCCGCCGCGACAGCTGGAAAGCGAACTGCGCGTGGCCCTGTCCCGAACCCTTTCGACGAACAAGATCCCGCGCGCCTTCGAGATCACCACCGAACCGCTGCGGGACGCCGCGGGCAAGGTCCGCCGATCGGCCCTGGCCGAGGCGCGACGCTAGGGCCCGTTCGCGTGGGCTGGAGCCGTCCACGTCGGGGCCTGTCTACAGAGCGTTCAGGCCGCCCCCGGAGCGGGCGCCACACATCGCCACCGCGGTGAATGGGGCCGGTGGATTGACGCCGTCGGAGTTGGTGATCGCCTTGTGCCTTCGGGGAGGACCGGCCGGCTCCATGGGCTGGCGGCCTTGTCGAGCACGGCCGTGGAACGTGTCGAGGAGAAGCGATGTACAAGCGGATTGTCCTGGCGTTCGACAGCACCGTGGAGGGGCGGGCGGCGCTGCGGGAAGGCGCGCTGCTGGCCAAGGCCTGCGATGCGGAAGTCTTCCTGCTGTCCGTCCTGGTCGAGTCGTCGAGCGTGCTCGTCGCCGAGGGCGTGCTGGTCGGGGCCGCGGAAACCCATCTGGAAAGCTACCAGGCCGTGCTCGACGAAGGCCTGGCGCGCCTGAGGCGGCTGGGCTTCTCGCCGACCGGCAAGCTGGTCCGCGGCGAACCCGCCATCGAGATCGGAGCCTTCGCGCGACAGGTCGGCGCGGACCTCGTGGTGGTCGGCCACCGCAAGCGCAACCTGCTGGAGCGCTGGTGGTCCGGCGCGACCGGCGCCTACATCGTCGACAATCTGGACTGCAGCCTGCTGGTCGCGCGCCAGGCGATGAGCGACCAGGACTTCGAGGCGAAGCTGGGAAGCCCGGCGTGATCGCCGACGGCGCATGATCCCGCTCTAATCGGCCGGAAGGCGCGCGAGATAGGCGATGATCGCGGTGCGTTGATCGTCCAGGGCGCTCAGGGCGTGGGTCAGGCGCTCGCGCAGGGCGGACGGCGCCGGCTCGGCCTGGGGCAGGAAATCGGCGATCTCGGAGATGGTCAGGCCCAGCCGCTTGAGCTCGACGATGACGCAGAGCCTGGCCTTGGCGGTTTCGTCGAGCATTCGCATGTTCTTGACGCCGCGTTGGCAGGCGATCAGGCCCATCTCCTCGTAGAGGCGGATGGCGCGGGGAGTCAGGCCCAACTGCTGGCTGACGTCGCCGATGGTCGACAGCGTCGACGGGACGTGGCGAAGAGGCCGGGACGGATAGGACCGCGTCGCGTCCATCGGCGGGAACCGGGTCGCGGTCTGGCCGTGGCCGCGCTGAAGCGCGCGGCGGCGATGCCGCTCGACCAGGGCCAGGGCGGCCTTGGTTTGCGGTCCGACGATCGTTGGCGTGTTGTCCATCAGCCGAACTCCACCAGGATCTCGTCGGCGGCGACGGGGTCGCCGGACTTGGCGTTGACGGTCTTGACGACGCCGTCGCGCTCGGCGCGGATGATGTTCTGCATCTTCATGGCCTCCAGGACGCAGACGAC
>Ga0209257_1000467_pt1 | contig 73784 bp, 65 predicted proteins | sample AraplaCvi_mCL_r2_FD_184277 | JGI IMG/M metagenome (GOLD analysis project Ga0209257, IMG submission 184277) | Arabidopsis root microbial communities from North Carolina, USA - plate scrape MF_Cvi_mCL_r2 (SPAdes) (version 2) | ecosystem: Host-associated > Plants > Roots > Endosphere | place: USA...
TGCGCGAGCACCCGGCGGTGGACGACGTCGCCGTCCTGGGCGTGCCCGACGACCACTGGGGCGAGAAGGTCTGCGCCGTCATCGTGCCGAAGGGCGCCCGGCCGTCCCCCGACGAGTTGGCCGCCTGGGTGAAGGCCCGCCTGCGCTCCACCAAGACCCCCGAGGTCTGGGCCTTCCGCGACGCGCTCCCCTACAACGACACCGGCAAGCTCCTGCGCCGCCAGCTCAAGGCCGAGATGAGCGCCAAGCCCGCCGCGGCGTGATGGCAGTTCTCCCCTCAAAGATCGTCATGGCCGGGCTTGTCCCGGCCACCCAGATACGCGGGCGGCGGTGGAGGTCGAGCGGGGGCGCCGCCGCGATCTCGCCTTCACGATCGGTGCTTCTGGGGGGCCGGGACAAGGCCGGCCATGACGAGCAATGGGGGCGGCCAGCATGACCGACACCCTCCTCGCCACCCTGACCCAGCTCTCCGGCGCGGGCCTCGCGGTCACCGAGATCGGCGTCGATCCGCCGCCGCTGGCGCCCACGCCGGGCGTGGTCCAGCTGGGCGTGCATCGCGGCGGTCCCGTTCCCGGCGGCGCACTGGACCCGTTCGACATCCTGTTCAGCGCCGATCCCGCCGCGCCCGGCCCGTGGGTGGGGTTCGCGCCCGGCCGCCTGGACGCCGCCGTCGCCGAACTCGAGGCCGCCGTGGCCGCCCAGCCGGTGGCCGCCGCAGTGGCGGCCCAGGTGTTCCGCACGACGCTCGACCTGTCCCTCGACCAGGCGCTGGTCCACGAGTCCCTGGCCTATTCCATGCTGCTGGCCTCGGAGGGATTCCGCGCCTGGCGGGCCGCCAACTCGCCGCGCGAACGCGTCGAGGACCCGGCGCCCCGCGTGCTGATCGACACGCGGGGCAAGACGCTGGGTCTGCAGCTCAACCGCCCCGCCGCGCGCAACGCCTTCGACGCCCGCATGCGCGATGAGCTCAGCGAGGCGCTGGCCTTCGCGCTGGAGCACCCCGACGCGCCGCCGGTCACCCTCTCCGGCGCCGGACCCGCCTTCAGCGCCGGCGGCGACCTGGACGAGTTCGGCCGCGCCCCGGACCCTGGCCAGGCGCACCTGATCCGCACCCTCCGCTCGCCCGCCCGGCTGGTCCACGCGCTGGGGGAGCGCCTGACGGTCCAGGTCCAAGGCGCCTGCGTCGGCGCGGGCATCGAGGTCCCCGCCGCGGCCGCCCGCATCGCCGCGCGGCCGGGCGCTCACTTCCGCCTGCCGGAGGTCTCCATGGGGCTGATCCCCGGCGCGGGCGGCACGGCGACCATCCCCCGCCGCGTGGGCCGCCGACGCGCCTGCTGGATGGCGATCTCCGGCGCCGACATCGACCTGGCCACCGCCCTGGCGTGGCGCCTGGTGGACGAGGTGGCGGTGTGAGCCCGATCCAGCCCGCGCTCGATGCGCTCTGCGCCGAGGTCGCCGAGCTCACCGGGCGCCTGGGCCGCCGGGTCGAGCCGCAGGCCCTCGGCATCCTCGACCGCACCGGCCACCTGGCGCTCGGGCCGCCCGGCCGCGTCTCGCCGAACGGCGCCTGCCGCCTGGTCCGCGCCGCCGACGGCTGGATCGCCGTGAACCTGGCCCGCGACGAGGACCGCGACCTCGTGCCTGCCTGGCTGGGCTGCGACTTCGGCGGCGACCCCTGGAACCTGGTCGAGACCCACGCGGGTCGCCACGCCTGCGCCGCCCTGGTCGAAGGCGCGACCCTGTTGGGCCTGCCCGCCGCCGCGGTGGCTGAGCGCATCGCCGACGGCCCCCAGGCGCCGCTGGTCCGCATGGCGCCCGGCGGTCCGCGCCGCGACCCGCTCACCGTCGTCGACCTCTCCGCGCTCTGGGCCGGGCCGATGTGCGGGGCGATCCTGGCGGCCATGGGCGTGGCCGTGACCAAGATCGAGAGCGCGCGCCGGCCCGACCCGACCCGGACCGCCACGCCCGGCTTCTTCGAAGCCTTGAACGGCGCCAAGGCCCACCTCGCCCTGGACCTGGCTTCGGCCGAGGGGCAGCGCCGCCTCACCGACCGGATCGTCGCCGCGGACGTCCTGATCACCAGCGCCCGCCCGCGCGCCCTGCCGTCGCTGGGGCTCGACCCGGCCGCGCTGTTCGCCGCCAACCCCGGCCTCGTCTGGGTGGCTGTAACCGGCCACGGCTGGACCGGCGCGGCGGCGCAGCGCGTGGCCTTCGGCGACGACGCCGCCGCCGCCGGCGGGCTGGTCCGTTGGGAAGGTGACGAACCCCGCTTCCTGGGCGACGCCCTGGCCGACCCCGTCACCGGCCTCGCCGCGGCCATCGGCGCGCTCCGGGCGCTGGACCAGTACGGCGGCGTCCTGGCGGACGTCTCGCTGGCGGGCTCGGCCGCCGGCGCGGCGTCCCTGTGCCACCTTCGGCGCGCCGCATGAGCCTGACGATCCGCGATGTCGAGGTCGACGGCCGCCCCGGCCTCGACGTGCGCCTGGAGGACGGCCACATCGCCGCGATCGGTCCACGCCTGCCGCGCGACGGCGACGACCTGGACGGGCAGGGCGGGGCGCTGATCCCCGGCCTTTGCGATCACCACATCCACCTCCTGGGCCTCGCCGCGCGCGCCGACTCCGTGACGCTCGACGGCGTGGACACGCCCGCCGCCTTCGCCGCGCGCATCGCCGAGGTCGCGGCGGCCCGTCCGCCCGGCGCCTGGATCCGCGTGCTGGGCTACCACGAGACCACGGCCGGCGACCTGGCCCGCGCCGACCTCGACCGCCTGGCGCCGCGCCACCGTCTGCGCGTGCAGCACCAGACCGGCTCGCTGTGGGTGCTGAACAGCCTCGCCATGGCGGCGCTGGGCGAGGGCGACGACCCGGCCGGCCTGGAGCGCGACACGGGCAGGATCTGGCGCGGCGACGCCTGGCTGCGCAGCCGCATCGGCGCCCAGCCGCCGCCGCTGGCGCCGATCGGCGCGCGCCTGGCCGCCTATGGGATCACCGCCCTCACCGACGCCAGCGTCAGCACCGACGCTTCCGCCGCGGACCTCCTGGCCCAGGCCCACCGGGTTGGCGACCTGCCGCAGCGTCTGACCCTGATGAGCGGCGGGCCCCTGGACCACCCTGCCGACGACGCTTTCGCGGTCGGCCCGCTGAAGGTGCTGCTGGACGACCACAGCCTGCCCCACCTGGACGACTTCCTGGCCCGCATCGCCGCCGCCCGCGCCCAGGGCCGCCAGGTCGCCGTCCACTGCGTCACCGCTGGCGAACTGGCGCTGACCCTGGCCGCCTTCGAGGCTGCCGGCGCCGAGGTCGGCGACCGCATCGAGCACGGCGGCGTCATCCCGCCCGAGGCGATCGCCATCCTCAAGCGGTTGAAGCTGGCCGTCGTCACCCAGCCCGCCTTCATCCACGAGCGCGGCGACCGCTACGCCGCCCACGTGGCGCCGCAGGACCAGCCCGACCTCTACCGGCTGAAGAGCCTGCTGGACGCCGGCGTGCCCGTGGCCGGCAGTTCCGACGCGCCCTACGCCACGCCCGACCCCTGGGCCGGGATCGCCGCGGCCGTGCGGCGCACCAGCGCCGGCGGCCTGATCCTGGGCCCCGCCGAGCAGGTCTCGCCGACCCAGGCGCTGGCCCTCTATCTGGACGACCCGGCCTCGCCGGGCCGCAGGCCGCGCCGGGTGGAGACGGGCGCGCCCGCCGACCTGTGCCTGCTGGCGACCCCGCTGCGCGAGGCGCTGGCGGGGCCGGATGCGGGCCTCGTCCGCGCGACCCTGGTCGCCGGTCGCCTGGTCCACGGCTAGCGCAATTTCACCTAAGGGCTGGCCCGTAGGTATTCGGACGAAATGGTTAACCGCGCGGCGGCGGGGGTAGGTTTCTCCTCAAGAGACAGGGAGACAACCAATGCAGACCGCCACCGCCACCCAGACCATCGCGACCCTTCCGGCTTTCGTGGCCCGCATCGCGGACTACGCCTCGGACGGCCCCGCCTACCTCCGCCTCGCCGCCGACGGCGCGGCCGAATGGGTGGCCGCCCAGTCCGACGCCACGCCGTTCATCTCCATGCGCGAGGCCACCCGCCATGCCACCCGCCTCCCGGCCCGCCTGCGCGCCTTCGGCGTCCCGCGCCGCGACTAGCTCACCGCCGCGTGGGCGTTGTTGATGACGAAGAGGGCCGCCGTCAGCACGCCGGCGGCGATCAGGAGCCATTTCATCGTCGGGGACCAACCTCTGCCGTTTCATCCGTGAGTTGAGGTGTACGCACGCGCCGGTGCAGCGGATGCAGCGACTCAGATCCGCCGTTAGGACCTTCTTGAACAAGATGACCAGCGCGGGAGAACCAAATTCTCCCAGGAACTTCGAAACGAGGGGAATGTTCTCCCAAGCCGCCGATCCACGGCCCTGATCGGCAATGATATTCCCGCCCGCTCCGCCATCATCGAGGTTCATTTCCGCGAGCGGGGGCTGGACCATGCTCAAGGCCTTCACACAGCACCCTCAAGCTGTCGGCGAGAGCTATTTCGAACACCTGGGCTCGGCCTGGGGCTTCGCCTCCACCATGGCGGTGGGCGCCATGGCCTGCCTGCTGCACGGCCTGTTCCCCTTCGCCTTCCAGACCGCCGGCAGCCGCCGTATCCGCGAGCTGCACGAGCGGATGGTCACCCACCGCACAGCGCCGAAGGCCGCCCGCAAGGCGCCCGCCTGGCTACCCGGCCTGGCCGTGGCCCTGGTCCTGACCGCGATCGCCACCGTGGCCGCCCAGGCGTTCCATGCGCCGGTCGCGCCCTTCGCCCTGGTGGCCGGGTTCCTGATCGCCGCGCCGCTGGTCGGCCGGCTCGATCTCTCCGAGGGACTGAAGGTCGCCGAGCGCCCGCTGCTGCGCGCCGGCATCGCGCTCCTGGGCCTGCGCATCGCGCTGGGCGACATCGCTCACCTGGGCGTCACGACCCTGCTGCTGGTGTTGGGCTGCGTGGCCTTGACGCTGGCCCTGGGCTCCGGCATCGGCCGCCTGTTCGGCCTGCCGCGCGGCTTCTCCATGCTGTCGGCCAGCGCCACCGCGATCTGCGGCGCCTCGGCGGCCATGGCGGTGGCTTCCGTCCTGCCCAAGTGCGCCGAGACCGAGCGCCAGACCGGCTACGTCGTAGCCGTGGTCGCGACGCTCTCGACCCTGGCCATGCTGGCCTATCCCGTCATCGCCCACCTCGCCGGCCTGCCGGCGGACGCCGCGGCGATCTTCCTCGGCGCATCGATCCACGACGTGGCCCAGGTGGCGGGCGCCGGCTATTCGGTCTCGCCCGCCGTGGGCGACATGGCCGTCACCGTGAAGCTGGTCCGCGTCTCGCTGCTGGCCCTGGTGGTCGCCGCGGTGGCCTTTTCGTTCGCCAGCGCCGCCCGCGAGGGCAAGGGCCCCGGGCGCGCCGTCCTGCTGCCCGGCTTCGTCATCGCCTTCTTCGCGCTCGCCGCCCTGCGCTCGACCGGGGTCGTGCCCGCCGAGGTGCTGCCCGCCGCCACCTTCGCCTCGAACCTGCTGATCGGCGCAGGCGTGGTCGCGGTCGGCGCCAAGACCTCCATCGCCGGCCTCAAGTCCATGGGCTGGCGGCCCTTGGCGGCGCTCGCCTGCCAGACCGCGCTCCTCTGCGGCCTGGCCTTCGGCGCGGCGACGTTGGTGGGGTGATGCCCTGTCCCTCCCATGAGGGGGAGGGAGAGGCCCCTACCAGATCTTCACGCGCTGCTCGGGCGCCACGTACAGCTGGTCGCCGGGCTGAACGTTCCAGGCGTCGTACCAGCCGGGGATGTTCCGGATCGTGCCGTTGACCCGGTAGTAGGCCGGCGAGTGGGGGTCGGTGACCACCTGCTGGCGCAGCGCCTCGTCGCGGCTCTTCTCGCGCCACACCTGGGCCCAGCCCAGGAAGACGCGCTGGTCACCGGTCAGGCCGTCGATCACCGGCGCCGGCTGGCCCTTCAGCGAGGTGCGGTAGGCGTCCAGCGCCAGCGAAAGCCCGCCCATGTCGCCGATGTTCTCGCCCATGGTCAGGCCGCCCTGCACCTTGGCGCCGGGCAGGGGCTCGAACGCCGAGTACTGGGCGCCCAGCCGGTCAGACTGCACCTTGAACTTCGAGGTGTCCTCGGCGGTCCACCAGTCGCGCAGCACGCCGTCGCCGTCCGACTTGCGGCCCTGGTCGTCGAAGCCGTGGCTGATCTCGTGGCCGATCACCCCGCCGATGCCGCCGTAGTTGATGGCCGGATCCGCGTCGGGATCGAAGAACGGCGGCTGGAGGATCGCCGCCGGGAAGACGATCTCGTTGTTGGCGAAGTTGTAGTAGGCGTTGACCGTCTGCGGGGTCATGCCCCACTCGGCCTTGTCCACCGGGCCGTTCAGGCGCGCCACCTGCCGCTGCCACTGGAAGGCGCCGGCCCGCTCCACGTTGCCGTAGAGGTCGCCCGCCTTCAGCTCCAGCTTGGAATAGTCGCGCCAGGTCGTCGGGTAGGCGATCTTGACCGTGAACTTCGACAGTTTCTCCAGCGCCCGCTGCTTGGTCTCCGGACCCATCCAGTCCAGCTTCTCGATGCGGCCGCGCAGCGCGGTGCGCACGTCGCCGACCAGGGCGTCCATCTTGGCCTTGGACTCCGGCGGGAAGTAACGGGCCACATAGGCCCGGCCCACCGACTCGCCGATGGCGTCGTTCATGAACGTGCCGGCCCGCTTCCACCGCACCTGCTGCTCGGGCTGGCCGGCCAGCTCCTTCAGGCGGAAGGCGTAGTTGGCGTCGACGAAGCGCTTGGAGAGGTAGGGCGCGGCGTCGTCGGCCAGGTGGAAGGCCTGCCAGGCCTTCAGCGTCTCCAGCGGCGTGTCGGCGTAGATCTTGGCGATCTTGGGGAAGGCGGTGTTGGTGGTGACGATGATCCGCTCGACCTTGGGCAGGCCGGTCTGCGCCAGGTAGCGGTTCCAGTCGAAGCCGGGGGTGTAGGCGGCCAGCTCCGCCGGGGTCATCGGGTTGTAGGTCTTGTCGCGGTCGCGCCGCTCCACCCGCGTCCAGCTGGCCTCGGCCATCTGGGTCTCGAAGGCCACGATGGCCTTGGCGTTTTCGACCGGCTTGTCCCAGCCGACCATGGTCAGCAACTGGGCGACATAGGCCTCGTACTTGGCCTTCTTCTCCGCGAAGGACGGCTGCAGGTAGTAGTCGCGGTCGGGCAGGCCGAGGCCGCCGGTGGCGCCCATCACGGCATATCGCGTCGGCGCCTTGGCATCGATCGAGATGAACACCGGCAGGATCGAGGTGAAGCCGCTGTTGGTCGCCTTGCCCATCAGGGCGGTGAATTCGTCCCTGGACTTCACCTTGCGGATCATCGCCAGCTCGGGGGCCAGCGGCTTGGCATCCAGCTTCTCGACGGCGGCCTCGTCCATGAAGGCCTTGTAGCCGGCGGCGATCTTGGCCGCGTCGGGATCGGCCAGCTTGCCGGCCGCCGCGTCCTCGAGGATCGCGTGCATCCGGTTGTCGGATAGCTCGCGCAGCTTGTTGAAGTTGCCGTAGCGGACGCGGTCGGCGGGGATCTCGGTGCGCTCGGCCCACTTGCCGTTGGCGAACTTGAAGAAGTCGTCACCCGGCTTGACGCTGCGGTCCATGCCCGAGAGGTCGAAACCCCAGGTCCCGTACTTGGGCGTCGCCAGGGACGGCCCGTCCGGCGCATCGGCGCTCCAGGCGCCGCCGGCGGCGAACAGGAGGGCGGCCGCCGCCCCGGCGGACAGCAGGATTTTGCGCGTTTCGGAAATCATAGGTCTCTTCTCGACTGTGCGGAGCCCCGTTCGGCTCCGAACTCCCCATCGGATCGCACAGAACGAGGAAAACCTGTCCCGCGCAATGGGCTAGCGACAGGCGGCATACCAGAACCACGAACGGCGCAAGTGCGCCGACCGCGCCCATCGATGCGCACCTCTCCGGATGTGGGCGTTCGGCGCGCCGGCTACCCGGTCAGCAAGGCGCGCCAGAGCTCGCGCAGGCGCGTCGCCGCCAGCTTGGGCCGGCGGTCCCGCGTGAAGACGCCCTTATGGTTCAGCGACCCCACCCGCATGATGCTCTGCGAGGTCTTGAAGTCGGCGAAGGCCCAGGGGTGGGCGCCGACGATGAACGGGTGTCGGCGCAGCGCCTTCCAGTAGGCCTCGATCAGCTGGGCCTGGTAGTCCTCGCTCCACATCTCCGCGGGCTGGGCGTGTATGCCGGCGACGGCGTCGGCGCCGAACTCGGAGAAGATCACCGGCTTGTCGCCGTGGCGCGTGCGTAGCGCCTTGATCTCCTCGCCGAGGGTCGAGACCGCATCGTCCAGCCGGCCCGAGACGGCGTACCAGCCGTCGTAGGAGTTGGTGCAGATCACGTCGCTGGGCGCGATCCAGTCGGACGGGCCGCCCTGGACGCTGACGACGGTGAACGGGCGGGTCTGGTCGAGCGTGCGGGCGTGGGCGAACAGCCGCTGGAAGAACCGCGTGCCGGCCTCCACGGCGCCCGCCGGCGCGTCGTCGACGGTGTGGAAGGGCTTCGGGATCGGTTCGTTGGCCAGGGACCACATGATCACGCACGGATGGTTTCGGTCGCGCCGGATCAGCTCGGTGGTGGCGCGTTCCAGCTGGTGATAGCGCGCCTCGATGATCTCCGGCGTGTCCGAGAACACCAGGCTGACCCCGGGGGTCTCGTCGATCACCAGGAAGCCGTATTGGTCGGCGAGCATCATCGCCTCTTCCGCATAGGGGTAGTGCGACGTGCGGAAGCTGTTGGCGCCGATCCACTTCAGCAGCTCGAAGTCCCGCACCAGGACCGCCAGGTCGAGCCCCTTGCCGTGCAGCGCGAAGTCCTCGTGCTTGCCGAATCCGGTGAGGAACACCGGCTTGCCGTTCAACCGGATCTCGCTGCCGCGGACCTCGACCGTCCGCACCCCGACCTTCATCGGATAGTCGTCGAGGGCCGCGTCGGCGCCGAGCCGGATGTTCAGCCCGTAGAGGAACGGATCATCCGGCGACCACGCGCGCACGGCCGGAAGGCGGAGCTGACCCTTGGCGGCCCCGGCCTTTACCGTGACGGAGACGGACACCGGTTTCGGCCCGCCGCTCAGGGTGAGCGTCGCCGGGCCGGACCAGCCGCCGCTGACGGCGAAGGCCACGTCGACGACGCCGGCCGTTCCGGCGAAGCCGGTGGTCACGGTCACGTCCTGCACGTGGGCGTCGGGCAGGGCGTAGAGCACCACCGGCCGGTGCAGGCCGGCGTAGGGGAAGAAGTCATAGGCCGTCTGCGGCCAGTGCTGGGTATGCAGCCGCGAGGTCTTGGGGTCGGGAATGGCCGGCACCCGGTCCAGCATCAGCTTGTTCTCGACGCTGACCGTCAGCCGGTTGGCGACGCCGTCGCGCGCGAGACCCGTGACGTCGAAGGCGAACGGCAGGTGGCCGCCCACGTGCTCGCCCAGGTACTCGCCGTTCAGCCAGACGCGCGCGTGGTAGACCGCCGAGCCGAAGCGCAGGCAGACGCGCCGACCGCGCCAGCCTGGATCGAGCTGGAACTCGGTCTCGTACCAAGCGGTCCCGAAGTAATCGCGCGCGTCGTCGAACAGGTCGTTCCAGCTGCAGGGCACCGGGATCTGGCGAGGGGCGGGCAGCCCGCGGTCGAACCAGCGGTCGCCCTCGCCGCGGTCGGTGGGGTCGAGCTGGAAGCGCCAGAGGCCGGAAAGGTCACGGGCCGATCGGGTGGGGCTCTCGTGCGGATAGAGCAGGCTGGCTTCCGCGCGCCGCAGCTCCGGCCGAGCGGGCGCCGCGGCGGCGCTGGCCGTGGCGGCCGAGGCGGCCAGCCCCAGGGCGCCCACCGCCTGCCGGCGCGTCACCGCGCGACGCGACCCTTCAGCCGCGCTCTTCTCGTCGCCCATCTTGCACTCCCCAATGTCGCCGCCGCCCTTGTCGGACGGTCGGGCCGCCCAGGTCTCAGCCCGTCGCGCCGTAGCGCTTGCGCTCGGCGGCGATGCGCGCGCGGGCCTGTTCCAGTTCCTGCACCTCGGTGGCCGCCAGCAGCGAGTCGAGCACGCGGGTCAGGTGGTCGCGCATTGCGCGGCGCGCCTCCTCGGGCGAGCGCCGGCGCAACGCGTCCAGGATGGCGGCGTGCTCGTCGATCCGCGGCGTCACGCCGGCCGCGTGGGCCTTGGCGCTGAGCGACTGCGTCTGCGGCGAACGGGCGCGCGCGTCCCACAGCATCTGCACCGCGTTGACCATGGCGCTGTTGCGGGTGGCGGTGGCGATCAGCATGTGGAAGCGCCGGTCGGCGTCCTCGGACATCACCACGTCGCGGGCGTTCTCGGCCTGCATCTCGGCGACGAGTTCCTGCAGCTCCGCGAGTTGCTCGTCGGAGATCAGCACCGCGGCCAGGGCGCAGCTTTCACCCTCGATGGCGCGCCGCGCCTCGAGCAGCTCGAACGGACCGACATCCATTTCGCCCGCCTGGCCGTCGCGCGGATGGCGCGCCGTGACATAGACCCCAGATCCCAGCCGGACCTCGACCAGGCCGTCCAGTTCGAGGGCGATGATCGCCTCGCGGATCGTGGGCCGGGAGACGGCGTACGCCTGGGCGAGGTCGCGCTCGGAGGGCAGCCGGCGGCCGACCGGATGCTCGCCGCCGGCGATCTTTCCGGCGAGGTCCTCCGCGACCCTTTCGTAGAGGCGCCCGGTTTCAGGTTTGGCGATCATCCCGTTCCTTCTATCTGGTCAGGCCAATTGCGGCAAGTCGCCTCAGGGTCGTCCAGCAAGGCCCGCCAACCATGGCAGGCGCGCTACATGTTTCTGTTATACCAGTCATTGTGGTTGGCCTTACCAATATGGTAGGACCGGTTCGAACGGGCGATCATAAGCCCATCGAATGAAGGGGAGGATCATGAGGCGCTTGTTTTCCACCACGTCGCTGTCGACCTGGCTGCTTGCCGGTCTGGGCGCGTTCAGCCTGGCCGGCGCGGCTCAGGCCGCCGACGCTGCCGACGCCACCGCGGTCGAGGAGGTGATCGTCACCGCCCAGAAGCGGGCGGAGAACATCCAGGACGTGCCGCAAGCGGTGCAGGTGGTCAGCTCCAGCCAGCTGGCCGCCAGCGGCGTGCGCGAGTTCCAGGACCTGACCAAGCTGGCCCCGTCCCTCGTCGTGCGCCCGGCGGAGCAGCCGGTGAACTCCTCGGTTTCGATCCGTGGCGTCGGCACGTTCGCGTTCTCCATCGGCGTGGAGCCCAGCGTGGCGATCCAGGTGGACGACGTGCCAGTCGCGTTCCAGGCCCGCGCCTTCACCGACCTTTCCGACATCGAGCACATCGAGGTGCTGCGGGGGCCGCAGAGCACGCTCTACGGCAAGTCCGCCTCGGCGGGCCTGATCAACATTGTCACCCGGGCGCCCACCGCGACCTTCAGCGCGAACGCCAACGCGCTGGCCACCACGGACGATGAATATCAGGTGGGCGGCGCGATCTCCGGGCCGATCACCGACCAGCTGCTGTTCCGCGTGGCCGCCAACTACGACGACTTCGCCGGCAACGCGCGCAATGTGTTCAACGGCAAGAAGGGCAGCGGCCGGGAATTCGTCTCGCTGCACGGCAAGCTGGTGTGGACGCCGACCGAGAAGCTCACCACGACGGTCGGCTGGAACTATGTGGACGGCGAGACGACCGTGGGCCGGCCGTTCATCCGGCTCGCGCCGAACGCCAACCTGCGCGGCGACCCACGATACCCGCCGTCGGTGTTCGAAGCTGGGGTCAATGTGGGCCCGTCGAACACCCGCTTCGCCAACAACTTCAACGGCCGCACCGACTATGAGGACAACAGCCAGTCGCTGAAGATCGAGTACGACCTCGGCCCGGCGACCCTGGTCGCGGTGACCGGCAACGACAACTACAAGGTCACCGACCTGCTGGACGTGGACGAGACGGCGGTCGCCGGCATCGACAACCGCAGCATGGGCGACTTCAAGTCGGGCCAGTTCACCCAGGAAGTGCGGCTCGTCTCCAGCGGCGAGCAGCCGCTGCGCTACACGCTTGGCGTCTACTATGCCGACATCGACTTCGTGCGGAACTTCGGCCGCGGCCCGGCCTTCTCGCTGGCCCGCTGGTACGCCACCTCGACGTCGGAACAGTACGCGGCGTTCGGCCAACTGGACTGGGAATTCGTCCAGGGCACCACGCTCACGGGGGGCCTGCGCCGGCAGCATGAGGAGATCGACTACAGCTTCCGCGACATCCTGAACGGCGGCGCCTTCTTCTCCGGCGGGGCCAAGGACAACTTCTGGACCTGGCGCGCCGCGCTGAACCACAAGTTCAGCGAAGACGTCATGGGCTACGTGTCCTACGCCACCGGCCACAAGGGCCAGACCTACGACCTGACCACGGGCTTCAACCGCAACCGCCAGCTGGCCGGTCCGGTGCGGCCGGAAACCTCCAGGGGCTTCGAGGTCGGCGCGCGTACACAGTTCCTGGACGGGCGGGTGACGCTCAACGTCTCGGCGTTCCGCACCAAGTACAAGGACTTCCAGGCCCAGGGCATCGAGACCCTGCCGGACGGCTCGGTGAATTTCCGCCTGGCCAACGTGGGCAAGCTGCGCACCCAGGGCATCGAGGTCGACTCGGCGGCGCGGGTGACGGATGACCTGCGGATCTCCGTGTCGGCGGCCTACCTCGACGCCAAGATCACCGAGTTCCCGCTGGCCCAGTGCTATCCGCTGCAGACGGTGGCGCAGGGCTGTGTGACGACGCCTGCGCCGGCGCACCAGGACCTCTCCGGTCACCGCCCGGCCCAGGCCCCGAAGTTCAAGATGTCGGCCGACGCCAACTACTCGCGCCCGATCGAAGGCACGCCGTGGGAGGCCGTGGGCACCGCCTCCTACGCCTACCAGAGCAAGATGAACTACGCGCTGAGCGGCGATCCGCAGACGGTCCAGAAGGCCTATGGCGTCCTGAACCTGACCGCCGGGATCCGCGACGCCGAGCGCCACTACGAGATCGTGGCGTTCGTGAACAACGTCTTCGACAAGCACTACTACGGCAACATCTTCAACCAGACGACGACCTACAGCAGCCAGACGGCCGTGCAGGTCATCCTGCCTCGCGACTTCAGGCGGTTCGCCGGCATCCGCGGGTCCTACACCTTCTAGGACGCCGCACAGGCCGCCGGGCGGGAACCTCCCGCCCCCGCCCGCCCGGCGGCCCCCTGCGATTGCGAGAGATTTCCTTCTCCCCTTGCGGGAGAACGCGGCCTGCGGAGCGGGTCGGATGAGGGGTCGTGCGAAGCTATCCCGCTCAGCGCGCGCCAGCGCCGCAAGATCAAGGCCAAGACAGCGCCTGTGGCGCGCACAATGCCGACAGGCTCGCACTTCTCCCGCAAGGGGAGAAAGAAGCCTTCCTAGAGCTCCAGATCGATCCGCCGCCAGCCGCGGTCTAGGCGGTCGGCCAGTATGCGGCCGGCGAAGACGGAAACCGCGCGGGTCTCGTTCGGCCGGAACAGCAGGGTGAGCGGGCCGCTGGGCGGGCGCTGGCCGGTCGCGCGGACTTCCACCGCCAAACGGTCGGGCGTGGCCGCCACGGCGAGCTCCCAATGGCCGAAGCCGCCGTCGCGCCAGGCCTCGGTCTCGCCGTCGTCCTCGTAGCAGGAGGCTTCGAACCGGCCTTCCGGCGGCGCGAACACCGCGAAGGCGCGGGCGTCGGCGCGGCGGTCGAAGCCCTGCTCGGCGATGTTGAGCGGAATGGCCGACCCCTCGCGCGCCAGGAGCGGCGGCTGGCCCCAGGGCGCCGGCCGGCGGATCTCACGCCCGCCCGCGAACCGTTCGCCGGTCCAGAAGTCCTGCCATGTCGCGCCGGCGGGCAGGCGCACGTCCCGTGCGGTCGCACCCGGCTGGACGACCGACGCCACCAGCAGCGACGGTCCCAGCATCAGGTCGTCGCTGTCCGCATAGGCCGCGGCGTCGTCGGGAAAATCGTGGAGCGTCGGCCGGACGATCGGCTCGAGGCGGTGGTGGTGACGCCAGGCCAGGTCGTAGAGGTAGGGCAGCAGCTGGTAGCGCAGGCGGATCAGGTGGCGGACGGTGGGGGTCGCGTCCGGGTGCATCCACGGTTCGTTGGCGGTGCCGTCGTCGTTCCACGAGTGGATGCTGAAGCGTGGCATGAACACGCCCGCCTCGACCCAGCGCACGAACAGCTCCGCGTCCGGCCGCGGACCGCTGAAACCGCCGATGTCATGGCCGCTGTTGGAGACACCGCTCAAGGCCAGGCCCAGGCCCATGCGGATGTTCCACTTCAGGTTCTCCCACGCCGTGGCGTTGTCGCCCGACCAGGTCTGGACATAGCGCTGCATCCCGGCCGCGCCGGCGCGGGAGACCAGGAACGGCCGCCGGTGCGGCGCGTGCGCCCGCTGCGCCTGGCGCGAGGCGCGGAGCATCAGCAGCGTCTGCAGCGGCTTGGTCTCGATGGCGGGGGCCGGGGCGCCGAACATGGCGGCGAGGGCGTCGGGGGAGGTGACCTCGAACTCGTTGTTGTCGTTCCAGGTGGCCTCGATGCCGACCTCCAGCAGGTCGGCGGTGACATGGTCGCGCCACCAGGCCTGGGTGTCGGGATTGGTGAAGTCGAGATAGGCGCCCAGCCCGTCCCAGAACTGCGCCCAGGCGGGTTCACCGGCCGGGTCGCAGATCAGCAGGCCCTTGGCGCGGGCCTCCGCGAACCGGGGGTGGTCGTCCAGCAGGCAGGGCTTGATGTTGGCGCACAGGCGGACGCCGGCGGCGCGATAGCTCTCGGCGAAGGCGGCGGGGTCCGGGAACTTCTCGAGGTTCCAGTGGAAGACGTAGCGGCGCGGCCCGATCGAGGTGTAGCCGGACGAGAGGTGGAAGCTGTCGCAGAGGATGTCGTGCTCGCGACAGCGGTCGATGAACTCGGCCATCCGCGCCTGGGCGTCGGGGGCGTCGGTGTAGCTCATCGTCGAGCCGGAATAGCCCAGCGCCCAGCGGGGCAGCAGCGCGGGCTTGCCGGTCAGCCAGGTGAAGCGGCGGGTGACGTCGGCCACGGCGGGGCCTGCGATCAGATAGTAGTCGAGGTCGCCGGCGCCTGCGGAGAAGCTGCGGAACAGCCCGTGGTAGTTGCTGCGCTCGGCGCCGAAGTCGAACTCGGCGTCGGCATAGGTGTCGTAGAAGAGGCCGAACGCCAGGCCGGTCTCCGCGTGGCGGGTGATGTAGAACGGGATGTGCTTGTAGAGCGGGTCGGACCGCTCGGCGTCGTAGCCCATGGCGTCCACATTGCTCATGCGGAACCGCCGGCCGGCGCGGTCCAGCGGCCCGGCCTTCTCGCCGAGGCCGAAGTACTGTTCGGCGGGGTCGCGGACCAGGTAGTGGCGCACGCCTTCGCCCCACCAGCCGAAATTGTAGGCCTGGGTCGGTCGGTCGCGGGCGATGGTCGTCCAGCCGTCCGGGCCCGCCATCTCCCAGCGGCAAGAGAGACCTTCGAGCCGCATGGTCAGCCGCAGGCGCTCGGTGGCGATCGTCAGCCGGCCGTCTTCCTGGGCGACCTCGAAGGGCGGCAGCGAGAAACCGCTGACGTCCAGCCGGTCCCGCCCCGCGTCGGGGACGTCCTCCGCCCCGGGAGCGATGGCCCAGGTCCGCGGACCCGTGAGGGCGCCGGGCGGGCGGTGCAGGACGCGGATCACGTCCGGCTCGAGGACGAAGATTTCCACCACCCAGCCGGTGTCGGACGTGAGCGTGACGCGCGCGCGCTGCTGGGCGGTCAGCGCAAAGCGCGGCGGATGGGCGATCGAGGCGGTCATGCGGTTGCGGCCCGGGCGTCCAGCCGCATCGGCCGCAGGACGGCGAACAGGACGATGGCGGCCATGACGTCGAACACCCCGAGCAGTCCGAAGAGCGGTCCGAAACCGACCGTGTCGGCCAGTGCGCCGACCAGCAGCGAGAACAGCAGGCCGCCGGTCCAGCCGCACATGCCCACGAAGCCGTTGGCGCGCGCCACGCTCTCGCGCGGGAAGACGTCGGTGGTCAGGGTGTTGAGCAGCACCGACAGCATCTGGTGCGCGAAGCCGCCCACGCAGAAGAGCGCGATGGCGAGGTAGGGGCTGACCGCCAGGCCGACGCAGGCCGGGGCGATCATCAGGACGGCGCCCAGGGTGAAGCCGGTGACCCGCGAGGTGAGCAGGCCCTGCCGGAACGTCTTCATGAAGAACGGCGAGAGATAGCCGCCCAGGATGCCGCCGGCGTCGGAGGCCAGGAATGGCAACCAGGCGAAGAGGGCGATCTCCTTCAGGTCCATGCCGCGTTCCCGCGCCAGGTAGAGCGGGATCCAGAAGCTGAAGGTCTGCCAGGCCGGCTCGACGAGGAAGCGCGGGATCGCCAGGGCCCAGAAGTTGCGCTGGCGCAGCAGGGCGACGAAGGTCAGCGGCGGCTGGGTCGAGGCCTCGACGACGGAGGGCGCCAGCGCCCGCTGCTCCGGGCTGAGGGCCCGGTGCTTGGCCGGGGAGTCGTAGAGCAGGTACCAGGCGGCGGCCCACACCAGGCCGACAGCGCCCGTAACCACGAAGGCCGCCCGCCAGCCGTAGGCCAGGGACAGGAAGATGACGATCGGCGGAGCGATCGCGGCGCCCAGCGACGTGCCGGCGTTGAAGAAGCCGATGGCCACCGAACGGTCGCGGGCGGGGAACCACTCGCTCACCGCCTTGATGCCGGCCGGAATCGCGGCCGCCTCGCTGAGTCCGAGCAGGCCGCGGAAGAAGGCCAGGGACATCCAACCGCCGGCGAAACCGTGCGCCATGTTGGCCAGCGACCAGGCGACCGCGAAGAGGGCGAAGGCGACCTTCAGGCCCAGGGAGTCGATGATCGCGCCGCAGATCGGCTGCATCACCGTGTAGGCCACCTGGAAGGCCGCCACGACCCAGGAGTACTGCTGGGTCGTGAACCCCAGTTCGTCGGTCAGCTGCGGCGCCAGCACGCCCAGCGAGTTGCGCGCCAGGTAGTTGAGGATGGTGCCCATGCAGACCAGGGCGACGATCCACCAGCGCAGGCGCTTGAGCGTCGCCATGGGGCGGATCACCAGTTCCACATGGTCCCGTCTTCGAGACGGGCGATGGGCAGCTGCCGCGGTTCGTAGGGATATTTGGCCGCCAGGGCCTCGTCGATGTCGACCCCGTGGCCCGGCGTGTCGCCGGGGAACAGCAGGCCGCCCTCGAACCGGTAGGCGTGCGGGAAGACCGCGTCGGTCTCCGGGGTGTGGCGCATGTATTCCTGGATGCCGAAATTGGGGACCCAGCTGTCGAAGTGCAGCGCCGCGCCCATCGTCACGGGCGACAGGTCGGTGGCGCCGTGCGAGCCCGTGCGCACCTGCCACAGCGCGGCGAAGTCGGCGATCCGGCGCAGGTGGGTGACGCCGCCCGCGCCCACGATGGTGGTGCGGATGTAGTCGATCAGCTGGTTCTGGATGAGGTCCTTGCAGTCCCAGATGGTGTTGAAGATCTCGCCCACGGCCAACGGCGTGGTGGTGTGCTGGCGCACGAGGCGGAACGCCTCCTGGTTCTCGGCGGGCGTCACGTCCTCCATCCAGAACAGGCGGTAGGGCTCCAGCGACTTGCCGAGCCGGCCGGCCTCGATCGGCGTCAGGCGGTGGTGGACGTCGTGCAGCAGCTCGACGTCGAAGCCGACGCGGTCGCGCAGGGCCTCGAACAGCTTCGGGGTGTGGTTCAGGTACTTGGGCGTCGACCAGACGGTCTCGGTGGGCAGGGTCGCGTCGGCGGGCTCGTAGAACATCTGCCCGCGGCCGACGCCGTAGGCCTTGTCCACGCCCGGGATCCCGCTCTGGGCGCGCACGGCCTTGTAACCCAGGCCGATGTAGCGCTCGACCTCGTCGCAGGTCTCGGCGATGTCGGCGCCGTTGGCGTGACCGTAGACCATCACCCCCTCGCGGCTCTTGCCCCCGAGCAGGTCGTAGAGCGGCATGCCGGCGGCCTTGGCCTTGATGTCCCACAGCGCCACGTCGACGGCGGCGATGGCTCGCATGGTCACCGGCCCCCGCCGCCAATAGGCGCCCCGGTAGAGCAGCTGCCAGATATCCTCGATGCGCCGGGCGTCGCGGCCGATCAGCAGCGGCGCGACATGTTCCTCGAGGTAGGCGACGACCGCCTTTTCGCGCCCGTTCAGCGTCGCGTCGCCGATACCGTAGAGGCCTTCGTCGGTCACGATCTTCAGGGTGACGAAGTTCCTGCCCGGCGAGGTGACGATGACCTTTACGTCCGCGATGCGCATGTCCGTCGACATCTCTTCCGTTCTGACTGGCGAGGCTTCAGGCTGCGACCATCGCGGCGACGCCAATCGGCTCGTCAGCGGTCCAGTCCGACCCCCTTGTTTCGCTAAGGCCAATTAATTGGTTTGTCCAGACTGGACTGACCAATTTCGAGGTTCAGCCGAACCGTTCCACGACGAAATCGATGAAGCTGCGAAGCTTGGGCGTCGGGCGACGGTCTTGCGAGAACACGATGTGGGTCGGCAGCGCCGGGGTCTCATAGTCGGCCAGGACGCGGACCAGTCGCCCGGCGGCGACGTCGTCGCGCAGCAGGTCCTCGGGCTGCAGGATGACGCCCATGCCCTCCAGGGCGGCGATGCGCAGGGCCTGGCCGCTGTTCGTCTGGAATCGGGCCGGAGTCCTGACCTTCTGAACGTCGTCGCCGCGGGTGAATTCCCACTCACCGGCCGGCGGCCGCGCCCAGTAGGCGAAGCCGAGGCATTCATGCCGCTCGAGGTCGGCGGGCGTGGTCGGGATTCCGCGGCGGTCCAGGTAGGCGGGCGAGGCGCAGGCGATCAGGACGTAGGGCTTCAGGACGCGGGCGACGAGGCTGGAGTCCGTGAGGGGTGACATGCGGATCACCGCCTCGTAGCCCTCGTCCACGAGGTCCACGACGCGATCGCAGAGCGTGAGGTCGACGGTCACTTCCGGATGGCGGCGCATGTACTCGCTGAGCGCCGGGACCAGGCTGTATGATCCGAACGTCACCGGAGCGTTGATGCGCAGCCGGCCGCGCGGCGCAGCGCGCAGGTCGTGCGCCAGCGCTTCCGCCGCCTCGGCCTCGGCCAGCACCAGCTTACAGCGCTCGTAGAACACCCGGCCAAGCTCGGTGAGGCTCTGGCGGCGGGTCGTGCGGTTCAGCAGTCGCGCGCCCAGCCTCTCCTCGAGAAAGCGCACGTGCTTGCCGATCATTGGGGAGGAGATGCCGAGCGCGGGTGCGGCGGCCGCGAAGGAGCCGGCCTCCGCCGCCTTCACGAACACCTCCATGCTGGTCAATCGATCCATCATTCGAAACCCATGGTTTTGAGAGAAGCTCAAGCTCGCCAATTTATCGGCCAAACACGACTAATCATATGGGCGGCATCGTTCACCGGTTCAGGAGGCATGGCCGATGTCGCGTATTGTCAGGTTTCACGAGGTCGGCGGGCCGGAGGTTCTGGGGATCGAGGACGTCGAGCCCGTCCAGCCGGGACCCGATGAGGTCGCCGTCGACATCAAGGCCATCGGCCTGAACCGCGCCGAGTCGATGTTTCGCACCGGGTACTACATCGAAGATCCGGTGTTTCCCGCCCGTCTGGGGTATGAGGGCGCCGGCGTGGTCACCGCCGTCGGCCCGGGCGTCGCAGGATTTGCGCCGGGCGATGCGGTGAGCGTGATCCCGCCGCTGTCGATCACCCGCTGGGGCTCCTACGGCGAAACGGCGGTGTTCCCGGCCAGCGCTGTGGTCAAGCATCCGCCGTCGCTGGGCTGGGTTGAGGCCGCGGCGATCTGGATGCAGTACGTCACGGCCTACGGCGCCCTGATCGAACTCGGGCGGCTTAAGCGGGACGACGTGGTGCTGGTCACCGCGGCGTCGAGCAGCGTGGGGCTGGCGGCGATCCAGGTAGCGCGGGCGGTGGGCGCGCGACCGATCGCGGCGACGCGCACGAGCGCCAAGCGCGCCGCGCTCCTCGCGGCCGGCGCGGCGGATGTGATCGCCACGGAAGAGGAAGACCTCGTCCCCCGCGTCGCCGAGATCGCGGGGGACGCCGGCGTGCGCCTAGCGTTCGATCCGGTGGCGGGCCCCTTGCTGGAGCAGATCGCGGCAGTGATGGCGCCCCACGGGCTGATCGTCGAGTACGGCGCCCTCAGTCCCGCGCCCACGCCGTTCCCGCTGTTCCCGGTGCTGGCCAAGTTCCTGACCGTGCACGGCTACCAGTACAAGGAGGTGGTCACCGACGGCGAAAAGCTCGATCGGGCCAAGCGCTTCATCCTGGACGGCCTGGCTTCGGGGACGCTGAAGCCGGTCATCGACCGCGTCTTCCCGTTCGACCAGATCGTCGAGGCGCACCGCTATCTCGAGTCCAACCAGCAGTTCGGCAAGATCGTGGTGACGGTCTGACGATCAGGCCGCCCTTCGCGCAGCTCACCGCACCGTCCGCGGGTCTGGAGGAAATTTCTTCGGCAGCGCTGGAACCGGGGAGGCCCTTGTAAGTTGGTCACGCGGATCAGAGAGCGAAAGCCTTTTGATCGAGGTCGGCAACCGTCCCAGAAATGGAAGCGAGACCGATCGAAGGAAGCCCGACGCGCACCCTCGACAACAGGGAAACGCCGGGCTTCCGCTCGTTTGGGCGCCGGAATTGCGCGTCGCGCCCTCGGCTCCGAGCAGGCCGTCAGCTGTCGAACCGTGACCGGGCCTCAGCCACCATCGCAACCATCGGGCGGCGGACCGGTTCTGCAGGTCGCCTGTGGAGCTGCGAAGATGAGCCAGCCGCTGCCGCCGAACCCCATCCAGCCGCCGATACCGCCGGAGATGCCGCCGATCCTGCCGCCGGACGGGCCGACCATTCCGTCGCCGGAACAGCCGCCGGGTGTTCCGGCGACTCCCGACGACGGACGACCGATCGCCTGAACCGAGGATGCGGGCTCAGACGTACGGGACCGCTCAGTGCCGCGTCTGCGAGTGCTCGCCGCCGGGCCGTGCGATGTCGCTCAGGGCCGAGCCAGCGCGCGCCGCCTCGCCCTTCATCGCCAGGTCGCTCAGCGAGACGATGCCCACCAGCCGCTTGTCGCGGTTCAGGACCGGCAGGCGGCGCACCTGGAGCTCGCCCATCCTCCGCAGCACCTGATCGACGTCGTCGTCCTCGAAGCAGTACTGGACCTCGGCGCTCATCACCTCCCGGACCGATGCGTTCGGCCCCTTGCCCTCGGCCACGCCGCGGACCGCGATGTCGCGATCCGTGATCACGCCGACCAGGCGGTCGTTCTCGCCCACCGGCAGCACGCCGGCGTCGCAGTCGGCCATCATCTTCGCCGCGTCGCAGATGGTCTCTTGCGGGCTGGCGATCTTCACCTCGCGGGTCATGCAGTCGCTGACATGCATTTTGGATCTCCCTGGGCGGGGCGCGGCCTTGGGCGGCGCGCCGGCGTCAGATGGGAAACCGACGCCTGCCGGAGGCTGTTCCGCCTCGCCCTGCGCGGACGGGCCATTGTCCTGGCCCTCGATCCCACGGCGGGGGCGGGATGCCGTTTCCGCGCCCGTTTCGGCAATTTGTCCCCCGGCGTGGCCCGCAATTGGCAGGTTGCGCCACGGAGGCGGGATTATGGTTCATGGCGTCAAACCGGCACGTCGCCAGGCGAGCGGGTCGGACGGAGGAGGAAGCCATGGGAAGCTCGGCCAGCGGACAGGCGGTTCCATTCGTCACCGGATCACCGGCGGCCGCCGCGACCCATGCGAAGGCGGCGACGCGCACCCGGTTGCTGGCCATCGACGCGCTGCGCGGCCTCGTCATGCTGTTCATGCTGGTGGACCACGTGCGGGAAGCCTTCTACGCGCACCACGCGGTCACGGACCCGATGGACGCGCTCACGATCGAGCCGGCGCTGTTCTTCACCCGCATCACCAGCCAGATCTGTGCGCCGGTGTTCGTCTTCCTGACCGGGCTCTCGGCATACCTCTACGGGCAGTCCCACTCCAAGAAGGAGACCTCGGTCTTCCTGCTGAAGCGGGGCGTGTTCCTGATGGTTCTCGAACTCACGGTCGTAGGGTTTGCCTGGGCCGCCCAGACCCTGCCGCCCACCTTCTGGCTGCAGGTCATCTGGTGCATCGGTGTCTGCATGGTGGCCCTGGCCGGACTGATCTATCTGCCGCGCGTGTGGCAGATCGCCGTCGGCGGCGCGATCGTCGCGGGCCACAATCTGCTCGATGGGATCGTCCTTACCGCCCAGTCTCCGTTCTACGCGCCGTGGGCGATGCTGCACCAGCGGGCGGTCATCGAGCTGGGCGGCGGGATGGTGGCCAAGACCACCTATCCGGTCCTGCCGTGGATCGGCGTGATCCTGCTGGGCTACGCGATCGGACCGTGGTTCGCGCGGGGAACCGATCCCGACCAGCGGATGAAGCGGCTTCTGACGCTCGGCGTCGGGCTGCTGATCGGCTTCGTCCTGATCCGCTACCTCAACGTCTATGGCGACAAGCCGTGGGTCGACGCCGGCGACGCCCTACGCACGACCATGAGCTTCCTCGCGCTGACCAAGTATCCGCCGTCGCTGCTGTTCCTGATGCCGACGATCGGCCTCGGGTTGATCCTGCTGGCCCTGTTCGAGCGGATGCAGGACGGGGCGACGATCGCCCGGCTGGGTATCTTCGGCGGCGCCCCGATGTTCTTCTACATCCTCCATCTCTACACGCTGAAGGTGCTCTACTTCGCGGCCGTCGCCGTGTGGGGCCTGAACCAGGGCAAGTACTTCGGCTTCGACGACGTCGGGCTGATCTGGCTGACGGCGCTCATCCTGCTGGTCCCGCTCTACATCCCCTCGGCCTGGTTCGCCGGGTTCAAGCAGCGCCGTCGCGACATCGCCTGGCTGCGCTATCTCTGAGCCTCCACGTCAGCGGAATCGCCAGGGCGCGGTCCATCCGGATCGCGCCCTTTTTTCATGCGCGCTCCCATGCGCGAGTCGCGCGCCATCACTCTGAAAACAGGTGTCTGGAGTTGCGGCGCACACCCTGGACTTGCGCCCAGCATTTTCTGCGGTTTCCGCACCCAATACCAAACGTTCGCCTGCTCCATTGTACCGATTTGATGACAAATTCCCGCATCCTGGCCGGAAGCTGTTCCTGTACACGAGAGTAACCGAGTGAGTTGCGTAAACGAAAACCACCTCCAGCACGGCTAGAGGCGGCAAGAAGAGATATCTCTGTCAACGCGCCGAAGAAAACTCTGAGGTATTGGGGGTCATAATGCCGATCGCGAACGCTCTTCGTCTTTCCCTCCTTTCAGGCGCAGCCGTAATGGCCATCGCACCTGCTGCCCACGCCGCCGAGGCGCCGGCCAGCAGCAGCGTCGAGGAAGTCGTCGTCCTCGCCCAGCGTCAGCAGTATCGGGGCGACATCCCGCTCCAGGATCTGCCGCAGAGCGTGTCGGTCATCAGCGCCGAGGTGCTGAAGAACGTCAACGTGACCCGACTGGACGCCGCTCTCGACCTGGTGGCCGGGGTCGAACACCAGAACAACTTCGGCGGCCTGTGGGACAGCTTTGCGGTCCGCGGCTTCGTCGGCGATCCCAACGTGCCGAGCGGCTATCTGGTCAACGGCTTCAACGGCGGCCGCGGCTTCGGCGGGCCGCGCGACGCCTCCAACATCGAGCGCATCGAGGTCCTGAAGGGTCCGGGCTCGGCGCTGTTCGGCCGGGGCGAGCCGGGCGGTACGGTGAACATCATCACCAAGAAGCCCAAGTTCAGCCCGGAAGGCAGCTTCATCGTCTCGGCCGGCAGCTACAACACCTACCGGGCCGAAGGCGACTACACCGGGCCGATCAACGACATGATCGCCTTCCGCATCAACGGCGCCTACGAGAACGCCGACAGCTTCCGCGACCACCTGTCGTCCGAGAAGATCGTCGTGTCCCCCTCGATCGTCGTGAAGTTCAGCGACTCGACCTCCCTCAACTACGAGCTCGAGGTGGTGCGGCAGGACGTGCCGTTCGATCGCGGCGTCGTGGCGGTGAACAATCAGCTGGGCGTGATCCCCAACTCCCGCTTCCTCGGCGAGCCCGCGGACGGCCAGAACCGCGTCGAGGTGCTGGGTCACCAGTTGCAGCTGGCGCAGAAGCTTTCGGGCGACTGGGTCGCCATGCTCGGCCTCGGCTACCGCGACACCTCGCTGAAGGGCTTCTCGTCGGACGCCGAACTGACTGCGAGCCGCCAGCTGCTGTTCACCACGGGCAACTTCCTTTCGCGCCAGCGCCGCTACCGCGACTACGGCGCCGAGCATCTCGTCCTGCGCGGCGAGTTGGACGGCAGCTTCCGTACGGCCAGCTTCCTGCACCATGTCCTGGTGGGCGTCGACGCCGAGCGCTTCGACCTCGACCAGATTCAGAACCGGTTCCGGCCGCCGACCGTCGCCGCCAACCCGTCCCCCGCGGCGCACAACGCCGTCGACATCTTCAACCCGGTCTACGGCCGTCAGCCGGTGCCCGGCGTGTTCCAGGACATGCTCGAGAAGCAGAAGGCCTGGGGTGTCTACATCCAGGACCAGATCGACATCACCGAGCAGCTCAAGCTGCGCGTGGGCGTCCGCTACGACGAGTTCGACCAGACGATCACCAACCGCCTGACCAACGGAAAGTCCGGTCAGGACATCACCGCCTGGAGCCCGCAGGTCGGGGTCATGTACCAGCCCAGCGACGCGCTTTCGTTCTATGCCAGCTACGGCAAGGGCTTCCGCCCGAACAGTGGCTCCGACGTCACCAACACGCCGTTCAGCCCGGAGCGCACGAAGTCCTACGAGGTCGGGGCGAAGGTCCAGCTGATGGACGACCGTCTCGTCGGCACGGTGGCGTTCTACAAGACCAAGAAAGACAACATCATCACCACCGACCCGGTGAACACCGGCTTCTCGCTGGCGATCGGCAAGGCGCAGAGCAAGGGCGTCGAGGTCGAGCTCGACGCGAAGTTGCCGGCCGGAATCCAGGCGCGGATCTCGTATGCCTACACGGACGCCGAGATCACCGACGACATCCTCGACCCGGACTTCGGCAAGCCGGTGCCCGCGGGCTCCCCCCTGCTGGGCATCGCCAAGAACAGCGCCAACGTGCTCGTGTACCGCGACTTCGAGCTCAGCGGGGACCGCACCTTCACGGTGGGCGCCAACGTCCACTACGTCGGCAAGCGGCTGGGCGAGACGGGCACCAACTTCTACCTGCCGGACTACGCGCTGGTGAAGGTGTTCGCCTCCTACAAGGCGACCGATCACATCCGCATCTCGGCGGATGTGAACAACCTCTTCGACAAGACCTACTATCCGGCCTCCTACTCGCGGCTGTGGGTGGCGCCGGGCTCGCCGCGCACCTTCACGGTGCGGGTCGGCTACGAATTCTGACGACGCCAGCCTGGCAGCCTGACGTCCGGGCCGTCGGCGAGACCGCCGGCGGCCCGTGACGTTGGCGGGAGTGACCATGGTCCCAAAGCGCCTCCTGCTGCGGATCCACCGGTGGTCGGGTCTGGCCGCCGCGATCCTGATCCTGTTGCAGGCCGCCACCGGCGCCACGCTGGTGTTTCGGACGGGGTTCGCCGAGCTGGTCGACCCTGCCGGCATGGTTCGGCGCTCCGCCGGCGCGGCGCCCTTCGGCCAGGTCGTGGAGGCCGCGCGAACCCGCTATCCGGGCTTCGGAATCGAGCGCGTCGCCTTTCCGCAGAGCCCGCATGGCGTGTACCTCGTCCACCTGCAGAACGCCGCCGGCGCCAGCCGCTACGTCTCCGTCGACCCGGGCAGGGCCGAGGTGTTGCGCGCCGGCGGGGTCTGGTCGTTTCCGGGCGAGGCGGCGCTGCAGGTCCACTACCGGCTGATGACCGGCCGCCTGGGGCTGGTCGTGGTCATGCTGACCGGGATCTCGCTGCTGACCATGGCGGTCACAGGGCTGTCCTACTGGTGGCCGAAGCCCGGCCGGTGGCGGCGCAGCCTGGTGGTCGATGGCCGGCTCCCCAGCCGCGTGATGCTGCGCCAGGTCCACCGCAGCGTCGGCGTCTTCGCGGCGGCGAGCGCGCTCTTTTCGGCGAGCACGGGCCTGGTGGTCGCGGGCGAGTTCCTCCTGACGCCGGGACCCCTCGCGGCCAGCGCTTCGGACCCGACGGCCGGCGACATGGACGCGGCCCTCGCCACCGCGCGGGCGGCCTATCCGGGGCGCGGCGTCCGCGATGTCCGCATGCCTGCGCCGGGGACGTTCAACGTCTTCTTCTGGGCTCCGGAGAAGAGTCCGCATGCCGTGCACGCGGTGCGGATGGACCTGCCCGCCGGGCGGATCGTCGGCGTCGCGCCGGCCGAGCGCGACCGCAGCCTCTGGATGGTGCTGCTGCCGATCCATTCCGGCGACACGTTCGGCGGGCTCGGCTCGGCGGTCATCCTGCTGGGCGGCCTCGGCCTGGTCTTCCTGGCGACCACCGGCCCCCTGATGTGGTGGCAGGCCCGGCGGCGTCAGTAGCCGCGGTCGCGGTCGATCAGGCCGTGCAGCTGCTCGCCCCGCTGGTGTCGACGCAGATTCTCCAGCAGGACGGGCGCGGCCGTCCCCGGCTGGGTCATGCTCGCAACGTGCGGCGTAATTTGAACCCGCGGGTGACGCCAGAAGGGGTGGTCCGCCGGCAGGGGCTCCGGGTCGGTCACGTCCAGGATGGCGCGCGAGAGCCGGCCGGCGTCCAGCGCCTCCAGCAGCGCCTGCTGGTCCAGATGTCCGCCGCGCCCGACGTTGATCACCGACGCGCCCTTGGGAAGGGCCGCGAAGACGCGGCGCCCGAGGATGCCGCGCGTGGCGTCCGTCAGGGGCAGCAGGCAGATCAGGATGTCGCAATCGGCCAGGAACGGCGCCAGGGCTTCCGGGCCCGCAAAACAGGCGACCCCCGGGATCTCCCGCGGCGACCGGTTCCAGCCGCGCAGGCGGAAGCCGAACGTGGCGAGCCGGTCCAGGACGGCCTGACCCAGGACGCCCAGGCCCATGACCCCGACCCGGCGCGCTGAGGCGGGCGGGACCTCGATCGGGCGCCAGGCGCCCGCCGACTGCGCGCCGATGTAGTCGAACAGGTCTCGGTGCAGCGCGAGCACCGACAGGGTGACGTATTCGACCATGCCGTTGATGATCCCCGGCTCGACCATGCGGGCGACCTGCACCTGCGGCGGGATCGACGAGAAGTCGACGTGATCGACGCCGGCGCCCGAAGAGAACAGGACCTTGAGGTTCGGCAGCGCGCTCAGCAGCTCCGGCGGCGCCTGCCAGGCGACCAGGTACTCGACCTCGGCCAGCTCGCCATGCTCCGGCCAGATGTGGAACTCGATGTCCGGGGCCTGTTCGGCGAAGAACCTGGCCCAGGCGCGCCCGCGCGCCGCATCGGATTTGTAGAGGATGCTCGTCATCGCGGGCCTGGTAGCCACTCCGCCTTTCGACTGGTGCGCAAAGTCATACGCCCGTCGGATCGCCTCGGCGTGCCGTTTGACCGAGGCGCGAGGCGCGGAATCGCCGAAAGCACGGAGACCGGAGCAGATTGTACGGCGGGGCGCCGACAACCACGCCGGCCGACCCTCGCAGGCGACCTTTCGCAGCGGCTCTTGCGCTCGGCAAAGGGCCTGGAATCGCGGGCCCGGCCGGGCGGCGCCCTATGCCGGGAGGCGGCGGCAGAAAGAGTGTTTGTGCGCCGCCGCCCGCCCCAATCGGGCTCATCTGTCGGCGCCGGCATGCGCTACTGATCAGGACGCAGCGCCCGCCCGGAGAACAGCGGTCGGGCCGGAAACAGGGATGCGAGGGGTCGCCAATGAGCGAGTTCAGGCCGAAGTACATCACCTTCGACTGCTACGGGACTCTGACCAACTTTCAGATGTCGCCGATGGCGCGGAAGCTGTTCCCCGACCGCGTGTCGCCGGACCAGATGGAAGAGTTCGTCGATGACTTCCGCGCCTATCGCCTCGATGAGGTCCTCGGCGACTGGAAACCCTATAAGGACGTGGTGCGCAATTCGGTGGCGCGCACCTGCAAGCGCTGGGGCGTGGAATTCCGGGAGTCGGACGCCGAGGAGATCTATGCGGCGGTGCCGACCTGGGGGCCGCACCCTGACGTGACCGAGCCGCTGAGCCGCGTGGGGAAGGAGATCCCGCTGGTGATCCTGTCCAATGCGGACAACGCGCAGATCCACCAGAACGTCGAGTTGCTGGGCGCGCCCTTCGCGCACGTCTTCACCGCCGAAGACGCCAACGCCTACAAGCCGCGGCTCCAGGCCTTTGAGTATATGCTGGACCAGCTGGGCTGCGGCCCGGAGGACTGCATGCACGTCTCGTCCAGCTACCGCTACGACCAGATGTCGGCCTACGATCTCGGCATGGGCGCCCGTGTGTTCGTGGCGCGCGGACACGAGCCGGCCCTGCCGCACTACGCCACCCACCAGATCAAGGACATCGGCGGCCTGCCGGCGCTCGTCGGTCTCTGAGGGCTGTGCCGCGATGAAGCTGACCCCGTACTGGCTCGATACCGCCCCACCCTTCATCGGAGCCGCCCAGGGCCCGGTCGAGGGGCGGGCGGACGTGGTCGTGGTCGGCGGCGGCTTCACCGGGTTGTCCGCGGCGCATGCCCTGGCCGGGCGCGGCGCGTCGGTGACGGTGCTGGAGGCCGGCCGGGTCTGCGGCGAGGCTTCAGGACGCAACGGCGGTCACTGCAACAACGGCCTCGCCCACGACTATGCGACGCTCGCCCAGGCCATCGGGGCGGAAAGGGCGCGCGCGTACTACCGCGCCCATACGGACGCCGTGGACGCCGTCGAGCGGCTGGTCCGGGACGAGGCCATCGACTGCGGCTTCCACCGCCCCGGCCGCATGAAGCTGGCCGCCAAGCCGGACCATTTCGAGAAGATCGCCCGGGCGTACGAGACCCTGCGCGCCGAGGGCGTCGACCAGGACGTCGGGCTCGTGCCGCCAGAGCGCATCCGCGACGAAGTCGGGTCCGACGCCTTCCATGGCGGGATGATCCAGACCCGCAGCGCGCAATTCCACGTGGGCCGGTTCGGGATCGGGTTGGCGGAGGCGGCGGTCCGGGCCGGCGCGCGCGTCCACGAACAGGCGGCCGTGACCGAGCTCCAGCGGACCGCGGGCGATCGCTGGCGGGTGATCACAGCGCGCGGGACGATCGAGGCCGACCAGGTATTCGTCGCCACCGGCGCCACGACCCAGGGCCCGTTCGGCTGGATCCGCCGCCGCATCGTGCCGGTCGGCAGCTTCATCGTGGTGACCGAGCCGTTGGACCCGGCGGTGCTGGACCGGCTGATCCCGAACCGGCGCAACTACGTGACCAGCAAGAACATCGGCAACTACTTCCGCCCGACCCCGGACGGCCGGCTGCTGTTCGGCGGACGCGCGCGCTTCGCGATGTCGAATCCACGCGAGGACGCCAAGAGCGGGCGTGTCCTGCAAGCCGCCCTGGCGGAGGTGTTCCCGGAGCTCGCGGGCGTGCGCATCGACTACTGTTGGGGCGGGCTGGTGGACATGACTGCCGACCGGCTGCCCCGGGCAGGCGAACGCGACGGCCTCTTCTACGCCATGGGCTACAGCGGCCACGGGGTGCAGATGTCGGTCGGGACCGGCCAGCGGATGGCCGAGGTGATGGAGGGCCGCGCCGAGGCCAATCCCTGGCGAGAGCTGGCCTGGCCGAGCATCCCCGGCCACTTCGGCAAGCCGTGGTTCCTTCCCGTGGTGGGCGCCTACTACCGCGTTCAGGACGCGCTGCACTGATGCGCGAGCCCGCCGCCCTGGACGTGCTTTCCCGGCGCGGGCTCATCGGGGCCGCGGGCGGCGCGCTGGTGCTGCCGGAGGTCGCGCTGGCCCAGCCGCGGCGCGGCGGGCGCATCCGCGTGGCGACCTTGTCGAGCTCCGTGGCCGACACCCTCGACCCGGCCAAGGGCGCGCTCTCCACCGACTACGTCCGCCACTACATGCTCTACAGCGGGCTGACCCAGTTCGACGGGCGGCTGACCCCCCGGCTCGCGCTGGCCGAGTCCATCGAGACCCGCGACCGGGTCCTATGGCGGATCCGGCTGCGCAAGGGGGTCCAGTTCCACGACGGCAAGACGCTGACCGCGGCCGACGTCGTCTACTCCCTCATGCGGCACAAGAACCCGCTCACCGGATCCAAGGTGAAGTCGGTCGCCGAGCAGATCGCCGAGGCCAAGGCGGTCGGGACCGACGAGGTGCTGGTGCGGCTGGTGAGCCCGAACGCCGACCTCCCGTCCATCCTCGCCATTTCGCAGTTCCTGATCGTCAAGGACGGAACTACCGACTTCCGGACGGCCGTGGGCACCGGCCCCTATCGGCTGAAGCTCTTCAAGCCCGGCGTGCGGACGATCGTCACGCGCAACCCGACCTACTGGAAGGCCGGGCGGCCCTATCTCGACGAGATCGAGCTGATCGGGATCCCCGACGAGGTCAGCCGGGTGAATGCGCTGCTCTCGGGCGACGTGCAGCTGATCAACGCCGTCAATCCCCGGTCGACCAAGCGCATCGGGGCCTCGACGCGCCACGCCATCCTGGAGACCCGGGCCGGCCTCTTCACGAACCTGGCGGTCCGCCAGGACCGGCCGCCCACGGGCAATCCCGACTTCACGCTCGCCATGAAGCACCTGATGGATCGCGAGCTGATCCGCCGGGCGCTGTTCCGCGGCTATGCGACGGTGGCCAACGACCAGCCGATCGCGCCGACCCACCCGTACTACCTCCCCGGCCTGCCGCAGCGGGCCTACGATCCGGAGAAGGCGAAGTTCCTGCTGAAGCGGGCCGGCCTGCTGAACGTGCGGCTGCCGCTGTACGCTTCGCCGGCGGCGGAGGGCTCGGTCGACATGGCGTCCATCCTGCAGGAGGCGGCCTCGAAGATCGGGTTGCGCCTGGCGGTCAACCGCGTGCCGGCGGACGGCTACTGGTCGACCCACTGGATGAAGCATCCGCTGACTTTCGGGAACACCAATCCGCGCCCGACCGCCGACCTGATGTTCAGCCTGTTCTACAAGTCCGACGCCGACTGGAACGAGTCCGGCTGGCGGAACGCCCGCTTCGACCAGCTGCTGCTCGCCGCCCGCGCCGAGGCCGACGAAGCCAAGCGCAAGCAGATGTATGGCGACATGCAGGTGCTCGTGCACGAGAAGGGCGGGGTGGCGATCCCGGTGTTCATCAGTAACCTCGACGCCTACGACCGCCGGCTGAAAGGCTTTGGGACGATCCCGATTGGCGGCCTGATGGGGTACTCGTTCGCCGAATACGTCTGGCTGGAGGGCTGAGCGCATGACGACGACGCTGGCCCTCATCCTCAGGCGCATGGGCGCCGCGGTGCTGACGCTGCTGCTGGTCTCGCTGGTGGTGTTCACGATCAGCTCGCTGCTGCCCGGCGACGCCGCCCAAGAGACCCTGGGCCAGAGCGCCACGCCCGAGGCCGTGGCCGCGCTCCGCGCCCAGCTCGGCCTGAACGAGCCGGCGCCGCTGCGCTACATCCATTGGCTGGGCGGCCTGGTGACCGGCGACCCCGGCCGGTCGATGGCCAACGACCTGCCGGTCCGCGAGCTGATCGCCAGCCGCCTGCCCAAGTCGCTGCTGCTGGCCGGGCTGACCGCCGCCGTCTCCGTGCCCCTGGCGCTCGCCATCGGCATCCTCTCGGCCATGTTCCGCGGGTCGATCCTCGACCGCGCCCTGAACGTCGCGACGCTCTCCATGGTCGCTGTCCCGGAGTTCCTGGTCGCCACCATCGCGGTGCTGGTCTTCGCGGTGAAGCTGCGCTGGCTGCCGTCGCTGACCCTCGTGCCCGAGGACGCCACCCTGGGCGAGATGCTGCGCGCCTACGCCCTGCCGGTCATGACGCTGTGCTTCGTGATCGTCGCCCAGATGGCGCGGATGACCCGCGCCGCCGTGATCGACCAGCTCAGCCAGCCCTACGTCGAGATGGCGGTGCTCAAGGGGGTCAGCCCCACCCGCGTGGCCCTGACCCATGCGCTGCCCAACGCCATCGGCCCGATCGTCAACGCCGTGGCGCTCAGCCTGTCCTACCTGCTGGGCGGGGCGATCATCGTCGAGACGATCTTCAACTATCCGGGCATCGCCAGCCTGATGGTCGACGCGGTGACCAGCCGCGACATGCCGCTGTTGCAGGCCTGCGCCATGATCTTCTGCAGCGCCTACCTGCTGCTGGTGCTGATCGCCGACGTCTGCGCCATCCTCGCCAACCCGCGACTGAGGGGCCAATGACCGAGGCCGTCGTCCCCGCCGCCGCCACGCCTCCGGCCAAGCCGGGGGTCGTCGTCCGCGCCGCGCGGTTCTGGCGTTCCCTGTCGCTGTCCGGCCGGGTCGGCCTGGCGCTGGTGGCCTTCTGGGTGGCGACCGCAGTCGTCGGGCCGCTCCTCGCGCCCTACGAGGTCGGGGCCATCGTCGCGCCCGACGTGTTCGAGGGCTTCAGCGCCGCTCATCCGCTGGGCAGCGACTATCTCGGGCGCGACGTGCTGAGCCGGGTGCTGTCCGGCGCGCGCTACACGGTCGGCCTGGCGCTCGCCGCCGCTGTCCTGGCGAGCACGACCGGCACGGCGCTCGCCCTGTTCGCCGCGGTCAGCGGGCGCTGGATCGACGAGGCGCTCAGCCGGGTGATGGACGCCTTCATCTCGATCCCCAGCAAGGTGCTCGCCCTGGTGATGGTCGCCGCGTTCGGTTCCTCGATCCCCCTGCTGCTCGTGATCGCGGCGGTCACCTACGTGCCGGGCGCCTACCGCATCGCCCGCTCCATGGCGGTGAACCTCAACGAGATGGACTACGTCCAGGCCGCCCGGGCGCGCGGGGAGGGGCGGTTCTATCTGGCGCGGGCGGAAATCCTGCCCAACATGATCCACCCGATGCTGGCCGACTTCGGGCTGCGCTTCGTCTTCGTCGTGCTGCTGCTGAGCGGCCTGAGCTTCCTGGGCCTGGGCGTCCAGCCGCCGAACGCCGACCTGGGGTCGCTGGTGCGGGAGAACACCTCCGGGCTCGGCGACGGGGCGCTGGCGGTGCTGGCGCCGGCGCTGGCCATCGCCACCTTGACCATCGGCGTGAACCTCCTGATCGACGCCCTGCCGGGCCGCGCCCGCCGCATCCAGGGAGAAGCCTGATGGGCGACCAGGTGCTGGTGGAAGGGCTCAGGGTCACGGCGCGCGACGACCAGGGCCGCTCGGTCACCATCGTCAAGGACGTCAGCTTCTCGGTCCCCAAGGGCGAGGTGCTGGCGCTCATCGGGGAGTCGGGGTCCGGCAAGACGACGATCGCGCTGGCCCTGATGGGCTATGCCCGCGCCGGCTGCCGCATCGCCGGGGGCACCATCCAAGTTGGCGAGACCGACGTGCTGTCGCTCGACGCGGACCAGCTGACGACCTATCGCGGCGCGACCGTGGCCTATGTCGCCCAGAGCGCGGCCGCCGCCTTCAACCCGTCGAAGACCATCATGGACCAGGTGGTGGAGCCGGCGACCATCCACGGCCTGCTCACCCGCAAGGCGGCCGAGGCCAAGGCGGTGGAGCTGTTCCACGCGCTCGCCCTGCCGGATCCCGAGCACATCGGACGGCGCTATCCGCACCAGGTCTCGGGCGGGCAGCTCCAGCGGCTGATGGCGGCCATGGCGCTGATCACCGATCCGGCGCTGGTGATCCTGGACGAGCCCACCACGGCCCTGGACGTGACCACCCAGATCGAAGCCCTGCGGGCCTTCAAGAAAGTGGTGCGGGACCGCGGCGCGACGGCGGTCTACGTCTCCCACGACCTCGCCGTCGTCGCCCAGATGGCCGACCGGATCATCGTGCTGAAGAACGGCGAGATGCGCGAGGCGGGCGCGACCGAGCAGGTGCTGCACGCGCCGAAGGACGTCTACACCCAGACCCTGATGGCCGCGGCCCGGCCGCAGGTCCGCGGGGTGGCCGCGCCCGAGCCGGGCGGTGTGCTTCCACCGCTTCTGGAGGTGCGGGACCTGACCGCCGGCTATGGCCGCCCCGGCGCTGACGGGCTTCCGAGGATTCCCGTGCTGCGCGACGTCGACCTGCGCATCGAGCGGGGCGCGACCCTGGGCGTGATCGGCGAGTCCGGCTCGGGCAAGTCGACGCTGGCCCGTGTCGTGGCCGGTCTGCTGCCGGCGGCGCGCGGGAGCGTCCTGCTGAACGGCCAGGTTCTGCCGCCGACCCTCGCGGCCCGCACGCGCGACCAGCTGCGGCGCATCCAGATCGTCTTCCAGAACGCCGACACGGCGCTCAACCCCGGGCACAGCGTGGAGCGCATCCTGGGTCGGCCGCTGGAACTCTATCACGGCCTGAAGGGCGAGGCGCGCGACCGGCGCGTGGCCGAGCTGCTCGACCTGATTCGCCTCCCGGCCGCCCTGGCCGGCCGCCGCGCAGGCGAGCTCTCGGGCGGTCAGAAACAGCGCATCAACCTGGCCCGCGCGCTCGCCGCCGAACCGGACCTGATTCTTTGCGACGAGGTGACGTCGGCGCTCGACACCGTGGTCGCGGCCGCCATCCTCGACCTGATGGCCGAGCTGCGCCGCGAGCTGGGCGTCTCCTTCATGTTCATCAGCCACGACATCTCCACGGTGCGGGCCATCTGCGACGACATCGCCGTGCTCTACGCCGGCCGGAAGGTGGAGACGGGCAACCGGGCCGCGTTCCAGTCGCCGCCGTTCCATCCCTACACGGACCTCTTGATCGCCTCGGTTCCCGAGATGCGGCGCGGCTGGCTCGAAGAGACGCCGGCGCGGGAGGCGCGTTCTCCCATCGCCTCCGCGTCGAACTCGGACCAGATCTGCGGATTCCTCGATCGCTGCCCGCTGCGTGTCGCGGGCGTCTGCGACGTGACGGCGCCGCCGCGCGTGCGGCTGGCGCAAGGCGCCGAGGTGCTTTGCCATCGCAGCGAGGCCGACCTGGCCGCCGCCCGGCTGGGACGCTCGGCGGGGACGGCCTGATGGGCGGACGTTTCGTCAGGCTGGCGGAGACCGACCGCGCGGAGCTGACCTTCCTGCTCGACGGCGAGCCCGCCCGGGGGCTGGAGGGCGATACCCTGCTCACCGCCATGCTCCGCTCCGGCGCACACCTGCGGGAGTCGGAATTCGGCGACGGCCGGCGCGCCGGCTTCTGTCTGATGGGCGCCTGCCAGGACTGCTGGGTCTGGACGGACGAGGGCGGGCGGCTGAGGGCCTGCTCGACCCTGCTTCGCAAGGGCCTGAGCATCGTCACGCGGCAGCCAAGGGCGGCATGGTCGAGCCTCGCGTAGTCGTTGTCGGCGCCGGGCCGGCGGGCGTCCGGTGCGCCGAGGCGCTCGTCGCGGCGGGCGTGCGGCCCACCGTGATCGACGAGGGCCGCCGCGCCGGCGGCCAGATCTATCGCCGCCAGCCGGAGAACTTCACCCGCCCGTACGCCAAGCTCTATGGGACCGAGGCGAAACGCGCAGAGGCGATCCACCGGACCTTCGACGGCCTGGCCGACCGGATCGACTACCGGCCCGAGACCCTGGTCTGGAACATCGCCGACGGCCATGTGTGGACGGCGACGGACAGCCGTCAGGGCGCGCTCGCGTTCGACGCCCTCGTCCTCTGCGCCGGGGCCACCGATCGGCTGATGCCGGTGAAGGGTTGGAACCTGGCCGGCGCCTACAGCCTGGGCGCCGCCCAGATCGCCCTCAAGGCGCAGGCCTGCGCCGTCGGGCGGCGGGTGGTGCTGATGGGCTCCGGGCCTCTGCTCTATCTCCTGGCCGCGCAGTACCTGCAGGCCGGCGCGGAGTTGGCGGCGGTGCTCGACACCTCGCCGGGCTGGCGGCGGATCGCGGCCCTTCCCAAGCTTCTCGCCGAGCCGTCCGTGCTCTGGAACGGCCTGGCGCTGACCTTTGCGCTGCGGCGCGCCGGCGTGCCGGCCTACACGGGTGTTCAGCCGATCGAGATCGAGGGCACGGCCGAGGGCGGTGTCGAGGCGGTGTCGTTCCGAGACTCCGGAGGGCAGACTCGCCGGATCGACTGCGATGCGGCCGCGCTCGGCCATCATCTGCGGCCCGAGACCCAGCTCGCCGACCTGGCGCGATGCCGGTTCCAGTTCGATGCCTCCAGCCGCCAATGGCTTCCCGAGCGCGACGCGTCCGGCCGGAGCACGACGCCAGGGGTCTATCTGGCTGGCGACGGCGCGTCCGTGCTGGGCGCGCGGGCGGCGGAAGCGAGCGGCAGGCTCGCCGCCCTGGCCGCCTTGCAGGATCTCGGCCGGCCGGTGGCCGACGCCGAGGTCGCGGCCCTCCGGCGCCAGCTCGCCGGGTGGGACCGCTTCGCCCAGGGCCTGCGCGAGGCTTTCCCCTGGCCGGCGGAACAGGCGGCGGCCCTTCCCGACGACGCGATCGTCTGCCGCTGCGAGTCCATCGCGGCCGGCGAGCTGCGCCGCGTGGTGCGCGAGGCCGGCGCCTGCGAAGCAAACCGGGCCAAGGCGTTCAGCCGCGTCGGCATGGGGCGCTGCCAGGGCCGCTATTGCGGCCACGCCGGCGCCGAGGTGATCGCCGCGGCGGCGAACATTCCGCTGGAGCAGGTCGGCCGGCTGCGGGGTCAGGCGCCGGTCAAGCCGCTGCCCGTCGCCATCGAAGAGGACCTCCGTTGACCCGTCACGACGCGAGCGACGTGATCATCGTGGGCGGCGGCCTGGTCGGCGCCTCGGCCGCCTTCTTCCTGCGCCGGCGTGGGCGCTCGGTCACCCTGCTGGACACCGGTCTCGTCGGCCAGCAGGCCAGCGGGGTCAACTTCGGCAACGTCCGCCGCCAGGGCCGCCCGCTCGCCCAACTGCCGCTCGCCAACCGCGCCAGCCCCATCTGGCGGAACCTCAACGAGCTGCTGGGCGAGGACACGGAATATCTCGAGTCCGGCCACATCCGGGTCTGCTATCGCGACCGGCCGGAGATCGTCGAGAGCTTCGAGCAATACGCCCGCGACGCCGGCGAGACCGGCCTGGAGCTGGAGGTCCTGAGCGGCAATGCGCTGCGCGACCGCTTCCCGTTCCTGGGCCCCGAGGTGCTGGCGGGGTCCTATTCCGCCCGCGACGGCCACGCCAATCCGCGCCTCGTCGCCCCCGCGTTCGGCCGCGCTGCGGCTCGCGCCGGCGCCAGGGTGTTCGAGAACACCCGCATCGTCGCCGCCCAGAAGGTGGGCGAAGACTTCGAGGTCGCGAGCGAAGACGGGCGAACATTCCGGGCCCCGGTGGTGCTGGTGACCGCCGGCGCCTGGGCCGACAAGCTCAGCGTGCAGTTCGACGAGCCGGTCCCGCTGATCGCCCGAGGCCCCACCATGTCGGTGACCGAGCCCGTTCCCTACAGCATCCTGCCGGCCGTCGGGGTGTCGACCCCGGTGGAGGCCGAGACGGTCTATTTCCGGCAGGTGAAGCGCGGCAACGTCGTCATCGGCGGCAGCACGCGCGGCCCCGCCGATCCCGACCAACGCCGGGCCTACGTCCAGCCGCAGAACACGCTGAGCCAACTCCGGCAGATCCAGCGCCTCGCGCCTGCGCTGGGGCGCCTGAACATCATCCGCGTGTGGAGCGGGATCGAAGGCTACTTGCCCGACAGCCTGCCCGTGATGGGGCCGAGCGCGCGGGCGAGCGGCCTCTACTATGCGTTCGGCTTCTCGGGCTCGGGGTTCCAGACCGGTCCGGCGGTCGGCGATGTGATGGCCGAGCTGATCGACACCGGTTCGACGACGACGCCGATCGATTTCTGCTCCATCGATCGCTTCGCGACGAATGCGGCCTAGGCCTCCCGGAGTGGCGGCGCGCATAGGCGCTCGACGCGGCATTTCCCGTCCATCCCGCCAGATGACGCGCGATAAGGTTCCGATTTGGTGCGTAACCCGGCAGCGAATGCCAGGCCGGGCGCCCTATTCTGAGCCGACCAGGACGTCGGCTGGGAGTACGCGCAGCCGATGCTTTCGAACAACCTGACCGCCGCGCGCCGCCTTGGCGACGATGGCGAGGAGTGACTGCAATGGAGACTTCGGCGGAAGCCGACCTGCGCTTGCGGGACATGACCGCGGAGGACCTCGCCGCGTCGCATGCGCTCTCCATCGAGGCGCAGTGGCCGCACCGGCCCGAGGACTGGGACCTGATGTTCGGCGTCGGCTTCGGCGTGGTCGCCGAGCGCGCCGGCAAGATCGTCGGCACCACCATGGCCTGGCCCTACGGCGCCGACGCCGCGACGCTCGGCATGGTCATCGTCTCGCAGGCCTGCCGCGGCCAGGGCGTGGGGCGTAAGTTGATGGACGCGGTGATGGCGCGGCTCGGCGAGCGGACGATCCTGCTCAACGCGACGCCGGATGGAACACCACTCTACCGGAAGCTCGGCTACGAGCCCGTGGGGTCGATCCACCAGCACCAGGGGGCGGCCTTCTCGGTGCCCATCCCGCGACTCCGGAAGGGTGAACGCGTCCGGCCCCTGGGCGCCAGCGACGCGGCGGCGGTGATCGACCTGGACCGGCGCGCCACCGGCCTCGAACGTCCCGAACTCATGACGGCGGTCCTGAAGAGCGGGCAGGGGGTGATCCTCGACCGGGGGGGCGAGGCGGTGGGCTTCGCGCTCTTCCGTCGCTTCGGTCGCGGCTATGCCGTGGGACCGGTCGTGTCGCCCGACCGCGACGGGGCCAAGGCGCTCATCTCCCACTGGCTGGGATCCAACGCCGGCATGTTCCTCCGCGTCGACACCCCCGGCGACAGCGGCCTCTCCGCGTGGCTCGAGGAGATGGGTCTCAAGGAAGTCGATCGGGTCACGACCATGGTCCGCGGCAATGCGCCCGCGCGCGGCGACGGGGCTGCGCCCTACGCCATTGTCAGTCAGGCGTTCGGATGACCCTCGTCATGTCCAAAGGCAGCTCGATGACCCGCCCTGAACTCCGCGACCCGACGCTGTTCGAACGCAGGGCCCTCATCGGTGGGCTTTGGGTCGATGCGGCGTCCGGCGCGACCCTTGACGTCGAGGACCCGGCCACGGGGCAGGTGATCGGCGCCATTCCGGACTGCGGCGCCGCCGAGACCCGCACGGCCATCGCGGCCGCCGAGGCGGCGTTCGGGCCGTGGCGCGCGCGGCCGGCCGGCGAGCGTGCGGCGATCCTGGAGCGCTGGCACGCGCTGGTGCTGGAGAACGCGTCCGACCTCGCGCGCATCATGACGGCCGAACAGGGCAAGCCGTTGGCGGAGGCGGAGGGCGAGATCCGCTACGCCGCCTCGTTCATCAAGTGGTTCGCCGAGGAAGGCCGCCGGATCGCCGGCTACACCGTGCCCGCCCCGGAAGCCGATCGCCGCATCGTCGTGACCAAGGAGCCGGTCGGCGTTTCGGCGGCCATCACGCCCTGGAACTTCCCGGCGGCCATGATCACCCGCAAATGCGCCCCCGCGCTCGCCGCCGGCTGCCCCGTGGTGGTGAAGCCTTCGGAGCTGACCCCCTTCACCGCCCTGGCGCTGGCCAGGCTGGCGGAGCGTGCGGGCGTCCCGGCGGGCGTGCTCAACGTCGTCGTCGGCCGGCCCGAGGCGATCGGAGGCGAGCTGACGTCCAACCCGACGGTCCGCAAGCTGTCGTTCACCGGCTCCACCCGGGTGGGGGCGATGCTCATGCGGCAGTGCGCCGACACCCTGAAGCGCCTCAGCCTCGAACTGGGCGGCAATGCGCCGCTGATCGTCTTCGACGACGCCGACCTCGACGTCGCGGTCGCCGCGGCCATGGCCAGCAAGTTCCGCAACGCCGGCCAGACCTGCGTCTGCGCCAATCGCATCCTGGTGCAGGACGGCGTCCATGACGCCTTCGCCGAACGGCTGGCCCGTGCGGTGACCGCGCTGAAGGTCGGGCCCGGTTCGGCGCCGGGCGTGACCACGGGACCCCTGATCAATGCGCCGGCCGTGGAGAAGGTGCGCGCGCACCTCGACGACGCGCTCGGCCACGGGGCGGCCCTGTTCGCGACCGCCGCCTCCGAAGCCGATCCGGCCCGCTTTGTCGCCCCGGTCGTGCTGACCGGCGCGACGCAGCAGATGAGGCTGGCCAGCGAGGAGACCTTCGGCCCGGTCGCGCCGCTCTTCCGGTTCCGCGACGAGGTCCAGGCGATCGAGCTCGCCAACGCGACGCCCTACGGCCTCGCCAGCTACTTCTTCACTGAGAACCTGCACCGGGCCTGGCGGGTCGCCGAGCGGCTGGAGGCCGGGATGGTGGCGCTGAACACCGGGTCCATCGCCATGGAGATGGCGCCGTTCGGCGGGGTCAAGCAGTCGGGCCTCGGCCGCGAGGGCGGTCAGGCGGGCATCGAGGAATACCTCGAACCCAAGGCGTTCCACATCGGCGGCCTGAAGCTCGCGGAGCGCTAGCGACCATGACGACGGAACGGGCCTACCGCATCGCGGTGATCCCCGGCGACGGGATCGGCAAGGAGACGACTCCGGAAGGCGTCCGCGTGCTGGAGCGCGCCGCCACCCTCTACGGGTTCCGCATCGAGCAGCAGTGGCACGACTTCGCTTCCTGCGACTACTACGCGCGCCACGGCAAGATGATGCCGGACGACTGGAAGGCGCGGATCGGCGCCCCCGACGCCATCTTCTTCGGCGCCGTCGGCTGGCCTGACACCGTGCCCGACCACATCTCGCTGTGGGGGTCGCTGCTGCAGTTCCGGCGCGAGTACGACCAGTACGTCAATCTGCGCCCGGCGCGCCTGATGCCCGGCGTCGCCTCGCCGCTGGCCGGCCGCGAGCCCGGCGACATCGACTTCTGGATCGTCCGGGAGAACACCGAGGGCGAATACTCCTCCGTCGGCGGCCGCATGTTCCCCGGCACCGAGCGCGAGGTGGTGATCCAGGACACCGTGATGACCCGCGTGGGCGTCGACCGGGTGCTGCGCTACGCGTTCGAACTGGCCAGCCGTCGCCCCGCCAGGCACCTGACCTCCGCCACCAAGTCGAACGGCATCTCGATCACCATGCCCTACTGGGACGAGCGCGTGGAGGCGATGGCCGCCGGTTACCCGGACGTGCGCTGGGACAAGTATCACATCGACATCCTGACGGCGCAGTTCGTGCTGAATCCCGACCGCTTCGACGTCGTGGTCGCCTCGAACCTGTTCGGGGACATCCTCTCGGATCTCGGCCCCGCCTGCACGGGCACCATCGGGGTCGCCCCTTCCGGCAACATCAACCCCGAGCGCACGGCGCCCTCGCTGTTCGAGCCGGTGCACGGGTCGGCGCCGGACATCGCCGGCAAGGGGGTCGCTAATCCGGTGGGCCAGATCTGGTCGGCCGCGATGATGCTGGAGCACCTGGGCGAGACCGCCGCGGCCGCCGCCATCATGAAGGCGATCGAAACCGTGCTGGCCGAGCCGAAGCTGCGCACCGCCGACCTGAAGGGCTCCGCCGACACCATCGCGTGCGGTAAGGCCATCGCCGAGGCCCTGGGCTGATCGAAGCATAATCTGCCGCCGCGGCCGGAAAAAAGGCCGCCACGCCCCCGGCCCGGGCTGCACGACGGACGAACAGCCTTCCCATCCTCGCCTAGCCTTTGGGACAGCCAAGAGGACTGGCCCGATGCCGCTGCCGAACTCCCTGACGCCAAGGTCCAACCGGTCCCTGCAGGACCTCGACCGGGATCACCTGATCCACCCGGTGAGCGCCTATCGCGCTCACGAGGCGCGCGGCGTCACGGTGCTGGAATCCGGCCGCGGCATGTACCTGACCGACGCCGATGGCCGCGAGCTGCTCGACGCCTTCGCCGGCCTGTGGTGCGTGAATGTCGGCTACGGCCAGGAGAGCATCGTCGAGGCGGCGGCCGAGCAGATGCGGCGGTTGCCCTACGCAACGGGCTATTTCGACTTTGGGAGCGAGCCGGCGATCCGCTTGGCGCACCGGCTGGCCGAGCTGGCGCCTCCGGGCCTGGAGCGGGTCTATTTCACCCTCGGCGGCTCGGACGCGGTGGATTCGGCGATCCGCTTCATCGTCCACTATTTCAACGCGCTCGGGAAACCGTCGAAGAAGCAGTTCATCGCCCTGGAACGCGGTTACCACGGCTCGTCCAGCCTCGGTTCCGGGCTGACCGGCCTGACGGCTTTCCATCGCAACTTCGACGTTCCGCGCGCCTGGCAGCATCATCTGCCGTCGCCCTATCCCTATCGCAGCGAGGCGGGCGCGGACCCGCAGGCCGTGATCGCGCAGTCCGTCGCGGACCTAAGGGCCAAGGTCGCCGAGCTCGGGGCCGACACAGTCGCGGCGTTCTTCTGCGAGCCGATCCAGGGGTCCGGCGGGGTGATCGTCCCGCCGAAGGGCTGGCTCAAGGCGATGCGCGAGACCTGCGCCGAGCTGGGCGTCCTGTTCGTCGCCGACGAGGTCATCACGGGCTTCGGCCGCACGGGCCCGATGTTCGCCTGCGAGGATGAGGATGTCGCCCCGGACCTGATGACCGTGGCCAAGGGGCTGACCTCGGGCTACGCGCCGATGGGCGCGGTGCTGATGTCCGAGGACATCTACGCCGTGCTCGCCGACGCCGCGCCGGCCGACGTCCCGATCGGCCATGGCTTCACCTATTCGGGGCATCCGGTCAGCGCCGCCGTGGGGCTGGAGGTCCTGCGCCTCTACACCGAGGGCGGGATCCTCGCGAACGCCCAGGCGGTGGCCCCGCGCTTCGCGGCCGGGCTGGAGCGGCTGGCCGATCATCCGCTGGTCGGCGACACGCGCGGCCGGGGCCTGCTTGGCGCCATCGAACTCGTCTCCGACAAGGCGAGCAAGCGCCGGTTCGACCCGGCGCTGAGGGTGCCGGAGCGCCTGTTCGAAGGCGGTTATCGCAATGGCGTGATCTATCGCGCGTTCGGCGACGGCGTCATCGGCCTCGCGCCCGCGCTATGTTGCGCCGAAGACGAAATGGACATGATCTTCGAGCGCGTAGGCAGGACACTGGACGCACTGCTCGAAGAGCCCGACATTCGGGGTGCCTTGAGGTAACGCCGGGCCGTCAGATGATCACGCCGAAGCTCGACCGAATCGATCTGAAGATCCTGGCCCAGCTCCAGAAGGCGGGCCGGATCACCAACGTCGAGCTCGCCGACGCCGTCGGCCTGTCGCCCAGTCCGTGCCTGACCCGGGTGAAGCGGCTGGAGCAGGCCGGCTACATCACCGGCTATGGCGCGCAGATCAACCTGCACAAGCTGGGCGACTTCCTGACCGTGTTCACCGAGGTCACCCTACAGGACCACAAGAGCAGCGACTTCGCGCGCTTCGAGGCCAAGATCCGCACCATCGACGAGATCATCGAGTGCCACCTCGTCAGCGGAGGATACGACTATCTGCTCAAGTTCGTCACGCCCGGGGTCAATCACTACCAGTGCCTGATCGAGCAGCTTCTCGAGAGCAACATCGGGATCGAGAAGTACTTCAGCTACATCGTCATCAAGTCGCCCTTCATCAAGAACCACTACCCGATCCAGCGCCTGTTCGGAGATCGGGCGTGAGCATGTCCAAGGCCGTGCCCGCCGACGTCGCCGACCTGATTGAGCCTCTGGTCGCGTTCCGCCGCGACATCCACACCCATCCCGAGCTGGGATTCGCCGAGCACCGCACCGCGACCCGCGTCGCCGAGGCGCTCCGCGAGATCGGCCTTGAGGTGCACACCGGCATCGGCGGCACCGGCGTGGTGGGCGTGTTGCGGGCGGGCGGCTCGGATCGCAAGATCGCGCTTCGGGCCGACATGGACGCATTGCCGATCCACGAGGAGACGGGCCTGGCCTACGCGAGCCGGAGCCAGGGCGTGTTCCACGGCTGCGGCCACGACGGCCATGTGGCCATGTTGCTGGGCGCCGCCCGGCATCTGGCCCGCACCCGGCGCTTCGACGGGACGGTGAACTTCATCTTCCAGCCGGCGGAGGAGGGGCTGGGCGGCGCTCGGGCGATGATCGAGGCCGGCCTCTTCGACATCTGCCCGACGGACCAGGTCTACGCCCTGCACAACTGGCCGGACCTGCCGGCCGGAACCGTCCAGACGCGCCCCGGCCCGATCATGGCGGCGGCCGACAAGTTCGAGATCCTGCTGGAGGGTCGGGGCGGGCATGCGGCCATGCCGCACCAGACCCCCGACGCCATCCTGGCGGCTAGCCACCTGGTGACCCAGCTCAACAGCATCGTCGCCCGCCGCATTCCGCCGACCTCTTCGGCCGTGCTTTCGGTCACCCGGATCGAGGGCGGCCACGCGCACAACGTGCTGCCGCCGGCGGTCCGCGTCGTGGGCACCGTCCGCAGTTTCGAACCTGAGGTCCAGGACACGATCGAAGCCGCGCTTCGCCAGGCGGCCGAGGGCGTCAGCCTCGCCAACGGGGTGAAAGCGACCATCGTCTACGACCGCTATTACCCGGCCACGATCAACGATCCCGAGGCGGCTTCCGAGGCGCTGGCGGCGGCCCGCGCCGCCGGCTGCCAGGCGGACGTCGCGCCGGAGCCGGCGTTCACCTCCGAGGACTTCGCCTTCATGCTCCAGGCGCGAAAGGGCGCGTACATCTGGCTCGGCCAGGCGCGCGACGGCGAGAGGGTGCCGCTGCACCATCCGCGCTACGACTTCAACGACGAGGTGATCCCGGCCGGCATCCGCCTGCACACCGCGATCGTCGAGCTGCTGCTAGCGGCCTGAGGGCCCGCTCCAGGCGATCTCGAACCTCAGCCCGGCCACCAGCGCGTTCTTCAGCGCGGGATCGGCGCCGGGATTGATCACATATTGAACGTCCGGCTGCACGGCCAGCCACGGGGTGACCTGGGCGCGATAGGTCAGCTCCAGCGCCGTTTCCCGCCGCTCCACCGCCGCGCCCAGCGCCGCCTGCGCGCGGCGGAATTGCCGGCCGTTCTGCGCCACCGTGACCGCCACGCCCAGCGCCTCGTCCTCGAAGCCGAAGACCGGCCCGCGCAGCACCAGGCCGGCGCTGTAGGACGCGGAGATCTGCTCGATCTTGGGATCGGCGAAGCCCACGCGTGCGAAACCGTCGAGCCTGCGCGCGCGCCACCGCGCCAGGGGCCGTTCCGCCAGCGCATAGCCGCCCATGGAGGAGTCCTGGCTGACCGGCCCGCCCAGGGCGTCGAACTTCGCGGTGTGACCCCACGCGCCAAGGGTAAGACGGGTCTCGTCCTCTGCCTCGTGCGACACCTCGGCGATCACCAGCGCGCCCTCGTCGCCGCCCAGCCGGAAGGTCCCGCCGCGGGGGGTTTCAGAGTCCCGGGGCACGCCGTCGAACACCGCGAGCTTCACCCCCCAGTGGCCGCCGATCGGCGCCTCGCCGATCACGCCCAGGCCGGTAGCCGGGAACACCGACGGGCCGTTGCGCCCTACCTGAGCCAGGTCGAGGCCGAGGCCCTGGGCGCCGTTCACGAACAGCAGGCCGGTCTCGTTGACGCTGAATTCGGTGTTGAGGTCGATCACGCCCGCCTTCACGACGCCCGGCCCGAAGTCCTGCCGCACCCAGGCCTCGAGCAGCCGCGTCCCGCCGGTCGCGTCCTTGCCGCTGATGGCCTGGATGTCGCCGACGAACCGGTCCGAAAGCGTGCTGTCATCGTTGTGAAAGCCTGAGACCTTAAGCGTCGCCCCGCGCCAGCCCAGCACTCGCTCGGCGTCGACCTCCAGGCCGACCTCGAGGTTCTCCAGGTAGACCGAGCCGCGGCGGACGCCGCCCTGCAGGTTGCGCCAGGCTTCGCCGGTGTAGACCGCGGAGAGGCTCAATGCCGGCGGTTCCTGCGCACGCGCGGCCGGCGCGCCCGCCGCCATCGCGGCGGCTGCCGCCAATGCGAACGAATGCCGGCCCACGCAGGTCTCCACCAATTCGAGTGGAGGCATTGTGGCCGCGCCGAAGCTCAAGTTGGTCGCGAAGTCACCGCCTGTTCGGCTCGCGGATCGTGTCCGCCACCGCCAAACCGCAGAATATGCCGACCGCGGCTAGTCGCCGTCGATCACCGAGCGGATGGCGAACTGGGACACCAGGCGCTGCACGCCCGGCAGACGGGCCAGGGTGTCGCGGTGCACGCGCTCGAAGCTGTCGTCGGCGCGCACCGGCACCTTCAGGAGGTAATCGGACTCGCCGCTCATCAGGTGGGCCTCGGCGATGTCGGGGTTGCGGCGGATGGCCTCTTCGAACCGGGACAGGGTCTCCTGCGCCTGGTCCTTCAGGGTCACCGAGACGAAAACGGTAGTGGGGTTGCCGCGCGCCGCGCGGGACAGGCGGGCGCGGTAGCCTGCGATCAGGCCGGCCGCCTCCAACAATTTGACCCGGCGATGGGCGGCGGACGGCGAGAGGCCGATGCGCTCGCCGAGGCGACCGGCGGTGGTGGCGCTGTCGGCGCTGAGAACCTGAAGGATCTTGCGGTCAATCGGGTCAAGGCTGGAATCCATAGCGTGAAGGTATGGATATGGAGGAAAATTTCCAGTCGTAAGGAAGGTGAACGCCGATCTTTCGGAAGCTGCCGAACGGCGTTTCGCATAGCGTCTGCAAAACCCACCCATGCCGGAGGAAGACGATGCGGATTGGCGTTCCCAAGGAGATCAAGGTTCACGAGTATCGCGTCGGCCTGACGCCGGAAGCGGTGGGCGAACTGACGGCTCGCGGCTACGCGGTGATCGTGCAGGCAGGCGCCGGCGCCGGCATCGATTTCTCCGACGCGGACTACCGCGCCGTGGGGGCGCAGATCGTGGCCGAGGCCAAGGATGTGTTCGACGCCGCCGACCTGATCGTGAAGGTCAAGGAGCCGCAGCTGCACGAGTGCGCGATGCTGCGGCCCGACCAGACGCTCTTCACCTACCTGCACCTGGCGGCCGACAAGCTGCAGGCCGAGGCCCTGATCGCCTCGGGCGCGACCTGCATCGCCTATGAGACCGTCACGGATGACAAGGGCGGCCTGCCGCTGCTGCGGCCGATGTCGGAGGTCGCGGGCCGGATGAGCGTCCAGGTGGGCGCGCATTACCTCGAGAAGGCCCAGGGCGGCCGCGGCGTGCTGCTGGGCGGCGTGCCGGGCGTCGAACCGGGCAAGGTGGCGATCCTGGGCGGCGGCGTGGCCGGCGTGCATGCGGCCGAGATGGCTCTGGGCCTGCGCGCCGACGTCACGGTCTATGACATCTCCACGGATCGCCTGGCCGAGCTGGACCAGCTGTTCGAAGGTCGCGTGAAGACGGCCTTCGCCTCCAAGGGCGCAGTCGCGCGCGCTATCACCGAGGCGCAACTGGTGATCGGCGCGGTGCTCATCCCCGGCGCCTCCGCGCCCAAGCTGGTCACCCGCGAGATGCTGAAGACCATGCAACGCGGCTCGGTGCTGGTGGACATCGCCATCGACCAGGGCGGCTGCTTCGAGACGTCGCGCGCCACGACCCACGACAATCCCGTGTTCGTCGACGAGGGCGTCATCCACTACTGCGTGGCCAACATGCCGGGCGCGGTGGCGCGGACCAGCACGCTGGCGCTCAACAACGCCACCCTGCCGTTCGTGATCAGGCTGGCCGAGCAAGGCGTCGAGCGCGCTCTGGCCGGCTCGGCGCACCTGCAGCGCGGGCTGAACATCGCCAGCGGCAAGGTGCGCCACGCCGCGGTGGCGGAGGCCCTGGCCCTGCCGTTCGCCGCCTAGGATCCCCGACGGGGCGCCGCCGCGGCGGCGCCCCACGTCGTGCGGCGCGCCGGCCAGATTCGGCGGACCAGCGCAGCCGCCGCCTCCGAAACCGCCGATCATTTCGGCCCGCCCGTGAAACTCTGTCCGGGCCGCGACCCGTCAGGGTCAGGCGCCCGCCGACCCCGGCGCCCCAGGGTCCCGCATCCCCCCGCGGCCCAGGCGACCGGGGCGGTGGGAAGCGCCTCGGGGCAGGGGCGGCGGGGAAGCCGCCCCATCTCCGCCCGAGCCATCTGCCGTTTGAGGTTCGCTTTCGGCAAAAGATGCGTCGGAGAAGGCGGCAAAGAGCACGCGGCCTGCGGACGGGCGACTATCCTGCTGCAACAGACAGGATCGATCGGGGAGCCCCGCATGCCCGCCTTCACCAAGACCCTTGGTTTCGCGGCGATCGCCGCAGCCACCGTCGCCCTCGCGGCCTCCGCGGCCGACGCCCACGCCATCTGGTTCGCCCAGCGCTCGAAACAGCTCGCCTTCATCTACGGCGTCGGTGCGGACGACCTCGACTCGGTCAAGCGTCTGCCGCTCGTCGAGAAGGTCGCGGGCTACGACGCGCAGTACAAGGCGGTGCCGACCAAGCTGCGGGTCGCCGGTCCCATGGTGATGGTGGACAGCGACAGCCCGGCGACTGTGGTCACGGCGGTCATGTTCAACGGGATCTGGGCCAAGATGCCGGACGGCGAGTGGGTGAAGAAGGGCAAGGACGAGGCGCCCGAGGCCACGATCACCACCAAGAACTACAAGTACGCCGTCTACCTCAACGGGCCGCTCAGCGCGCCGCTGCCGGCCCTCCCCGACCAGACCGTCCAGATCGTGCCGGTGGACAAGATCCCCGAGAAGATGGGCGAGCCGCTCAAGGTCCGCGTACTCTACAAGGGCAAACCGATCGCCGGGGCCCGGGTGATCGCCGATCTGGTCAACGATCCCGACGCCGAGAAAATCGTCACCGGCGCCGACGGGATCGCCACCATCAAGGTTCGCAACCAGGGACTGAACGTCGTCAACGCCATCTACGACGGCCCCAGCGACGAGCCCGCGAAGGCCGCCAAGACCGAGCACGAAGCGACGCTGACCTTCCTGCTGCAGCACGCGCCCGAATAGCCAAACCCCATCCGACCGGAAGGATCCTCGCATGACGCCGCCCGCATCCTGGAAGACCCTGCTGCCGGCCGTCGCCGGCCTGGCAGCCCTGGCCTTCGCCGTCACCGCCGACGCCCACGGCAGCATGAAGCCCCAGCACGGCGGGGTCGTGCAGATGACGGGCGAGACCCTGGTCGAGCTGGTCACCGGCCCGACGGGCGTCGCCCTCTACGTCAAGGAAGACGATGAGGACGTCGTGAGCTCCGCCATGACGGCGAAGCTGACCGTCACCACCCCGGCCGGCGCCAAGTCCGACGTCCAGATGACGCCGGCAGGCGGCAACAAGTTCGAGGCCAAGGGCGTGAAGGTCCCGGCCGGCTCGAAGGTCGGCGTCATGCTGGTCAACAAGGCGACCCAGGCCCGCTCATCGGTCACCTTCGCGATCAAGTAGCCGCCCCTCCGAAAGGGACCCGAGATGCGGAAGCTCCTCGCCGGCCGCTGGAGTTGGCTCGTCGGCCTCGCCCTGCTGCTCGCGCTGGGCTTCGGCCCGGAAGCCTGGGCCCACGGCGTGGCCGAGAACGACAAGGCCTTCATCCAGGGCAATCCCGGCGTGCACATCGCGCCCTACCTCTACCTGGGCGCCAAGCACATGGTGACCGGCTACGACCACCTGCTGTTCCTCTTCGGCGTGATCTTCTTCCTCTACCGGCTGAAGGACGTCGCCCACTACGTGACGCTCTTCGCCGTGGGGCACAGCACGACCCTGTTGTTCGGCGTCCTCACCGGGACTCACGCCAACCCCTTCGTCATCGACGCGATCATCGGGCTGTCGGTGGTCTACAAGGCGCTCGACAACCTCGGTGGTCTCAAGCGGGTGATCGGCTTCGAGCCGAATCCGAAGGCGGCGGTGCTGGTCTTCGGCTTCTTCCACGGCTTCGGCCTGGCGACGAAGATCCAGGAGCTGACCCTGTCCCGCGACGGCCTGCTGCCGAACCTGATCAGCTTCAACGTCGGGGTCGAGGTCGGACAGTTCCTGGCGCTCAGCGCCATCCTCGTCCTGATGACCGCCTGGCGGCGGACCGCCAGCTTCGGCCACAGCGTGCTGATGGCGAACAGCGCGCTGATGTGCGCCGGCTTCGTGCTGATCGGTTTCCAGCTTTCCGGCTTCTTCCTGGAGCGCGCCCAATGAGCGAGATCCCGTACCAGGCCTCAACGCGCCGGCTCGCGGCGGCTTGCGGGGTCTCGGCCCTGGCGGCGGCGGCGATCCTGACGCTCTTCGTGCTGCCGGCCGAACGGGGGATCGACGTGACCGGGTTCGGCGCGGTGCTGGGCCTGACGGGCATGGCCGCGGCCAACCCCGAGCGGGCCGCCGTGACGGAGGCCGAACCCGCCGCCGCCCTCGCGCCGACCAAGGCCGCCATCGTCAAGGCGACCCCCCTGCGTGCGGATCAAATGACCCTCACCCTGCCGCCGCACAGCGGCGTCGAGGTCAAGGCGCAGATGGCCGCCGGCGATCACATGATCTTCCGCTGGGAGGCCAGCGGGCCCGTGAAGGCCGACATGCACGGCGAGCCGCCCAATGCCGGCGACCAGGACTTCACCACCTACTGGAAGGAGTCCGACCTCACGAGCGGGCAGGGGGCCTTCACGGCGCCGTTCGAGGGGATCCATGGCTGGTACTGGCGCAACCGCGGCGAGACGCCGGTGACCGTGACGGTCCGCACGAACGGCTTCTACAAGGCCCTGATCCGGCCGGCCGCCGAATAGCTTCTGCCCCGTCTCACGGACCCCAAGTGATCTGCATCTGTCGCCGAACTCGTGGATGTCCGCACATGAGTTCCGCAGCGCCGGAAGCCGACCACGATCTCGGCGAGCTCGGACGCGCCGCCACCTTTGGCGCAGGCGACGTGCTGCTGGTCCGGCGGGGCGCGCACCGCAGCTGGGTGAGCGAAGGCGCCGTGACCAAGGTCTTCGCGATCTACCGCTCGACCTAAAGCGGGCGCTACTGCGAGGCGACGGGCGCCAGGACACCGAGGACGCCCACCAGCGCCAGGATGGCGAAGCCGGCCGCGGTCTCCAGGAAGACACTGCGCCGCAGCAACGCCAGCGCGAGCGCGGGCGAACCGCCCGCGAGGCCGACGGCCAGCGCCGGCGTGTGCCGGAAGCGGTTGGCGGCGGCCAGACCCAGCATGGCGACGAACAGGGCGAGCTTGGCGAGCAGCAACAGGCCGTAGGCCGACGCCGCCATTCGACCGACCCCGTCGGGCCCGACCAGGAACCAGCTGTTGACGAGGCCGGTCACCAGGATCACCGCCACCACGCCCGACCCGATACCCGAGAATCCAGCGAGGGCTGCGTGGAGCGCGCGTGCGGCGGCGGGATCGGAGGCCGCCGATCCCGCCCGCAGCATCAGCGCGAGCGCGGTGAGGGCGCCGATCCAGACCCCTGCGGCCAGCAGGTGCAGGATGTCGGCGACGAGATGCGGCAGGGCGCCCGCGCCCTCGGTGGCCGCGCCGTGGCCGGTCCACGCGAAGCTCGCAAGCGCGACGGCGCCGAGTACGGTCGACCCCAGCCACAGCCCCTTTCCCGTCGGTCGGATCAGGCAGAGCGCGAGCGCCGCGGCGGCGGCCAGGCCCCGGGCGACGATCGCGACGCCGGAGGTGGTCTCGGTGACCACCGTGGCCAGCATCTCGCCGTCGAAGGCCGCGGCCGGATCGCCCGCCATGGCGGCGGTCTGGGCCAACAGCGCCGCCGCCGCGCCGAGCAGGAGGACGAGGCTAGCGCCCGACGTCAGCCGCCGGGGCCAGGCCAGCCTGGCGCGGTCCGCCTCGCCCAAGCCGTAGAGCAGGAACAGCGGCGTCCCGCACAGGACGGTGGCGGCCGCGAACTGCACAACCCGCAGAAGGGCGACGGCGGCGTCCATGCGCGCTAGCGGACGGTAAAGCTGTAGTCGCCTTGCATGCGGTGGGTGTCGGCCGTGACCGCGTGCCACTTCACCTGATAGGTCCCCGCCGAGAGAGCCTTTGCGGGCGCACCGACCAGGCTGAGCCGATCCTTGCCGACGCTCACCTTAACGGGCACGGCGGCCCCGCCGGAGGACAGCTCGAAGCCCGAGAACTTGGGCTGCAGCTTCTCATTGAACTGCAGGGTGATCTGGCGGGGCGCGGAAACGGCGCTGTTCGGCGCGGGATCGGAGCTCACCAGCTTGGCGTGCGCCTGGGCCTGGCCGGCAGCCATCAGGGCCGCCGCACCCAGCAGGGCGGTGATTGCGGGTCGAAGGGTCATGTGAAATCTCCGGGAGCGGAAAGCGGGAACTCATTCACTCTACGCGCCCGGCGGCTCCATCCCTCACGTCGTTGGCCGGATGATCGCGCGCCTTCAAAATCGGCATCATTCCCAATTCGCCCGGCGAAACTCGGCGCCAGGCGCGCTTCGCTAGGCGAGATTCGGCGCCCAAGCCTTCGCCCGCCATGACCTTCTCAAAGGGATCGACTGGAAGAGCCCGTCGGCCGCCGCGCTCGGTCGGGGTCGCCGGGCGAACGCAGGCTGGAATTGGAAGAGGGGCCTTCGCCGATGAGCGCCGAACATGCGACCCAGTTCTATATCGGCGGTGCGTGGCGGGACGGCGCGAGTCCGGCGAGGACAGCCGTCGTCGACCCGGCCTCGGAGGCCGTCATCGGTCACATCGCGGCGGGCGCGACCGAGGACGTCGATCTCGCCGTGGCGGCCGCCCGTCAGGCGTTCGAGACCTTCTCGCGCGCCTCGGTGGAAGAGCGCCTGGCGCTGCTGGGTCGCATCCTGGAACTGATCGAACAGCGCGCGGAGCAGTTCGCCCAGGCGATGGTCATGGAGATGGGCGCCGCGATCAGCTTCGCCCGTGCATCGCAGGTGCCGTTCGCCGCGGAGCATGTGCGGGTGCAGATGGAGGTGCTGCGGAGCTACCCGTTCCTCTCGCTCGACGGCGCGACGGCGACGGCGAAGGAGCCGATCGGCGTCTGCGCGCTCATCACCCCGTGGAACTGGCCGCTGTACCAGATCACCGCCAAGGTGGCGCCCGCGATCGCCGCCGGGTGCACGGTCGTCCTGAAGCCCAGCGAACTGTCACCCTACAGCGCGCTGCTGTTCGCCCAGGTGATGCATGACGCCGGGACGCCGGCCGGCGTGTTCAACCTGGTGAACGGCACGGGCGAGGTCGTGGGCGCGGCGCTCGCGGCTCACCCCGACGTCGACATGATCTCCATCACCGGGTCGACGCGCGCGGGCGTCCTCGTGGCGCAGGCCGCGGCGCCGACCGTGAAGCGCGTGGTGCAGGAGCTGGGCGGCAAGTCTCCCAACCTGTTCCTCGACGATGCGGACTTTTCGCAGGGCGTCGCCAAGGGCGTGTTGGCGGGCATGCGCAATGTCGGTCAGTCGTGCAGCGCGCCGACGCGGATGCTGGTGCCCGCGGCGCGGCTCGCCGAGGTCGAGGCGCTGGCGGCGCAGGCGGCGGCCGCAATCCTGGTCGGCGATCCCCGGCGCGACGAGACGACGATGGGCCCCATCGCCAACGCCGCGCAGTTCGATCGCGTTCAGGAAATGATCGCCGCCGGCATCGATGAGGGCGCGAAGCTGGTCTGCGGCGGCCCCGGTCGGCCCGACGGCCTGGACCATGGCTTCTTCGTGCGCCCGACGGTCTTCTCGGAGGTGACCCCGGACATGCGCATCGCGCGCGAGGAGATCTTCGGTCCCGTGCTCTCGATCCTGCCCTACCGCGACGAGGAGGAGGCGATCGCGATCGCCAACGACACCATCTACGGCCTCGGATCGCACCTTCAGTCCCGGGACCCCGAACGGGCGCGCCGGGTCGCCTCACGGATCCGGGCAGGCCAGGTGCTCATCAACTACCCCGCGTGGGACGGCCGGGCGGCTTTCGGCGGCTACAAGCGATCGGGCAACGGACGGGAGTATGGCGTCCATGGTCTGGAGGAGTACCTCGAGACCAAGGCCATCATCGGCTACTAGCCGAGCGCCCTCGCGCTGGGGCGTCAGGCCCGCAGCAGGTCCGCGAACCGGTCCTCGGGGATGACGAAGTCCGAGTGGATCGGCTGGTACTCGTAGAGCTTCGAGATCGGCCCGTAGACGTCTTCCACCTGCACCCCGCACGCGCGTCCCAGGCCGCCCCAGCACGACGATTCGAGGAAGCAGGACTCCGGGTAGAACACCGTGACCTTCGCATCGTCGGGGACGAAGACGATATTCGACGCCCAGGCGCCGGTGGGGCCCATGACGTGCGAGGCCGAGTTGAACAGGCGCAGCTGTTCGAGGAAGCCCATCTTGCCGGGGTCGACCAGCTCGTAGCCGGCGCTGCGGGCCATCTCCTCGATGCGATGGGTGTTCGAGGTCTGCCGGTAGTTGGAGTTCCGCTGGACGTAGAGCTTCCGGCGGGGCCGGTCGCTATCCTTGAGCCAGAGCGGTTTGAACGTCTCGCGCAGGAGTCGGATGTTCTCGGTGTTGTAGTTGTAGTCGGTGATGGCGCCGCCGATCAGCTCGACCGCGTGCGCACTGGGCGTCGGATAGACGACCCGGCTGCACAGCATCGCGTGCATGGCCCGCGACTGGAAGATCGGGATGTGGATGTCCTGGCCCATCGCCTTGTTCAGGTTCTGGATCGCATAGTGCAGGCCGTACCACATGTTCGGGTGCAGCAGCCCGGTGGCGATGACCGAATGCTTGTCGATCACGCGGTTGGCGATCAGGAACAGCAGGCTGGGCAGCCACTCGATCAGGAAATGGTAGTAGTTGGCGAAAGCCAGCAGGTTCAGCGGCACCACCGTGCTGTCGATCGTGGTCGTCGCCTCGATAGGGCGGTGGAAGTCGAAGGTGATCTGGCCGTCCTGCTTCTTGCGGACCAGGCGCAGGGAGACCTCTTCCTGCAGGTGCTCCTTCTCGGCGTCGAAGGGCGTGGCGAGCCACCCGTGGTGGTAGCCGCGCGAAAAGACCAGCGACAGCCCGGAGACCAGGTTGACGTTGTTCAAGAGGTGGTACGGCGCGCCGGCGAGGTGAGAGATGATCATGTCGGTCGGTTCGCGCCTTGCGGTTCGGAGGTCGAGCGTACGGCGCCCGCGCAGGCCGGGCGGCGGAACGCCAGTTTTCGGAATCGTCCGATGCACACCATGAAGCCTCGTACCGCACCTCGCGCCCAGATTGAACTCCCGCGGCGGCGTCCACGCGTCGCAGGGGGATGAGACCGGGCCGCGTCCAGAGCGTCGGGCGGGCCCCGGCCGAATCATTGTTTTCGAGCTTGGTTTTGCCTATGAGGCCAGCCGGTGACCGCGATCACAACGATAGACAAGCTGGACTGGCAGGCGACGCTTTTCGCGCCCGAACTGAACCGGCTGGCCGTGATGCGGCTGGGCGTCCCGACGCCGACCGGAGCCGTGCTGCGCGTGGTGCGCAACCACGCCTTTGAGACCCTCGCGCCCATTCTCGCGCCGCTGCTGAGCTTCGCCGGCTATCCGATGGCGCCGGTGCTGGGCGAGTACGACGACAGCGTCAACCTGCCGGACGACGCCTACGCCGCCGCGCTCGTGTGGCTGGATTTCACGCGGTACGGGCGCCTGTCCGACGAGGAGCTGGCGCAGTGGTTTCTGGGTCGCCTGGACGCCCTGCGCGCGCACGCCGGCGGGCCGCTCGTGGTGGCGAACAGCCCGGACGTCGGCGACAGGGCCGCTCGCATCAACGCCGCGCTGCAGGACTGGGCGTCCCGGACGCCAGCCGCCGCCATCCTGCGGCTCGACAAGATCGCCCAGGACCTGGGGCCGCGCGCGTTCGCCGAGGACCGCGCCGCCGTGACCGGCACCCGGTATGCCGATCCGCTCAACCTTGAAGCGGCCCGGACCCTGGCGTTCGAGGTGCTTGCGCCGGCCTGCGCCGCGCCGATCAAGGCCCTGGCGGTGGACCTGGACAACACCCTGTACGCCGGCGTGCTGGGCGAGGACGGGCCGGACGGGGTGCGGCTAACCGAGGGGCACGCGCGCCTGCAGCGGGAGATCGCCCGCCTGGCCGGCCTGGGCGTGCTGGTGAGCATCGTGTCCAAGAACGAGGCCGCCGACGTCCAGGCGCTGTTCGCCGCCCGCGAGGACTTTCCCCTGCGCCCGGACCAGGTCGCGAGCTGGCAGGTGAGCTGGGGCGAGAAATCCGACGGGGTCCGCGCCGCCGCCGCGCAGTTCAACATAGCCCCAGACAGCTTCCTGCTGATCGACGACAACGTCGGCGAGCTGTTCCAGGTCAGCTCGCGGCATCCGGGCCTGCGGCTCCTGCATGCGGGCGGGGAGGCCGAGGCCACCGTCCGCGCGCTGCGCCGCTATCCGGGCCTGCCCCAGGAGGGTCAGTCCTTCGCCGGCCGAGCCGCAGATCTCGCCGCGAACGCGGAACGCGCGGCCCTGGCCGATGCGGCGGTCGACGAAGAGGCCTATCTGGCCGCACTGCAGGCGGAGCTGACCTTCGCCCTCAACCCGGTCGAGGACCGGGGCCGCCTGACCGAGCTGAGCCGCAAGACCAACCAGTTCAACGTGTCGCTCCGCCGGCTCGACGAGGTCGAGGTGGATCGCTACCTCACCGCGCCGGACCGGTGTGTTGTGCATGTGAAGCTCGCCGACCGGCTGGCGGATTCCGGGTCGGTGGCGGCGCTCTTCGGCCGACGGGAGGACAGCGCGTTCGTGGTCGAGGAGCTCTGCATCTCCTGCCGCGCGCTCGGCCGGAAGCTGGAAGACATCATGATCGTCGAAGCCGTCCGGGCGGGCATGGACCGCCTCGGCGCCAGCCGCGCCGCCTTCGACTACCAGCTCGGCCCGCGCAACCAGCCGGCGCTCGAATGGCTCGCGACCTTTCTCGGCCGCCCGGTGACAGGCGAGGCGGGACGCCTCAATGTGCCCGAGGATCGGGTGGCGGAGACGCCGCGAGGCGCGGTTTCCATCAGGTGGACGCATGACTGAACGGGTAGACGCCGAGATCGCCGAGATCCTTTCGCTGACGCTCGGGCGTCCGGTGGCGGCGGGCGACGACCTGAAGCGCGGCGACGAAGCCAAGTGGGATTCGCTGAAGCACCTGGAGATCATCTTCGCCGTCGAGGGCGCCTATGGCGTCTCGTTCTCTCCGGACGAGATCGCCGCGGTGACCGGCGCGTCCGACCTCAAGGCCAAGGTGCTCGCGGCGAATGCGGCATAGCCTCCGCATCGAGGGCTTCCGCTACGGCCTGCGCCCGATCCGCACGGAGGACGCCCGCTTTGTCGTCGAGCTGCGGACCGACCCCGAGCTCGGAGCCTACCTGCACCGCACCTCGGGTCGGGTGGAAGACCAGGAAGCATGGCTTGCGGCCTACTTCGAGCGGGCGGGCGACTACTATTTCATCGTCGAGGAGCTGAAGACCGGCGAGCCCGTCGGCGCGATCGGCCTCTACGACAGCGATGGCCGCCAGGCCGAGTGGGGCCGGTGGCTGATCCGCAAGGGATCTCCGGCCGCGGTGGAATCGGCCCTGCTGATCTACCGCGCGGCGTTCGAAGGCCTCGGCCTAGCCGAGGTGTACTGCCGCACCGTGGCGCAGAATGCGAAGGTCGTGTCGTTCCACGACTCGTCCGGCGCCGAACGGGTCGCGACTCTCGAGGCGCACTTCGAACTGGATGGCGTGGTCCACGACGCGGTCGAGCATCGTGTGGACCGCAGCCGATGGGATACCATGCGGCCGAAACTCGAATTCCTGGCTCGCCGTCTGGCCGAGCATTGAGCGGCCGATGCTGAACGAACGCGATTTCCGCTTCCACCACCTGGGCGTCGCCTGCCGCGACATCGACCGCGAGCTCGAGACCTGGTTGCGCCTCGGCTATCGGGCCGAGGGGGAGCGTTTCACCGACCCCATCCAGAAGATCCACGGCCTGTTCATCATCGGCCTGGGGCCGCGCCTGGAGCTGCTGTCGCCCGCCGGCCCGGACTCGCCGATCGACGGAGTCCTGGCCCGCGGCGGCAAGATCTATCACCAGGGTTTCGAAGCCTTCGACTTCGACGCCGCGCTGCGGGACCTGCCCGCAGCCGGCGCCCGGATCGTGCAGCCCCCGGCGCCCGCCGTCGCCTTCGGCGGCCGGCGCATTGCGTTCGCGATGACCGCGACGCTCAACCTCATCGAGATCATAGAGGCGCCCAAATGAGTGACACCGGCCTTGGGACTGAGCGCAGCCGCCTGGACGAGATCGCCGCGGAGTCGACGTACGGCGCGGGCGCCAATCGTGCGACCATCGCCCACTCGTTCGAGGTCTTCCGGCGGCACATCCGCCCGGGGCCGATCCTGGAGATGGGGCCCGCCGAAGGCTTCATGACCGGCGACCTGGCGGCGCTGGGCCAGCCGCTGACCCTGGTCGAGGGCGCCGCGCCGTTCTGCGACTCGCTCAAGGCGCGCTTCCCCCAGGCGGACGTCGTGCATGCGCTGTTCGAGGAGTTCAAGCCGAAGACCCGGTTCCAGACCATCGTGCTGGGGCACGTGCTCGAGCATGTGGACGACCCGGTCGACATCCTGACCCGCGCCAAGGCGTGGCTGGCCGACGGCGGCGTGATCATGGCCGCGGTGCCGAACTCCCGGTCGATCCATCGGCAGGCGGCGGTGCTGATGGGCCTGTTGCCGTTCGAAGAGGCGCTGAACGAGGCCGACCACAAGCACGGCCACCGGCGGGTCTACAATCCCGAGACGTTCCGGCGCGACTTCCTGCTGTCGGGGCTGAAGATCGAGGTGTTCGGCGGCTACTGGCTGAAGCCGGTCTCCAACGGTCAGATCGAGCGCGACTGGGACGAGCGGATGCTCAGCGCCTTCATGACGCTGGGCGAGCGCTATCCGGACATCGCCGGCGAGATCTATGTGGTGGCCGGCGCCGCCTGACCGCCGATGTGCGCCTCGAAGCGGCTGAACTCCTCGCGCAGGGCCTGACGGCCCAGCGGGGAGCGCAGGCTCGCGGAGAGCTCCGCGCTTCGCGCCAGGGCGCTGGGGACCTCGGCCGGGCCTGAGACCCGCACCCAGCTGTCGATCGGCAGGTCGAACTTGAACAGCGGCCCCAGCTCCTCCGGCACCGGCACGACGGGCGCGATCCCGGCGGCCATCGCCTCCAGCGCCGCCTTGCCGCCGCTCTCCGGATAGCTCGCCACGTAGGCGTCGACCTCGTGGTCGACCAGAGTCTGGCGCAGGTTGGCCGCCGCGCCGAGGAACCGGTAGCGCTCGGGGTCGATCCCCGCCGCCTTCAGCGCGGTGCGCACCTCCTGGGTGAAGGCTTCATCGACCGGGCCGACGTGCAGGAACTCGGCCTCGCCGCCCTGCAGCGCCGCGATCACGAAGTCCGTCCAGCGATGCTGGCCCGGCTGGCGGTACTTGTGGCTGGAGCCGCAGGTCGCGATCCGCCGCGGCGGGCCGGGCGGCGGGGCCTCCGGAACGCCCTCGCCCGCGTGCTCGACCGTCATCCCCGCCCAGGTCGGGTTCAGGCCCTGCGCCTTGCAGGCGCGATGGCACGTGTAGGTCAGGTCGACGTGGCTCGAGAAGGGCAGGGTGGCGCCCAACGTCGGCAGGTGGTCGGCGTGGTGGACGAACTCGACCACGCTGCGGAACGGCCAGACACCCGCGACGGCCGTCATGTCCATGTGGTTCTGGATCAGGAAGATGCGGCTGGGCCGGATGGCGGCCAAGGTCATGTAGAGCTCGACGATCTTCTCCAGCATCGTCGGCGCGGTCAGGATCTGCATGGAGCGCGCCTGGAAGGGCTCGTACGAGGCCGGGCCGTTCATCAGCTGGCGATACTTCAGCTGGCGATAGATGTCGGTGAGCACGATGCTCGTCCTGGGCCGCCCGATGATCCGGGTGATGTCCGCGGCGACGCGGCTGTGGCCTCCTGTGGAATAGAAGCGGGTGGCCACGATGCAGACGTTGTCGTTGCTCTTCTCCAGCGGCACGTCGGCCAGGCGCAGCTTGCGCGCCAGCTCGACCGCGGCGGTGTCCAGGCCGGGCGAGAACATCTGGCGGCCCTTGATCTCGGGCGCCATGAAGGTTGGGACCAGGCGGCTGATCTTCTCGAGCGCCGCCTCGATCGCCTCGACGGTCCCCGCGCTCCTCAGCTCCTGCTCGAGCGCGGGGTTGCTGTAGGTGAAGTCCACGGAGTGTCGCCTTTCCGGGCGTCGCGCCCGTTCGCCCCGGTCTGTGGCGCACCGCCGGGCGCTCGGCTAGGTTCGGCCGCATCCCCGACGATTCACAAGGCTGCGGCAAGTCCAAATGTCCACCGACCTCGCGCGCTTCATAGACCTGCCGGTCATCGCCGACCCGCGGGGGAACCTGTGCGTCGTGGAGTCCGGCGAGCACGTCCCGTTCGAGATCAAGCGCGTCTATTACCTCTACGACGTGCCCAGCCAGTCCGTCCGGGCGGGCCACGCCCACTATGACCTGCACCAGCTGCTCATCGCGGTGGCCGGCAGCTTCGACGTGCGGCTGCACGACGGGACGCGGGACGAGCGCGTGACCCTGAACCGGCCCAACCGCGGCCTGGTCATCGGCCCGGGAACCTGGCGCGACATCGACAACTTCTCGTCCGGCGCGGTCTGCCTGGTGCTGGCGTCGGCGCACTACGACGAGGCGGATTACATCCGAGACTTCGACCAGTTTCTGAAAGTCGCCCGCCGATGAAATTCTTCGATCTGGGCCTGGACGAGCCCGGCCTGCGCGCGGCGATGGATGACGGCTACCGGCGGGTGATGGACCGCGGCTGGGCGATCCTGGGGCCGGAGCTGGAGGCCTTCGAGGCCGAGTTCGCGGCCTATTGCGGCGCGGACCACGCCATCGGGGTCGGCAACGGCCTGGACGCTCTGGTGCTGGCGCTGCGGGCCGCTGGCGTCGGGCCGGGCGCCGAGGTGATCGTGCCGGCGCACACCTTCGCGGCCACATGGCTGGCCGTGGAGGCCGTGGGCGCGAAGCCGGCGCCGGTGGAGGTGGATCCCGACACCTACGTCCTGACGGCGGACGCCATCGCCGTGGCGGTGACCCCGCGCACGGCGGCGATCATCCCGGTCTCGCTCTACGGCCACCCGCTGGACATGGGCCCGATCCTGGAGCTGGCCGGTCGCCATGGGTTGTTCGTGCTGGAGGACGCCGCGCAGAGCCATGGGGCGCTGTCCCACGGTCGCCGCACGGGCGGGCTGGCGCACGCGACCGCCTTCAGCTTCTACCCGACGAAGAACCTGGGCGCGGTGGGCGACGCCGGCGCGGTCACGACCTCGGATGCGGCCCTGGCCGAGAAGATCCGCATGCTGCGCAACTACGGCTCGCGGAAGAAATACGTCCATGAGGTCGCCGGCGTGAATTCGCGGCTGGACGAGTTGCAGGCCGCCTTCCTGCGGGCGCGGCTGTCGCGGCTGGACGACACCAACGACCGGCGCCGCGAGCGGGCGGCCCGCTACAGCGCGCGGCTGAACGGCGGCAACGCCGTGAAGCTTCCCGTCGAGGCCGCGTGGGCGCGCCACGTCTATCACCTGTACGTCGTCCGCACGCCTGACCGGGCGGCCCTGCAGGCGCGGCTGACGGCCGAGGGGATCGAGACGCTGATCCACTATCCGACCGCCTGCCACCTGCAGCCGGCCTTCGCCCACCTGGGTTACGGGCGGGGGGATTTTCCGATCGCCGAGGCCATGGCCGACGAGGTGCTGTCGCTGCCGCTGTGGCCGGGCCTGTCGCTGGAGGACGTCGACCGCGTCGCGGCCGCCATCGCAGGAGCTTAGGCTTTCAGCCGTTGCAGCAGGGCGTCGTTCAGCTCGTCGCGGCGACGCCAGAGGTCGCGGTACCAGTCGTGCCGCAACCGCACCTGGTCGGCGAACATCCGCGAGCCGCGGACGTATTCCCACGCATTGCGCGCCATCCGCCGGCGGGACGCGTCGTCGCGCAGCGCTTCGACGAGCATGGGCGCCCAGTCGTCGATCCCCGGCGCGATGAGGCCGTTTTCGCCATGCCGGATGACGCTGGCGTAGATCGTGGGCGAGGCGATGGTCAGGACGCCACGGGCGGCCGCGTCGAGGAACTTCGCATCGCTCTTGGCTGCGAACATCTCGCCGTCTTCGATAGGCGACAGCGAGATCGAACAGGTCCCCATCAGCTTGAGGTATTCCTCGTAGGGGAGCAGCGGGTGGAAGCGTTTGCGCTGGGTCGGCAGGGCGTCGAACACCGCCCGGTCGCCCGCCACCACGAATTCCACGCCCGGGAACACGGCGATCGCCGGCGCCAGGGCGCGGGCGACCTCCGTGGCGTGAGCGCCCCGCTGGACAGCGCCGTAGAAGACGCGCTTCGGCAGGTTCTCGGGGAATTTCTCGAGCCGGAACACGGCGTTGGGAAACAGCCGCGTCTCGGGATTGAGGCCGCGGAACAGGTCCTCGAGCAACGGGGTGGTGGTCTGCACCGCATGGACGCCGGAGAAGCGGATCCAGTCGGCCTCGACCACCTCGCGCCCGTTCGTCCGCGCGGTCAGCAGGGGGTGATCGTCGAACTCCATGACGGTGATCCATCCGGCCTGCATGCGGCGCAGCGCGCCGGCGCGCCAGCCGTCCAGGTCCTTCGGCGGCGCGGGCCGCTGCAGGACGAGCACCTTCGGGACGTCCGGGGGGGCGTCCGGCGGCGCGCCCGGCGGCTGCCGGTGCTGGACCAGCAATTCCGGCTCCGACCGCATGGCCAGCGCCGGCAGGCGCGTGCGGATGTCCATGAGGCTCGGCACGAAGGTGAACATGGACAGCAGCATGCGGGGCTGGCCCACGCCCTGCCGCGCCACGACCATCAGGGCCCCGGGAAGCGCCGCGGCGACCAGCTTGCCCTCTCGCCAGGCGTGGACGATGTCCTGGGCGCTGTCGTCGAAATAGTCCTCGGCCTCGTCCAGCGGCTGCAGGTGCAGAACCTCGAAGCCGCGGTCGGTGAGCGCCTTGAGCAGATCGCCGGCGTTCGCCGTGCCGCCGGCGATCGCCGTGGCCACCACGTCGCAGGCGCCGAGCAATTGGTCCGCGCCGGGGTCGGCGAGCAGGCGGGCGAGGTCGTCGGCGGCCAGCACCTCGACCGCCGAGCCGTCGGTGGCGTCCAGCAGCACCTCGGCCTGGGGACTGCGGGCCTGGAAGGCGTCGGCAAAGGCCTGGCCGGCGGCGCCGTGATAGCGGACGCGCCGGGCGGCGACGGGGGTGCGCGCCAGCACCGCCCGCTGGACCGCGTCCATCGTCCTTTGTTTCGCAGTCTTGGCGGCGCCCATCGCCCTGCTCCCTAGCCGCTTCGCCGCCGCGGGGGAACCGGCCGAGTCGACGCCCCGCGACGACGCGTTCTAGAAAGGGGCCATGAGCCGTGAGCCGAGCTCCGCCGCCGGCCGGGGCCGGCTCGCGATCCTGCACCCGTCGGGGCAGACGACGCTGGCGCACAACCCGTTCGGCAAGGACGTCGCCAACCTGCAGCTCTGGCAGGCGCTGGCCCGCCACGGCGGCTACGCGCGGCTCGACGTGCTGACCTCACAGGCGGTCGACGCCGCCGAGGTGGCGAGCGGTCTCCTGGAGGGCGCCTGTTCGCCGACCGAGATCGGAGCCGGGCCCTATGTGCTCTCGAACGCGCCGGTGGATGCCGGAGCGCTGATCCGCGGCCGGCCGCACCTCTCCGACCTGGCCTGGTCGCGGAGACGGCGGGCGTCGGACCGGGCCTACAGCCTGCTGGGCATGGTCCACACCCTGGCGCCGCCCGCGGTGCGCGAGTTCATCGCGGGCGCATCGACCGCCCCGATCTACCCCTGGGACGCACTGATCTGCACGTCGCCCAGCGTTCGCGATGCGCTGGAGGCCATGTTCGCCGGATGGGGCGAGCATCTCGCGGAACGCACCGGCGGGCGGCCGCCGCCGCGCCCGGCGCTGCCGATGATTCCCCTGGGGGTGGATGCGGAGCGATTCGCGGCCCAGGCCGACCGGCCTGACGCCCGCGCCCGGGCGCGGGCGGCCTTTGACCTGGCGCCGGACGACGTTCTGGTGCTGTGGGTGGGGCGGCTTTCGTACTACGAGAAGGCCTTCCCGCAGGCGATGTTCAAGGCGGTGCAGCACGCGGCGAAAGCCACCGGCGCGCGCGCGTCCTTCGTCATGGCGGGCTGGTTCCCCGACATGCAGGATCGCGGCCACTATGAGCAGGCCGCCCGCGTCTACGCGCCGGACGTCGACGTGCGCTTCGTCGATGGCAACGACCGCGAGCGGCTGGGTGACCTCTGGGCCGGCGCCGACATCTTCCTGTCGCTGGTGGACAACATCCAGGAGACCTTCGGGATCACGCCTTTGGAGGCGATGGCCAGCGGTCTGCCCGTGGTGGCGAGCGACTGGGACGGCTATCGCAGCACGGTCCGGCACGGCATCGAGGGCCTGCTGGTCCCCACGCTGGGCGGGCCCGCGGGCGGCGGCCTGGGCGCGACGCTGGTCGAACGGCATACGATCGATCGGATCGCCTACCAGGCCTATGTGGGTTCGGTCGCGCAACACACGGCCGTGCATGTGGGCCGCGCGGGCGAGGCGCTGGCCGAACTGATCCGGTCGCCGGAGCTGCGTCGGCGGATGGGCCAGGCGGGCCGGGCGCGGGTGCGGGAGCACTACGACTGGCCGGTGGTCGTCCGGCAGGTTCATGCGCTGACCGATGAACTGGCCGAGGTGCGCGCCGCGGCGGCCGATCCGACCTCTCGCATGGGCCACGACCCGGTGAATGGAGATCCGTTCCGGGCCTTCGCGGGCTTCGCATCGCACGTGCTGACCCTGGACACCCGGCTGGTCGCGACGCCCGGCGTGGCGCTGGAGACCGTCCGCGACGCCGGCCAGGCCGTCGAGCTGGACACGGCGTTCTCGAACTTCCGCGCCGCGCCGGCGCTGTGCGCCCAGGCGTTCGAACGGATCGCCGCCGCGCCGGACGGGCTCCTGGTGCGCGACGTGCTGATGGCCGCTCCCACCCCGCAGCGACGGGCGCTGGAACTGGGTCTGGCCTGGATGGCCAAGTGCGGCTTTGTCGACTGGCTGACGTAAGGAACGCATCCAACGGCGCACTGCGGCGTTTCCTACCTGAGCCGCTGAGGGAACGGCTTACGGATGGAGGAGAGATTTTGATGCGGACGATCGCCATGATCGCCGGCTTGGCCATTGCCGTGGCCGCCGCTCCCGCCGCCTCGCAGGCGGCTTGTCAGAAGCGCACCAACGGCACCGTGATCGGCGCCCTGGGCGGGGCCCTGCTGGGCAGCGCCGTCGCCGGCCGCGGCGACCGCACCGAGGGCGCCCTGATCGGCGGCGCGGCGGGCGGCCTGGTGGGCAACCAGGTCAGCAAGTGCAGGCACCGCACCTATTCCAGCCGCACCTATCAGCGGACGCGCAGCTATGACCGCGCCTCGTATGACCGGCCGCGCTACGCCGCCTCCTGCCGGATGGAAACCCGCGCCTACTACGATGGCTACGGCCAGCGGGTGTACCAGCCGACGCGGGTGTGCCGCTAAGCCATGCGCAACATCCTGATCGTGACCGCCGCATGCGCCGGCCTCGTCGCCTGCCAAAGCCAGCCGCGACCCGTCGCCGGCGTCTGCAAGGCCTTCCCGGCGGCGAACGCCCAGCCAGCGGCGCTGGAGGGCGCGGCGGGGCTGGAGGACTGCCTGCACCGCTGGGCCTATACCCTGGCCGGCGGCCCGGACGACGCCGGCACGGTGGCCGACGCCACGGTGGCGGCCTGCAGCGCGCCGCTCAGCCGCTGGAACCAGCAGACACTGGGCGCCGCGGCCGCCGAGGGTGCGCCGCAGGAGGCCCAGAGCCTGCTCACCGGCGAGACGACCAACCCCATCGCCGAGCACCGCAACTTCGCCGCCGACCGGGCCCTGTTCTATGTGGTCCAGGCGCGGGCGGGCTCGTGCAAGCCGCCGCCGCGCCGAGAAGGCGCGTCGATGACCAGCCCTGACAAGTGAGCCGAAGGGGCGCGCCTGACTGGCGCGCCCGCGTTCTCAGCGCAATGAATCGGGCACGATGCCGCCGTTCTCGGCGAGCTTCCGCATGACCGCCTTGTGCAGCCAGACGTTCATGGCCGCGCTGTCCTCGGTGTCGCCCGTGTAGCCCAGCTCGGCCGCCAGCGCCTTGCGGTTGGCCAGGCTGGAATCGATCGACAGCAGCTTCAGCAAGTCGACGATGGACTCGCGCCAGTTCGACGGCTGGCCGTAGTCCTTGGCCATGACCTCCATCACCGCCTCGACGTCCACGGCCGGGGCAGGCTCCGGCGCGGCAGGGGCGGCCGATGGGGCGGCGGCCGCGGCGGGCGCAGGCTGCGGCGCGGCCTGCGGGGCCGCCTGCGCCTTCGGGTGATGGAATATCTTCGAGAGAATCGAGCCGAAAACGCTCATTGCAGCCTCCTCCTGGGAGAAGGCGGAACGCCGGCCGCAGGGTATGGATGCGACGGCCGCGCTTAGGCCTTCAGCAGCTGGTCCAGCTTGCGGATGTCGACGACCTCGGAGGCGATGCCGCCCTCGAGCTTCATGACCTTGTTGCAGTAGAGCTTCAGCAGCGGCGCCTCGTGGGTGGCCAACACCAGGATGCCGGCCCGCTCGACCAGCTTCAGCAGGCGCTTGTGGGCCAGTTTCTGGAATTCCGCGTCGCCGACCGCGATCCACTCGTCCATCAGCAGCACGTCGCACTCGACCGCCGTGGCGGCGGCGAAGGCGAGGCGGCCCTGCATGCCGGCGGAATAGGTCTTCACCGGCATGGAGAGGAACGGGCCGAGGCCGGTGAATTCGGCGATCTCGTCCATCCGCGCATCGATGTCTTTCGACGAGAGGCCGGCGACCCGGCAGCGCAGGCGGATGTTCTCGTAGCCGGTGGCCGAGGGGTCGATGCCCAGGCCGAGGTCCAGCAGGGAGGCGATGCGGCCGTGCACCTCGATGGAGCCTTCGTCGGGCTCGTAGGCGCCCGACAACGCGCGCAGCAGGGTGGTCTTGCCCGAGCCGTTGTGCCCGATCAGGCCCAGCCGGTCGCCGGCCTGCAGTTTCAGGTTCAGGTTCGACAGGGCGGTGACGTCGGTGACGCCGGCGTGGCGGCCCAGCGCCCCGCCGACGGCCACGGCGCGCGCCAGGGCCTTTTTCAGCGACTTGGCGTCGGCCCCATAGACGGGGAATCGGACCGTCAGGTCCTGGCAGGTGATCGAGGCGGCGGTCACAGGTAGTGCACCAGGCGCCGCCGCGTGCGCGAGAAGATCACGAACGTCACCAGCCACCCCAGGATCGCCATCGTCACCAGAACCAGGTAGCTGTCGGCTTGCACCGACTGGCCCATCAGCGGCGCGCGCACCGCCTGAAGCAGGTGGTAGAAGGGGTTCAGGTTCAGGAAGATCTGATGCTTGCCGAACCGGTCCGGCATCCAGAAGACCGGCGTCATGAAGATCGCGAACTGCATCACCGAGATCACGATCTGCGGGATGTCGCGGAAACGGGCCGAGGCGATGGCGGCCAGCATCGCCAGCCAGCTGGCGTTCAGCAGCATCAGCAGCACGCCCAGCAGGGCCAGCGGCACATTGGCGGTCTTCCAGTATCCGTAGAAGATCAGCATCCCGACCACGATCACCAGGTGGTGCGCCAGATTGATCAGGTTCCGGAACACCGTCCGCCAGAGGAAGGTGAACATCGGCAGGCTGGTCTGGGACAGCATGCCGGACGCCAGCACGAAGGTGTCGCAGCCCTCGTTGATCGTGCCGGTCATCACGCCGAAGAAGACGATCCCCAGGGCGACATAGGGCAGGAACTCGTTCAGCGGCAGCTTGAAGAGGCTGGCGTAGAGGAAGCCGATCCCCAGGACCATCAGGCCCATGGACAGGGTGATCCAGAACGGCCCCAGCACCGAGCCGCGATAGCGCGAGGCGACATCGTGCCAGGCGAGCGACCAGGACAGGCCGAGGCGGCCGAACGAGTTCGCCAGATCCCGCGCCGCCATCTGGAACTGGAACAGCGCGCCGCGCCGTCCGGTCCGCAGCATGTGGGTGGCGGTCTGCATGGCCTCTCCCGATCGAAGGCGCCGGACCTATCAGCCGGGGTTTCATGGCGCAAGGAACAGCGCCTGTCGCAGGGTCTTTGCCAGCTCGCGGGCTTCCGTGTTAGCCCCGCCACGTGCCCCGCGCCGTCACCGCTCCGTCGACCTATACGCCCGTCCGGGATCCGGCGGCGCCCGCCTTGTCGCTGGAGGCGGCCGGCGTATGGCTGGTCGTGCCCTGCTACAAGGTCACCGGCCACATCCTGCGGGTGATCAAGCGCACCCCCGCCTGGTTCGAGGGCATCGTGTGCGTGGACGACGCCTGCCCGGACAAGTCGGGCGACTTCATCGAGGCCAACAACACCGATCCGCGGGTCGTGGTCGTCCGGCTGGCCAAGAATCAGGGAGTCGGCGGCGCAATGCTGGCCGGCTACGCCGAGGCCGCCCGTCTGGGCGCCCGGGTCATGGTCAAGGTCGACGGCGACGACCAGATGGACCTGGGCTACGCCGCCCAGCTCGTCGCGCCGATCCTGCTGGGCGAGGCGGACTACGCCAAGGGCAACCGCTTCACCTCCATCAGCCACCTGACCACCATGCCGACGGTGCGGGTGCTGGGGAACGCGATGCTGAGCTTCGCGGCCAAGCTCTCGACGGGCTATTGGAACATCTTCGACCCGACCAACGGTTACACCGCGCTGGAGGCCAACGTGGCCCGGCTGGTGATGGAGAAGCGGGTCTCGCGGCGGTTCTTCTTCGAGACCGACCTGCTGTACCACCTGGGCACCCTGAGGGCGGTGGTGCGCGACGTGCCCATGCCGGCGCGCTATGCCGACGAGGTCTCGAACATCCGCATCGGCGCCATCGTCGGGCCGTTCGCGCTGAAGCACCTGCGCAACTTCGTCCAGCGGGTGGTGGGCCAGTATTTCGTTCGCGACTTCAACGCCGCCAGCCTGGAGCTGCTCTTCGGCCTCTTCTTCTCGCTGTTCGGGGTGGGATATGCGCTGAGCTACCTGGCGAATCGCGTGCCGGGCCAGGCGGCTTCGGCCGGCGTGGTCATGCTGGCCGCCCTGCCGGTGATCCTGGGCGTGCAGTTCCTGCTGCAGGCGATGAACTTCGACGTGCTGAACGTGCCGAACCGCCCGATCCACCCCTATCTGAACATCCTGCGCGAGCTGGAGACCGAGGAGGCCCAGCCGTGAGCCCGAAGGACATGGCGCTCTGCAGCGTCTTCGCGGTGGCCCTGCCGCTGGGCCAGATGCTGTTCAAGTGGGGCGCGGTCTACAACGAGCGCCTCTCCGGCCCCTTCCTGGCCCGGGTGATCGTCAACTATCCGCTGATCGGCGCCTTCGCCTGGTACGGGGTCACCGCGCTCCTGTGGTTCTACGTCCTGACGCGGGTGCCGCTGTCGCTGGCCTACGCCTTCTCACTGATCGGGTCGTGCCTGGTGCCGCTGGCCGGGTGGCTGGTGTTCAAGGAAGAGGCGTCGTGGAGCATGGTCGCCGGCTACGGGCTGATGATCGCCGGCCTCTTCCTCGTGGTGCGCCCCGCTTGAACGAGGCGGCTCGACCTCCCGGGACCGCGGCGCGCTGGACGCTGCGCCTGATCCTGCTGGGCGCGCTGATCCTGATGCTGCGGCTGAACCTGCCGGGGCACCTGACGGTCGATTCGATCCTGGCCCTGCACGAGGGCCGCTTCGGGGTGCGGACCACCTGGAATCCCGCCTTCTTCGGCTGGCTGCTGGGTGTGCTGGACGCGATCCATCCCGGAACGGCGCTGGCGGTGGGCCTGAGCGGCGTCCTGCTGTTCGGCGCCTGGGCGTTGCTGCCCTCGCTGCGGCCGCGCACCAGCTGGCTGGCGCCCGTCGCAGCCCTCGGCCTCGTGGCCCTGCCGCAGGCGATGATCTATCCGGGGATCGTCTGGAAAGACGTGCAGTTCGCCGTCGCAGCCCTGGCCGGCTTCGCCCTGTTGGCGTTCGGGGTCCGCGACGCGACCCGCCCGACGCCGTGGATCAGCCTGATGCTGGCCGCCGTGCTGTTCGCCGCCGCCGGCCTGCTGCGCCAGAACGGCCTGATCCTGGCCCTGCCCGCGGCGCTGGCCATCGCCTGGGCCCGCTCGCCGGCCGGCGGCTGGCCGCGCAGCCTGGGCCTGGCGGGCGGCTGGCTCGCGGCCGTCGCCGCGCTCGCCTTCCTGCTCAGCGCCGTGGCCCAGCCGCAGGGCGCCGGCGCGCCGGACAACGCCGGCGACAAGGGCATTCGTATCCTGCAGACTTACGACCTGCTGGCGGCCGCCACCATCGACCCCGGCCGGCCCACGCCGCACATCGACAAGATCTCGCCGGCCGCCGGCGCCTATCTCCGCGCCAACGCGGCCAAGGTCTATTCGCCCGAGCGCGTCGACACCCTGGCCTCGGACCCGCGCATGGGCGAGATGCTGCGGACCGTGCCCCGCGAGACGATCCGCGCGGAGTGGCTCGAGCTGGTGACGCGGGACCCCGGGGTCTACCTGCGCGCCCGCGCCCAGGCGTTCGGCCAGGTGCTGGGCACGCCGGTGATCGACCGCTGCCTGCCGGCGACCGTCGGGGTCGACGGTCCGGACGAAGCGCTGGCGGCGCTCGAAATGCCACGCCGCCACAGCCGCGACGACCAGCGGCTGTTCAACTACGTCACGTGGTTCCTGGACACGCCGGCCATGTCGCACCTGGCCTTCGCCGGCATCGCCCTGGCCGTCGGAATCGTCCTGCTGCTGCGCCGCGATCCGGCGGACCTGGTGATCGCCGCCCTGATGGCGGGCGCCCTGGGCTTCGCGGCCAGCTTCTTCGCGATCTCGATCGCCTGCGACTACCGCTACCTCTACCTGCTGGACGTGGCGGCCATCACCGGCCTGCTCTACCTGGCCATCGACCCGCGCCTGCGCCGGACGGCGTAGGGGTCATTCCTCGGCGAGCGCCGCGTCCAGTTCGGCGTCGATGCTGTCCAGCAGGCCCTGGGCCGCGCGCCACCCGTCCTCCAGCCGCGCGATGCTGGCCCTGGCCTCGGCCTCGAACGTCTGGGCCACCTCCAGCCGGGCGCGGGCCTCCATCAGTTCGGCGCGGACCGCCGCCAGGTCGCGGGTGGTGGACGAGACCAGTGCGCCCATGTCGCGCGCCCGCTCGGCGAGCCGGGCCGCGGCGCGGTCCAACAGCTTGCGGTCCGGATCGCCGCCCGCAGCCCGTGCCTCGAACCAGTCGAGCACGTCGCCGGCGATCTCACCGGCCCAGCCGAGGGCCTTCAGGCCGTCGCGGTCAGCGTTGTGGCGCAGGTCGGCGGTGAGGAAGCCGTCGACCGCCTTCGCCGCCTTGGCGGTCAGCTTCGGCAGCGCTGCGCCGTGAGCCGCCTCGATGCGGGCGACCTCGGACCGCCAGTCGGCCAGCAGGGCGTCGTAGCTCACGAAGGCGCGGGGCAGGTCGCGGGTGTAGGCCTCGGCCGCCAGCATGTAGGCGCTCCAGACCAGCACCGACTTCTCGTCGGCGAAGCCGTCGCGCCGGCGCAGCGATCCGGCCACGGCCAGGGGATGGCGCACGGGGATTACGCATCGCGCCAGCACGTCCTTGCGCGCCAGCACCTCCAGCCACATCGGCAGAAGCACCGTGGCGCGCGGGTCCTTCATCAACGGCCAGGCGGCCTTGGGGAATTCCTCGTCGAACAGGGCGGAGGCCTTCTCCAGCCAAGCCTGATCCTGGTCGGCCGGCAGCGGCCGGTAGGGATAGGCGAACGGATCGTCCCAGGCCGAGCCCGCGGCGCGCAGGCGCTCGTCGTTGAAGATCGCGATCTTCCAGGGCTCGAAGTAGCCCTTGGCGTTGTGCTCGTCGCCCGGCATCACATTGGCCGGCAGCTCGGCGCCCGCCAGCGCCAGCAGCTGGGTCACCGCCGAGGTGCCCGAGCGGTGCATGCCCAGCACCAGGTAGGCGGTGCGGCTCGCGGGCTTGGCGGGTGGGCGGCTCATCGTGGCGCCGGTGGTACGAGGCAGGGCGCGCGTCGGCAAGCGCTTGATCGCGCTGGCGCTCCGGCCAAGGTTGAACGGTTCGGCCATCTGTTGCACACCACCCCGCGCCGCCGCTCGCAGGAACCGGAACTCCATGGCCGTCACGGCCCAAGCTGACGAACGCCCGCCGTCCGCGGAAGCGCACCGGGTGATCGCTCCGGCCTTCGATCCGGACTTCTACCGGGCGATCTACACCGACCTGCCGGCGGACATGGCCCCGCTCTGGCACTACCGTCTGGCCGGTTGGCGCGAAGGCCGCGATCCGGCGCCCTGGTTTTCGGTGGAGAGCTATCTGGCCGCCAACCCCGAGGTCGCCGCGGCCGGCGTCGAGCCGTTCTCCCATTTCCTGTCGCTCGGCCGGCACGAGGGGCGCGAAGTGGCGCCATCGCGTCACGCCGTCCGCTACTTCGGTCAGATCGACTGGGCGCCCGAGCCGTGGAGCTACGAGAGCTTTGCGCCGTCGGCCTCGGCCGAGGCCGCCCGCTCGGGCCGGCGGCGCGCGCCCGCGGTCGCCCTCACGCCCCAGCAGCGTGCGGCGGTGGCGGCGGAATTCGACGCGGCCTTCTACCTCGCGCTGAACCCCGACGTGGAAAGCGCGGGCATCGATCCGCTGGACCACTTCATCCGCACCGGCTGGCTGGAGGACCGCGACCCGAACGCCCGCTTCTCGGTGCGCGACTACGTCGAGGCCAACGCCGACGTGGCGGCGGCCAACCTCAACCCCTTCGCCCACTACGTGACCGTCGGCCGCGCCGAAGGGCGCAAGCCGCGCCACGAGCTGGGATTCCGCTACGACGTGATCGCCCGGATGAAGCCCGTCGAGGCGCGAATCGCCGGCGCGGCGGCGGCGTCCGCCCGCCTGCGCACCGATCCGCCGGGCCGGCTCGTGGCCGCCCTGGGCCGGCTGCACGACCTGCACGTCACCTTCAGCCACGACAACTACGTCGAACACGCCGGCGGCCTGCAGTTCTGCCTGCGACGGGAGGCCGAGCAGTTCGCCGCGCGCCGGATCGACCACCTGCATCTCTATCCGGCCGTCATCTGGGCGGCCGTGCGCGCGCCGGGCGAGGCGGGGCCGCTGGGGGTGCTGTTGAACGGCCGCTTCCTGGGGAACTTCACCCCGGAGGAGATTCGCGACGCCCTGGCCGCCGCCGCCGCGGCGGGCGGCGGCAGGCGCAGCTTCGCCATCCACAGCCTGCTGGGGCACGAGCCGGACGCCACCGCCGACATCCTGGCCGCCGCCGGGATGACCGACGGCTTCTTCTGGCTGCACGACTTCGCCAGCCTGTGCGCCGGCTTCCACCTGCTGCGCAACGATGTGGAGGACTGCGCCGCCCCGCCGCCAGACAGCGCCGCCTGCGGCGTCTGCGCCTACGGCCCGCACAGGATGCGGCACCTGGCGGGGCATCGGCGGCTGTTCGAGCGGCTGACGCTGACCGTGGTGGCGCAGACCACGCTGGATTTCTGGCGCGGCCACGGCGACCTGCCGGCGAAGGCCGCTGTCGTGTTGCCACACGCCCGGCTGGTCGAGCGCAAGGCGGCGCGCAGGCCGCCGGCGGACCAGCAGTTCCGCCTGGCCTTCCTGGGCATGCCGACGGCGTTGAAGGGCTGGCCGGTGTTCCGCGACCTGGCCCAGCGGTTCGAGGGCGATCCACGTTTCGAGTTCCTGCACCTGGGCGGCGCGCCGGACCCTGCCGCGCCGGCGACGTTCCACAAGGTGGTGGTGACGGCCGAACGGCCGCGGGCGATGCAGGAGATGCTCGAGGCGCTGCAGGCCGACGCCGCCCTGATCTGGCCCCTGTGCCGCGAAACGTTCTCGCTGACAGCCTATGAGGCCGCCGCGGCCGGCGCCGCGGTGCTCACCGGGCCTGACAGCGGCAATGTCGCGGCCTTCGCCGCCGATCCCACCATCGGCCGGGTGCTGGCCGACGAGGCGGCGCTGACCCAGGCGTTCGAGAGCGGCGAGGTCCTGGCGCTGGGCCGCGCGCACCGCAAGGCGAT
>Ga0209257_1000468_pt1 | contig 73770 bp, 58 predicted proteins | sample AraplaCvi_mCL_r2_FD_184277 | JGI IMG/M metagenome (GOLD analysis project Ga0209257, IMG submission 184277) | Arabidopsis root microbial communities from North Carolina, USA - plate scrape MF_Cvi_mCL_r2 (SPAdes) (version 2) | ecosystem: Host-associated > Plants > Roots > Endosphere | place: USA...
TTCAACGATGCGCCGTCAATCCCTGCTGACCCTGGCCGTGCTGGCCACCCTCACCGCCGGAACCGCCTCCGCCGTCACGCCGGCCGCACCGCCCAAGCCCGATGCGCCCAAGCCGCAGCTGGACGTCAACGGCGATGGCGTGATCGACCGCGCCGAGGCCGCCAAGTCGCCACGCCTGGCCGAGAAGTTCGACACCCTGGACACCAACAAGGACGGCAAGCTGTCCACCGAGGAACTGCGTGCCGGCCATGGCCCGCGTGGCCACCATGGCCCGCGCGGTGGGCATGAGCGCATGGCCCGGCTGGATACCAACAAGGATGGCCGCATCAGCGCCGAGGAAGCCAAGGCCGATCCGAAGTTCGCCGCGCGCTTTGCCGAGATGGATCTCAACAAGGACGGCTACGTGGACAAGGCCGACTTCGCGCTGCGCACCAAACAGCATCGTGATGCCTGGTTCGCCGAGGCCGACACCAACAAGGACGGCCAGCTGAGCAAGGCCGAGTTCGACGCGGCCAAGCCCGATGGGCGCAGGCATGCCCGCGGCCCGGGCGGCTCTGATGGCAAGCCGATGCCGCCCAAGCCGGCCGGCGCGGCCAAGACGCAGTAAGCGTCGCGACGAGTGTGATGGATCAGCCCGCGATGGATGCGGGCTGATTTTTTCTATCCGTGCCGATCGGAAGAATGAGGTGCGCGCTGTTGCCCGAGCGGGCAGCGGTGAGGCATTCGGCGCAATGGCGCGCATGGTCAAGGATTGTCCAAGAAGTATTCCTGTGGGAGCGGCTTCAGCCGCGAAGGGCTTTCCCAGTAAAGCCTCTTCGCGGCTGAAGCCGCTCCCACAGCAAGATGCACTGATGGGGCGAGCGCTCAAAGCGGCAGGCGGCCGGTGGAGATCAGTGCATAGAGCAGGCCGCCGCCACCGCAGGCCAGGCCGGTGGCCGCGCCCAGCCAGCACAGCAGGCGCTCGCGGCGGCGCGCCCTGGCCGCGGCGATGGGGTCGCGTTGGGCTTCCAGCGCATGCCGGCGCGCCTTGATGCGCGGTTCGACAAAGGCCGACTGCCAGAAGATCACACCGAAGAACACGGCCGCCAGCAGCACCGGCGCGAGCCAGCCGCGGCTCATGGTGGCCACCAGGGTCATCAGCACCACGAACATCGCGCTGGCCAGGCTGTTGAGCAGCGCCACGCGCTTGAGTTCGCCGCGCTCGCGCGCGTCGATGGCGCCGCGCAGGTTGCGACGCAGGCCCCACCAGATGCCGATCGCGGCGCCCGACAGGCCCACGCCTACGCTGCCCAGCGTGCCCAGCAGCAGCTGCGCCAGGGTCTTGCCACCGGCCGCGCCGGTCAGGCCGAGCACGGTCGCCGCCGCGGCCGGCGGACTGGCCAGGGCCAGGGCGGCAGTGACCACGGTGGCAAAGCCGGCCGCGGGCGCGGAACTGCGGGCGAACTCGCCAAAGCGCGCCAGCATTTCTTCGCGCACGGCGGCGCGGGCGCGCGAGAGGCGCTTGCGCACGGCCGCATCGGTCAGGCCCAGCAGGGTGGCGACCTGCTGCGAGCTCTGGCCTTCGCGGTAGAACAGCAGCAGGGTTTCGCGCGCGTCCTCGGGCAGGGCGGCGATGACCTCGGCGGCCACGGCCTCCTCCTCGGTCTGCAGCAGGCGCTCGTCCGGCGTGGGCGCGGTGTCGGCCGCCAGTTCGATGGCCAGTTCCGCCTGCTCGCCATTGAACGGGCGGTGGCGGGCGTTGCGCAGGTGGTTGCGCGCCAGGTTGCGGGCGATCTGGCGCACCCAGGGCAGGAAGCTGTCCGGCTGCTTCAGCCGGCCCAGGTGCCTCCAGGCGCTGATGAAGGTTTCCTGGGCGATGTCCTCGCTGGCCTGTACGTCGCGGGTGATGGCCCAGGCCACGGCAGTGACGGTGTTCTGGCAGGCGCCGACGATGCGCCCATAGGCCGCAGGGTCGCCGGCCGCGGCGGCGGGCAGCTCGCGGCGCAGGGTCAGGTCCAGGTCGAAAGTGGTCGTGGTCATGGGCGTGTCCGGTGCGATCCTAGAGCAGGACACGCCGGGGCGGGCGATGTGACACGCGCTACAGGCGCTGGAGGATCAACGGCAGCACCATCACCACCAGCGCGAAATTGCTCAGGACGGTCCCGGTCATGCCGAAGCTCAGCCGGTAGGCCATCTGCCGCCTGCGCGCGCCCTGACGATCGCGCGCGGTGTCGCGGGCGATCAGCGGCTGCATCACCCGACGCAGCGGTCCCAGCTGCTCGCAGGTGACGATGCCGATGCCGGCCACCAGGGTGGCGGCCAGCGCCCAGGCGCTGGTGGTGGTCAGCGCCACGACCGTGCCCACCAGGACGCAGCCGATACCGATGGCCAGGTAGCGGCAATACGCCCGCCACACCATGCGGCGCTCGGCCTCGGTTTCGGTGAAGCGGAACAGCACCCCGCGCATCAGCCAGGCGGTGAGGCCGCCGCTGAGCAGCCCACCCGCCAGCGCGCCGGCGCCCGCGGCGGCGCTGCCCACCAGCCACTTGCCCAGCAGGCCGCCGCCGACCGAAACCGCCGCGGCCTCCACGCCCGCCGCGGCGGCGGGCTTGGCCGCCAGTCCCAGCACGCCGACCAGGGTGGCGGTGAAGGCGGTGGACGGCGCGCTGCCACGGGCGAAGCGGCCGAAGCGTTGCAGCAGCTCTTCGCGCACGGTTTCGCGGGCGCGGGAGAGGCGCTTGCGCACGGCCGCGTCGCTGATGCCCAGCAGTTGCGCCACCTGCTGCGAGCTCTGGCCCTCGCGATAGAACAGCAGCAGGGTCTCGCGGCTGTCCTCGGGCAGGCTGGAGATGATCTCGGTGGCGGCGCGCTCTTCTTCCAGCGCCACCAGCCGCTGCGCCGGCTCCGGCGCGGGGTCGGCGGCCATGCCGATGGCGATCTCGGCCACCTCGCCGGTCATCGGCCGGCCGCGCTGGCTGCGCAGCCAGTCGCGCGCCAGGTTGCGGGTGATCTGCCGCAGCCAGGGCAGGAAGCTGGCGTGGTTGTGCAGCCGGCTCAGCTGCTGCCAGGCGCGCAGGAAGGCTTCCTGGGCGATGTCCTCGCTGGCCTGGACGTCGCGGGTGATCGCCAGGGCGATGGCGGTCACCGTGTTCTGGCAGGTCGCCACCACGCGTCCGTAGGCCAGGCCATCGCCGCCTGCGGCGGCGAACAGGTCCAGGTGCAGCGCGGCATCCAGGTCCTGGCGTGCGTCGGGCAGCAGGGCGGTGGCGGTCATCGGTGTTCTCCCTCGAGGCGGTCCGGCATGCCTGGACGCGCGCGGCCGGCGAATGTGACCACCAAGACCCCCCTGCGCGGGCTCAGCGGCGCGGGGCCTGCGGCGGGGTGGAGATGGGGATGCGCACCTCGCCCTCCTTCAGCCCGTCGTCGTAAGGCTGGGCATTGCGCTGCTGGCGCGCCTGTTCGGCCTGGAGGGCCTGGGCCTGGCGCAGCTCCTCGGCGGCCTGGCGGTGGCGCATGAAGGTGGCGATGGCGGCCGCGGCGATGCAGGCCATCAGCACCAGGCGGATGCGCCAGGCCCAGTTGCGCTTGGGGGCGGCCTGGGTGGGCAGCGGCGCGTACTGGGACGAGCGGCGCTGGTCGGGACGGGTGCTTTCCATCAGCCCGGCCTCGCGCAGCAGTTCGCGTGCGCGCGGCTGGTCGTCGGCGTGGCGCACCCACACCGTGGGACGGTCCTTGGACGGGGTGGGGTCGCTGTAGCTGAAGCGGCCGCTGCGCTTGCTCTGGTAGGAGCGGCCGTTGGTGACGTAGACGTCCACGCCGGCCTCGGTCAGCAGCTTGGCCACGCCCTCGACGGTCTCGACGCGTTGGCTGGAAAAGATCTGGCGCATGGGGAAGTCCGGTTAATCCTTGGCCGGCACATGCCGGGCAGCGTCGGCGTCGGGCAACACGCGGATCAGGCCTTCCTGTTGCACGCTGGCCACCAGCTGGCCCTGGCGGTCGAAGATCTGCCCGCGGGCCAGGCCGCGCGAGTTCTGGGCGGTGGGGCTGTCGATGGAATACAGCAGCCAGTCGTCGGTGCGGAAGGGGCGGTGGAACCACAGCGCGTGGTCCAGCGAGGCCATCTGCACGTTGGGCTGGTAGTAGCTGATGCCGTGCGGGAAGTTGGCCGTGCCCAGCAGCTGGAAATCGGACACGTAGGCCAGCAGCGCCCGGTGCAGCGCGTCCGAGTCGCCGACCGGCTGGGTCAGGCGGAACCAGATCTGCTGGAACGGCGGCAGGCGCTCGGGCTTGAGCTCGTTGCGCGGATGCACGTGGCGGAACTCGAACGGCCCCTGCCGCGAGAGCCAGCGCTGCACCTTGGGCGCCAGGCTGGCCATGATGTGGGCCGGCACCGGCGGCAGTTCCGGCACGTCTTCCGGCGGTGGCACCTGCGGCATCGGCGGCTGGTGGGTGGCGCCTTCTTCCAGCGCCTGGAAGGAGGCGGCGCAGAAGAAGATCACCTTGCCGTGCTGGATGGCCGTGACCCGCCGCACCGAGAAGCTGCCGCCATCGCGGGTGCGGTCCACGTCGTAGACGATGGGGGCGTTCACATCGCCGGCGCGCAGGAAATAGGCGTGCAGCGAGTGCGCCAGCCGGCCGGCGGCCGGGTCCACCGTGGCCTGGGCGGCCGACAGCGACTGTCCCAGCACCTGGCCACCGAACACGTACTTGGTGCCGATGTCGCGGCTCTGGCCGCGGAACAGGTTGTCCTCCAGCCGCTCCAGCGAGAGCAGGTCGATCAGTTCGTCGGCGACGGGCTGGTGGGTGGCGGGGCGGGTCGAAGACACGGGCGGGTCAGGGCTGGCGGGGGATGGCCCGATTATATGCCGCCGCCCGGCGCGGCCCGGGCCAGGCCGTCAGGGCGTGGGCAGTCGCTCCAGCGCGATGGCGGCCAGCACCTCGTCCCAGGGAAACAGCGGGCCGGGGTCGCGCTTGCGCGGCACCGTGCGGGCCGGATCGTTGCTGGCCGGGACCTGCTCGGTGTCCAGGTCCTCGTGCCCGGTGATGAAGGCCAGGGCCGGCAGCTGGCGCTGCAGCCGGGCGATCAGCGCCACCAGCGCGTCGATCTGCGCGGCCGGGTAGGGCTGTTCCATGGCCTGGTGGTCCCAGTCCAGCCAGTTCGGGTAACGCCCCGTGTTGACCAGCTCCACCCCGATCGAGCGCGGGTTGTGGCCGCGCACATGGTGGGCGATGCGCTCGGGCGCCACCCAGCACTGCGTGCTGCCATCGCGGTCGATGTAGTAATGGCCGCTGTTGCCGGTGCCGGCGGCGTAGCGGACCTGCTCGCCGTACTGGCGGGCCATGGCCAGGTCCGGCAGCTCGGTGCAATGCACGACCAGCAGGTCCACCTGCGCCAGCGGGCGCGGCGCCAGCAGGGCCTCGTAGGGCAACGGCAGGTAGGCCGGCGCGGCGGGCTCGGAGAAGGGCGGGGACATGGCCGCGCATGTTAGAGGGTCGGGGCCGGGCACGTCAGGCATGCGCGGCCGGGCTGGGCTGGCCAGTCAAGTAAACTGTGCGGTCTTGGTCGCCCACGCCGCATCGCCACGGAGCCCGCATGCCCTTCCATCCCGACTCGCCGCTGGCGCGGCTGATGTCCACCTTGCCGCGGGCCGGCCAGGTGCAGTGGATCGGCCTGCGGCCGGCGCGCGACCGGCCGATGCTGGAGATGCCCTACGCCGATGCCAGCGCCGGTGGCGGTCTGGCCGGCGACCGCTACAAGGGCGGCAGCGGCAAGCGCGGGCTGACCCTGATCCAGGCCGAACACCTGCCGGTGATCGCCGCCCTGGCCGGGCACGAGCGGCTGCTGCCGGCGCAGCTGCGGCGCAACGTGGTGGTCTCGGGCATCCCGCTGATCGCGCTGAAGGCGCGCCGCTTCCGCATCGGCGAGGTGGTGCTGGAAGGCACCGACCCCTGCGATCCGTGCTCGCGCATGGAAGATGCGCTCGGGCCCGGTGGCTACAACGCCATGCGCGGGCATGGCGGCCTATGTGCCCGCATCATCGAGGGTGGGCGTTTTTCGGTAGGCGACAAGGTGGAGGCGCTGTGATTCGCGGACATTGCATTCTTTCCCATGGCTTCGAGAGCGGCCCGGACGCCGTCAAGGTGACCGCGCTGGCCGAGGTCGCCGAGCGCCTGGGCTGGACCCATGAGCGCCCGGACTATCGCGACCTGGACGCCCGCGCCGACATCAGTCAGCTGGGCGATGTGGCCTCGCGCCTGATGCGCCTGCGCGGGCTGGCCGAGGCCGCGGCCAAGCGCGGCCCGCTGGTGCTGGTGGGTTCCAGCCTGGGCGCCTACATCGCCGCGCAGGTGTCCCTGCAGGTCACCACGCACGGGCTGTTCCTGCTGGCCCCGCCCACGCAGATGGGCCCCATGCCGGATCTGGACGCGGCCGCGGTGCCGGTGTCGATCGTGCATGGCTGGGACGACGAGCTGATCCCGGCCGGTGCGGTGATCAACTGGGCGCACACGCGCCGCGCGCGCCTGCTGCTGGTCGATGACGACCATCGCCTCGGCAAGCACGTGGATACCTGCGCCGAGGCCTTCGCGCAGCTGCTGGCCTTGCTCTGAACCTCCAGCGCCGAGCGCGCGCCGCCTACGAGCGCCGCCAAGGCGCGCGGACCGGGCTTGAGGTTTTCTTCCCGTCATCAATCGGCCCGCGAGCCGTGAGGCACCCCCGTTGAACTTCTTCGTTTCCTGCGCCAAGGGTCTGGAATACCTGCTCGTCGACGAGCTGCTGGCCCTGGGCGCCACCCGCGCCACCGCCACCGTGTCCGGCGTCAATGCCGAGGGTGAACTGCGCGATGCCCAGCGCATGGTGCTGTGGTCGCGCCTGGCCAGCCGCGTGCTGTGGCCGCTGGGCAGTTTCGAATGCGCCGACGATGCCGCGCTGTACGCGGGCGTGGCCGCCTTGCCCTGGGAGACCCATCTGGCCGCGGGCGCTACCCTGTCGGTGGATGCGCATGTGTCCGGCACCGCCATCACCCACGCGCGCTTCGCGGCGCAGCGGGTCAAGGATGCAGTGGTCGATCGCCTGCGCGGGCAGGGCATGGAGCGTCCCAATGTGGACACCGAGACGCCCGACCTGCGCCTGAACCTGTCGCTGCGCAAGGGCATCGCCACGGTCTCGGTGGACCTCAGCGGCGGGCCGATGCATCGCCGCGGCTGGCGCGCGCAGCAGAACGAGGCGCCGTTGAAGGAGAACCTGGCCGCGGCGGTGCTGCTGCGCGGTGGGTGGCCCAAGCGTTACCAGGACGGCGGGGCGCTGCTGGATCCGATGTGCGGCAGCGGCACGCTGCTGATCGAGGGCGCGCTGATGGCGGCCGATGTGGCGCCGGGTCTGCAACGGCATGGCAACCAGTTGCCCTCGCGCTGGACCGGGTTCGACCGCGCCGCCTGGCGCGAGCTGCATGCCGAGGCGGTCGCACGCGAGCGTGCCGGCCGCGCCGCGCTCAAGCCGGTGTTCTTCGGCAGCGATCTGTCGCGGGGCGCGATTCGCGCCAGCGAGGACAACGCCGTGCTGGCCGGGCTTGCCGGCCTGCTGCAGCTGCGGACTGGCGACATCGCCGACCTGCAGGCCCCGGCCAACGCCGAAGGCGCGCTCAGCCAGGGTCTGGTGGTGTGCAATCCGCCCTACGACGAGCGCCTGCAGGCTGATGCGGCGCTGTATCGCAGCATCGGCGATGGCCTGCGCAAGGCCGTGCCGCAGTGGGCCGCCAGCTTGCTGTGCGGCAGCGCGGAGCTGGCCTATGCCACCGGCCTGCGCGCCAGCAAGAAGTACCAGCTGTTCAACGGCGCCATCGAGTGCGCGCTGATCGTCTGCGACCCCGTGGCGCCGCCGCAGCGCGTGGCAAGCGAACCGCGCGCGCTCACCGAAGGCGCGCAGATGGTGGTCAATCGCCTGCGCAAGAACCAGCGCAAGCTCAAGAGCTGGCTGCAGCGCGAGGGCATCGGCTGCTATCGCATCTACGATGCCGACCTGCCCGAGTACGCCGCGGCCATCGATGTGTACACCGAGGAGGGCGGCGCCGCCCGCACCTTCCTGCATGTGCAGGAATACGCCGCGCCCAGCGAGATCCCGGAAGCCGATGTGCGCCGCCGTTTCGGCGAGCTGCTGACGGCCGTGCGCGAGGTGTTCCAGGTGCCCAAGGAACAGGTGGCCATCAAGTCCCGCGCCAAGGGCAAGGGCGGCAGCAAGTACGGTCGCTTCGACCAGCGCGGGGAGTTCATCACCGTGCGCGAGCACGGTGCGCTGCTGCGGGTGAACCTGTTCGATTACCTGGACACCGGGCTGTTCCTGGACCACCGCCCGCTGCGCGCGCGGATGGCGGACGAGGCGCGCGGCAAGCGGTTCCTCAACCTGTTCTGCTACACCGGCGTGGCCAGCGTCCAGGCCGCGGTGGCCGGCGCGGCCTCCACCACCAGCGTGGATTTGTCGGGCACCTACCTGCAGTGGTGCGCGGAGAACCTGGCGCTCAATGGTCACGGGGGCCAGCAGCACCAGCTGGTACAGGCCGATGCGGTGGCCTGGCTGGAGGCCGAGCGGCATCGCTTCGATGTGATCTTCTGCGACCCGCCGACCTTCTCCAATTCCGCCCGTGCCGAGGATTTCGACGTGCAGCGCGAGCAGCTGCGCCTGCTGCGCGCGGCCACGGCGCGGCTGGCCACCGGCGGGGTGCTGTACTTCTCCAACAACTTCCGCCGCTTCAAGCTGGACGAGGCCGGCGTGGCCGAGTTCGCGCGCTGCCAGGAGATCAGCGCGGCCACCATCCCGCAGGATTTCGAGCGCAACGCGCGCATCCATCGCGCGTGGCGGCTGACGCGCTTGATCGACTGAGCGGGCCGTAGCGCGCGGTTCGGAGGGCAAAATTGCGCGGGCGTCGGCGGCGCTGCGCCTGCGCGCGCACCCTTACTGTGGCAGCGGGTTCGCCTCGGACTGCTCGCGCGCGTCCCAGTAGGCCTTCAGCTCCAGGATGCGCGGCAGGATGTCGTGGAAGGTCCGCACCATACGTGCGTCCAGGTGGGTGCCTGCGCCCTCGTCCAGGGTCTGCAGGACCTTGTCCAGCGGCCAGGGCTCCTTGTACGGGCGGCGCACGCTGAGCGCGTCGAACACGTCCACCACCGCGATGATCCGGGCCGACTCGGGGATGGCCGCGCCAGCCAGCCCGTTGGGGTAGCCGCTGCCGTCCCAGCGCTCATGGTGGTTCAGCGAGATCTCCGCCGCCAGCTGGAACAGCGGAGCGGCTGACTGGCTGAGGATCTTGTGGCCGATGGAGGGATGCGTGCGCATCACCACCCATTCCTCTGGGGTGAGCGGGCCGGGTTTTTTGAGCACCGCGTCGGGAATGCCGATCTTGCCGGTGTCGTGCAGCGGCGCGGCCTGTTCCAGCAGGGCGGCGCGCTGCTCGTCCCAGCCCAGCGCAAGCGCCAGCGCACGCGCGTAGGCGCCGATGCGCCAGACATGGCTGCCGGTGTCGCTATCGTTGTAGTGGCCGGCGATGGACAGCATCTGGATCGCGTCGCGATAGCTCTGCTCCAGGGCCGAGGCCTGCACCAGCGACAGATGGGTGCGCACGCGTGCGCGCAGCACGTAGGCCGACACCGGTTTGGTGAGGTAATCCACGCCGCCTGCCTCGAAGCCCACGCGCTCGTCGGTGTCCTTGTTCAGGGCGGTGACGAAGATCACCGGGATGCGCGCCGTGCGCGGGTCCTGCTTGAGCTTGATGGCCACGCTGTAGCCGTCCATGTCCGGCATCTCCACGTCCATCAAGATCAGGGCCGGGTCGTGCTTGGCCACCGCCGCCAGGGCTTCGCCGCCGTTGCGGGCGAACACCAGGCGATGGTCGCCCTGGAGGATCTGGCGCAGCAACGCCAGGTTGTTGGGTTCGTCATCCACGCACAGGATGGGGCGCTGGGCCATGTTCCCTCGTCTTTCCTAGCGCCCGTGTCCGGGCGGGGCGGTGCCGTCGTGCTGGGCAATCCATTGCCGCACATCGGCTTCCGCCTCGCGGAAGGCGAAGGCGTCGACCTGGGCGTGCAGCGTTTCCAGGACCAACGCCGGGAGCAAGCCGTGCAGGCCATGCAGCTGCGCTTCCATTTCCGCCGGGTCGTCGCTGTCCAGGGCGTGCAGCAGTTGCTGCAGTGCGGTCAGCGCCTCCGGCGACAGGGCCGCGACCCAGTCGCCGGAGGCCTCACCCGGTTCCTCCAGCTCCGTCCCATCGGCGTAGGCGGCGATGGCCGCGTGCGCCTGCGCGGTGGCGTGCTCCAGCACATCCAGCAGCTCGGAGACGTCGTTGTCGCCATACAGCGCCTCCTCGATCCGGCCCGCCACGCGGCTGAGCCGCAGCAGGGCCAGGGAGGCGGTGGCGCCACGCATCTTGTGCACGAAGGAGATCGCGGGGGATCGATCTCCCTGCTGGACCAGCTGGCGCAGGATCGGGGCCGGGGCGTGATAGTCACGCAGGAACCGCAACAGGTAGCGCTTGTAGGGAGCTTCCTCGCCCCATTGCTCAAGGCCGCGCTGGGTGTCCAGCACCGGCGTGTCCGACAGGTCCGGCGCATGCACGGTGATGGCCGGCACCGCGGCGGTGATCTCCGCGGTGGGGTCCAGCCGCGAGCTCGAGCTCAGCGCCGGGGCCAGCCGCTGGATCGCCTCGATCAGCTGCTGCACGTCGAAGGGCTTGGCCACAAAGCCGCTCATGCCGCTGGCCACGGCCGCGTCCTGTTGCTGGCGGAAGGCGCCGGCGGTCAGCGCGATCACCGGCAGGTGGCTCATCTGCGGCGACGCGCGGATCACGCGCGTGGCCTGGTAGCCATCCATCACCGGCATCTGCACGTCCATCAGCACCACGTCGAAGCGCGACGGATCGGTCTCGATCAGCTTGATCGCTTCCTCGCCGTTCTCGGCCAGCTCGGCGCTGGCGCCCTCGCTCTCCAGGATGCGCTGGGCCACCTCGCGGTTGTACTCGCTGTCATCGACCACCAGCAGGCGCAGCCCGCCCAGGCGCTTGCTGTCCGGGCCGCGCAGGCGCGGCGCTTCGCGCCGGCCCATGGCCTCGCCCAGGGCGTTGAACAAGGAGGAACTGGTGGCCGGCTTGGTGAGCACCGCATCGACCAGGCCGCCGGGCATCTTCTCGTCCAGCAGATTGCGCTCGTAGGAGGTCACCATGATGATCACCGGCTCGCGCCCGTTGCCCTGGCGCGCGCGCAGGGCACTGGCCAGGGCAATGCCGTCCATGCCGGGCATGCGCCAGTCCAGCACGTAGGCATCGAACGGGCTGGTGCCGGCATCGGCCTCGGACAGCAGGTCCAGCGCCGCCTGCGCACTGGGCGCATCCACCGCGCTCCAGCCGAAGCCTTCGATGATGTGCACCAGGTTGCGGCGCACCAGGTCGTGGTCGTCCACCACCAGCACGCGCTTGGGATCCTCGGTGGACACGGCCGGGGCGGTGCCCTCGCTCAGCCCGAAGGAGATGGCGAAGTAGAACTCGCTGCCGCGGCCGGGCGCGCTGTAGACCTGCAGCTCGCCGCCCATCAGCTCCACCAGCCGGCGGCTGATGGTCAGGCCCAGGCCACTGCCGCCGAAGCGTCGGGTGGTGGAGGTGTCGGCCTGATGAAATGGCGAGAAGATCAGGTCCTGCTTTTCCTTGGGGATGCCGATGCCGGTATCGCGCACGGAGAACAGCAGCTTGACCTTGCCCGGCGACTCGCTGCGGAACTTGCGCACCGACAGCACGATCTCGCCGCGGTCGGTGAACTTGATCGCATTGCCCACCAGGTTGATCAGCACCTGGCTCAGGCGCAGCGAGTCGCCCAGCAGCCAGCGCGCGCCATCGGGCGGGGCCTCCACCACCATTTCCACCGGCTTGACGCTGACCGCCGAGGTCATCAGCGTGGCGATGTTCTCCAGCAGTTCGCCCAGGTCGAAGGCGGTGTTCTCCAGGTCGATCCGCCCCGACTCGATCTTGGAGAAGTCCAGCACGTCGTTGATGATGGACAGCAGGGCGCGCGCGGAGATGTCGATCTTGCGGGTCATCTCGCGCACGGGCGGGGAAAGCTCGCCGCGTTCGAGCAGGTACAGCATGCCCAGGATGGCGTTCATCGGCGTGCGGATCTCATGGCTCATGTTGGCCAGGAAATCGCTCTTGGAGCGGTTGGCCGCCTCGGCCGCGCTGATCGCCTGGCGCAGGGCTTCCTCGTGCTGCTTGCGCTCGGTCAGGTCCAGGCCCATGCCGAGGAAGCCGATCACCTGCTCGTGCTCGTCGCGCAGCGTGCTGATGGTCAACAGCAGCGGGATGCGCCGCCCGTCCTTGGCGATGTGGGTCCACTCCTCGGTGACGCTGCGCCCCGTGCCCGCGCCGGAAACGACCGTCTCGAAGAAGTTCATCGGCTGCGCCGGATCCTGCGCCAGCGGGCCGGCGCGCTCGCGCAGCTCTTCCGGATCCAGCAGCACGTCCACGCCCTTCCTGCCCAGCAGCTCGGCGGCGCTGTAGCCGAGCATCTTTTCAGCGGCGGGGTTGAACAGGGTGATGCGACCGGCGCTGTCCGAGGCGATGATGGCGTAGCCGGCATGGGAGGTGATCGCGCGCTGCAGGGTGCTGGTGGCCACCAGCTGGCGCGTGCGCTCGGCCACCTGCTGTTCCAGCGTGGCGTTGAGCTGGTGGATCTCGTACTCGGCGCGCTTGCGCTCGGAGATGTCGGTGATGGTCGCCAGGATCTGGGCATGACCGTCCGCACGCATCGGGCTCAGTCCGATCTCCACCGGGATCTGGCTCAGGTCCTCACGGGCGATGTAGATATCGCTGCCCAGCGAGACCGGCGGCGAGTCGGGCGACTGCACCAGCTCCTGCATCGCCTGCTGCTGGGCCGCATGCAGGTCCGTCGGCAGCAGGCTGGTGAGCGGCAGGCCGACCAGGGCCTGGCGCGGACGGCCGAACAGTTCCTCGGCGCGCCGGTTGGCCTGCTGGATCACGCTGTCGGCATCGAGCACCAGCAGCGCGCTGGGCGAAGCTTCCACCACGATCCCGAACTGTTCCTCGGCCTGCAGCTGGCGCGAGAGGTCGTGGAAGAAATGCGAGGTGCCCACGCGCTGGCCCTGGCGGTTCAGCAGCGGCGACTGGGTGGTGAGCATGCGCGCGCGGTGACCATCGCGGTGGCGCAGGCTGACCTTGCGGGCGCCGCCCTCATCGCGCACCGCGTCCGTGCCGGCCTCGGCGAGCCCTTCGCCGATCAGCCGCTGCATCGACTGGCCCACCGCTTCTTCGGCGGTATAGCCAAAGGCGCGCTCGGCGGCGGGATTCCAGTGGGTGATGATGCCCTGGGCGTCCTCGGTGACGATGGCTTCGCTGGAGCTCTGCACCATGGCCCCCAGGCGCGCCTGCGCCGCCAGGATCTGCTGGCTGCGCTGGCGGCCGATGCCCACCGCATAGGCCAGGCCGGACAGCAGCAGCGTCACCAGCAGCACCGAGCCGCCCGCGATCCAGGGCGAGATCTGGTTGAGCGAGCGCAGGAACTCCGGGGTCGCCTGCACCGTCAACAGCCAGCGGCGGCCGTAGACGTCCAGCTCGCGGCTGTTGTTGAGGCGGGAGGACTTGCCCGCGGGCGCGAAGCTGCCGCTTTCGAAGAACGGGGTGTCGCGGCTGGCCGCATCGACGATGCGCAGCGCGTAGTCGGCGTGGTCTTCGTCGAAGCTCTGCAGCACCTCACGGATGCGCAGCGGCGCATAGGTCCAGCCGATCGTGGCGGCGATGCGCTCGGCCGGCGTGGCAACGGGCGCGCCGTTGCGATAGACCGGCAGCAGCAACAGGAAGTCCTGGCGCGCCGTGCCGTTCTCGTACAGCGCGATGGGATGGGTGAGCACGGCCTGGCCGCTCTGCGCGGCGCGCTCGGCCGCCTCCCGCCGCAAGGGGTTGGAGGCGATATCCAGCCCTAATGCCGGGGAGTTGGGGCCCTGCGGTTCGATGTAGAGGATGACGTAACGGTCGCCCGGGTGCGGCGCGAACTGGCGCACGCTGAAATCGGCGATGCCATCGGCCCGGGCCTGGGCCACGAAGGCCGCTTCCTCGGCCTGCGGCACCCGCCGGATGTAGCCGAACCCGCGCGAGCCGGGAAACTCACGCGGATAATCGCGCGAGCGGCTGTAGGCGACGAACCGCTCGCGGATGGCGTCTTCGCCGCCAGCGGTCATCACCGCGCCGCGCGCGCCGCGCAGGCCGTGCTCGTACATCTCCATGCGCTGTTGCAGGGCGCCCACCACGTCATCGGTGAGCTGGGCGAAGCGGTCCTGTTGTTCGGTGACGTTGTGCCGCTGCAGCGACAGCGCGATCAGCACCGCCGCGATGAGTCCGGCAACCAGCAGCCAGGCGGCGTTGCGGGCCGGGGACAGCATGACCCCATCCAGGATGGGTGTGGTGTCCGAGGTGGACATTACCTGTGTTTCTCCCCTGTCCCAACCGATGGCCGGTGCTGCGTGCGCAGCAGGGAGGCATGTCCATCCGTGGCGGTCAGGCCACGCGTATCCCCCTCACGGCACAGCGGCGCCTGACCATGGTGGGCACGTTGCCGTTGCAGTGCTTCGTCGTGACCGCGGCACGCTGGATCAGCATGCTGCGTTCACGTTTCGAGTCTGCAACCGGCTCGGGTGAAAGCGAAGTGGACGCCGACGCCGGAGCGAAAAACTGTGAAGGCCTCCCCAACAAAAACGGCTCGCCAACAAGAATTGTTGGCGAGCCGGGTTCATGCAGCCGTTGCCGCGTGCGGCTCGACGCTAGCGGCAGACCAGCAGCGCGAAGTCGCCCAGCTGGGAGCTCATCCCAATGGCCAGTGCGCACGGCGAGGCGCCCATGGCCTGGGCCAGCGGCGTGCGGGTCTCGGGCGGGAAGGCCCGGTACTGGGCATCGTCGGACAAGGCATCGCGCACCACGTAGCCCATCAGCACGTTGACCACCTCGCCCAGGGCATCCAGGGCCAGTTCGTCGTCGCATTTTTCCTGCGGGATCGACAGGAACGCCGTGGCCAGCCGCATGGCCGTGTCCGCCGTGCAGGCCAGGCCCACGGCCATCGGCTGGTCGGCTTCGATGCGCACCAGCGCGCCGACCGGGTAGGCCGCCAGCGCCTGCGCTGAGTCCAGCGCCTGCGCCGGCTGGCACTGGCTGCCGAACAGGCGCGGGAACAGCCGCACGCTGGTGTTGATGGCGCTGGCGGCCAGGTCCGAGAGCGGGTGGGCGCTGACGGTCTCGCCCAGGGCGCGCGCGGCGTCCTCCTGCTCCTGGCGATGGGCAGCCAGCTCGGTCTCCAGGCGGGCACTGTCCAGCGTGTGCTGTTCCACCAGGATCTCGCCGAACAGCTTGCGCTGGGCCTTCTGCGCGGCCAGCAGCTCGCCGAGCTGGGTGCTGTCCAGCAGGCCCATGTCCTCGGCGATATCGCCGAAGCGACGGTCCTCCACGCGCTGCCGCTCGTTGACGCGTTTGGCCTGGGCGGCGGTCAGTAGGCCGCGCTGCTGGGCCAGCTCGCCCAGGGTGGGATTGGACGCGCGCTGCGCGTCCAGCGCGTCCAGCAGCTGCTGGGCGCTGATGACGCCTTTTTCCAGCAGGAACTGGCCGAAGAATTTTGCTGCCATGGGAAACCTCGATCGATGCCAGGGGAGTGGAGGGCGGATGGCCTCAGGCCAGCACGCCCAGCAGGATCCGCTCCATGTCCGCCGGATCGATGGGTTTCTGCAAATAGGATTTGGCGCCCAGGCGCAAACATTCCTCGATGTCGCTCTGCGCCCCGAGCGAGCTGAGGATCACCACGCGCGCCTCCGGGTCCGCGGCCAGGATGCCGCTCAAGCCCTGCTTGCCGTCGCACTCGGGCATCACCAGGTCCATCAGCACCAGATCGGGCGAAAGTTCGCGATAGCGCTCGATGGCCTGGCGTCCGTTGCCGGCCTCGCCGACCACCTCGAATCCGGCATCGGTCAGCTGCTGCGTGGCCAGCATGCGCAGGGCCCGCGAGTCGTCGCAGAGCAGCACGGTGGGACGGGTGGACATGACGCGTCTCCTTGTCGATGGGTGCCGCCGGCTGCGGTGGCCTCTCAGATGCGTATCGGCCAGGGCGAGGGATTCTTTAGGGCGAGGAGTGAGCGGAGGCCAGGAGTGAGCAAAGGCTAGGAGTGAGCGCAGAGGAGTGAGGAGTGAGCGAAGGCGGGGAGTGCGCGAAGGCGAGGAGTGGGGGGAAGCAAGCGGTGGATGCTGCGCTGCGAGGATCGACGCAAATCAGAGCGGCACGATACGCGCCGTTGCTTTTACTCACTCCTCACTCCTCTGCGCTCACTCCTAGCCTCCACTCACTCCTCACTCCTCTGCGCTCACTCCTCGCTCTTCGGCTTCTAGCGTCCCAGCCAAACGCTGCCCGCGTGCAGCAGCAGGCCGATCAGGCCGCCGACCAGGGTGCCGTTGAAGCGGATGTACTGCAGGTCGCGGCCCACGCCCAGTTCCAGTTGCTCCACCAGGTGGCGCTCGTCCCAGCCCTTGACCGTCTGCGCGATGTGTTCGGTCACGCCGCTGCGCAGGCGCGTGGTGAGCTTTTCCGCGGCGCTGAGCATGTGCTCGTTCAATGCCGCGCGCAGGGCGGAGTCGCGTTCCAGCGATTGTCCCAGCGACACCAGGCTGTTCTCCAGGTGGGCCGACAGCCGCGAATCGGTCCGCGAGAGGTCCTCGCGCAGGGCCTGGTGGATCTGGTCCCACAAGCCCTGCACATAGGTCTGCACGGCGGGATGGTCGATGACGCGCTGCTTGATGCCTTCGATGCGCTCGGCCAGGGCCGGGTCCTCGCGCAGGCGCTCGATGTAGCGCGCCACCGCCTGTTCGTAGTCCTGCCGCAAGGGATGCTGGCGATCGCCCAACACCTGCTGCAGCTCTTCCAGCGCGGCCCGCGCCAGACGCTCGGCCAGGCTGTCGCCGATCTCCTCGATCGGCTTGATCCAGTCCACCGTGCCCACCAGCTTGGGCCACTCGCGCCGCGCATAGCGCACGATCAGCATGGAGGCGCGGGCCTTGATGCGCTCATCGTCCAGCCACCGCGCAATGCGCTCCAGGGCCTCGTCCAGCAGCACGTGGTGGCGGCCGTCGGCGGTCAGCAGCCCCAGGACCTCGCCAGCGGTGCCGGCGGCGTTCCAGCCGCGCAGCCGGGTGACGACGAAGCGCAGGATCGCGCGCCGCACGGCTTTCTCGTCCAGCAGGTCCAGCGCCTGCAGCGCCCAGCCGCGCGCCATGTCGGCCAGCCGGCGGGCCTGCTCGGGCTGGGCCAGCCAATGGCCCAGGCGCGTGGCCGGGTCGAAGACCTGCAGCTTGGACATCAGGGCGTCCGGGGCCAGGAACTGGTCGCGCACGAACACCGCCAGCCCGTCGGCCAGCCGGTCCTTGCCGCGCGGCAGGATGGCGGTGTGCGGGATCGGCAGCCCCAGCGGGCGCCGGAACAGCGCCACCACCGCGAACCAGTCGGCCATGGCGCCGACCGCGGCAGCCTCGCAGAAGGCCGCCACCCAGGCCCAGATGCCGTGCTGGCCCATCAGGTGGCTCAGCACGAAGCCGGCCAGCATCACCAACAGCAGGCCGGTGGCCAGGGCCTTCATGCGTCGCAGTTGCGCGTGGCGTGGATCTTGTTGCGGCGAAGCATTCATTGCGTCGAGTGTAGCGGCAGGCCGTGATGCCCACCGCGACGGCGCGGACGCGTCCGCGGTCAGGCGGCGCGCGGCTTACTCGAGCTTGGGGATGATCTCGGCCAGGGTGTTGAAGATGCGGTCGATGTGCGCTTTCTCCACGATCAGCGGGGGCGACAGCGCCAGCACGTCGCCGGTGATGCGGGTGAGCATCTGGCCCTCGTTGAAGGCGCGGGTGAAGGCCTCAAAGCCGCGCGCGCCCGGGTGGGCATCCGGGCGCGGGGCGAATTCCACCGCGCCGATCAGGCCGAAGTTGCGCACATCGACCACATGCGGCAGGCCCTGGAGCGAGTGCAGCCCGGCCTGCCAGTAGTCGCCCAGTTCGATGGCCTTCTCGAACAGGTTCTCCTCGGCGTAGGTGTCCAGGGTCGCCAGCGCGGCGGCGCAGGCCAGCGGATGGCCGGAGTAGGTGTAGCCGTGGAACAGGTCGATGACGTTGTCCGGCCCCTGCATGAAGGTCTCGAAGATGCCGTGGCTGACCAGCACCGCGCCCATCGGCACGCAGCCGTTGGTCAGGCCCTTGGCCGTGGTCATCAGGTCGGGGGTGACCCCGAAACGCTGCGAGGCGAAGGCCTTGCCGACCCGGCCGAAGCCGGTGATGACCTCGTCGAAGATCAGCAGCACGCCGTGCTTGTCGCAGAGCTGGCGGATGCGCTGGAGATAGCCTTGCGGCGGCAGGATCACCCCGGCCGAGCCGCTGATCGGCTCGATGATCACCGCGGCGATGGTGGAGGCGTCATGCAGGGTGATCAGGCGCTCCAGCTCCTCGGCCCACTCCACGCCATGGACCGGCAGGCCCTTGGAGAACGCGTTGCGTTCCAGGTCCAGGGTGTGGCGCAGGTGGTCCACGCCGGGCAGCCCCGGCCCGAACCACTTGCGGTTGTTGGGCAGCCCGCCCACGGAAATGCCGCCGAAGCCGACCCCGTGGTAGGCCTTCTCGCGGCCGATGAAGCGCGTGCGTTGGCCCTGTCCGCGCACGCGGTGGTAGGCCAGGGCGATCTTCATCGCCGAGTCCACCGACTCAGAGCCGGAATTGGTGAAGAACACGTGGTTCAGATCGCCCGGCGCCAGCTCCGCCAGGCGCTCGGCCAGTTTGAACGGCAGCGGCGAGGCCATGGCGAAATTGGGCGCGAAGTCCAGGGTGCCGACCTGCTGGCGGATGGCCTCGACGATGCGCGGCCGCGCGTGGCCGGCGTTGACGCACCACAGCCCGGCGCAGGCATCCAGGATCTGGCGGCCTTCGATGTCGGTGTAGTACATGCCCGAGGCGCTGGCCAGCAGGCGCGGCCTGGCCTTGAACGCCTTGTTGGCGGTGAAGGGCAGCCAGAACGCGTCCAGGTTGTCCGGCGCCTGCGCGGCCTGCTCGGCGTAGTAGTCCGCCAGCGATGGCGAGGGGGTGGACTCGGCGCTCATGCGCGGCTCCGGCAGTGCAGAAGGAAGGGCGAAGGGTAACGCCTGCCTGCCCGCACCGGCCTGGATGCGCGGCTGCGGCCCCTGCAAGCGGCTATGCTGGCGCGCCCCGTTGCCAGCGCTCCAACCGCATGCGCGATCTGCTCCCCGTCCAGCCCGACCTGCTGCCGCCCGGCCTGTTCCTGCGGCAGGGCGTGGCCCCGCGCCCACTGCCGGACTATCGCCTGATCGCCTTCGACATGGACTCGACCCTGATCGACATCGAGTGCATCGACGAGATCGCCGCGGCGGTGGGCAAGAAGGCCGAAGTGGCGGCGATCACCGAGGCCACCATGCGCGGGGACATCCCTGATTTCCGGCAGAGCCTGCTGGCGCGCGTGGCGCTGCTGCAAGGCGTGTCGGTGCAGGCGCTGCAGGCGGTGTACGACACGCGGCTGCGGCTCAACCCCGGCGCTGAGGCGCTGGTGGGGGCCTGCCGCCAGGCGGGTCTGAAAGTGCTGCTGGTCTCAGGCGGCTTCACCTTCTTCGCCGAGCGCCTGCGCCAGCGGCTGGGCCTGGATTTCGTGCGCTCCAACCTGCTGGAGATCGAGCACGGCCAGCTGACCGGGCGCGTATTGCCGCAGGCCTGGGGCGATGTCTGCGATGGCGCGGTCAAGCGGGCCACCCTGCTGGACGTGGCTTCGCTGCTGGGCGTGGCGCCCACCGCGACGATCGCCGTGGGCGATGGCTCCAACGACATCCCGATGATGCAGGCAGCCGGTCTTTCCGTGGCTTATCACGCCAAGGCCCGGGTGCGCGAACAGGCCGACGTGGCGATCGACGCAGGTGGCCTGGACCGGCTGCTGCAGGTGTTGCCCAGGCCCTGAGCGTACGCGCGCGCCGCGCTGGTCACCGCTGCAACCAATCCTTCGCCGCGCCGGCAAACGTGCCAGAATCGCCCGGCTTTACCGGATGGGTTGTTCCTCACGATGTCCACTGTCGCCGCCCCCGCCCCCGTGAACTCGCCGGCCCGCGTGCTGCTGGCCAGCCTGATCGGCACCACGATCGAGTTCTTCGATTTCTACATCTACGCCACGGCGGCGGTGCTGGTGTTTCCGCATCTGTTCTTTCCGCCGGGCGATGACACCGCCGCCACGCTGTCTTCGCTGGCGACCTTTGCGGTGGCCTTCGTCGCCCGGCCGGTGGGCTCGGCCCTGTTCGGCCATTTCGGCGACCGCACCGGGCGCAAGGCCACGCTGGTGGCCGCGCTGCTGACCATGGGCATTTCCACGGTGCTGATCGGCCTGCTGCCGTCCTACCAGAGCATCGGCGTGATGGCGCCGGTGCTTTTGACCCTGTGCCGGTTCGGCCAGGGCCTGGGGCTGGGCGGCGAGTGGGGCGGGGCGGTGCTGCTGGCCACGGAGAACGCACCGCCCGGCAAGCGCGCCTGGTACGGCATGTTCCCGCAGCTGGGCGCGCCGCTGGGGTTCTTCCTGTCGGCCAGTTCGTTCCTGCTGCTGGGTGCGGTGATGAGCAACGCGCAATTCCTGGCCTGGGGCTGGCGGCTGCCCTTCATCGCCAGTGCGCTGCTGGTGGGGGTGGGGCTGTGGGTCCGCCTGAAGATCCACGAGACGCCGGACTTCCAGCGGGCGCTGGATCGCAACACCCGCGTGCGCCTGCCGTTGCGGACGGTGTTCACCCGGCACGCCGGGCCGGTGGTGATCGGCACGCTGGGGGCCTTCGCCACCTTCGTGCTGTTCTACCTGATGACGGTGTTCGCCCTGGGCTACGGCACCACCACACTGCAGTACAGCCGTGGGCAGTTCCTGCTGCTGCAGCTGGTGGGCATCCTGTTCTTCGCTGCCGGCATTCCCATTTCCGCGCGCTACGGCGACAAGCGCAACACGCGCACGGCGATGATGTGGGCCAGCCTGGCGATCTTCTGCTTCGGCCTGGTCATGTCCAGGTTGTTCCTGGCCGGCCAACCCATGATGGTGCTGGCCTTCCTGTCGCTGGGCTTCTTCGCCATGGGCCTGACCTACGGCCCGGTGGGCACGCTGCTGGCCGAGCTGTATCCCACCGAGGTGCGCTACACCGGCTCGTCGCTGTCGTTCAACTTCGCCAGCATCGTCGGCGCCGCGCCGGCGCCTTACGTGGCGACCTGGCTGGCCGCTCGCTACGGCCTGGCCTCGGTGGGCTGGTATCTGTCGGCCGCCGCGGTGCTGACCTTGCTGGCGCTGTCGCTGGTTCGGCCCGCCAGGGCCAGTTGAGGCCGAAGCACGGCCAGGCCAGGTTGGGGTGGGCTGCGAAGCAACAACTTCCGCTGATTCAGGCCAGCGCCTTGACCCGGTTGCGGCCCTCGGCCTTGGCCAGGTACATGCGGCGGTCGGCTTCGGCCAGCAGGTTGCGCAGCAGGTCCTCGCGCGCGCTGTCGTCGGTGCTGACGCAGACGCCCACGCTGACGGTCAGGCGCAGGATCTCCCCGCCGATGGGCACCTCCAGGTCGCGGATGCGCTCGCGCAGGCTTTCGAAATGCGCGTTGGCCTGGTCCAGATCCAGGTCCGGCGAAAGCAGCACGAACTCCTCGCCGCCGAAGCGTCCGACGATGTCCTGCTCGCGTGCGTGTGCCTGCACCGCGTTGGCCACCGCCTGGATCGCCAGGTCGCCGGCCTCGTGGCCCCAGGTGTCGTTGACGCGTTTGAAATGGTCGATGTCCAGCATCGCCGCGGCCACCGGGCGCTGTTCGGCCTGCAGGCGCGGCAGCAGGCGCAGGCCGCGTTCGATGAAGTGCCGGCGATTGGGCAGGCCGGTCAGGTAGTCGCGGGTGGCCAGGTCCTGCAGCGTACCGACCAGTTCCAACTGGTCGATGTTCTGCGAGACGCGGCAGAAGAATTCCTCGCGCGAAAACGGCTTGCGCAGGAAATCGTTGGCCCCGGACTTGAGGAAGCGCGGGATCAGCGAGACGTCGGAGTTGCCCGACAGCCCGATCACCGCCAGGCGGTCGCGCGCTCGGCTGGCGCGCAGGCGGCGGACGAACTCAGTGCCTTCCATGCCGGGCATTTCCTGGTCGACGATGGCCAGGCGGATGTCGGGATTGCTCTCCAGCATCTGCAGGCCGCGCTCGCCATCCTCGGCCTCCAGCACGCGGTAGCCGTACAGCTGCAGCAGGCCGCCGGCATAGGCGCGGGCCGAGGCCGAGTCGTCCACCACCAGCGCGGCGATGCGGCGGTTGCGCTCCAGCCGGCGCACCAGCCACACCAGGTAATCCACGCTGTCCGGCGTGCTCTTGAGCACGTAGTCGATCACGTGCTGGCCCAGGATGCGCTGGCGCAGCTTCTCGTCGTAGAAGCCGCTGACCACCACCGTGGGGATGCTGTGCTCGGCGAAGAAGGACACGATGGTGTCGGCATCGCCATCGGCCACGGTCAGGCCGGTCAGGGCCAGGAACCAGGGGCCGTCCTGCTCGATGACGCGCTGCGCCTCGGCCAGCGAGCTGGCCACGGTGACCGGGATCTCCAGCCGGGTTTCGATGGCCTCGCGCAGCATCCCAGTGAACGCGCGCGAGTTCTCCATGACCAGCACGCGCTGGGGGAGCGACTCGCCGGTCGTGGGTTGGTGCGACAGCACCGCAGCGCTGGCAAGCATCAAGGTCGTCGGTCCGTGTAGGTCTGCCTGCGGTATCGGCACTGGGCCTGCGGACTTTAGCGGCGGCCACGGCGTGCGCCCGGCGCGGGCGGGCCGCGCAGGCATCGCCTCGTCCGTGGGGCACAGGGTAAAGTCCGGGGATCGCGTCGCTTCGCACCCGTGCCGGTGCGGGCGACCAGCAAGACCGAGGTGAAGATGTACGCAATCAAGACATGGATGCTGGGCGGCGCGCTGGCAGCGGCCGGCCTGCTGGCGGCCTGCGGCAAGCCGGAAGGTCCGGCCGGGCCCAGCAAGGTGCTCAACGTCTACAACTGGAACGACTACCTGGCCGATGACACGGTGCCGGCGTTCGAGCGCAGGACTGGCGTGCGCGTGACCTACGACGTCTTCGACAGCAACGAGATGGTGGAGGCGCGCCTGCTGGCCGGGGCCACCGGCTACGACGTGGTGGTGCCCACGCTGAATTTCCTGGCGCGACAGGTGCAGGCGGGGGTGTTCCAGCCACTGGACAAGTCCAGGCTGCCCAACCTGGCCAAGGTGGACCCGGCGCTGCTGCGGCGCATGGCCGCGCAGGACCCAGGCAACACCTACGGCGTGCCCTACATGTGGGGCACCACGGGCGTGGGCTACAACGTGGAGGCGGTCGAGGCGCGCCTGGGCACCACTGCGCCGACCGGCAGCTGGGACATCATCTTCAAGCCGGAGCTGATCTCCAAGTTCTCCGACTGCGGCGTGACCCTGCTGGACACGCCGAGCGAGCTCATTCCCATCGCGCTGAAGTACCTGGGCGAGGATCCCAACAGCACCGAGCCGGCGGTGATCGACAAGGCGGCGGCGTTGCTGAAGCGCATCCGCCCCTACGTCACCAACTTCCATTCCTCCCAGTACATCGACGGCCTGGCCAATGGCGACACCTGCCTGGTGGTGGGCTGGTCGGGCGATGTCATCCAGGCGCGCAACCGTGCGCGCGAGGCCGGCAATGGGGTGAACATCGGCTACGCGATTCCGCGGGAAGGCGCACCGCTGTACGTGGACGTGCTGGCCATCCCGAAGGATGCCAAGAACGTGGACAACGCCTACGCCTTCATCGACACGCTGCTCGACCCGGCGGTGGCGGCGAAGAATTCCGATGCCATCAGCTACCCCAACCCGGTGCCGGCCTCGCGCGCGCTGATGGAACCTGCCATCGCCAACGACCCGGCCATCTACCCACCCCAGGATGTGCAGGACGCGCTGTTCACCTTCGCCGTCATCGCGCCGGAAACGGACAGGCTGTACACCCGCGTGTGGGACGACTTCAAGACCGGGCGTTGACGATGGGTGAGACCGAGGCGGCGGCGCCGGGCGCCTACCTGCGCTTGCGTGCGGTGCGCAAGCGCTTCGCGCACACGCTGGCCCTGGATGAGACCGACCTGGAGATCGGCCGCGGCGAGATCTTCGCCCTGCTCGGTGCCTCCGGCTGCGGCAAGTCCACGCTGCTGCGCTGCCTGGCCGGGCTAGAGACGCCGGACGCCGGCACGATCGAGCTCGATGGCCAGTCGCTGCTTGGGCTGCCGCCGCATGCGCGGCCGGTGAACATGATGTTCCAGTCCTATGCGCTGTTCCCGCACATGAGCGTGCGCCAGAACATCGCCTTCGGCCTGCAGCAGGCGCGCCTGTCCAAGCCACAGATCGCCGAACGCGTGGCGCAGATGCTGGCTTTGGTGCAGCTGGAGGCGCTGGCCCAACGCAAGCCGCACCAGCTGTCCGGCGGCCAGCAGCAGCGCGTGGCCCTGGCGCGGGCGCTGGCCCGCGGGCCGAAGCTGCTGCTGCTGGATGAGCCGATGGCGGCCCTGGACCGCCAGCTGCGCACGACCATGCAGTTCGAGCTGGCGGCCATTCTCAAGCGCAGCGGGGTGACCTGCGTGCTGGTCACCCACGACCAGGAAGAGGCCATGGCCATGGCCGGGCGCATCGCGCTGATGGACGCCGGACGTATCCGCCAGATCGGCACGCCCAGCCAGATCTACGAGCAGCCCAACAGCCGCTTCGCCGCGCGTTTCATCGGCTCGGTCAACCTGTTCGAGGCCGTGGTCGTGCGCGACGGGCAGGGCGGTCTGGTCCTGCAGTCGGCGGACATGGCGGCGCCGCTGCGGCTGGAGACCGTGGCGGCCGCGCCGGGACAGGCCGTGGCCCTGGCGCTGCGGCCCGAGCAGCTGCGGATTGCGCATGCGCCGCCCGACCAGCCCTACAACCGGGTGCAGGGCGTGATCGAGGCGTCGGCCTATTTCGGGCGCCATTCGATCCACCACCTGCGGCTGGCCAGCGGCCAGCGGGTCATGGTCGATGCGGCCAGCACGCGTGTCCCGCAGGGGCAGGGTGTCTCGCCTGGAGAGACGGTGTGGCTGTGGTGGGATGCACGCGATGGCGTGGTGCTGTGCGAATGAGCGCGCGCGGCCGCAAGGCAACGGTGGACGAGGGCGGGCGTGGGGGGCGCTGGGCACTGATTGGCGTGCCCTCGGTGTGGATGATCCTGTTGTTCGCCGTGCCGTTGCTGATCGTGCTGAAGATCTCGCTGGCGTCGGTGGCCATCGCCAGGCCGCCGTACACCCCGCTGTGGGCCGTCACTGCAGACGGCATCGCCTGGCAGGCGCACCTGGACAACTACCGCGCGCTGTTCACCACGCCGGGCTATGTGCAGGCCTACCTGGGCTCGCTGCGCATCGCGCTGGTGTCCACGGCGCTGACGCTGCTGGTCGGCTATCCGATCGCCTACTGCATGGCGCAGCTGTCGCCGGCGCGCCGAAGCCTGGCGCTGATGCTGGTGGTGTTGCCGTCGTGGACCTCCTTCCTGCTGCGCGCCTACGCCTGGATCGGCCTGCTCAAGGCCAACGGCCCGCTGGGCTTGTGGCTGGACAGGCTGGGGGTGATCGACCTGCTGCGCATGCTCGGCTGGATCGAGGGACGCCAGCTGCTTTACACGCCGCTGGCCGCCTACCTGGGCATCGTCTACTGCTACCTGCCTTTCATGGTGTTGCCGCTGTACGCCAACCTGGTCCGGCACGACGCGCGCCTGCTGGAAGCGGGCCATGACCTGGGCGCAACGCCCTGGCGCGCATTCCTGGCGATCACCCTGCCGCTGTCGCGCGCCGGCATCCTGGCCGGTTGCCTGCTGGTGGCAGTGCCGGTGATGGGCGAGTACGTGATCCCCGAACTGCTGGGCGGACCGGACACGCGCATGATCGGGCGGGTGCTGTGGAACGAGTTCTTCGCCAACCGCGACTGGCCACGGGCCTCGGCGATGGCCGTGGCGATGCTGGCCACGCTGGTGCTGCCCCTCGCGCTGTTCGAGCGGCTGCAGCGGCGCCAGCTGGCGGCCTCGGACCGGTGAGCGGCGTGCGCGCAACGCGGTGGCGGGCGGTGGTGCTGGCGCTGGGCCTGGCGTTCCTTTACCTGCCCATCGTGCTGTTGATGGCGTACTCCTTCAACGACTCGCGCCTGGCCACGGCGTGGTCGGGTGTCTCGCTGCGCTGGTATGGCGCGTTGCTGCACGACGGGCCGATGCTGGCCGCGGCCTGGGTCAGCCTGAAGGTGGCGTTCTGGACGGCCAACACCGCGCTGGTGCTGGGGACGATGGCCGCCCTGGTGCTGACCCGCCAGCGGCGCTTTGCCGGTCGCACCGTGTTCGCGGCGCTGGTGACCGCCCCGCTGGTGATGCCCGACGTGCTGGTCGGCCTGTCGATGCTGCTGCTGTTCGTCGCCGTGGGCGGCGTGTTCGGCAGCGCGCCGCATGGGGCGGTGCCGATTTGGCTGGCCCATACCACCGTGGCGCTGGGCTTTGTCGCCGTGCTGGTGGCTTCGCGGTTGAAGACCCTGGACCCGGCCCTGGAAGAGGCGGCGATGGACCTGGGCGCCGGGCCAGTGCGGACCTTCTTCCGGGTGACCCTGCCGCTGATCGCCCCGGCGCTGGCCTCGGCCTGGCTGCTGGCCTTCACCCTGTCGCTGGACGATGTGGTCATCGCCAGCTTCGTCGGCGGCCCGGAGGCCACGACCTTGCCGGTGCGGGTGATGTCCTCGGTGCGCATGGGTCTGAATCCCAAGATCAACGCGCTGGCCACGCTGATGATCGTGGCCGTGTCCCTGCTGGCGGCGCTGGCCTGGGGCTGGATGCTGCGCACCGAGCGCAGGCAGGACGCTGCAGCCGGCCCTTGAGCCGGGTTCGCGGTGGTGGTGGATGGAAGAGCGCCATCCACCCTACGGCCGTCGGCGTCAGCTGCGTAGGGTGGACAACGCGAAGCTTGTCCACCAAGGCGGCCGGGGTGGCTGAGGCCGGCATGCCGCTACTCCCACGTCGTTCTTTGCGTGGTGGTGGATGGAAGAGCGCCATCCACCCTACGGGCCCTTGGCGTCAGATCCGTAGGGTGGACAACGCGAAGCTTGTCCACCAAGGCGGCCGGGGCGGCGCTGAACGAAGGTGCGGCATCCACCCTATGGGTTCTCGGGGCGTTGCAGCGTCAGCGACTGCTCAAGGCCTGGCGACAGGGCTTTTGCTATTCCTGCACCATCGAGTACAGTATCGGCCTTCGCAGCCCCTACGCACGGGTATGGTCACCATGCGCGGCTGCCACCCCCAGCGCCGACAAGGACCCGAGCTTGAGCGAGAATACCGACCCCCAGCGCCAGGACGCTGAGCAGACGCCGCAAGGCCAGGACCAGAACGGCAAGACCAAGCCCTCGCCGCTGAAGAACCCGCGGGTGAAGTGGACCTTGATCGTGGTGGGCGTGCTGGCGCTGATCCTGTTGCTGGCATGGTTCCTCCACTGGCTGCTGGTCGGCCGCTACATGCAGGAGACCAACAACGCCTACCTGCAGGCCGACGCCGTGGCGGTGGCGCCGCGCGTCAACGGCTATGTCACCGAGGTCTTCGTGCGCGACGACCAGCACGTGCGCAAGGGCGCGCCGCTGCTGCAGATCGATGACCGCACCTACAAAGCCACGCTGCAGCAGGCCGAAGCCGCCATCGCCGTGCGCGAGGCGGACATCGCCGCGGCCGAGGCCGGCCTGGCCGGCTACACCTCGCAGCTGGTGCAGGCACGCGCGCAGCTGACCTCGGCCACGGCCACGCTGAAGTTCGCCCAGGCCGAGGTGAAGCGTTTCACCCCGCTGGCGGCCTCCGGCGCCGATACCCACGAGCACCTGGAAAGCCTGGTGCACCAGCGCGACCAGGCCCGCGCCCAGGCCGAGGCCGCTCAATCGCAGGTGGAAAGTGCGCAGAGCCAGATCCAGGCCGGGCAGGCGCAGCTGCGCCAGGCCGGTGCCGGGCTCAAGCAGGCCCAGGCCGATGCCGACCAGGCGCGGGTGGCGCTGGAGGACACGCGCCTGACCGCGGCCATCGACGGCACCATCGGCGACAAGACCGTGCAGGTCGGCCAGTTCCTGGCCGCCGGCACCCGCACCATGACCCTGGTGCCGGTGCAGACGCTGTACCTGGTGGCCAATTTCAAGGAGACCCAGGTCGGGCTGATGCGCCCGGGCCAGCCGGTGGAGATCGAGGCCGATGCGCTGTCCGGCGTAAGCCTGAAGGGCACGGTGGAAAGCATCTCGCCGGGCACCGGCTCGCAGTTCGCGCTGCTGCCGCCGGAGAACGCCACCGGCAACTTCACCAAGGTCGTGCAGCGCATCCCGGTGCGTATCCGCGTGGAGGCCGGCGCGGAGGCGCGCAAGGTGCTGGTGCCGGGCATGTCGGTCATCGCCACGGTGGATACGCGCTCGGCCAAGGACGCCAAGGACACGGTGCAGGACGAAGCCGAGCAGGGTGAGGCCACGCGTTGAGCGCCAACGCCGCCAGCGTCGAAGGGCAAGGCCAGGCCGGGCCGCGCAATGCCGATGCCAGCGCGTGGCTGGCGGTGGCCGCCGGCACCATCGGCTCGTTCATGGCCACGCTGGATATTTCCATCGTCAACGCGGCCCTGCCGACCATCCAGGGCGAGGTGGGCGCCAGCGGCACCGAGGGCACCTGGATCTCCACGGCCTATCTGGTGAGCGAGATCATGATGATCCCGCTGACCGGCTGGTTCGTGCGCACGCTGGGGCTGCGCAACTTCCTGATCATCTGCGCGGTGCTGTTCACCGCGTTCTCGGTGATGTGCGGGCTGTCCTCCACGCTGCCGATGATGATCATCGGCCGCATCGGCCAGGGCTTTGCCGGCGGCGCGCTGATCCCCACCGCGCTGACCATCGTCGCCACGCGCCTGCCCAAGCACCAGCAGACCATGGGCACGGCGCTGTTCGGCATGACCGTGATCATGGGGCCGGTGATCGGCCCGCTGCTGGGCGGTTGGCTGACAGAGAACATCAGCTGGCACTACGCGTTCTTCCTCAACGTGCCGGTGTGCCTGGGCCTGCTGGCGCTGCTGTTCATCGGCCTGCCGCACGAGAAAGGCGACTACTGGGGGCTGCTGCGCGGCGACTGGCTGGGCATCTTCGGCCTGACCTCGGGGCTGGGCGCGCTGACCGTGGTGCTGGAGGACGGCCAGCGCGAGCGCTGGTTCGAGTCGGAGCTGATCCTGATGCTGTCGGCGGTCACGGTCATTGGTTTTGCCGCGCTGCTGGCCTCGCAGTTCGTCAGCCGCGAGCCAGTGATCCAGCTCAAGGTGCTGCTCAACCGCAGCTTCGGCGCGGTGTTCGTGATGATGCTGGCCGTAGGCATGATCCTGTTCGGGGTGATGTACATGATCCCGCAGTTCCTGGCGGTGATCTCCGGTTACAACACAGAGCAGGCCGGCTACGTGCTGCTGCTTGGCGGCGTGCCCACGGTGATCCTGATGCCGTTCATGCCCAAGCTGCTGGAAACGGTGGACGTGCGCGTGCTGGTGATCGGCGGCCTGCTGTGCTTTGCCGCGGCGTGTTTCGTCAACATCGACCTGACCTCCGAGAGCGTGGGCAGCGGCTTCGTTGCCGGCCAGCTGCTGCAGGGCTGCGGCCTGGCGCTGGCGATGATGGCGCTCAACCAGGCGGCGATCAGCTCGGTGCCGCCGGAGCTGGCCGGCGACGCCTCGGGCCTGTTCAATGCCGCGCGCAACCTCGGTGGCTCGATCGGCCTGGCCCTGATCTCCACCTTCCAGGACCGTCGCCTGACCTACCACACCGAAGTGCTGGGCAGCGCCACCACCGCCAACTCGCCGCGCGCGCAGGAATACCTGCAGCAGGTCGCCCACGCGCTGCAGGGCAGCGGCGGGGATGCGGCCATGCAGGCCATGGGCGCCTTCGCCCGGCAGCTGCAGCTGCAGGCGCTGGTGATGACCTACAACGACCTGTTCTGGATCTTCGGCGTGATCGTGGTCGCCTCGATCCCGCTGGCCTTTCTACTCAAGCCGCTGCCCAAGGGGACGCCACTTGCGATGCATTGATTCCACCCTGCGACTGGGCGCGCTGGCGCTGCTGCCGGTGCTGCTGGCCGGCTGCATGCTCGGCCCGGACTACGTGCGGCCCGAGGTGGCCAGGGACGCGTTGCAGGCGCCCAGCCTGCATCGTGCCGGCGCGGCCGAGGTGATCGCCACCCCGCCGGCCAATCGCTGGTGGGACGAACTGCACGATGCCGAGCTGAGCTGGCTGGTGGACCAGGCGCTGAGCAACAGCCCCAGCCTGCGCGCGGCCGGTGCCCGCCTGCGTGCGGCCCGTGAGCTGTCCGCGCAGCGCCGCGCCGAGCGCCTGCCGCAGGTCGGGGCCATGGCCGGCGGCGCCTACGTGCAGGCGCCCGATGCCATCAAGGACAGCGTGCGCGGCATTGGCGATGAGATCGCTGCCGGTGATCCGCAGACTGGCCAGGCGGTACGCAATGCTGCCGACGACCTGGACACGGACATCTACCTGGCCGGCTTCGACGCCAGCTGGGAGCTGGACCTGTTCGGCCGCCGCCGCCGCGCGGTGGAGCAGTCCCTGGCAGAAGCCGAGGCCTCCGAGGCCGAGCTGGCCGACGCCCAGGTGCAGCTGGCGGCGGAAGTCGGCCAGGTCTACGCCAACTATCGCGGGTTGCAGGCGCGCATCGAGATCGCCAGGCGCAGCGCGGACGCCTCTGCCCAGGCGTTGGCGCTGACCGAACAGCGCCGCGCACGCGGGGCGGCCTCCGACCTGGAGGTCGAACGTGCGCGCGGGCAGCTGCAGCAGAACCAGGCCACGCAGCTGCCGCTGGAAGCCCAGCGCGATGCAGCGCTGGACCAGCTGGCGCTGATGATCGGCCGCGAACCCGGGGCGCTGGACGCGCGGCTGGCCGCGGCCGCGCCGCTGCCGTCCCTGCCGGCGCAGGTGAAGGTGGACGACCCGGCCTCGCTGATCCGCCGCCGCCCCGACGTGCGCCAGGCCGAGCGTGCGCTGGCCGGTAGCAATGCACAGATCGGCCAGGCGCTGTCGGCGTATTTTCCTCAGGTCAGCCTGTTCGGCAGCATCGCCGCGGTGGCGACCTCGCCCGGGGAACTGGGGCCGGATTCGGCCAGCACGCTGGTGGCGCCGTTCCTGCGCTGGTCGGTGCTGGATTTCGGACGCGTGCGCGCGCAGGTCGCGCAGGCGCGCGCCGGCACCGAGGCGCGCACCGCGGCTTACGAAGGCACCGTGCTGGCCGCGTTGCAGGACGCCAATACCGCGCTGTCCAACTACGGCGCGGCGCGCAGGCAAGTGGTCGTCGCGCAGCAGGCGCAGGCCTCGGCCGACCGCTCGGCAAGCTTGATGGACCAGCGCTACAAGGCCGGCGCGGCTTCGCTGATCGATGCCCTGGACGTGCAGCGCCAGCAGCTGACCGCGCACGACAACGCCGCCCAGGCGCAGGTACAGCAGGTGGTGAACTACATCGCGCTGCAGAAGAGCCTTGGACTTGGCTGGCAGGACGCCAATGCAGCGCAGCCAGCCACCGCCGCGCGCTGAGGTCGCTGCAGTGGTGTGGGAGCCGATCCATCGGCGAAGAGGCCTTCCCATGAAAGCTTCTTCGCGGCTGATGGCCCGAGGCCACCCGGAGCCGCTCCCACAGATGCGGTGGGCTCGAGTATGAAGCGTGCCTGCAATTGCCGGCGCCCGGCGACGCCAAACGGCCCGGTAACGCCCGCGACGCGACAATGACGCATCTGTCATGTCGTAGCGAGGAAGCCCCGATGACCACCGAAATCCCCAACCCGGCGACCGGCCAGGTCGAGCATCGCCAGGCGCTGATGACCAGCAATGCGGTCGAAGCGGCGTTGCATGCCGCGCAGGCGGCGTTTCCCGAATGGTCCCAGCGCAGTGTGCAGGCGCGCGGGGACGTGCTGCGTGCCGCGGCGGACGTCCTGCGCGAGCGCCGCCAGGACTTGCAGCAGGTGATGACCGCCGAGATGGGCAAGCTCAAGCCCGAGGCCCTGGCCGAGATCGAAAAGTGCGCGGCCGCCTGCGAGTTCTACGCCGACAACGCGCAGGGCTATCTGCACCCGGAGCAGATCGCCACAGAGGCGCAGTCCAGCTACGTGCGCTATGAGCCCATCGGCTGCGTGTTCGCGGTGATGCCGTGGAATTTCCCGCTGTGGCAGGTGTTCCGATTCCTGGCGCCCACGCTGATGGCTGGCAACGTGGCCTTGCTCAAGCACGCGACCAATGTGCCGCGCTGCGCCGATGCCATCGCCGCGGTCCTGCAGGCCGCGGGCGCGCCGGAAGGCGTGCTCGGCGTGCTGCATATCGATAACGACCAGGCGGCCGAGGTCATCGGCGATCCGCGCGTGGCCGCGGTGACCCTGACCGGCAGCGAGCGCGCCGGCAAGTCCATCGCCGCCACCGCCGGCAGTGTGCTGAAGAAGTGCGTGATGGAGCTGGGCGGCAGCGACGCCTTCGTCGTGCTGGAGGACGCCGACCTGGACAAGACCGTGGCCGCGGCGGTGAAGAGCCGCTTCGACAACGCCGGTCAGACCTGCATCGCCGCCAAGCGCTTCATCGTGGTCGAGGCCATCGCCGAGACCTTCGTGACTCGCTTCGTCGAGGCCGCCGGCAAGCTGCGCACCGGCGACCCCAACGACAGCGCGACCACGCTGGCGCCGATGGCGCGCCAGGACCTGCGCGAGGAACTGCACCAGCAGGTCGGCGCCAGCGTGCAGGCCGGCGCCAAGCTGCTGCTGGGCGGCGCGCCGGGGCAGGGCTACGCCGACTATCCGGCCACGATCCTGGACCATGTCGGGCCGGGCATGCCGGCCTATGAGCAGGAGCTGTTCGGCCCGGTCGCCAGCATCCTGCGGGTCAAGGACGAGGCCGAGGCCGTACGCGTGGCCAACGACACCAGCTTCGGCCTGGGCGGCAGCGTGTGGACGGCCGATGCCGCCCGCGGCGAACGCGTGGCCCAGCAGCTGCAGTGCGGGGCGGCCTTCGTCAATGCCATCGTCAAGAGCGACGTGCGCCTGCCGTTCGGCGGCAGCAAGCGTTCCGGCTTCGGCCGCGAGCTGGCCCAGCACGGCATGCACGAGTTCACCAACATCAAGACGATCTACGTCGCCTGAGTCGGGCTTGCGGGCGCTCGTGTCCGGCGGCGGGCTTTGCCAACCGCCGAGCGCGCCAGTGCACGCCAATGGAACGGATGGTTGCGGCGCAGAAGGTTCCGCGCGGCGATCTGCGCCATCATCTTGGGTGGATCATCGACTCTGTGAGGCGCCCATGAGCAAAGACTCCACCCGCATCCTGCGCAAGGTGCGCGGCATGCCTACGTCCGACGGCGCCGGGGTGAAGCTCACGCGCGTGATCGGCACCCAGGACCTGCCCGAGCTGGACCCGTTCCTGATGCTGGACGAGTTCGGCACCGACAAGCCGGAAGACTACCTGGCCGGGTTTCCGGAGCATCCGCATCGCGGCTTCGAGACGGTGACCTACATGCTCGATGGCCGCATGCGCCATCGCGACAACCACGGCAACGAAGGCCTGCTCACGCCCGGCAGCGTGCAGTGGATGACCGCCGGCCGCGGGCTGGTGCATTCGGAGATGCCCGAGCAGGAGTCCGGCCGCATGCGCGGCTTCCAGCTGTGGGTAAACCTGCCGGCCAAGGACAAGATGACCGCGCCGAAGTACCAGGAATTCGCCCCGGACCGCATCCCCGTGACGCATCCGGCCACCGGGGTGTCGGTGAAGGTAATCGCCGGCCAGGTGGGCGATACCGTTGGCCCGATCGTGCAGCCGGCCACCGATCCGCTGTACCTGGACGTCCATCTTGCGGCCGGCGCCAGCTGGGACTACGCCCTGCCCGAGGGGCATCACGCCTTCGCCTACGTCTACGAGGGCGCGGCGACGGTGGGCCAGGACGAGGGCGCGCGTGCGCTGGAACTGCGCGAGATGGCGGTGCTCGGTGGCGGCAGCCAACTGCACCTGCGCGCCGGCAGCCAGGGGGCGCAGCTCATCCTGGTGGCCGGGCGGCCCTTGCGCGAGCCGGTCGCGCGCCACGGGCCGTTCGTGATGAACACCCGACAGGAGCTGATGCAGGCCTTCGTCGATTTCCAGGAAGGACGCTTCTAGACGCGGTCATTCCGCGCCGCGCCTTGCATCGGCGTGGCGGGCGCATCGGCGGGCGGCGCTTGCCGATGCGCGTCGCCGCAAAGTCCCCGGGTTGCGGCGCCGCCCATGGCCTCTCAGCGCAGCGACAGTTCGCGTACCACGTTCTGCAACGACTGCATCCGCGGCTCGTCCGGGGCGTCGATCCAGATCTGCGCGTAGCGGTCCTCGCCGACCTCCACCACCGCGATGCGCCGGTTCTTCAGGGCATTGCCACCGGCATTGGGGTAGTACCAGTACATGCCCTGGCCATTGACCGCCCCGGCCTCGGCGCGCAGGCGCTTGTCCAGGCGGATATCCGGCTTGTCGCGCGTGAGCATGATGCCGAAGGCCTGCTGGTCGCCGGCATCCATCGCCCGGCACAGCAGGAAGGCGCCCTGGTCGCGGGTCTCCCAGTGCAGGCCAGCGGACGCCGGCAGCGCGGGGCAGGCCAGTGGCGGCGCATCGTCTGCGGCGAGGGCTGGCGCGCAGGCGGCCAGCAGGAGCAACAGCGCAAGCGACGGTCGTGACGACATGGAACGATCCCCGGTTGAAGTCCATCGTGATGGCAACGGGGATGCGCGCGCTGGATCAGCGCGTGTGCGTGCCGCATGCCGACGCATCCCCATGCGTCCAGTTCCCCCAGCGACCGGCGTGATCGCCGCCGGCCGTGCCCCGCCACGACCATACCGCAGCGAAAAATGGGATGGCAACCACGTCGGCGCTCCAGGAGCGGCGCGTCCCCCGAAACGCCGCTCCCGCGAGGGTCAGGGGTAGTTCACCGGCTTGGGCTTGGGGTCCGGCGGCAGCGGGATGAACTCGTCGTCGCCGGCGATCTTGCCGAAGCGGCCCTCGCGCCAGTCCTGCTTGGCCTGCTCGATGCGCTCCTTGGAGCTGGACACGAAGTTCCACCACAGGTGGCGCGGCCCATCCAGCGGCTCACCGCCCACCAGCATGGCCTTCAACGGGGTCAGGGCGCGCAGCACCGGCCGGGTGCCGCGATCCAGCACGACCAGGTGCCGGGCCGGTACGTCGGCCCCGTCCAGCTGCGCCTCGCCCTCCAGGATGTAGAGCGCGCGTTCCACCGCGCCGTCGTCCAGCGCCAGCTCCGCCTCGGCCTGCAGGTCCAGCGCGACGTTGAAGGTGTCGGAAAACACCCGCACCGGCGACTCGTACCCGAACGCGCGTCCGGCGATCACCCGCAGGCCCGCGCCGTGCTGCTGCCAGTGCGGCAGGGTGGCGGCCGGGTGGTGGTAGAACTCCGGTGCGGTTTCCTCATGCGCCTTGGGCAGGGCGACCCAGGTCTGCATGCCATGCACGCCGCTGCGCTCGGCGCGCGCCTGCGGCGGGGTGCGCTCGGAATGGGCGATGCCGCGGCCGGAGGTCATCCAGTTCACGTCCCCGGGCCGGATGACCTGGTCGCTGCCCAGCGTGTCACGATGGCCGATCGCGCCCTCCCACAGATAGGTCACCGTCGCCAGGCCGATGTGCGGATGCGGGCGCACGTCGATGCCGCGATCCGGCTCGAACACCGCCGGTCCCATGTGGTCGACGAACACGAAGGGCCCGACGCTGCGGGCCTGCAAGGTGGGCACGGCGCGGCGCACGGTGAAGCCGTCGCCCAGGTCGTGGGTCCGTGGCGGGATGATCAGCGTCATGGGGTCTTCCTGAAGGAACCAGGCCCCAGCATCGCACCGGTCCGGGGCGAGGGGGCGTGCACGCCGACAACGGACCGTTGCAACGGGCTCGGCCGCGATCCGGGGCAGCGCGCTAGAACAGTGGCCGCGATGTGGCCGCTGCGCGTTTTTCCTCGCGACGCGAGGCCAGGTGATCGGCCAGCCGGGTCGGCTCGGGCAGCCGGTAGCCGCCCAGGGTGCGCATGACCCAGTCGGCGGCCGTGTCCATGGTCACGCGATGTCCGGGCGACACGAACAGCGGGTTGCAGCGCGCCTTGCTGCGCATCACCCAGGCGATCTTCTCGCCCTGGTGCTGCAGCGGCGAGCGCGCGCCGGGCTCCGGGCCCGGCGGCACGCAGCGCCCGCACAGCGGCTTCTTGGCCACGCCGATGGTCGGCAGCCCGGTGACCACGCCCAAGTGCGCGGCGATGCCCAGCCGGCGCGGGTGCGCGATGCCCTGGCCGTCGACGAACACCAGGTCCGGCTGCTCGGGCAGGTAGGCCAGCACCTGCAGCAGCGCCGGCAACTCGCGGAAGCTCAGCAGGCCGGGCACATAGGGGAAGGAGGTCGGCCGCCGCACCACCTCGCTGGCGATGGGCCGCAGCGTGTCCGCCTCCAGCAGCACGCCCGCCGCGCGGGTGAGCGTCCCGTCGTCCTCGAATCCCACATCCAGGCCGGCCAGCAGGCGCGGTGGGTCGATGAAACCATCTTCCAGCACGACCTGCGCCGCAAGCTCGTCCTGCAGGGCGCGCGCCGTCGATGGTGCCGTCCCAACCGGGCAAAAGATCCGCGGGCAGGGGCAGCGGCGCGTGCATGGCGTTGATGCCAGCCAGCGTCCGGGAACGCTGCGTGCACGGGCCCGCGGCGGCCCGTGGAAGCTCAGGGCTGCGGCAGCGGCTCCGGGGCGACCTGGCCCGGCACGTCCGAGGCCGGCCTGACCCGATACAACCGCCAGACCTGGTCGTGGATCGGGGCGACCTGGCACCGGCACAGCGCTGCGGCCAGCGGGGCCAGCATGTCAGGGTCCGTCACCATCAGCACCTGCCCACGGCGATAGCGCTGCTGCAGCTGGCGCGCGATTTCGCCGACCTCGCCGCGCGAGAAGTAGCGCGCCGCTGCGAGGCGATGGCGGGTCGCCAGGGGCGCTGCGGTCTGCTGGGTACGCCTGAATTCGCTGACTTCGATGCCTGAAAGCGGTGCCTGCCGCAGGGCCTTTGCGAGCGCCTGCGCCTGGGCCAGACCGCGCGGGGACAAGGACGGGTCGTCCGGGTCGTCGTCGGCCAGATCGGCATGCGGCACCAGCAGGAACTGTACTGATGCCGGTGGCGGTGCCGAGGGCAAGGGCCCGGTCGCGCACGCCGCCAGCGTGAGCAGCAGACAGGCAGTGAACGCGATCCGCAGCGCGCCTCGCCCGCATTGCACGCGCCGGGGGCGCGCTATGGCCAAGGCGGATTCGGCCGTGCGGTCAAAGGTCATCGCAGGCTCCCGCGGTTGCCCCAGCGGCGGCAAAGGCCGCCCCTGGGACAAGTCCACACTCAGCCGGACAGCTTGACCATCCAGCCGTGCGGATCCGGGCGTCGGCCGTACTGGATGTCGGTCAGCTCCTGGCGCAGGGACATGGTCAGCTCGCCGGCCGGCGCGCTCAGATCGCCCACGGCGAAGCCCTCGCCCTTGAGCTCGCCGATCGGAGTGACCACCGCAGCGGTGCCGCAGGCGAACACCTCGGTGATCTCGCCGGAGGCCACGCCGTTCTTCCAGTCCTCCACGTGCATGCGGCGCTCTTCCACGGTGATGCCGCGGTCGCGGGCCAGGCGGATGATGCTCTCGCGGGTGATGCCTTCCAGGATGCTGCCCGACAGCGCCGGCGTGACCAGGGTGCCGTCGCGCTGCACGAAGAACACGTTCATGCCGCCCAGTTCCTCGATATAGCCGTCGTTGTCCAGGAACAGCACCTGCGAGCAGCCCTGCGCGTAGGCGATCTTCTGCGGCAGCAGCGAGGCGGCGTAGTTGCCGCCGCACTTGGCCGCACCGGTGCCGCCCTTGCCGGCGCGGGCGTACTCGGTGGACAGCCAGATCGACACCGGCGCCACGCCCTTGGCGAAGTACGGGCCGGCGGGGCTGGCGATCACGTAGTAGCTGGCGTGCTGGGCCGAACGCACGCCCAGGAAGGCTTCATCGGCGATCATGAACGGGCGGATGTACAGGCTGGTCTCGGGCGCCGAGGGCACCCAGTCGCCATCGGCCGCGATGAGCTGGCGCAGCGATTCGACGAAGGCGTCCACCGGCAGCTCCGGCAGCGCCAGGCGGCGGGCCGAGCGCTGCAGGCGCGCGCCGTTGGACTCCGGGCGGAAGGTCCACACCGAGCCGTCGGCGTGGCGGTAGGCCTTGATGCCTTCGAAGATCTCCTGGCCGTAGTGCAGCACCGAGGCGGCCGGGTCCAGCTGCAGCGGGCCATAGGGGCGCACTTCGGCGTCGTACCAGCCTTTGTCCACGCTCCACTGGATGGCGATCATGTGATCGGTGAAGGCATTACCGAAGCCGGGCGAGGCCAGGATGGCCTCACGCTCGGCGTCGGCCTTGCGCACGGACGAGCCGGGCAGGCGGAAGGACAGGGGCTTTGCGGTTTCTGCGTTCAATGGAGCTTCCTCGATGTTCGGAAAACTTGGGTCACGCCGCGCCGAGCTGGGGCGGAGATCCGGCGGCGTGGGGCAGCGGACCGGACAAGGATAAAGGCAAGCGCTGTGGCCGGCCCGTCCGGCGCATGCGCGCCCCTGGACCGCCACCTGCCCGAAGGTCGCGCAGCATGGGGGGGCAGGCCTGACGCCAGCAGGCGGCGGCCATGCCCCGGCTCAGGTTTCCCTGCGGCACCGGCGCTAGAATCTCGGCCCGCTTCCCCGCAGGTCCGCGTCTTGATGCCCAGCCGATTGCCCATCCTCTACGTCCTCACCTACGCGCAGAAGCGCGCGGTCCTGGAACGGCATGGGTACACCCTGCACGAGGACGACGCCGAAGAGGACCTGGATTTCACCCTGACCGGCGATGTGGCTGCCGGCCAGATCGCCCTGGCCGAGCTGGAGGCCGCAGTCGGCAGCTGACCGCGGCGCGGGCGGGCTTCAGGACTGCTCGAACAGCTGCAGGTTCTCGCCGCGGCTGCGCGGGCCGCGGCGCATGACCCAGTTGAAGACCGGCGTGGCCATCAGCGTGGACAGGATGGCCATCAGCACCAGGATCGAGAACAGGCCCTGCTCGATGACCCCGGCCTGCAGGCCGATGTTGATGATGATCAGCTCCATCAGCCCGCGCGCGTTCATCAGCGCGCCGATGGCCATGGCATCGCGGTTGTTCTCGCCAGTGGCGCGCGCGGCCGCCCAGCAGGCCACGCCCTTGCCCAGGAAGGACGCGGCCAGGATCGCCACGCCGGCCAGCAGGATCTCCGGCTGCAGCAGCACGTTCAGCTGGGTCTTCAGACCGGAATAGGTGAAGAACATCGGCAGCAGGAACACCACCACGAACGGCTGCATGGTCTCGCGCAGCTTCTCGGTCAGCGCGCCGCGCGGCAGGCAGGCGCCCAGGATGAAGCCGCCGAATACCGCATGGATGCCGATCACGTCCATGGCGAAGGCGCACAGGCAGAAGCACACCAGCACCGTGGCCACCACGCCCATGCCCAGGGGCTTGTCCTCGCTGACATGCCTGGACAGGCCGGCCAGCAGGCGACGGCCGATAAAGGCCATGAACAGCACGAACAGGACGCCGCCACCGATGGCCAGCCACGCCCCGGTCCAGCTGCCGCCGAAGCTGGCCAGCACCACGGCCAGGATGCACCAGGCCGCCGCATCGTCGAAGGCGCCGGCGGTCAGGGCCAGCGTGCCCAGCGAGCTATTGGTCAGGCCGCGCTCGTGGATGATGCGCGCCAGCATCGGGAAGGCGGTGATGGCGATGGCCGCGCCCAGGAACAGCGAGGCTTCGAACGGCTTGGCCTTGGCCGAGAACAGGCCCTGGACATGGATCAGCCAGGGCATCAGCGCGAAGGCCAGCACGAACGGCACGGCGATGCCGGCCACCGAGACGCTCATTGCGCTGCGATAGCGCGCGCGGAAATGGTCGCCACGGAAGCCCGTGCCGACCAGGAACATGTAGAAGCCCACGCCGAACTGCGCCAGCACGTACAGCGTGTCCAGGGTCTGCTTGGGAAACAGCGCCGCCTGCGTGCCTGGCAGAAGCAGGCCGAACAGCGAAGGTCCCAGGGTCACGCCGGCGATCATCTCGCCCACCACCTGCGGCTGGCCGATGCGCTTGGCCAGCAGGCCGACCATGCGGCACACGAACAGGATGACCGCCGCCTGCAGGAAGAAGTACATCGACAACTGGGGCGTGGGCATCGTGCGCGTGGTCCGTCGCGAGGGAGTGGGCGCCATGGTAGGGGCGCGGGCCGGGGTGGGCCAGCGCGGTCGATGCTGCGCTGCGCCATGGTGGCGGGGAGGGAGAGGACTGAGAGAGGAACGAGTGGAGAGGAACGAGGAACGAGTCAGCGCGAGTCGGGTCGATCCGTCCCGTCGCTCTGCTCACTCCTCACTCCTCTGCGCTCACTCCTCGCCTTGAGCTCAGCCCTTCGACAGCGCCATCAGCAGCCCCTTGGCCGCATTGAAGCGATCGACCGCCTCCGGCAGCGGCAGCTTGACCTTCAGCTTGTCCGGGCCGTCCATCGCGTAGAGCTTGGGCTGCTTCTGGATCATGGTGATGATGGCCATCGGGTCGATGCTGGGCTGCGACTCGAACACCACTCGGCCGCCGTTCTCGCCCAGCTCCAGCTTGCGGATGCCCAGGGCGGTGGCGGTGAGCTTGAGTTCGGTGATGGCGAACAGGTTCTTCACCGCCTCCGGCAGCAGGCCGAAGCGGTCGATCATCTCCACCTGCAGCTCGCGCAGCTCGCCGGCGTCGCGCGCATTGGCGATGCGCTTGTACAGGGTCAGGCGCGCGTGCACATCGCCCAGGTAGTCCTCCGGGATCAGTGCGGGCACATGCAGCACGATCTCCGCCCCGCGCGCCTCGTCTCCGGCATCCACGTCCGGCAGCTTGCCCTGGCGGATCGAGCGTACGGCGCGGTCCAGCAACTCGGTGTACAGGCTGAAGCCGATCTCGGCCATCTGCCCGCTCTGGTCCTCGCCCAGCAGCTCGCCGGCGCCGCGGATCTCCAGGTCGTGGGTGGACAGCATGAAGCCGGCGCCCAGCTCGTCCATCGAGGCGATCGCCTCCAGCCGGCGTTCGGCATCAGGGGTGAGCGCGCGCTTTTCCGGCACCACCAGATAGGCATAGGAGCGGTGGTGCGAGCGTCCCACGCGCCCGCGCAGCTGGTGCAGCTGCGCCAGGCCGAACTTGTCGGCGCGGTTGATGACGATGGTGTTGGCGTTGGGGATGTCGATGCCCGATTCGATGATCGTCGAGCACAGCAGCACGTTGAAGCGCTGCTTCTGGAAGCTCAGCATCACCTGCTCCAGCTCGCGCTCGGGCATCTGCCCGTGGGCCACGCCGATGCGCGTCTCCGGCACCAGCGCCTGCAGCTCGCGCTGCATCTGCGGGATGGTCTGCACGTCGTTGTGCAGGAAGTACACCTGGCCGCCGCGGGAGAGCTCGCGCTGGAAGGCCTCGCGCAGCAGCGGCCCGTCCCAGGGCGTGATGAAGGTCTGCACCGCCATGCGGTTGGCCGGCGGGGTGGCGATGATGGACAGGTCGCGCAGGCCGGCCATGGCCATGTTGAGCGTGCGCGGGATCGGCGTGGCGGTCAGGGTCAGCAGGTGCACCTCGGCGCGCAGCGCCTTGAGCGCTTCCTTCTGGCGCACGCCGAAGCGCTGCTCCTCGTCCACGATCACCAGGCCCAGGTCCTTGAACTTCACATCGGCCTGCAGCAGCCGATGGGTGCCCACGATCACGTCCAGCTGGCCGTCGGCCAATTTGGCCAGCTCGGCCTTGATCTCCTTGGTCGACTTGAAGCGCGAGAGCACTTCGACCTTCATCGGATAGTCGGCGAAGCGGTCGCGGAAGTTGCGGTAGTGCTGCTCGGCCAGCAGCGTGGTCGGCACCAGCACCGCCACCTGCTTGCCGGCGCTGGCCGCGGCGAAGGCCGCGCGCACGGCGACCTCGGTCTTGCCGAAGCCAACATCGCCGCAGACCACCCGGTCCATCGGCAGCGAACTGGCCAGGTCGCGCAGCACCGCTTCGATGGCCGCATGCTGGTCTGGCGTCTCCTCGAACGGGAAGCCGGCCGCGAACGGCTCGTACATCGCGCGGTCCACGTCCAGCGCCAGGCCCACCCGCGCATGCCGGCGCGCCTGGATCTCCAGCAGCTCGGCGGCCACGTCGCGGACCTTCTCAGCGGCCTTGCGCTTGGCCTTGGTCCAGGCCTCACCGCCCAGCGAATGCAGCGGCGCGGTTTCCACCGAGGCGCCGGAATAGCGGCTGATCAGGTGCAGCTGGGAGACCGGTACGTACAGGCGGTCGCCCTTGGCGTACTCGATCTCCAGGTACTCGGCCGGCATGCCGCCGGCTTCCAGCACCACCAGGCCACGGTAGCGGCCCACGCCGTGGTCCTCGTGGACGATGGGCGCGCCTTCGGACAGCTCGCCCAGGTCGCGGATGATGGCCTCCGGCTCCTTGGCGCGGGCGCGGCGGCGATGCGGCTGGGTGGCGCGCTCGGGAAACAGCTGGCGCTCGGTCAGCACCGCGATCTGCGGCGTGTCCACGGCAAAGCCGTCCTCCAGCGGCGCCACGGCGATGGCGAAAGCGTCCTTGCCCTGCAGGAACTGGCCAAAGCCCTCCGCCGTCGGCGGCTTCAACCCCGCGCCGGCCAGGACCTCCAGCAGCGCCTCGCGGCGGCCGGCCGAGTCTGCGGCGATCAGCACGCGCCCGGGGTAGTGCGACAGGAAATCCTTCAGCGCCTTGCCCGGCGCGACGTCGCGCGCGGCAATGGGCAAGGGCGGCAGCGGTGCCTCGCCCAGGGCATTGGCTTCCTCCAGGCGGGCATGGCCGGGGTTGCACAGCTCGATGCGGTTGCCCCGGTTGAGCTGCTCGCGCAGCTTGTCCGGGGCCAGGTACAGCTCGGCTGGCGGCAGCAGCGGGCGCTCCACGTCGTGCCGGCGCTGCTCGTAGCGGTTGCCGGTCTGCGCCCAGAACGCCTCGGAGGCCTCGTAGCTGCCATCCACCAGCAGCGGCAGGGTGGCCGGGTCCAGGTAGTCGAACAGCGTGGCGGTCGCATCGTAGAAGAGGGGCAGGTAGTACTCGATGCCGGCCGGCGCCACCCCGGCCTTGAGATCCTGGTACAGGCTGCTGCGGCGGGTGTCGATGTCGTAGCGCGTGCGCAGGGCGTCCATGGCGCGGCCGATGGACAGCTCGTCCAGCGGCACCTCGCGGCCCGGCAGCAGCTTGACCTGGGTCAGCTTGTCCAGCGAGCGCTGGCTTTCCGGGTCGAAGGCACGGATCGAATCGATGTCCTCATCGAACAGCTCGATGCGCAGCGGCTGCCGCGCGCCCATCGGGTACACGTCCAGCAGCCCGCCGCGCACGGCGAAATCGCCCGGATCCAGCACCTGCGGCACGTTGCGGTAGCCGGCCAGCTCCAGCCGGCGCTTTTCCGCGTCCATGTCCAGGCGCTGGCCGACGGCAAGGTCGAAGCTGCCGCCGACGATGTACTTCAACGGCGCCAGCCGCTGCATCAGCGTCTGCACCGGCACGATGACGATGCCGCGCTTGAGCGAAGGCAGCCGGTGCAGGGCGGCCAGGCGCTGGGAGACGATGTCCGGGTGCGGGCTGAAGCGATCGTAGGGCAGGGTTTCCCAGTCCGGGAACGGCACCACCGGCAGCTGGGCATCCTCGCCCAGCAGCGTGTGCAGGTCCGATTCGAGCTGGTGCGCGCCGTGGTTGTCGCGCGCCACCGCCAGGATCGGGGCATCGTGGACGCGTGCGGCCTGAATCAGGAACCAGGCCAGGGCAGTCGGAGAGGCGGGGGCGCGCCAGTACGCGCGCGACTGGCCGCTGCGGGGCAGCGGCACGACGGAAGCGGGAGAACTTTTCATGAACCGGGCATGTTAGCCCAGCGAGGTGAAGCGGCCTTCGACGCGTACAGGTGCCAGGACCGGACGCGCACCCACGATGGCGGTCAGACCGGCTGGTCGACCGTGGCCGGCTCCTCCGGCGCGGCCTTGGACAGATCCAGCACGATGCGCACCAGGCCGTCCAGGCTGTCCTCGGGCACGATGCGAAAGCCCATGGACTGGGTCAGCTGCAGGGCCGGGTGGTTGGTTTCCAGCAGATCGCCGTAGAGCTGGTCCAGCTCACGCCGCCGCGCCCACTTCACCAGCCTGCCGATCAGGTGGCGGCCCAGGCCCTGCCCGGCCAGGAAACGGCTGATCAGCACCGTAAACTCGGCCCGGTTGCTGCCCGGCTCCATGGCCGCGCGTGCCACTGCACCGACCAGCGCCTCGCCCGGGGGCAGGGACTCGGCGGCCACCAGGGCGAACTCCTTCTGTGGCGAAGGCGCGCACAGGCGCGCGGCCATCTCGGCGGACAACTCGTTGCCGGCGTAGAGGAATCGCTGGCGGATCTCGTCCGGGCCCAGCAGGCTGAAGCCGGCCCGCAGCGGCTCTGCATCCTCAGGACGGATCGGACGGATCAGCAGCTCATGCCCGTTGGACAGTCTGAAGTGTTCATGCCACGGGGGCAGGCGCTTGGAACTGTTCATGCGACTGCGATGCTCCCTTCGACCTCGGTCGGAACGCTGCGCGAGTGGCGTGGCCGCTGGATGAACAGCAGCCCCGGTTCGGTCCGATCATACGACGCCCCTTTTGGCCGCACTGGACGCGGTCTTCACGCCGGCCGTGCCGGCGCGGGCGGCTCACACCGGCGGGCGCAGCCAGGTGAGCAGGTGGCTGGCGCCCGGCTCGCCCAGGGCCGCATCCAGGGCTTTCAGCACCGGCGCCAGGGCCTGGTCCAGCTGCCAGGGCGGGTTGAACAGCAACATGCCGCTGCCGTTCAAGCGCAGCGGGGAGTCGTCCGGGTGCACCAGCAGCTCGGACGCCAGCACGCCCTTGGCCGGCAGCGAGGCCACCCGGCGATAGAAGGGCTGCAAAGTGCGGCGCTGCTTGATCGGGTACCACACCGCCACCATCGCCCCGGGCCAGCGTTGCAGGCACTCGGCGACCGCATCGCGCACCAGCGGGTATTCGTCCTGCTGCGCCTCGTAGGGTGGGTCGATCAGCACCAGGCCGCGGGCGAACCTGTCCTGGCCGATGCGCGGCGGCAGCAGCGCCTTGATCGCACCGTAGCCGTCGCGGGCATGCACGGCCACCTTGGCATCGCCGGCAAACAGCGCCTTCAAGGCCTGGGCTTCCTCGGCCTGCAGCTCGCAGGCGGCCAGGCGGTCGCCCTCGCGCAGGGCCTGGGCCACCAGCATCGGCGAGCCCGGGTAGGCCAGCAGCGCATCGACCGGGTTGCCGGCTTTGACCGCCTGCACATAGGCCTTCAACGGCGCCGGCAGGCCCTTGTGCGCGGCCAGGCGCAGGATGCCGGTGGCGGCCTCGCCGGTGCGTTGGCTCTGCTCGCCACCCAGCAGGTAGCGGCCGCGGCCGGCGTGGGTGTCGAGCACGAAGAACGGGCTGGGTTTGGCCTTGAGCGCCTCCAGCAGCATCAGCACGATGACGTGCTTGAGGACATCGGCGTGGTTGCCGGCATGGAAGCCGTGTCGGTAATTCATGGCGGTGAAGGATACGGATATGCTGCGCGCCATGCCGACCATTCTGCTTGCCGAGGACGAATCGGCCATCGCCGATACCGTGCTGTACGCCTTGCGCAGCGAGGGCCTGCAAGCCGAACACGTGGCCCTGGGACGCGATGCGCTGGCCCGCATCGGACGCGGCGGGGTGGACGTGCTGGTGCTGGATGTGGGCTTGCCGGACATCACCGGCTTCGATGTGTGCCGGCAGCTGCGCGGCTTCAGCCAGGTACCGGTGATCTTCCTCACCGCACGCAGCGACGAGGTGGACCGGGTGCTGGGGCTGGAGCTGGGCGCGGACGACTACGTGGCCAAGCCCTTCTCCCCGCGCGAACTGGTGGCGCGGGTGCGGGCGCGCCTGCGCCGCGCGGCCGCCACGCCGGCGCCGGCGCAGCACGGCCCCTTCGCGGTGGATCGCCAGAGCCATCGCATCCGTTACGCCGGCCAGTTGCTGGACCTGACCCGCTACGAGTTCGCCGTGCTCGACGCGCTGCTTGCGCGCCCCGGCGCCATCCTCAGCCGCGCCCAGCTGATGGACCACGGCTGGGACCCGGCCGCCGACAGCGCCGACCGCACCATCGACACCCACATCAAGACCCTGCGCGCCAAGTTGCGCAGCGCCGGTGCGCAGGCCGACCCGATTCGCACGCACCGCGGCATCGGCTACTCCCTGGACCTGTGAGGATGCTTGGCCCGTCGCAGCGCCGGACGTGCCCTGGCTCGCTGGCCGAGCACGTCCCTGGCGGGGCCGCGCGCCGCGTCAGAAGCCCGGAGATGCCCTGATGCGCCTCGGCCTGCGCCTGTTCCTGGCGTTCTTCCTGATCGTCGGCCTGGCCGCGTTCTTCGTGATGCGCGTGTTCGTCAACGAGGTCAAGCCCGGCGTGCGCCAGGCGATGGAGTCGACTCTGGTGGAAACGGCCAACATGCTGGCGGTGATGGCGGCCGATGACCTCAAGCATGGCGTCATCGCGCGCGGCGATTTCGCCCAGCACATGGCCCAGGCGCGGCGGCGCGACCTGGACGCCAACGTCTCCGGCTTCATCAAGCGCACGCTGGACTACCGGGTGACCATCACCGATGCGCGGGGCGTGGTGGTCTACGACTCGCAGGGGCGCGACCTGGGCCGCGACAACTCGCGCTGGAACGATGTCTACCGCACCTTGCGCGGGGAATACGGCGCGCGCTCCAGCCCGGAGGCGCCCGGCGACACCATCAACACCGTCATGCACGTGGCCGCGCCGATCCGCGACGGCCAGCGGCTGATCGGGGTGCTCACCGTGGCCCAGCCCAATCGCGCCCTGGAGCCCTTCATCGTGGCCAGCCAGCGCAACATCCTGCAGCGCGGAGGCTGGCTGATCGGCCTGTCGGCGCTGATCGGGCTGGCGATGAGCGCCTGGCTGATCCGCGGCATCGGCGGGCTCAACCGCTATGCCAAGGCGGTCAGCGCGGGCCAGCCGGTGGCACCGCCCAGGCCGCGCCGCGACGAGATCGGCGACTTGGGCCAGGCGCTGGAAACCATGCGTCGCAAGCTGGAGGGCAAGGCTTACGTGGAGCAGTACGTGCAGTCGCTGACGCACGAGATGAAAAGCCCGCTGGCGGCGATCCGCGGCGCGGCCGAGCTGCTGCAGGAGCCGCTGCCGCAGGCCGCGCGCGAGCGCTTCGCCCGCAACATCCAGGCGCAGGAAGCGCGCTTGACCGCCACCATCGACAAGCTGTTGGCCCTGGCGGAGGTGGAACAGCACGGCTGGCTGCAGCACCGCCAGCGCGTGGACGTGGGCCAGCTGCTGGCGCAGTGCGCCAACGACATCTCGGCCACCGCGCTTGCGCGCCGGGTCACGGTGCAGGTGCAGGCACCACACGACGCGCCGGCGGTGGAGGGCGATGCCTTCCTGCTGCGACAGGCGCTGGGCAACCTGCTGGACAACGCGGTGGGCTTTTCTCCGGAGGGCGCCTGCGTGCAGGTCGTCGCCGAGGCGGGCGACAGGGCCGTGACCATCAGCGTGAGCGATCAGGGGCCGGGCATTCCGGACTACGCCGGCGAGCGGGTGTTCGAACGCTTCTACTCGCTGCCGCGGCCGGCCACCGGCGCGCGCAGCTCCGGGCTGGGGCTGCCGTTCGTGCGCGAGGTCGCGCGCCTGCACGGCGGCAGCGTCACCCTGGTCAACGGCGCGACAGTCGGTGCGGTCGCCCAACTGCAGCTGCCGGCCGGCTGAGCGTTCGGCCACGGCGCGACAGGCGACCGCGCTGGAGCCGTCCAGATGCGCAAGCCGCCCGCGCACGAGGGAAGGTTCTTAGTCGCCCGCCATGGGGATCGCAGGCGCTGGTCCGGGCTGACCGCGGTGTCGGGGTCCTGACTTCACATTCGCTTCAAATTCGCCACAAACCCAGCCCACCTAGCGCGCACAGGCTATGCCCACCTTCCTGATCGGGCCCCTGTCGATGAAATCCTTCCGTCTGCTATTGCGCTGCGCCACGGTCGGCGCGCTGGTGCTGTTGCTGCTGGTTCCGCTGACCCTGGTGCGCGGGGTCATCCAGGAGCGGCAGTCCTACCGCGACATGGCCGTGCAGCGTGTTTCGGAAAGCAAGGCCGGCGCGCAAACCTTCATCGGGCCGGTGCGCGTGGTGCCGTGGACGCAGGTCGAAGAGATCACCACGACCGACAGCGATGGCAAGGCGCAGCGCCAGCGCCGCACGGTCGAAGGCTACGAGCTGCAGGCGCCCAGGCGCCTGGCGATCGCCGGCAGGCTGGTGCCGAGCGAGCGCCGCATCGGCCTGTTCCGCGTACCGGTCTATCAGTGGCAGAGCACCGTGCAGGCCGAGTTCGCCCCGCTCGACTATGACCTGGTGCCCGAGCGTCATCATGGCCAGCCGTATCTGGTGATCGGCGTGCGCGACGTGCGCGGCCTGGCCGAGATGCCGAGCCTGGAAGTGGACGGCAAGGCCCAGGCGCTGCGTCCCGGCAGCAAGGCCTTCGCCAGCATTTCCCAGGGCGTGCACGCGCTGCTGCCCAGCCCCGCGCCCGAGGCGGCGCCGGGCCATCTGCCCGCGCTGAAGACCGTGTCGCTGCGCTTCTCGCTGGACGGCACGCAGGCCCTGTCCATCGCGCCGATCGCCGACGACAACCGGATCTCGCTGCAATCGGCCTGGCCGCATCCCTCCTTCAGCGGCAGCTTCCTGCCGGCCACGCGCCAGGTCGCCGCCGATGGCTTCAACGCCAGCTGGTCGGTGTCCTCGCTGGCCAGCGATGCCCAGCGCAAGCTGCTGGAGGAGCGCCAGGCGCCGGAGACCCTGCAGGTCAGCCTGGTCGATCCGGTCGATGTCTATACCCAGGCCGATCGCGCCAGCAAGTACGGCATCCTGTTCGTGGTGCTGACCTTCGTCGGCTTCGCCCTGTTCGAGCTGATCAAGCGCCTGCCGATCCATCCCCTGCAATACCTGCTGGTCGGCCTGGCCCTGGCGATCTTCTTCCTGCTGCTGATCGGCCTGTCCGAGCACATCGTGTTCTGGAAGGCCTACCTGGTGTCCAGCATCGCCTGCATCGGCCTGCAGCTGGTGTATCTGTCCGGCGTGCTGCGCAGTTGGTGGCGTGCCGCTGGCTTTGCCGCCACGCTGACCGCGCTGTATGGCGCGCTCTACACGCTGCTGGTCTCGGAGGACAACGCGCTGCTGAAGGGCTCGCTGCTGCTGTTCGGCATCCTGGCCGCGGTCATGTGGATCACCCGCAAGGTCGATTGGTACGACCTGTCGGCCTCGCTGCGGTGATGTCGATGGTTCACCTGCTTCCTGGCGGACTGCATGCCCGCGCCCGGCGCGTGCTGCCCGCGGCCCTGCGCACGGTGTCGGCCCAGCTCCTGGCCCCGGCCAGCCTGACCGCGCTGCTGCTGCCGCTGCGACGGCCCTCGACAGGGGCGTTGCTGTTCGTGCTGCGCAAGGAGACCTGCCAGCGCCTGTGCCGTGATCCGGCATCGGTGCTGGACCAGGCGATGATGCTGGGCAGAGCCGACGCCCAGGGGCTGTATCGGCCCTGGCGTCGGGTCCTGGCGCCTGCTTCGCTGGGCATGGTCCATTTCACCGCACGTGGCGATGATCGCGCCTGGCTGGTGGTGGTGCCGGCGCAGGCGGTCGCGCTCTACCTCTGGCGCGACTGAGGACCGTACCGCGCTCTGGGATTCCAAGGCCCGTTCCGGCCGAAACCGGCGCGGGCCTTGCGTTAGAGTTCAGGTATGACTGCCCCCCACACCATCGGCCTGTTCCGCGGGCCGGAAATCCTGCCCTGGCTCGAGGATGTCGCGGCGCTGCGCATGGCCGTGTTTCGCGACTGGCCCTATCTCTACGAAGGCGATGACGCCTACGAGCGCGAGTACCTGTCCACCTACGCGGCCTCGCGCGACAGCCTGTTCGTGCTGGCCATGGCGCAGGGCCAGGTGGTCGGCGCCGCCACCGGCCTGCCGCTGCTGCACGATGCCGAAAGCTTCCATGCGCCGTTCGCCGCGCAGGGGATGGACCCGGCACAGGTGTTTTATTTCGGCGAGTCGCTGCTGTTGCCGGAATGGCGCGGGCGCGGCATCGGCCATGCCTTTTTCGATCATCGCGAGGCCCATGCCCACGGGCTGGGCTATCGCTGGACCGCGTTCGCCTCGGTGGACCGCCTGCCGGAAGACCCGCGCTGCCCACCGAGCTACCGCGCCAACGATACGTTCTGGACCAAGCGCGGCTATGCCCGGCAGGACGGTCTGGCCATGCAGCTGGACTGGCGCGAGCCGGGGCTGGGCGAGGTGAGCCATTGGCTGACCTTCTGGCTGCGCGACTGGGAGGCAGCATGAAGGTCGCCGCCTGCAAGTACCCCATTGGCCAGCCGCGGGACTTCGACGCCTTCGCCGAGCGCATCGCCCAGGTCCTGCAACAGGCCGCCGATGCCGGCGCGCAACTGGCGGTGTTGCCGGAATACCTGTCGCTGGAGCTGGCCGCGACCTTTCCGGTCTCCATCAGCGCCGGCCTGCCCGAATCGCTGCAGGCCACCCAGGCCTTGCGGCCGCAATGGCTGGCGCTGTTCGAGCGACTGGCGCGCGCGCAGAAGCTGCACATCATCGCCGGCAGCTTCCTGCTGCGGCAGGACAACGGCCGCTATCGCAACCGCAGCGACTGGTTCACCCCGCAGGGGGCGCATGTCTGGCAGGACAAGCTGCAGCTGACCGGCTTTGAGAAGGCCACCGGCCTGATCGAGGGCGGCGATGCACTGAAGGTGTTCGAGGCCGACGGCATCCGCGCCGGGGTGGCCATCTGCTACGACAGCGAGTTTCCGCTGCCGGTACGCGCCCAGCAGGAAGCCGGCGCGCGCCTGCTGCTGGTGCCCAGCTGCACCGATACCGAGGCCGGGGCCACGCGCGTGCGCATCGGCTGCCTGGCGCGTGCGCTGGAGAACCGCATGTTCGTGGCCCAGTCGGTCACCGCCGGCCTGGCCCCCTGGAGCCCGGCGCTGGACGTCAACACTGGCCAGGCGGCGCTGCTGGCGCCGATGGATGTCGGCCTGCCGGCCGATGGCGTGCTCGCGCAGACCGCGGGCGACCAGCTTTGGGCCATGGCCGAGCTGGATTTCGATGCGCTGGCGGCCAGCCGCGCCCAGGCGCAGGTGGCCAATGACCGCGACTGGCGCGGCCAGCAGGTGCAGGCCCTGCGCGCGGCGGTGGTGACCTCGCTGGAATGAATCATGCCGGCCCTGGCCATGACCGATGGCACGGCCGGTCGCGGCCTTCGCGCGCCTAGACTCGATGGTTTCGTCGCAACGGGGAGTGCATCGATGAGGGCAATGCGTAAGCGTGTGTTGTTCCGGGCCATGGCGGCCGCCGGCTTGCTGACCATGGGCCTGTCCCAGGCGCAGGCAGCCGAGCAGGTGGACATGGAGATGGTCGGCAAGATCCGGCAGGAAGCCTTCCACCACTCGCAGGTCTCCCAGACCCTGCAGCACCTGACCGAGCAGATCGGCCCGCGCCTGACCAACTCGCCCAACATGGCCAAGGCCAACGCCTGGACCCGCCAGCAGTTCAAGGACTGGGGCCTGGCCAATGTGCACGACGAGGCCTTCGATGACTTCGGCCGCGGCTGGGAGTTCCGCAGCGCCAGCCTGGAACTGCTGTCCCCGCGCGCACAGCCGCTGCACGCCGTGCCCAAGGCCTGGACCCCGGGCACCCAGGGGCCGGTGGAGGGCGAGGCCGTCCTGGTCAGCGCCAAGACGCCCAAGGATCTGGACAAGTACAAGGGCCAGCTGCGCGGCAAGATCGTGCTGCTGAGCGAGGCGCGCGAGTACAAGCCCGGCACCGAGCCGGACACCAAGCGCTACGACGAGGCCGGCCTGACCGAGCTGCTGTCCTTCAGCGTGCCCAAGGACGTCAAGCCGGAAGACAAGGCCAAGCGGCTCAAGGACTACCGCGAGCGCCAGGAAATGACCGCCGCGCAGAACAAGTTCCTGGTGGAAGAGGGCGCGCTGGCCGCGCTGAGCATCAGCGGCTGGGACAACGGCATCCTGCGCGTGGGCGGTGGCGGTTCGCGCCGGGCCGGCGAGTCGGTGGGCGTGCCGGAACTGGCCGTGGCCGCCGAGCACTACAACCCGCTGGTGCGCGCCCTGCAGCGCAAGGAGACCGTGCGCCTGCGCCTGAACTCCGATGCCGACTTCACCAGCCAGAGCAACGACCCCGGCTACAACACCATCGCCGAGCTGCCCGGCAGCGGCAAGGCCGACGAGGTGGTGATGCTGGGTGCGCACATGGACTCCTGGCATGCCGGCACCGGCGCTTCGGACAACGGCGCGGGCGTGGCGGTGATGATGGAGGCCATCCGTATCCTCAAGGCCGTCGGCGCCAAGCCCAAGCGGACCATCCGCGTGGCCTTGTGGAGCGGGGAGGAGCAGGGCCTGATCGGCTCGGGCGAGTACGTCAAGCAGCACTTGGCCGCCTATCCCGAGCCGACCGACCCTGAGCAGAAGAAGCTGCCGGCCTACTTCCGCGAGCCCACCGGCGAGCTGCAGCGCACCAAGGAGTACGGCAAGTTCGCCGCCTACTTCAACCTGGACAACGGCTCGGGCCGCATCCGCGGCATCTATGCCCAGGAAAACAGCGCGGTGATGCCGATCTTCGAAAGCTGGCTGGCCCCGTTCAACGACCTGGGTGCCACCATCGTGACCAGCCGCAACACCGGCAGCACCGATCACATCTCCTTCGATCGCGTCGGCCTGCCGGGGTTCCAGTTCGTGCAGGACCGCCTGGACTACAGCACCAATGTCCATCACAGCGACCTGGACACCTACGACCACGCCATGCCGGAAGATCTGAAGCAGGCCGCGGCCGTCATCGCCTCCTTCGCCTACAACGCCGCCATGCGCGAAGAGAAGCTGCCGCGCAAGCCGCTGCTGAAGGAGTAAGCAGCGCGACCGCGCGCGTGCATCGCCGCACCAGTTGGTGGTCAAGCCCCGCGCCATCCCCCAGTAGGGTGGATGGCGCTCTTCGATCCACCATCGCCACGCGGCGAACGACGTAAGGGCAGCGGGTGCCACTCCCACCGCGAGCGCCGTGGTGGACAAGCTTCGCGTTGTCCACCCCACGTAGGGTGGATGGCGCTCTTCCATCCACCATCGCCACGCCCCGGACAAGGTGAGCGTGGCGGCGAGTCATCCAAGCCCCCCGCGAGCGCCTCGGTGGACAAGCTTCGCGTTGTCCACCCTACGTAGGGTGGATGGCGCTCTTCCATCCACCATCGCCACGCCCCGGACAACGTGAGCGCGGGGCGAGTCAGCCATGCCTCCACAACGCCACGGTGGACAAGCTCCGCGTTGTCCACCCGACGTAGGGTGGATGACGCTCTCCCATCCACCATCGCCACGCCGCGGACAACGCGGGCGTCGCACCGCGCCAGCTCAACCCACCATCGGCACCGCAGGCAACAGGTACAGCGAGCCGCCCGCCAGCAGCGTGGCGATGCCGGTGGCGGCCAGCACGTCGCTGGGGTAGTGCAGGCCGAGCACCACGCGCGAGGTGGCGACGCTGGCGGCGAAGGGAATCAGCGCGAAGGCCAGCACCGGGTAGTGCGCCAGCGCGACGATGGTGAAGGACACCGCATGCAGCGTATGGCCGGAGGGAAAACTGAATTCATCCAGCGGCGCCACCCAGGCGCGGATGCGGCCGTCGGCGGCGAATGGACGTGGACGCCGGGTCCAGCGCTTGAGCCCCTTGTAGAGCAGCAGGGCGACCGCGCCGATCAGCGCCATGTGCGCGGCGGCGCGGGCGCCGTCCTCGCCATCGGCCAGCACCAGCACCGCCATCAGCGCATACCAGAACACGCCATCGCCCAGGCGGCTGACGCAGGCGAAGTAGCGGCGCACCAGGTCCTTCTCGCACCAGCGATTGGTGCGCAGGCACCAGCCTGCGTCGTGCCAATGGATCAGCTCACGCGGTCGCGACATGCGCATGGGGTCTCCCGGCCTGGTCGGCGAGGTGGTGGAGGATCTGGTCGAAGTCGGCGGCGACCTGGGCCGGATGCAGGTGCAGCACGGCCTGGCGCGCGGCCTGGGCCATGCGCGCGCGCATGACTGGATCCGAGCCCAGCGCCACGGCTGAGGCGATGAAGCCCGGCTCGTCGCTCGACAGCGCGCCGTGGACCCCGTCCTGCAGGTGCTCGCGGGCCGCGCCATAGTCGAAGGCCACCGTCGGCACCCCGCTGGCCATGGCCTCCAGGGTGACGTTGCCGAAGGTCTCGCTGAGGCTGGGAAACAGGAACAGGTCCGCGCTGGCGAAGTGCCGCGCCAGTGCGGCACCGCGCTGCACGCCGCAGAAGACGAAGTCCGGATGAGCCGCGGCCAGGGCCGCGCGCTGCGGCCCGTCGCCCACCCACACAAGACGCGCGCCCGGGCACTGCTGCTGCAACGCACGGAAGGCGCGCACCAGCAGGTCCAGGTTCTTCTCCGCGGCGATGCGCCCCACGTGCATCACCACCGGGCCATCGCCGGCGCACCAGTGCGCACGCAGCGCCTCGTCGCGGTGCGCCGGGTCGAAATGTTGCGTATCCACCGCGCGGGCCAGGCGCACCACATTGGCAAAGCCGGCCGACTGCAACTCGTCCTGCAGCTGGCGGGTCGGGACCAGCGTGGCCTGGCCTCGGTTATGGAAGCTGCGCATCCACCCCAGCGCGAGTTTCTCCATGGATGGCAGCGCGTAGTCGCGCATGTAGCGATCGAAGCGGGTGTGGAAGCCAGTGGCCGCGGGAATCCCCATGGCCCTTGCCGCGCGCAGGGCCGACCAGCCCAGGGGGCCTTCCGTGGCCACATAGATCGCATCCGGCGTGAACGCATCGAAGCAGGCGCGCAGCCGGCGCCCGGCGGGAAGGCCGAAGCGCAGGCCTGGATAGCGCGGCAGCGCCGCGCCGCGGACGAACACCGTGTCCGCGTCCTCGGCCACCGCCTCTTCGTCGGCCGCCAGCAGCGGACGCACCACCCGCACCTGGTGCCCGCGCGCGCGCAGCCCGCGCTCCAGGGCGCGGACGGTCAGGGCAACGCCGTTGACTTCGGGCGGATAGGTCTCGGTGACGATGGCGTACCGCATGCGCGCCTCCACGTTTTGCCTAGCGTGGTCGGTCGCGATGTAGCGGGCGTGTCAGGGTGATGACGCGCCCATGACAGCGTTCGGGTTCAGTTCGGCTGCGCCCGTGCCCGCAGCGTTTGCGCCAGCGCCTCGTGCGGCAGCGGGTGGGACAGGTGATAGCCCTGCACGTGGTCCACCCCCAGCGCCTGCAGGGTGTCCAGCTCCTGCTGCGTCTCAACGCCTTCGGCCACCACGTGACACTCAGTCTGGCGGCTGAAGCCCACCATCGCCGCAGCCAGCGCCTTGCGGCCCGGGTCGGTGTCGATGCCACGGGTCAGGCTGATGTCCAGCTTGATGATGTCCGGCTGCAACGTGAGGATGTGGCGCATGTTGGAGTAGCCGGCGCCGGCATCGTCCACCGCAAAGCGCACGCCCGCCTCGCGCAGGTGTCGCAAGGTTTCCTTCAGCGGCAGGTAGTCCAGCACCAGGGCGTGTTCGGTGATTTCCACCACCAGGCGGTGCGGCGAGATGCCGTGCAGATGGTCGAGGATGCGGCAGCCGACCAGGGTCCTGGGAGACATGTTGATGGAGATGTAGAAGTCGCCAGGCGTGCCGGCCAGGCCGCTCAGCGCGGTGGTCATGGCGTGCAGTTCCAGGCGCGCGCCCAGGCCGATGTCGTTGGCCTCCTCGAACCACTTGTCCGGTCCGCGCAGCGGTGCGGCATCGAATCGGGAAAGACACTCCACGCCGACGATGGCGGCGTCGGAGACGCGGTAGATGGGCTGGTAGACCGCGCGCAGCTGCTCCTTACCCAGCACCGCATTGATGCGCTCGACCTTGGCCCCATGCTCGCGCAGGCTGTCCAGGTCGCCCTGGACCTGGGAGGCGGCCAGCTGGGCGAAGGCCCGCATCATGTGCAGGTCGCGCTCGTCCAGGTCGGGCCGGGCCGCGAAGCTGAAGCAGCAGAACGTGCCATAGAGCCGGCCGTCGGCCAGGATGATGGGCACGCTGAGGTGGGCGCCGATGGGAATGGCCTGGGTGTCGGGAATCGACACCGTGGCCGGCACCTGCGCGGTGTCCGGGATCAGCTCGGGCAGCCGGCCGTCCACCACCTTCAGGCAGTAGCCGTCCTCCATGGACATGCGGTCCCCGGCCTGCAGGCTGAGGCGGCCGCTCTCGTTGATGACATGGCGGAAGACCCGTTGGTCGGGGCCGAACTCGCTGATGAACGCCACGTCCATGTGCAGGTGCTCGTGGACGGCGCGCAGGATGTGCTCGACGTTGCGGTCGACCGACGACGACCGGCTTCCGATCTGCGCCATGACCTGCTGCAGCAGCGCATCGGCGTTCTGGTGGTCCAACGTGTTCCCCCCGCGGTGTGACGTGCGCCAGGGGCATCTTCCGCCCCTTCCTTGGTGCTACCACGCCAAACGTTACCACCGCAGGCCAGCGTGACGACGCGCGCTGGACCTGAACAGCTCAAAGCGGACTCATGTCACAAAAGGCTGAAACTTCACCCCGAGGCCGGTCATGTGGTCCGGCTCGTCCAGCAGGTCGGCGCGCAGCAGCGGGCGCTGCTCGATCCACTCCTTGTCCAGCACCAGGCTCAGCTGCTCGCCCTCGACACTGACATCCAGCTTGGGAATCGGCTGGGCTTCATGCGCGCGGTGCAGCAACACCGCCAGACGCAGCAGTGCGGCGGTGCGCTTGGCTGCCGCCAGGCGGCGATCGGGCAGGGCCTCGAACGCGGATTTGGGCACGTTGCGGCGGTGCGTGCGCACCAGGGCCGACAGGAACAACTGCTCCTGCCGCGAGAAGCCGGAAATGTCCGAATGCTCCAGCAGATAGGCGCCATGCACGTGGTACTGGCTGTGCGCCACGGCCAGGCCGATCTCGTGCAGGCGCGCGGCGTAGGACAGCAGCTCGGCGTCCATGTCCTCGAGTTTCCACGCGGCGCGGACCTGTTCGAACATCGACAGCGCCGTGGCTTCCACGCGCTGGGCCTGCCGGGTGTCCACGTCGTAGCGGCGCATCTGGGCGGCGACGGCGGCCTCGCGGACATCGTTCTGGCCGCCCCGGCCGATCATGTCGTAGAGGATGCCTTCGCGCATGGCAGCCTTGCTGACCATCATGCGTTCGATGCCCAGCGCCTGGAACGCCGCCTCCAGGATGAGGACGCCGCCGGCGATGATGGGGCGGCGGTCGCCGCTCAGGCCGGGCAGGTCGATATCCTCGATGCGCTCGACCTGCAACAGCCGGTCGCGCACCTGCGGCAGGGCCTCGGCGGTCACCGCGCCCTTGGTCAGCTTCATCGCCGCACAGATCTCGCCGATGGCCTTGCTGGTGCCGGACGAACCGATCGCCTCCTGCCAGCCGAGGTCGCGATAGAGCGTGGCGAACTGCTGCAGCTCGCCGGCGATCTCGGTCAGCGCGTCCTTCCAGCGCTTCTTGCTCAGCTTGCCGCCAGGGAAGAAGCGCCGGGTGCTGGCGATGCAGCCGACCTGGATGCTTTCGCGTTCGACCGGGTTGAAGCCACGGCCGATGATGAATTCCGTCGAGCCGCCGCCGATGTCGATCACCAGCCGGTGCTGGTCTTCCTTCGGCGGTTGCGCATGGGCCACGCCCAGGTAGATCAGGCGCGCTTCCTCGCGACCGCTGATCACCTCGATGGGATGTCCCAGCGCGGCTTCGCCCGGGGTCAGGAACGCCCGCGGCGAGGACAGCCGGCGCACCGTGTTGGTGGCCAGCGCACGCACGTGGTGGTGGGGCAGGTCGCGGATGCGCTGGCCGAAACGCTCCAGGCATTCCAGGGCGCGCAGGCGCGCCTCCTCCGACAGGCCGCCACGGCCATCCAGGCCGTCGGCCATGCGCACGGTCTCGCGCAGGCGGTCGATCACGCGCAGCTGGCCCTGGGAATAGCGGGCCACGACCATATGGAAACTGTTGGAACCCAGGTCCACGGCGGCGATCTGGTCGCCATCCTTGACCGGTGATGAGCTGGGGGATGAGTAAGGCATCGGCAAAAGTGTAGCCGCTTGCCCGTGGCGCGGGAGTGTAATGACCGCTCGCCCCGGCTAGACCTTGGCCAAGAGCGTGGCCTGCGCCGAGTGCGGCGCGGCATCGCCGTCCGGGCTCAGCTTGTGGTAGCCGCCTTCGGCGTCCAGCTCCCAGGCATTGAGGTTGTCGTCCAGGTAGTTCTGCAGGCCTTCGCGATAGACGCGGGCGGCGAGCTTGGGGTCCAGGATGGGGAAGCAGGCTTCCACGCGGTGCAGCAGGTTGCGTTCCAGCCAGTCGGCGCTGGCGCAGTACAGCTCTGGCTGGCCGTCGTTGCCGAACCAGTAGATGCGGCTGTGCTCCAGGAAGCGGCCGACGATGGAGCGCACGCGGATGTTGTCGGAGATTCCCTCCAGGCCCGGTCGCAGGGTGCAGGCGCCGCGTACGATCAGGTCGATCTTCACCCCGGCCTGCGAGGCCTTGTACAGCGCCCGCACCACGCGCGGCTCGTTGATGGCGTTGACCTTGATGATGATGCGGCCGTTGCCGCCGGCCTGGGCGATCCTGGCCTCGCGCTCGATCTTCTTGATCACGCCCGAGTGCAGGGTGAAGGGCGACTGCAGCATGCACTTGAGCTTGGTGCTGGGCGCCAGGCCGGACAGCTGCTGGAACAGCAGGTGCACGTCGTTGCCGATATCGGCATCGGCGGTGATCAGCCCCAGGTCGGTGTAGGCCCGCGCGGTGCCGCTGTGGTAGTTGCCCGTGCCCATGTGCACGTAGCGACGCAGCTTGCGGCCCTCGCGGCGCACGATCAGCATCATCTTGGCGTGGGTCTTGAAACCGACCACGCCATAGACCACCTGCACCCCAGCGTTCTGCAGGCGGTCGGCCAGCCCCAGGTTGGCCTCTTCGTCGAAGCGCGCGCGCAGCTCCACAACCACGGTCACGTCCTTGCCGTTGCGCGCGGCCAGGACCAGCGCATCGACGATGGCCGAGTCCTTGCCGGTGCGGTACAGCGTCTGCTTGATCGCCAGGACATTCGGGTCGGTCGCCGCCTGCTTGAGCAGCTCCAGCACCGGCGTGAACGCATCGAAAGGGTGGTGCAGCAGCACATCGCCATCGGCCACGGTCTCGAAGATCGCGTCGCTGTCGCGCAGCGCGCGGGGGGTGAACCCGGCGTACTTCAGGTCCGGGCGCTGGGCCAGGTCGTAGACCTGGATGACGCGGTTGAGGTTGACCGGCCCATCGATGCGGTAGACCGCGTTCTCGTTGAGCTCGAAGTTCTGCAGCAGGGTGGCGACGATGGCCTTGGGGCAATCGTGGGCGATCTCCAGGCGCACGGCGGGGCGGTAGCCGCGCCCGGCCAGCTCATCGCGCAGCGCCAAGGCCAGGTTGTCGACCTCGGCCTCGTCCACCACCAGCTCGGAGTTGCGGGTGACGCGGAACTGGTAGGCGCCCTTGACCTCCATGCCCGGGAACATCTCGTCCACGAACACCGACAGCACGCTGGACAGCAGCACGAAATCGTTGGGGCCGCCGGAGACACGCTCGGGGATATGGATGATGCGCGAGAGCGAACGCGGCGCGCGCACGATGGCCAGATGGCCGGCGCGGCCGAACGCATCCTTGCCCTTGAGCACCACCACGATGTTCAAGGACTTGTTGAGGATCTTCGGGAACGGGTGCGAGGGGTCCAGGCCCAGCGGGGACAGCACCGGCATGATCTCGTTGCGGAAGTACGCGCGCAGCCAGCGCGTCTGCCGCGCGTTCCAGCGGTCCCGTCCCAGCACCCGCACCCCCGCCTCGGCCAGCGCCGGGCGCAGCACCTCGTTCCAGCAGCGGTACTGCGAGTCCACCAGCTGCGCGGCGCGGTCGTGGATCATGTGAAGGATGGTCGTGGGCGACAGGCCGTCCGGACCTGGCGGCAGGCCGAAGTCCTGGGCGTGGCGCACGGTGGCGGCGCGGATCTCGAAGAACTCGTCCAGGTTGGTGCAGCTGATGCACAGGAAGCGCAGCCGCTCCAGCAATGGCACCTGCGGGTCCAGCGCCTGGGCCAGCACGCGGAAGTTGAAGTCCAGCTGCGACAGTTCGCGGTTGAGGTACAGCGCCGGATCGCGCAGCGGGTCAGGAGTCTCCAGGGCGGCGTCGGCGGCGATGCTCATGCGATCTGTTGTTCCTGCGGCAATAAGAGGTCGGCTTCGCGCGGCTGGATGCGCGGCGGCCCGAAGTGGATGGAAAAGGTGCTGCCATGGCCGACGGCGCTGTCGATCTCCAGCCGGGCCTGGTGCAGGTTCAGCACGTGCTTGACGATGGACAGGCCCAGGCCGGTGCCGCCGCTTTCGCGCGAGCGACTGTTGGAGACGCGGTAGAAGCGCTCGGTGATACGCGGCAGGTGCGACTGCGGGATCCCGTAGCCGGTGTCGCGCACCGACATCGTCACGCCCTCGGCCGAAGGCTTGAACGCGATGGTGATGGTGCCGCCGGCCGGCGTGTAGCGCACCGCGTTGCTGACCAGGTTGGAGAAAGCGCTGTGCAGCTCCTTGTTGGAGCCCAGCAGGTCCACATGGGCCAGGTCCTCCATCACGATGGTGTGGCGCTGCTGGCTCAGCGCCTCGGCCTCGCGGCGCAGGGTCGCCAGCATCGGCGCCATCGCCACGTTCTCCTCCGGCAGGCTGTCCTGGGCTTCCAGGCGCGAGAGCGTCAGCAGGTCTTCCACCAGTTGGGTCATGCGCTGGGATTGCTTCTGCATCTCGGCCAGCATCGGCGCCCACTCCGGCATGTCTTCCGGGTCCAGCATGTCCAGGTAGCCATGCACCACGGTCAGCGGCGTGCGCAGTTCGTGCGAGACATTGGCCACGAAGTCGCGCCGCATCTGCTCCAGCCGCAGCAGCTTGCTGACATCGCGCGCCACCAGCAGCCAGTACTGGTCCGAGTAGGGGATCAGCCGCAGGCTCAGGCGGATGGTGCCGTCCAGCGGCGAGGCCACGTCCTGCAGCGGCTCTGCGTTGCGCCCGCCGCTGAGCCAGTGCGCGATCGGCAGCGGCTTGAGCGCCTCGCCTACCGGCGCATTGAGGTCGCGCGGATGGTGCAGGCCTAGCAAGGTGTTGGCGGCCTTGTTGAACCACTGCACGCGCTGGGTGTTGCGGTCAATGATGACCACCGCATCGGGCAATGCCGCGGCGGCGGCGCGATAGGCGCGCAGCATCGCCAGCAGGCGCTTCTTGCGCGCGCGCATCTCGGTCTGGCCGCGGTAGAGCAGGTGGTCCAGCTGGTACCACACGCCATCGCCGGTGCCAGGCTCGAAACGCTCGCGCCCGGCCAGCCGCAGCAGGACCTTGCGCAGGCGCCAGTAGTTCCAGCCCAGCAGGCCGAGCGCGGCGATGGCCAGGAACGCCCAGACCTGGCCGGCCACCAGGCCCAGCAACAGCGCCGCGGCCAGCACGGCCGCGTGCTGGCCCAACGTGCGATACCAGGCGGGGCGGAAGCGCAGGGGCATGGGGGTGATTGTGGCAGAACGCGCCAGATCCACGTGCAGCATCGGCCTGGGCTTGCCTTACAGCGAGTTGGAGAACCGGTAGCCCGATCCGCGGACGGTCTGCACCATGCCATCCACCGCGTGCGGTTCCAGGGTCTTGCGCAGGCGGCGGATGTGCACGTCCACCGTGCGCTCCTCCACGTACACGCTGCCGCCCCAGACGTGGTCCAGGAGCTGGGCGCGCGTGTAGACGCGCTCGGGGTGGGTCATGAAGAAATGCAGCAGGCGGTACTCGGTGGGGCCGATCGGCACCGGCGCATCGCCGGCGAACACGCGGTGGGCCGCGCCATCGATGCGCAGCGCGCCGACCTGGATGCTGCCGTCCTCATCGTCCTCGCGGGTGCGGCGCATCACCGCGCGGATGCGCGCCAGCAGCTCGCGCGCCGAGAACGGCTTGACTACGTAGTCGTCCACGCCCGCTTCCAGCCCGCCCACCCGGTCGTTCTCCTCGCCGCGCGCGGTGAGCATGATGATCGGCACATCCCGGGTCAGGGCCTCCTTGCGCCAGCGCCGGGCCAGCTCCAGGCCGCTGGTGCCGGGCAGCATCCAATCCAGCAGGATCAGGTCCGGTACGCGGTCGGCGATGGCCGTCTGCGCCTCGCGCGCGTCGCCGGCGTGCACGGGGTTGAACTCCCCCTTGCGCAGGGCGAAGGCCACCATGTCGCGGATGGCGGGTTCATCGTCGACGATCAGGATGTGCTTCTGCACGGGATGCCTTGCTCCGATGGGGTTGCGCGCAGTAGACGACAATTTTGTGACGGTTTGGTGACCTGGTCATCTGCTGGTCGCAGCCTGCGTCCCGGAGCATGCCGCGATCGGCCCTTGCACCACACTCGTGGTGCCGAAACGCTGCCCCGGCGACCCAGGGCCGCCTGCGCCTCAGCGGCGGTCCAGCACCTCGTCACGCACGCCCAGCCGACGCAGTTCCAGCACCTGCGGGGTGATCGAGGCGATGCGGGCATCGACACGGGCGCGAGTGTAGTAGTCCAGGTCCTGGCGCTGCTTGAGAGTCTGCAACTGCAGCAGGGCCTGCTCGGGACGGCCGTTGAGGAAGGCCACCTCCGCATAAGCCTCGGCCGCGCGGGTGGCCTCGCCGGCCAGCTCGTTGGCGCGTGCGTAGGCCTGCTGGAACAGCGGGTCGTCGCCGGCGCTGGCCTGCAGCGGGCGCAGGATGGCCTGGGCGCGCCTGCCGGCCGCGGCGGTGCCTTGTTCGTTGAGCAGGTCCGCATAGCTGAGCGCGACCGGACGGTCGCTCGCATCGCGTGCCAGCAGGGCGTCCATGCGCTTGTTGGCGGCCGCGGGCTTGCCGCCACGCAGTTCCGCCTGCGCCAGGGCGATGATCAGCCACGGGTTGTCCGGATCCTCCACCAGTAGCTCGCCCAGGGTCTGTTCGGCCACCTGGACCTGGTTGTCGCGCAGTTGCGCCAGGGCCAGGCCGTAGCGCTGCGCATCGGTCAGGGAGCCCTTGCCGCGCTGGATGCCCAGGTATTCGCGGATCGCCGCGTTCGGGGTATCGGCGCTCAGCACGCGCAGGCGCTCCTTGGCCAGGGCGAACAGGCCCGAGCTGCCGGCCTTGGCGTTGCCGGCCACCAGCGTGTAGTCGAAGGGCGCGGCCGGGATCAGCCCCGGCGCGCGGCCGCTGGCGTAGTCGCCCTCCTGCGGAATGCTTTCGGTGACCTTGCCGCCGGGCGTGCGCACCGTGGTGGTGGTGCGCTTGCCACGTTCGATCTGCTCGGCGCGCTGGCGCGACTCGCTGATGCGCGTGGTGGTGACCGGGTGGGTCTGCAGGTAATCCGGATACTGGTCGCGGCCGCTGCCCATATTGCTGCGCATGGCCAGCTGCAGGCGCTCGAAGAAGGCGGCCATGGCCTCCGGGTCGTAGCCGGCGCGCTCCAGCGTATAGATGCCGACCCGGTCGGCCTCGGACTCGTTGGAGCGGGTGTAGTCGATCTGGCGCTGCGCCATCAGGCCCATCGCGCTGGCCAGCGCCGCCTGGGTGGCGTCGCCGCTGGATCGCCCGCCAGCGGCCTGCGCGGCCACGATGGCGCCCAGCATGCCCAGCAGGATCGGCACCTGGTCGCGCTGGGCCCGCTCCACCCCGCGCAGCACGTGCTGCTGGGTGACGTGGGCGATTTCGTGCGCCAGCACCGCGGCGACCTCGTCCTCGCGCTCGGCGGCCAGCACCAGCCCGGAGTTCATGCCGATGTAGCCGCCCAGTGTGGCGAAGGCGTTGATCTGGCGGTCGCGCAGGGTGAAGAAGGTGAACTTCTGCTCGGGGCGGTCGCTCTTGGCGCCCAGCCGCCGGCCCAGGTCGCTCAGCCAGTCCGACACCAGCGGGTCGTCCAGCAGGTAGCCGTAGTTGCGCAGCTCGCGCAGCGTCATCGCCCCGTACTCCTCCTGCCGCGCCGGGGTCAGCAGCTCTCCGGCCGAGGAGCCGATGTCGGGCAACTTGAGGTCCTGCTGGCCCCAGGCCAGCGGCGCGGCCACCAGCAAGGTCAAGGCAGTGGCGAGCAGGGTTGGGCGCACGCGTGGTTCCTTGGGCTATGCGAAGCAGGGCAGGTGAGACGGCGGAAGCATGGTGCAGTGCCCGGTCCGAGGCGTGAATCGGCCGTTAATCCTCACCGTTCCATCGGCCCGGTTGGGAACCCGCACTTGCGCCACCATAGTGGCTCAGACAACACCCATGCCAGGAAATTCCCGTGAGCACACCCGACGCTGCCGCCCCCGGCCCCAAGATCACCATCTACAGCACGGCGATCTGCCCGTACTGCGTGGCGGCCAAGAACTTCCTCAAGTCCAAGGGGCAGAGCTGGGAGGAGGTCCGCATCGACCTGGATCCGGCCGAGCGCGAGAAGATGATGGCCAGGACCCGTCGCACCAGTGTGCCGCAGATCTTCGTCGGCGAGACCCACGTCGGCGGCTACGACGACATGATGGCGCTGCACCGCGCCGGCAAGCTGGAGCCGCTGCTGGCGGGCAACCCGGCATGAGCGAGGACGCCGCTTCCCAGAACCGCGTGGCCGAGTTCACCGCCTTCCGCAAGCGCATGAACGAGCGGATCCTGGCCGAGCCCAACCAGGTCGTCCGCCGCTTCTTCGCCCTGGATACCCAGACCTACCAGGCGGGCGCGCTGGATGTGAAGACCAAGGAGCTGCTGGGGCTGGTGGCCTCGATGGTGCTGCGCTGCGACGACTGCATCGCCTACCACGTGGCCCAGTGCAAGGAAGCCGGCGTGAGTCGCGAGGAGTTCTTCGAGACCTTCTCCGTAGGCCTGGTGGTGGGTGGTTCCATCGTCATTCCGCACCTGCGCCGAGCCGTGGACTTCCTCGACCAGCTCGAAGGGGGTGCGCAGGCGCCCGCCGCGCACGAGCACGGCTGATCCGCGCATCAGCCCAGTGAGAGGTATGTATCCTGAATGCATACTTCTCCCGACATACTTTTATTTATCGTCAAATTCGGCGAAGAAGCGGGGCTTTGAGGCCATTTACCCGCAAGTAGTGTTTTCCGGCCTGTTTCGTCACTGGGGAAACCGTCTCCACTGGGGCATACTTTGTCCGAACCCCACCCCTGGGTGCGTGCCGCACCGGCACTGCGCCCCACAGTCCGGAAACACTCATGACGCAAACCATCACGGTCATCCGCGGCGACGGCATCGGCCCGGAAATCATGGACGCCACCCTGCATGTGCTCGATGCGCTCAAGACGGGGCTGAGCTACGAGGAAGCCGACGCCGGCCTGGTGGCGCTGGAAAAGCACGGCGATCTGCTGCCGGCGCAGACCCTTGAGTCCATCAAGAAGAACAAGATCGCGCTCAAGAGTCCGCTGACCACGCCGGTCGGCGAGGGCTTCAGCTCGATCAACGTCGCCCTGCGCCGCCATTTCGACCTGTATGCCAACGTGCGTCCGGCGATCTCCTTCCCCAACACCAAGTCGCGCTTCGCCGATGGCGTGGATCTGATCACCGTGCGCGAGAACACCGAGGGCGCCTACCTGTCCGAAGGGCAGGAAGTGTCGGCCGACGGCGAGACCGCGGTGTCGCTGACCCGCGTGACCCGCAAGGGCTCCGAGCGCATTGTGCGTTACGCCTTCGACCTGGCCCGCGCCACCGGCCGCAAGAAGGTCACCCTGGTGCACAAGGCCAACATCATCAAGTCCACCTCGGGCCTGTTCCTGAAGGTGGGCCGCGAGGTCGCCGCCCAGTATCCGGACATCGAGTGCAACGAGATGATCGTGGACAACACCTGCATGCAGCTGGTGATGCGTCCGGAGCAGTTCGACATCATCGTGACCACCAACCTGTTCGGCGACATCCTCTCGGACCTGTGCGCCGGTCTGGTTGGCGGCCTGGGATTGGCGCCTGGCGCCAACATCGGCACCGAGGCGGCGATCTTCGAGGCCGTCCACGGCTCGGCCCCGGACATCGCCGGGCAGGGCAAGGCCAATCCCTGCGCGCTGCTGCTGGCGGCCGCGCAGCTGCTGGACCATGTCGGCCAGCCCGAGAACGCCACGCGCCTGCGCAAGGCCATCGTGGCCACGCTGGAAGCCAAGGACTCGATCACCCCCGATCTGGGTGGCACCGGCAACACGATGGGCTTCGCCAAGGCCATCGCTTCGCGCGTCTGAGTGCGCAGGACTCTCGCGTGAGATACGGCAAGGGCGCCCAATGGCGCCCTTGTTGTTTCCGCGTTTTGGCCGGATCACGTGCGGGGTGCGGCGAACCGACGGTAAGCGATGGTGCGAAAGGGGGGACTCGAACCCCCACGGGGGTTACCCGCTGGAACCTAAATCCAGTGCGTCTACCAATTCCGCCACTTTCGCAAGGTCGGCGCATTCTACCGGCAGCCGCACGCCGTGCCCATGGGCGTGATTCAATGGACCTGGGCGATACGGCCTTCGACCAGAGTCAGTGCCGGCGTATGGATTCCATTGGCTACGAGCATCGGGCAGCGTCTGACGCGTCCCGACCCTCCATCGAGCTTGTGGATCGATGACGGACCGGTCGCAGCGGCAGGCCCCGCGCCTGCTCCCCATCCTGCTGCAAGCCTTCGTGCTGGCCGTCTGCCTGGCCTTCGTCGCCACCGAGGCGTGGCGGCTGGCCGACAGCCACCGGCAGGCCGAAGCCGGCGCCGAGCAGGACATGTCCAACCTGGCCAAGTCCGTCTCCCGCCAGGCAGCCGACTCGCTTCTGCTGGCCGATGGGGTGCTGACGGGCGTGGTCGATCAGCTGCAGACCTTTGGCACACAGCCGCTGGATGCCTTGAATTCCTCCCTGGCCCAGGAGGTCGAGCGCTCCTCGCGCATCCGTGGTCTGTTCGTCTACGGCGCCGACGGGCAGTGGCTGGCCTCCTCGCTGCGGACGATGCCGCCTGGGATGAACAACCGGGATCGGCTGTACTTTCGTCATCACCAGCGGATCGATGACGGGCGATCTTTCCTCGGTCCGCCCATCCAGAGTCGCTCTGACGGACGCTGGATCGTCACGCTGAGCCGGCGCTACGACGATGCGCAAGGGCGTTTCGCCGGCGTGGTCCTGGCCAGTATCGAGGCGCAGTACTTCGCCGACTTCTACGCGGACTTCGACCTCGGGCGCCAGGGCGCGATCGCGCTGGTCGGAGAGGACGGCGTGATCTACGCGCGCTCTCCCGATGGCGAAGGCAATGTGGGGCGTTCGCTCGCGGCGACGGATCTGTTCCGTCGCATGCGCGGCCATCACGACGGGCTGTTGTCGTATCGCTCGCCGGTGGATCAGATCGAGCGTCTGAGCAGTTTCCGCCAGGTGGACGGTTTTCCCCTGATCGTGATCGCCGCCGAGTCGCGCAGCGAGGTGCTGGCAGCCTGGCGCAGATCGGCCTGGGTGCACGGCACGATGACCCTGGTCTCGGTCCTGCTGTGCGTGGTCCTGGGCACCTGGCTGGCGCGCCAGTTGCGCCTGCGCGAGCTGGCCGAGTCGCGCATGGCGCAACTGGCCCGCACCGACAGCCTGACCGGGCTGGCCAATCGGCGCGCGTTCGAGGAAGTCCTGGAGAACGAATGGGCGCGCGCGGCGCGGCAGGGCACCTCGATCGGCCTGCTGATGATCGACGTCGACGACTTCAAGAGTTTCAACGACACCTATGGCCATCAGGCCGGCGACCTGTGTCTCAAGCGCGTGGCCGAAGCTGTCAGGCAATGCGCACGTCGTCCCGCCGATACGCCGGCGCGTTACGGCGGCGAGGAGATGGCGCTGATCCTGCCCGGCATCGACCTGCAAGGCCTGGGCGAGATAGCCGAAAGCGTGCGCCTGGCGGTGCTGGCGCTTGCCGTCCCGCATATGGAAAGCCGCACCGGACGCTTCCTCTCGGTGAGCATCGGCGCCTCGCTGACCCACCCGCGCAGCCGCGAGGATGCCGAGGCGCGCGATCAGCTCATCCGCGCAGCCGACGACGCGCTCTACGACGCCAAGGCCGCCGGCCGCAACCGCGTGGCGCTCGCGCGATAAGACGCGGCTTTGCCAGCTGAGCGAACGTAGTTGCTTCGCGCGCTACGGGCTTCATCAGGCCCGGCACTTCGTCGCCGCGAGCGGTGCGCGCAGCCCTGAGGGACAAACGAAACGCGCCAACGGAATCGCGCATAGAAAAACAGCCGCTCGGCTTTCGCTAAGCGGCTGTTTTATTTGGTGGGCCGTCAAGGATTCGAACCTTGGACCTATTGATTAAGAGTCAACTGCTCTACCAACTGAGCTAACGGCCCCGAAACTGGTCGCACAGTATATGCGATTTTTTCGGTCCTGCAACACCTTTCGATGTGCAGAGGGTGGGGTGGCTGAGGGGACTCGAACCCCCGACATCTGGAATCACAATCCAGTACTCTAACCAACTGAGCTACAGCCACCACATGACACAACCAACTTCCAGCCAAGGCACCTGATGGCGCGCCCGGCAGGAATCGAACCTGCAACCGCCGGCTTAGAAGGCCGGTGCTCTATCCAGTTGAGCTACGGGCGCTCGACCGGGTTTCGCTTGCAGCGCATCGAGGCGGGATGGTCGGGGTAGAGGGATTCGAACCCCCGACATCCTGCTCCCAAAGCAGGCGCGCTACCAGACTGCGCTATACCCCGGAGTTGCAGGAACCCGCCTTGCGGCGACCTTGCGGGGCAGCGGGTGCCCCGAAAGGACGGCTATTGTCTGGACGCAGGTGGTGGCTGTCAACGAAAAATTATCCGGCGGCTGGAACCTGTGCAGGGAATCGGCCAAACTATCGCGTTCCGCGAGGTGCCTACGGCTGGGGTCGATGGCGCTTCGCGTTTCCCCGGGTCCACCACAACCGTCGCAGCACAGGCCGTGCTGGGGCAGCAGGAGTCAGTGAGTATGCAAGTTTCGGTCGAATCGATCGGCAATCTCGAGCGCCGCATGAGTTTCACCCTGCCGGCCGAACGCCTGGACACCCACGTGGGTGGCCGCATGCGCGAACTGGCCCGCAGCACGCGCATCAAGGGCTTCCGCCCAGGCAAGGTGCCTGCCAAGGTGATCGAGCAGCGGTTCGGCAAGCAGGTGCGCGCCGAGGCGCTCAACGGCCTGCTGCGCGAGACCTTCGATTCGGCCGTGCGCGACAACGCCCTGCAGATCGCCGGCCAGCCGCGCCTGGAGCCGGTGGGCGAGGGCGAGCTGGAGTGGGTGGCCACGTTTGAAGTGGTGCCGGAATTCGGCGACCTGGACATGACCAAGCTGCAGGTCGTGCGGCATACGGCCGAGGTCACCGACGCCGACATCGATCAGATGATCGAGAACCTGCGCTTGCAGCGTCGCAGCTTCCGTACCGTGGAGCGTGCCGCCGCTGAAGGCGACCGTGTCGCGCTGGAGACCTGGTCGCAGGCTGGCGAGGAGCGCCTGCCGGCCGAGGGCGCCGAGAAGGGCGCCACCCTGATCGGCTCGGGTGTGATGTTCCCGGAGATCGAAAAGGCCCTGGTCGGCATGTCCAAGGGCGAGGAAAAGACCATCGAGGTCGAGTTCCCCGCCGATTGGCGTGTGCCGCAGCTGGCCGGTCGCAAGGCCACCGTGCACCTGAAGGTCACCGAGGTGTCCGAGTCGCACATGCCGGAGGTGGACAAGGAGTTCATCAAGAGCTTCGGCGTCAAGAGCGGCGACGCCGAGCAGTTCCGCAAGGACATCCGCACCAACCTGGAGCGTGAGCTCAAGGGCGCGCTGATGAACCGCCTGCGCCGCGAAGTGGGCGAGCAGCTGATCGCCAACTACGCCCAGGTCGAGATGCCGCCGCGCCTGGTCGAGGCCGAGGCCCGCAACATGCTGGGCCAGCAGATCGAGCAGGCCCGCCGTGCCGGCCAGAACCCGCAGGTGCCGGACAACGCCCACGAAGGCTTCATGGATGCCGCCCGCAAGCGCGTCCTGGTCGGCCTGCTGGTCGGCGAGGTGGCCCGCAAGAACGAGCTGCGCCTGGACCCGAAGCGTCTCAACGAGACCATGCGCCTGATCGCCTCGACCTACGAAGAGCCGGAACAGGTCATTGAGTTGTACCGCAACGATCCCCAACTCATGAGCGGGTTGCAGGCCCGGGTGATGGAAGAGCAGGTGATCGACTGGATCGCCGAGCGCGCCCAGCACACCGAGCAGGCGCTATCCTTCCAGGAAGCCATCCGCAATTGAGTCGGGCGCCGGCGTGGGTCGGGGCCAAGTATCGGAAAACAGCATGAGCATCCAAACCAAAGCCCTGAACCTGGTCCCCATGGTGGTCGAGCAGACCAGCCGTGGGGAGCGGGCGTACGACATCTACTCGCGCCTGCTCAAGGAGCGGGTGATCTTCCTGGTCGGTCCGGTCGACGACAACGTGGCCAACGTCATCGTGGCGCAGATGCTGTTCCTGGAAGCGGAGAATCCGGAGAAGGACATCAGCTTCTACATCAACTCGCCCGGCGGCGTGGTCACGGCCGGCATGGCCATCTACGACACCATGCAGTACATCAAGCCGGCCGTGAGCACCATCTGCGTCGGCCAGGCGGCCAGCATGGGCGCCTTGCTGCTGGCGGCCGGTGAGGCGGGCAAGCGCTACGCCCTGCCGAACTCGCGGGTGATGATCCACCAGCCGCTGGGCGGCTTCCAGGGCCAGGCTACGGACATCGACATCCACGCCCGCGAGATCCTGACCCTGCGCCACCGCCTGAACGAGATCCTGGCCAAGCACACCGGCCAGTCGCTGGAGACGATCGCGCGCGATACTGAGCGCGACAACTTCAAGAGCGCGGTGGATGCGCAGGCCTACGGCCTGGTCGACCAGGTGCTCGAGCGCCGCGCCGACGACACCATCCAGTCCGCCTGAGCGCCCTGGCAAGAACCTTGCATGGTTTCAACCTTGCATGCCCCGCGGGGCGGCCCTGGCCGTCCCGTGGTCCACTGGTACGCGGCATGGGCCGCGGTTTGCAGCGTTTCGCCGGTGCACGGCGAGGGGCGGCAACCGGTGCTATTCTCGAAATCGCGTGCCCCCGTCAGCGGGCAGAGTAATTGGGTAACCGAAGCATGAGCGAAGAACGTCAAGGCCGTTCCGGCGATAGCAACAAGATCCTGTACTGCTCGTTCTGCGGCAAAAGCCAGCATGAAGTCCGCAAGCTGATCGCCGGCCCCAGCGTGTTCATCTGCGATGAGTGCGTGGAGCTTTGCAACGACATCATCCGCGAGGAGCTCGAGGAGAAGGCCCAGTCGGCGCGCAGCTCGCTGCCCAAGCCGCGAGAGATCCTGGAAGTGCTGGACCAGTACGTGATCGGGCAGCAGCGCGCCAAGCGCACGCTGGCCGTGGCCGTGTACAACCACTACAAGCGCATCGAGAGCCGGCAGAAGAGCGATGACGTCGAGCTGGCCAAGTCCAACATCCTGCTGGCCGGCCCGACCGGCTCGGGCAAGACGCTGCTGGCCGAGACCCTGGCCCGGCTGCTCAACGTGCCGTTCACCATCGCCGATGCCACCACGCTGACCGAAGCTGGTTACGTGGGCGAGGATGTGGAGAACATCATTCAGAAGCTGCTGCAGAAGTGCGACTACGACGTCGACAAGGCGCAGCAGGGCATCGTGTACATCGATGAGATCGACAAGATCTCACGCAAGAGCGAGAACCCGTCGATCACCCGCGACGTGTCCGGCGAAGGCGTGCAGCAGGCCCTGCTGAAGCTGATCGAAGGCACGGTGGCTTCGGTGCCGCCGCAGGGCGGTCGCAAGCATCCGCAGCAGGAATTCCTGCAGGTGGACACCAAGAACATCCTGTTCATCTGCGGTGGCGCGTTTGCCGGCCTGGACAAGATCATCCAGGCCCGTTCGACCGATGCCAGCGGGATTGGCTTCGGCGCCAAGGTGAAGTCCTCGGAGAAGAAGCCGGAGATGGGCAAGGTGCTGTCCGAGGTCGAGCCGGAGGACCTGATCAAGTTCGGTCTGATCCCGGAGTTCGTCGGCCGCCTGCCGGTGGTCGCGACGCTGGAAGAGCTGGACGAGCCGGCCCTGGTGAAGATCCTGACCGAGCCGAAGAACGCCATCACCAAGCAGTTCAAGCGTCTGTTCGACATGGAAGGGGTTGAGCTGGAGTTCCGCGCCGATGCGCTGTCGGCCATCGCCCGCAAGGCGCTCAAGCGCAAGACCGGCGCCCGTGGCCTGCGCACCATCGTCGAATCGGTGCTGCTGGATACGATGTACGACCTGCCTTCGCTGGAGAATGTGGTGAAGGTGGTGGTGGACGAGTCGGTGATCGAACATAAATCCGAGCCCTATCTCATCTATCAGAATCCGCCGGCGCAGCAGAAGGCCGCAGGTTCCGAGTAAGCCTGTAAACGATTGATTCGAATGGGGTTTCAGGTTCCGACTTGCAAGCCCGCCACGATGGCCCCATAACGGGGCCATTGTTGTTTTCCAGCCCCCGCAAATCTCCCAGGACCCCCGCAATGGCCCGAAGCCAAACTGAAACCTACGATCTGCCGGTCCTGCCCCTGCGCGACGTGGTCGTGTTCCCGCACATGGTCATCCCCCTGTTCGTCGGGCGCGACAAGTCCATGCGCGCCCTGGAGCAGGCCATGGAAGCGGACAAGCGCATCCTGCTGCTCGCCCAGAAGTCGGCCGATACCGACGACCCGGCCGCCTCGGACCTGTACGCGGTGGGCACGCTGGCGCAGGTGCTGCAGCTGCTGAAGCTGCCCGATGGCACGATCAAGGTGCTGGTGGAGGGCATGTCGCGCGTGCGCGTGTCCGACATCAGCGAGCGCGATGGTGCGTTGGCCGGCCACGGCGAGGAGGTCGAGTCGGTCGAGGGTCGCGAGGACCGCGAGATCGAGGCGGTGGCCCGCTCGTTGATGAGCCTGTTCGAGCAGTACGTCAAGACCAACCGCAAGCTGCCGCCCGAGCTGCTGCAGACCCTGTCGGGCATCGATGAACCCAGCCGCCTGGCCGACACCATCGCCGCGCATCTGGGCGCGCGCCTGTCGGACAAGCAGCGCCTGCTGGAAACCTTCGAGGTGGGCGAGCGCCTGGAGCTGCTGGTCGGCTTCGTCGATGGCGAGATCGACGTCCAGCAGATGGAAAAGCGCATCCGCGGGCGGGTGAAGTCGCAGATGGAGAAGTCCCAGCGCGAGTACTACCTCAACGAGCAGATGAAGGCGATCCAGAAGGAGCTGGGTGAGCTGGACGATGCGCCAAATGAGCTGGAAGACCTGGCGCGCAAGATCGCCGAAGCCGGCATGCCCAAGGCCATCGAGACCAAGGCCAAGGCCGAGCTCAACAAGCTCAAGCAGATGTCGCCGATGTCCGCCGAGGCGGCAGTAGTGCGCAATTACCTGGACTGGATCCTGGGCGTGCCGTGGAAGAAGCGCAGCAAGGTGCGCAAGGACCTGAAGGTCGCGCAGGACACGTTGGATGCCGACCACTACGGCCTGGACAAGGTCAAGGAGCGTATCCTGGAGTACCTGGCGGTGCAGTCGCGCGTGAACAAGATGAAGGCGCCGATCCTGTGCCTGGTCGGGCCGC
>Ga0209257_1000471_pt1 | contig 73481 bp, 64 predicted proteins | sample AraplaCvi_mCL_r2_FD_184277 | JGI IMG/M metagenome (GOLD analysis project Ga0209257, IMG submission 184277) | Arabidopsis root microbial communities from North Carolina, USA - plate scrape MF_Cvi_mCL_r2 (SPAdes) (version 2) | ecosystem: Host-associated > Plants > Roots > Endosphere | place: USA...
GGCGGTCGATAAGTTCGAGTACCGCCGCGGCTACAAGTTCTCGACCTACGCCACCTGGTGGATCCGGCAGGCGATCACCCGCTCGATCGCCGACCAGGCGCGGACTATCCGCATCCCGGTGCATATGATCGAGACCATCAACAAGCTGGTCCGCACCTCGCGCCAGATGCTGCACGAGATCGGCCGCGAGCCGACCCCGGAAGAGCTGGCCGAGAAGCTGCTGATGCCGCTCGAGAAGGTGCGCAAGGTCCTGAAGATCGCCAAGGAGCCGATCTCGCTCGAGACGCCGATCGGCGACGAGGAAGATAGCCACCTCGGCGACTTCATCGAGGACAAGAACGCGGTGCTGCCCTTGGACGCCGCGATCCAGGCGAACCTGCGCGAGACCACGACCCGTGTCCTCGCCTCATTGACCGCCCGCGAGGAGCGCGTGTTGCGCATGCGCTTCGGCATCGGCATGAACACCGACCACACGCTGGAAGAAGTCGGCCAGCAGTTCTCGGTGACCCGCGAGCGCATCCGCCAGATCGAAGCGAAGGCCTTGCGCAAGCTGAAGCATCCGAGCCGGTCCAGGAAGCTCCGGAGCTTCCTCGACACCTGATCCGAAAAGAAGCCGGGCGGTTGCCCGGCTTCTGGCTTTTGGGGGAAGCATGGGCGACCGCATCCTGGTCTTCTACGGTTCCTATCGCCGCGACCGGATGGGGATCCGGCTCGCCGACTATGCGGTCGCTGCGTTGAAGGCGCGCGGCAACGAGGTCGCGCTGATCGATGCCAAGGCGCTCGATCTCCCGATGCTCGACCGCATGTACAAGGAATATGCGCCCGGCACGGCGCCGGCGGCGCTGGAAACGCTCGCACAGAAGATCAAGGCCGCCGATGCCTTCGTCTTCGTGACCGGGGAATACAATTGGGGTCCGCAGCCGGGCCTCAAGAACCTAACCGATCATTTCCTGGAAGAGTGGTTCTGGCGCCCGGCCGGAATCCTGAGCTATTCGGCCGGACGCTTTGCCGGTGCGCGGTCCGCCATGACCTGGCACGGCATCCTCTCGGAGATGGGGATGGTGGTGATCTCCAGCACCATCGCCGTCGGCCCGATCGGGGAAGCGCTGGACGCGCAAGGGCAGCCCATCGGCAAGGGCGGCGAAAGCCTCGCCCGCGCCTTCCCGCGCTTCGCCGACGACCTCGCCTGGTGGAGCGAAGCCGCCAAGGCGCAGCGGGCGAGGAAGCAGCCGCCTTATTGAGCGCCAAGGCCGGCATCGCCGGCCTTGGCCAGGGGTGGCGATTTCTGGTATCGCTTTGCGGCTCCCAGGGCCTGTAGTTCAGCGGTTAGAACGCGCCGCTCATAACGGTGTTGTCGTCGGTTCGAATCCGGCCGGGCCCACCATCCTTCTCGCCCCACGGCCATCGCCGGGCGCAGCGGAACCCACACCGGTCCAGTCTGTTGGGTCGGTATGCCTTCGAATCCGTTCGCCCGCGCCCTCACCGCCCTCGGCGTCTGGACCGCCAGTCCCTGGGCCTTCGCCGTATTCGTCCTCTACACCGTTCTCTGGCTCGTCTTCGGCTTGCATGAAATCAACTGGCACAGCGTGGCGACGCTCGCCACCTGGCTGATGACGTTGTGCATCCAGCGCGCGGAGCACCGCGATACCCAGGCCATCCACGCCAAGCTCGATGCCTTGATCCGCGCGACGCCCGGCGCGCAGGACGGCCTCACGACGCTGGACCAGGAGGAGCCCGAGACGATCGAGGCGCATCGCGAGGAGGAGCGGCGCTAGCATTCGCCCGCCCCGGCAGGTGCAAAACCCACCCGCCTGCGCTAGAACGCGTCCATGAACGGGCGGAAAGGCGTCACCTTGAAGGACGTGGCGGCGGCGGCGAAGGTGTCGCGGGCGACCGCGGCGCGCGCGCTCAACGCCTATGGCTATGTCGATGACGACACTTCGGCGCGGGTGCTGAAAGCCGCCGATTCGCTCGGCTATCGCGCCAACCGCGTTGCCCAGGCCTTGCGGCGCGGGCAGCTGCCGCTGGTCGGATTCCTGCCGGGGGATATCCAGAACCCATTCTTCGCCCGGATCGCCCATGACCTCGAGGCCGAGCTCCGCAAGCAGGGGCATAACCTCGTCATCGCGAGCTCCGAGGAGAGCGTCGAGCAGGAACGGGAGCTGCTGGAAAGCCTGCGGAGCTTGAGCGTGCGCGGCTTCATCCTGGCCCCGACCTCGGCGAGCGACAACCAACACATCGTGAAGCTCGCCCGCGAGGGCGCGCCGGTCGTGCTGATCGACCGCGTCGCCCCGAACGTGCGCTGCGACAGCGTCGTGGTCGATAACGAAGGCGGCGCGCGGGAAGCCGTCGATTACCTGGTCGCCAACGGGCACCGGAGCATCGCATTGCTGCGCGACGAATCGCGGATCTTCACGGCGCAGGAGCGGTTCGCCGGCTATCGCAACTCGCTGAAGGCCCATGGCATCGGCGTCGATGAGTCGCTGGTCGCGGTCTCGCGCTCGACGGTCGAGCATGCGATCGAGGCGACCATCCGGCTGTTCAGCCGGCGCGACCGGCCGACTGCGCTCTTCACGGTGGACAGCCTGATGACCCAGGGTGCGCTGCTGGCGCTCCGCTCCATGGGGCTTGCGCTCGCGCGCGATGTCTCGCTGGTGGGCTTCGACGATTTCGACCTCGCGACCTTCACCGACCCGCAGATCACCGTCATCGCGCAACCGATCGCCGAGATCGGCCCGCAGGCGGCGAAGCTGCTGATCGAGCGCTTGGACGGAAAGAAGGCGGCGCCGCGCCACATCCGGTTCCCGACCCGACTCGTCGTGCGCGGTTCGGTGGCGGCGCCGGGCAAGAAGCGCAAGGGGTAGCGCGAAGTCGGCGCGAGACCCGTGGGGTCAAGCCCGCGGGTGACGGTTCTTAGAAAGGCCGTCATGCCCGGGCTTGACCCGGACCTCTGTTTCATGCGGTACTCAGTCGTTTTCTGAGATCGATCTCACAACAGTGTTGCATCAGATGTGAGATCGATCTCACATCTGATGCATGAGGGAAGAATTCGATGCTGAACTTCGACAAGGACCGCTTCGTCAAAATCCAGACCGGCAGCGTCGGGATCGCCGGCGAAGTGCGGGCGCTCATCAAGAAGCTGCTCGCCGAAGGCATGGACCGGCTCTATTTCATGGGCACCGGCGGCGTTCAGCTCCTGACCCATCCGGCGATCGAGCTGGCCGCGCGGCGTTCGACCTTCCCGGTCGCGGGCGAGTATCCGGCGCAGGTCGTGATCGATCCGCCGGCGGCCCTCGGCAAGAATTCCCTGGTCGTCATTCCCTCGCTCTCCGGCACCACCAAGGAAAGCGTGAAGCTGCTCGCTTTCCTGAAGGAGCGCGGCGTGAAGACGCTGTCGCTGACCGGCCATAAGGACACGCCGCTGGCGCAGGAGGCCGACCACAACTTCACCAATTTCGCCGAGGACGACACCTCGTCGGAGATGTTCTACCTGGAGACTCTGCTGATCGTGCTGGCGATCATGGCCGAGCGCGGCGAGATCAAGAATTACGACGCGATCGTCGCCGAGCTGCAGAAGCTCCCCAAGCTGCTGGTCGATGCCAAGGAAGCCTTCGAGGGCAAGGCGGCGAGCCTGGCCGCCGAGATCAAGGACGAGAAGTACCACATCTTCACCGGCGCCGGTTCGGTCTGGCCGGAAGCCTATTACTACGGCATGTGCATCCTGGAAGAGATGCAGTGGATCCGCACCCGTCCGGTCCATGCGGCGGATTTCTTCCACGGCACTTTGGAGCTGGTGGAGCAGGGCGTCAGCGTCTTCGTGTTCAAGGGCGAGGATGCGTCGCGGCCTTTGGGCGACCGGGTCGAAGCCTTCGCCAAGCGCTACACCGACAAGGTGCGCGTGCTCGACGCGGCCGAGGTCAAGCTGCCGGGGATCTCGGCCGAGACCCGCAGCCTGATCTCGCCGGTCATCCTCGCGACCCTGCTGGAGCGGCTGAGCGCGCATCTCGAAGTCCTGCGCAACCATCCGCTGACCACGCGGCGCTACTACAAGCGCGTCGAATACTGACGTTCAAGCAAAGCTCATAAAACAGGAAGGAGAGGCACATGAAACGTTCTCTGCAGATCGCGGCGGCGCTGCTGACCGCGACCTCGGCTCTGGCGCTGACCATCGGACAGGGTCGCGCCGATGAAGTCGCGGCGGATCCCAATGCCAAGGTCGAATACAGCGGCACCGTCCAGGTCCTGACCAAGTTCGGCCTGCACACCCTGGCGCCCTATTTCGTGAACCTCGCCGCGGAATACGAGAAGCTGCATCCCGGCGTGAAGGTCGAGCTCATCCAGGAAAGCGACGACAGCGTCAAGGGCAAGACCAAGGCGCTGGTCGCCTCGAATTCTCTGCCCGATGTCTATTTCACCTGGACCGGAAGCTGGGGCGGCAATTTCGTGCGCGGCAAGCGGGCCGTGGATCTGACGCCGGTCATCGGCCCGGATACCGCATGGGGCAAGGCGCTGGTGCCGGCGGCGGTGCAGGCCTTCCAGTATAACGGCAAGTATTACGGCATCCCGCTCTATCTCGACGTCAAGTTCATGGGCTACAACAAGGCGCTGTTCGAGAAGGCGGGCGTCGCCGTGCCGAAGAGCTTCGAGGAACTGCTCGCCAGCTGCGACGCCTTGCGCAAGAGCGGCGTCACGCCGATCTCGCTCGGCAACAAGGAGGCTTGGCCGGCGGTGCATTATGCTGGACAGCTCCTGGCCTATAACGTGCCGCGCGCCACGCTCGAGCAGGATTTCGACCCGAAGACCGCGAAGTTCGACGATCCGGGTTATGTCGAGTCCCTGAAGCAGTTCAAGGCGCTGATCGACCGCTGCACCGATGGCGGCACGGTCAACGGCACCTCGTACTCCTCGGCGTTCCAGCAGTTCAGCAATGTGCAATCCGCCATGTACTATCAGGAGATCATCGAGTTCGACCAGGCGGCCAATGCCGAGACCGCGCTGAAGCGCGAGCAGTTCGGCTTCTTCGTCCTGCCGGTGCCGGAAGGCGCCAAGGGCGATCCGAAGGCGATCGAGGGCGCGCCGGAAGGCTATATGATCAGCGCGGCCTCGAAGAACATTCCGCTCGCCATCGACTTCATGAAGTTCGCGACCTCCAAGGAGAACGGCCAGGTGCTGTCCGCGCCGCCCTACGGCCAGCCCAGCGCCACGATCGGCGGCTCGGACCCGGCGAAGATGAGCCCGCAGGTCGTTGAAGGCCTGGCCGCCCTGGAAGGGGCATCGTATCTGATGCCCTGGCTCGACACCGCGAACTCGGCGCGCGTGGCCGCAGCCTGGCTCTCCAGCCTGCAGGCCTTGGCCGGCGGCACCATGACGCCGGAAGCGGTCATGGCCAAGGTGAAGGAAGCGTCGGCGGCCGAGGCGAAGTAGCACGCATGGCGGCAACGCCCTTCCGGACCCCTTGGGGATTGCGTTGGATGAGCGCGGGCGGAACCTTGGAGTTCCGCCCGCGCGATCTCCTGTCCTTCCGCTGGGTCGCCGTCGCCGTCATCCTGGTCGCCTGGTTCGTCTATTATCCTATCGTCGACAATTTCATCGTCAGCACCACCGACGAGGACATCTTCACGGGCGAGGTGACCCAGGTCGGCCTCGCCAACTACCGGCGCCTGCTGGACGACCCGATCGTCTGGCTCTCGCTCTGGAACAACTTTCTCTATGCCGCGATCTCGATCGTGTTCCAGGTGTTCGGCGCCTTCATCCTGGCGGCGATGATCGAAGGCCTGGACTCCGAGCGGCTGAAGCGCTTCTGGCGCGCGGTCTACTTCATCCCCTCGGCGATCTCGATCACCATCACCGGCCTCCTGTTCTATTTCATCTACCAGCCGGATATCGGTTTCCTGGATGCGGTCCTGAAGGCCTCAGGCCTCGGGGCGCTGATGCGGCCCTGGCTCGGCGACGAGCAGACGGCGATCTACGCCATCATCGCCATGAGCCAGTGGCAGGGGTTCGGCTATTCGACTTTGCTCTTCGCCGTCGCGATCCAGAAGATCCCGCGCGAGCTCTACGATGCCGCGATCATCGACGGCGCGGGACCGCTGCGGCGGCTCTGGAACGTGACCGTCCCGCTGACCCGGGAAATGACCGGGCTCATGATCATCATCACCGTGACCGGCGCCTTCCAGGTGTTCAACGAGGTCATGGTGATGACGGCGGGTGGGCCGAACAACAGCAGCCAGGTGCTCGGCACCTGGCTCTACCAACAGGGCTTCACCGAGAACAATTTCGGCTATGGCGCGGCGATCGCGGCGGTTATCTTCGCCGTCACCATGCTGACCGGCATCGCGCAGCTGCTCTACACCCGCCGCCGCAGGGTGCAGCTGTGACCACGGCGGCGGCCATCGCTTCCGAAGCGCCGGCTGCGCCGGTCAACATCTGGTCGGTGATCGCCAGGATCTTCCTGCATGCTTTCCTGATCTGTCTCGGAATCGTCGTCCTCTATCCGTTGCTCTGGATGGCGATGAACGGGTTCAAGAACAACGCGCAGATCTTCGGCGATCCCTTTGCGCTTCCGCTCACCTGGTCCTGGACCAATTACGTCGATGCCTGGAATCGCGGCGTCCGCGACTATCTCACGGTGAGTATTCTGGTCACCGTTGCCTCGGCGCTCTGCACCGTGCTGATCAGCGCCTGGACCGCCTATGGCCTGACGCGCACGAAGATGCCGGGGAAGCCGCTGATCGTCGGTCTGGTGCTCGGCGGGTTGATGCTGAGCCCGACCGTCGCGGTCATCCCGCTGGTGAAGATGATGCAGGCGCTGGGACTCTACAACACCTACTGGGCGCTGATCGTGCTCTACACCGCGTTCCGGATTCCGTTCAGCACCTTCCTCATTCGCGCCTATATGCTCGACCTGCCGCGCGACGTCGATGAGGCGGCGACCATCGACGGCGCGACCGAGGGCCAGATCTTCCGCAAGATCACCCTCCCGCTCTGCCGGCCGATCATCGTCTCCTGCATCATCCTGCACGTGTTGTTCGCCTGGAACGAATATCTCTTCGCCATGATCTTCTCCGGCGCCACCGGCATGCAGACCCTGCCGGTGGGCCTGACGGCGATCATGGCGACGCACGGGACCAATTACGGCGTGGTTTTCGCCGCCATGACGCTCTCGGCGCTGCCGATCGTGGTCGTCTTCTTCGCGGCGCAGCGCTATTTCATCCGCGGCCTTTCCGAAGGCATCGGCAAATGATCGCAAGGTTCTCGACATGACCCATCTCGTCGCCGTCGGCGACAACTGCCTCGACGTCTATCTCAGCAAGGACGTGATGACCGTCGGCGGCAATGCCCTCAACGTCGCCGCACATTGGCGCAAGGCCGGCCTGCCTGCGCGCTATTTCGGCGTGGTCGGCAACGATATCGAAGGCGCGGTCATGCTGGAGGAGATCGAGAAGGCGGGGCTCGCCCCCGGCGACGTCGAAACCCGCCCGGGCCAGACCGCGGTCACGCTGCTGCGCGAGCAGGCGGGCGACCGCAAGTTCCTGCTGGAGGATCTCGGCGTCGGCCAGGACTACCTGCCGGCCGAGCGCGCCACGCGCAGCTTCGCTGCCGCCGATTGGGTCCATCTCGGCACCAATTCCAACCCGGACCTGGTGCGGCGCCTCGCGGCCGACCGGGTGAGGTTCAGCGTCGATCTTTCCACCCATGACGGTCCGCCGCTGCAAGGCGTGCCGCTGGTCTTCGTCTCCGGGCCCGACGATCCGAACGCACCGGTGGAGCCGCTGGCCGATCGGCTGCAGCATGCCGGGGCGCATCAGGTCGTTATCACCTGCGGCCGCCGCGGCGGCTTCTTCCGCGAAGCCGGCGGCGGCCTGCTGCATGTGCCTGCGGTGCCGGTCTCGGTGGTCGACACCTGCGGCGCGGGCGACAGCTTCATCGCCACCTTCCTCGCCGCCATGCATCTGGAGAAGAAGCCCGCGGCGGAGGCTTTGCGCGCCGCCGCCGCGGCGGCGGCCGAGACCTGCCTTTATGTCGGCGGCTTTCCGCAGCAGCCACGGCGGATTCCGGACTGGCTGCTCAGAAAATACGCCGCGGTCATCGCGCCGGCCGAGGACGCCTGACATGGCGAGCCTGCGCCTGCGCCCGCCGGTCCTTGCCGCACCGCGCGACCGTTCCTTCTGGCTGCAGGATATCGCGGCCGATGCTGTGACCCAGCCGTTGGAAGGCGATGCCCATGCCGATGTGGCGATCGTCGGCGGCGGCTTCTGCGGGCTCTGGACCGCGCTCCGGATCAAGGAGCAGGCGCCGGAGACACGCGTCACCATCCTCGAAGCCGATTTCTGCGGATCGGGCGCTTCGGGCCGCAACGGCGGACAGGCGCATAGCTGGTTCGCCGAGCTCGATCTCATCACCGCGGTGGTCGGCGCCGATGCGGCGCGGCAACTCTGCGCCGCCACCGCCGATGCCATCGCCGAGCTGGCGCAGCTGCAAGCGACCGGCACGATCGACATGGACCTCCGGCTCGACGGCTGGCTCTGGACCGCGAGCTCGAAGGCGCAGGAAGGCGCCTGGAATAAGGCGGCGGCGCTGACCGAAGCCATCGAGCCCGGCCGGTTCCGCCAGCTGGACGCGGCGGAGATCGAACGGCGTACCGGATCGCGCGCCTCCTATCTCGGCGTGGTCGAGGAGAAGGCGGGCACGGTGCAGCCGGCCAAGCTGGCGGTCGGACTGCGAAAGCTGGCCCTGGCGCGTGGCGTCGTGATTCACGAGCGCAGCCCGGTGGTCGAAATCCTGCCCGGGCGCAAGGTCGCTCTGCGCACCGCGCGCGGCACGCTCCGCGCCGAGAAAGTGGTGTTGGCCGCCAATGCCTGGCTCTCGGCGTTGCCGGAGCTGCGGCGGCATATGTATGTCGTCGGCAGCCAGGTGATCGCCACCGCACCCGTGCCGGATCGGCTCGAGCAGATCGGCTGGCGCGACGGCGCTTCGATCTGCGATTCCCAGGCCCAGGTGCTCTATTACCAGCGCACGCCACAAGGCCGGGTGATCTTCGGACGTGGCAGCGGCGAGGTCGCCTTCGGCGCCGACGTCCACGCGGGCTTCAACCGCAGCCCGCAGCACGGAAGCGGCAACCGGCGCGAGCTCGGGCGGGTTTATCCAAGCTTGCGCGACGTCCCGGTCGAAGTCGATTGGTCCGGCCCGATCGACTGCGTGCCGGAGCATATCCCGGTCTTCGGCGCGCTGAGTGGGCAGCCGAACATCTTCTTCGGCATGGGCTTCAACGGCACCGGCATCGCCCAGACTCCGGTCGGCGGCCGGATTCTCGCCAGCCTCGCGCTCGAGCGAAAGGACCGCTGGAGCGAGAGCGGCCTGGTGGGATTGGAACGACGCTCGACCCTGCCGCCGGAGCCGGTGCGCTTCCTCGGCGCCAAGCTGGTGCGCGCCGCGATCCGCCGCCGCAACGACGTCGAGATCCGCAACGAACCGCCCGGCCTCCTGACCCGCGCGATCTCGGATTGGAAGCCGGGGCGGAAGAAGACCTAGACGAAGGGTAGCGCCGTCACCGTCGCCCTGCTGCTGCCGGTCTGGTGCTTGATTGTCACCATCTCGCCCTCGGAGATGGCGGCATCGACGACCGCGATGGCGATGTTCCGCCCCAGCGCGAAGGAGTGGACCGCCCAGCGCACCTCGCCCGCGCGCCCACGCGCATCGGTGATCGGCCAGTACCATTCGAGCAAGGGCAACTCGCCCTCGACCAGAAGCCCGACGGTCTTGCGCCTCGCACCTTCGCGGGCGATGCGTTGCAAGGCGTCGCAGCCGATGAACTTGCCCTTGTCGAGATCGACCAGGCGATCATGGCCGGCTTCATAGGGGTTCATGTCGGAGTTGGAGTAATAGGCGGTGTCGGTGACGTTTTTCTCGACGGCGCGGAAGACGTTCGGGCCGGTGACCATCAGTCCGTGCGGCCTGCCGGCCTCGACCAGCGCGTTCCAGAGTTCCATGGCGCGGTCGCTGGACAGCGGGAAGATCTCGTAGCCGAGGCCGCCGCTCCAGCCGGTCCGGGAAACCACCGCGTCGATGCCCGCCACCTTGGCCGGCATGCATTTGTAGAAGCCGAGATCGTCCAGCGGCGTATCGACCAGGCCGCGCAGCATCTCCAGGGATTTCGGCCCCTGGATCTGCAGCGGTGCGACGTCGGGCTCGCGCACCGCGACGTCGAAACCGCCGTGGAGCGCAATGCCGCGCGTCCAGAGCGTCAAGTCGGCATCGCCATGCGAGAGCCAGACCACGTCCTTGAAAGGATGGATTAGCACCGGATCGCAAATGATGCGACCTTCGGGATCGCAGGCCAGGGTGTACTTGCAGTCTCCCACCTTCAGCTTCGCCAGACTGCGCGTGGTGACGTAGTCGGCGAGCCGTACCGCATCCGGACCGCGGAGCTCCGTTTGCCGCTCGCACCCGACATCCCAGAGCGTCACGCGTTCGGTGAGCGCGGTGTATTCCTCGCTGGGCGAATGGTGGAAAATCAGCGGAAAATAGGTGTGGTTGTAGACCATGAATTCCGAGACGCCGGCCTCGACCGTGCCGTCCCAATAGGGCGAGCGCCGGGTGATCGGATAAAGCCGCGTGCGCTCGCGCGGCTTCAGCGGCTTGGTGTCGAAATATTCGCGCCAATGCACGATCTTCCCGTCACGGAGCGTCGCGACCGCCACGAACTTGAAGTCGAGCCGGACCGGCGTTCCATCGACATGGGGCGGGATGCCGACATGCTCGGCCGTGAAGACGCCTTCCGCGAAGGCGCGGTCACCCGTCTCGATCACATGATGGAGATCGACACGGATGTCCTTGAGGCCGCGCAAGGCCGTGCGCAGCTCCTGCATGATCGCCGGTTTCCCGTCGATGCTGTGGTCGTAAAGTGGCAGATCGAGGGTCGCATCCTCCGCGAACAGCGCTTCGATCTCGCCGTCGGCATGGCGGGCGAAAGCGGCGCAATAGGCGCGGAGCGCCTTTTCCGGCGTGAGGCTCATGCTTGTGCTCCCGCGAAGATCGGCCCGTCGGTCCAGAGCCGATAGGGGCGGGCGTCGAGATAGGTCGCGAGCCGGGTGATCTTGCCGTCCCGGGCTTGGAGCGTGATCGCGGCCGGCATCGTCGCCGCGGCGGAATCGCGGTGCAGCTTTGCCGTCAGCGCGCCTTCGGCGATCAGGATGCGGTCGGACTCGGTGGCCGCGGCGATTTCGAGCCGGACGGTCTCGGTCAGTTCGAAGATGCGGGCCAGGCCTTGCGCGATCTCATCGCCGCCGAACAGGCGCTGCCCGAGCAGCGGCAGTTCGAACAGGGCATGGTCGGCGAAGAGGGCGCGCGCTGCATCCAAGGATCGCGCGTTGAACGCCCGGCAATAGGCATCGAGTTGGCTTTTCAGTGTCATCATCGGAACCCCGGATCGAGACAGTGATCCGAGGATCGGTCATCGATACTCCATCGCCAATGGACCCGAAGGGGTCAACGGGGGACCCGAAGGGGTCAACTTGCGTCTTCGAACAGGAAGTTCACGAAGCCGAGGAACAGCTCGCGCTCGGTGGTGATGTCGAGCTTGTTGTAGAGGCGCTTCTTGTGGTTTTTGATCGTGTTCACGCTGAGCTTCAGCCGCGCCGCGATCCTGGTCGTCGGATAGCCGAGCAGGATGAGGCCGACGATGTCGCGCTCCCGCGGCGTCAATTCCGCGCGCAGATAGCCGTCGATCGCCTTGGCGTAGCCGATCGGCGGCAGGCCGGGATCCTGGTCGCGGCTGCGCGCAATGGGCCGGCTCGTGCCCTGATGCAGCCGATGCAGGCTGTCGAGCAGGGGAAAGAGCGCACGCATTTCCGCGATCTCCGTCTTGCGGAATCGCGTGCGGCGCTCGAAGACCAGGCCGATCGCGGTGCGGTCCGCGACCGGGAAGAGGATGGCGAGGTCGTCCGCCATCCCGGTCATCCGCAGGAAGATCTTGAAATAGTCGCCCCGGAACTCTTCTGGCGTGCTGATCTCGGTGAGGTCCTTGACGCCCTGGCCCTTCTCCTGGTGGCAGAGCCGATAGATCGGATCGACCCGGTAGAGGCCGCGGCGGTAAAGCGCCATATGCTCCGGATCGAGCCCGTCATGGATGAGGTATTCCGGGGCGCTCAGCGCCGAATAGCGCATCAGCATCGGCAGGTCGGCCTTGAGATGCGCGGCCAAAGCGGCCAGCAGCGCCGGATAGAAATCCGCCTTGCCGACGCGGTCGGCGACCCGCGCGATGGGTTCGAGCAGACCTTCCAGCGATTTCGCCACGCCATTCCCCGCCTTGACCGGTGCCGCGAGACTAGGGCATTGGCCCGAAAGGGTCCATGGAGCGCGCGCGGCCGCTGGTGTCAATCTGGTAGACAGAGGGCGAAGACCCCGGAGCACACAGGATGAGGCGGAAGATGAAGCGCGTGGCACTGGCATTCGGCATCGTCGCGTTCGGCCTGGCGGCGGGATCCGCGGCGGCCGAGGAGCGGCAACTCAACATCTACAACTGGGCGGACTATATCGGGCCGGACACGATCAAGGACTTCGAGAAAGAGACCGGGATCAAGGTCACCTACGACAATTTCGACAGCTACGAGGCGCTGGACGCGAAGATCCTCACCGGCAGCAGCGGCTACGACATCATCTTCCCCGACAGCACGCTCGCTTATCACCATGTGAAGGCCGGGCTCTACAAGGCGCTCGACAAGTCGAAGCTGCCGAATTTCAAGAACCTCGATCCCTTCGTGCTGGAGCAGCTGAAGAGCGCCGATCCCAACAACGACCACGTCGTGCCTTACATGTGGTGGACCAACGGCCTCGTTTACAATCCGGAGCAGGTGAAGCAGCGCATGCCCGATGCTCCGACCGACAGCCTGGCGCTGGTCTTCGATCCCAAGGTGGTGGCGAAATTCCAGGATTGCGGCGTCATGTTCCTGGATTCTCCGGGCGACATGTTCGGCCTCGCCTTGCGCTATCTCGGCAAGGACCCCAATTCGAATGCGCAGGCGGATATCGATGCCGCCGCCGACCTGATGGCGAAGGTGCGACCCTATATCCGCCGCTTCGACAACGTGGCGCAGATCAACGCGCTGGCCGACGGCGAGGCCTGCGTCTCGGTCAACTGGTCCGGCGCCACCATGCAGGCGATCACCCGCGCCCAGGAAGCCGGCAGCAAGGTGAAGCTCGACTACAGCGTGCCGAAGGAAGGCGCCAATATCGGCTTCGACGGCATGGCGATCCCGGCCGATGCGCCGCATCCCGCGGAGGCGCTGGCGTTCATCAACTACATGCTGCGCCCCGAGGTGATCGCCAAGGTGACGGCCTATATCAACTATGCCAGCGCCAACAAGGAATCCTGGGCGCTGCTCGACGAAGGGCTGCGCAAGAACGCAGTGCTGTTCCCCGACGAGGCCGCACGCAAGACGCTCTATCCCGCGATCCCGCGCGACGAGGACGGCTTGCGCGCAATGACCCGCGCCTGGACCAAGGTGAAGACCGGCGAGTAGCGGCCTCAGGCCGCGCCGTCGCTCTGGCGGGTCTTGCCGGAATCGCCGACCAGGCCGGCGCCGATGGCGAGCCAGACCAGGTGGGCGTCGGTACGGGCGCCGACCTTGCCCTTGATCTGGTAATGGTAGTTGCGGACCGTTTTGAGGCTCAGGTGCAGCGAGGCGGAGATCTCCTCGGCCGACCAGCCGGAGGCGATGAGGCGCAGGATCTCGGTTTCGCGCGGGCTGAGCTCGTCGAGCTGCGATTGCGGATGTGCGAGGCGTTCGGCGGCGATCTCGCGGGCGACGTCGTCGCTCATGGCGCGTCCTCCGCGTGCGACGACGGCGACCGAGTTCACCAGCTCGGCGGCGTCGCTGCCTTTGGTGACATAGCCGGCCGCACCGGCCTCGAACGCCTTCAGCGCGAACTGCGCGCCGCTGTGCATGGTGAAGATCAGCACCCGCGCATCGCGGTCCCATTGCCGGATATGCCGCAGGGCCTCGATGCCGCCGATGCCGGGCAAAGAGAGATCCATCACCACGACGTCGGGCTGGCTCTTCTGATAGGCCTGATAGGCGGAGGTCGCATCGCTCGCCTCGGCGACCACGCGATAGCCGGGGGTGCGCTCGAGCAGCCGGCGATACCCCTCGCGCACCACCGGATGATCGTCGACCAGCAGGATGGTGAGCTCGCTCATGCGGCGAGCGGAATGACGGCGGCGATCCGCACGCCGCGCGGCGCCTCGCCGATCGAGAGGCTGCCGCCGAGGGCGGTGATCCGCTCGCGGATGCCGAGCAGGCCGTAGCCGGACGTGCCGTTGAGCTTGGCCGGGCTGCCGCCGCCGTCATCCTCGACGCTCAAGGCCACCACCGTGTCTCCGCGCTCCACCTGCAGCCGCACGTCTTGCGGGCTGCCATGCCGCGCGGCGTTGGTGAGGCATTCCTGGGCGATGCGGTAGATGCTCTGCGCGGTCGCCCGCGGGACTTCGGCGAGGTCGCCTTTGACATCGAGATGGAAGGTCGCCTGCGGCGCGGATTGCACGTTCCAGCCGGCGACCAGCTGCGCGAGGCTCGCTTCCAGCCCCAGCTCCTCGACTTCCTGCGAGCGCAGCCTGGCGAGGGCACCGCGCAGCGTCCCGGTCATCCGCTTGGCGGTCTCGATGATCGAACGCGCGTCCTGGGCGAGATCGGGCCGATCCGCGCGCGATTCCATCTCGATCACGGTGGCGAGCGCGCCGACCGCGGCGAGGCACTGGCCGAACTCGTCATGGAGATCGCGGGCGAGGGCGCGCCGCTCTTCCTCCTGCACCTGGAACAGCCGGTTGGTGAGCGCCACGCGCTGCGCCGTGGTGTCCGAAAGCCGCGCGGAGAGATCGTTGACCGCGCGGGAGATCTGGTTGAACTCGGCGGTGCGATAGGCGGGGAGCCGGTGGCTGAAATCGCCGCGTTCCAGCCGCTTCAATCCGACGACGATGCCGCGCGCGGGCAGCAGCGAGTGGCCGATCAAGAGAGCCGTCAGCACGCCGATGCCCGCCGCCAGCATTCCGGCGATGCTCAGGCCGATCTCGATCTGGTGCCAGACCTGGCGCACCGCGGCCTCGGCATCCGGCTCGGCCGCGATCTTGCCGGCGCGCGGCTGGCGGGCCGTCAGCGGCTGCTCGACCGCCGCGAAGTCGCCGAAGGTCCAGGCGTAGAACAGCTTGAACCAGTGCGGCGCCGGCTTGCTGATCGCCTCGAGCTGGCTGCAGAGCCGCTGCGGCGCCTCGTTGCCGGGCGCGAAGGTGATGCAGACGCCGGGCGAGATCACCTTCATCGTCGTCAGGGTCTGCCAGTCCGGCACCGGCACGATATGCTCGCGGTTCAACCCGCCGCGCCAGAGCAGCTCGCGCCAATAGAGCGCCTCGAGGTTCCGCGCGACGCGCTCGGCCGAGGCGGCGGTTTCCTTCTCGATGCTCCGATGAGAGTCGAAGAGCACCCAACCGATCGCGCAAGCGAGGCAGAGCAGCACGACGCCCGTCAGTCGCAAGGCCAGGTGCGCAAACAGGTTCATGGTGCTCTCTCCATCGTCCGAAGGATGGAGAAGTGTGGGCGCGGGCGTTGCGCTTGGCAAGCCGGCACGCCTCGGTGCGTGCGCATTCGGGCAAATTGCCCAAGGCGAATCAGGTACGCTGCCCAGGCACCTTGCCCGGACGCCGGTTAAGCTGCGCCCACGGTTTTGAAAGAGATTCCGCATGAGCGAACGCGATCCGTTGCTGCCCTGGCTGATCTTCACCGGCCTCACGCTCTTTGCCTTCATCCTGCTTTGGTACTTCGGATTGATCCAAAGGATGATGGAGAGCGACCACACCTATATCTCGCCGATCATCTGCGTGCTCTATGTGCTGAGCAGCCTGCACTGCCTCTGGCGGATCCTGATCGTCTCCCGCGAAGGCGCCGCGGCCGAGAAGACCGGCGAGGCGGTGGCGCGCGAGGGAATCGACGCGCCGGCCGGCACCGGGCTGGTCGCGCGGCATATCCGCGACCTCATCACCAAGGCGGCGCATCAGCGCGGCAAGCGCCTCGATCAGACCTTGCTGCTCCGGGTCCTCGCCGATCGCCTGAAAGGCTCCAATGCATTCGGCGCCTTCGCCAGCGACACCATGCTGAAGCTGGGTCTGCTCGGCACCATCATCGGCTTCATCATCATGCTGGCGCCGATCGGCGCGCTCGATCCGGAGAACAAGGCGGCGGTGCGCTCCTCCATGTCGCTGATGAGCGGCGGCATGGCGGTCGCGATGTACACGACCCTGGTCGGCCTCGCCGCCTCGATCCTGCTCAAGATCCAATATGCGATGCTGGACAGCGCCACGGCAAAGATCTTCGCCTTCGCAGTCGACCTCACCGAAGTCCATGTGGTCTCGGTGCTGGAGGGCTCCGCGGTCAAGAGCGGATCGTCGGCCGAATGATCGATCAATTTGGGCTGATGCCGCAGGGGGAGGGGTTCGACCCGTTCAGCGTCGTCCTGTTCAAGGCGCTGCAGATTCTCGCCTTCCTGTTCTTCATCGCACTGCTGGTGATCGCGCCGCAGGAGGACAAGGGCAAGGTCGACAGCAAGGCGGAGTTCATCATCACGGTGGACTGGCCCGACAACCATCCCGACGACGTCGATACCTTCGTGCAGGATCCCCAGGGCCAGATCGTCTGGTTCCGGCGCCGCGAGGCGGATTTCATGCTGCTCGACCGCGACGACCGCGGCGGCATCAACGACTTCGTGGTGGTCAACGGCGAGAAGGTGCCGACCTCGATGCGGCAGGAGGTGGTGACCATCCGCGGCATCATCGCCGGCGAATACACGGTCAACATCTATCACTTCGCGGCAATGACCGGGCAGCCGGTCCCGGTGACCGTCATGGTACAGAAGCTCAATCCCAAGGTCACGATCGTGGCCAAGGAGACGCTCGACCTCACCCAGGGCGGCGAGGAGAGGACAGCCGTGCGCTTCCGGCTGGATGCGAAAGGCGAAGTCACCGAAACCAGCCGGACCCCGCGCTCGATCCTGCAGACCTTCCAGAACTCGGATAGGAATGGCAAGGCCTGGACCAACGGAGCCACCACGCAATGATGGGGCTGGAAACCGGAGTCATTGCCCTCACCGGCGCCTATGTGCTGCTGAGCACCTTGCTGCTGGTGGTGCTGATCTTCCTGCCGGTCCCGCGCGCCGCGAAGATCGCGGCGATCGTGGCGGCGAGCCTGGTCTATGTCGGCGTCTTCTTCGCGACGCAGCGCCTGCTGGGCTGGTCGGCGCCGGTGGCGATGCCGGACCGGTTCCAGGTGCTCTGGACCCGGGTGATCGAGCCCAACCCGTCGCGCAACAATCCCGGCGCCGTCCATCTCTGGGTCGAGGCGCTGGACGATTCCAATCTCCCGAGCGGCGAGCCGCGGGCGTTCCGCCTGCCCTACACCGTCGAGCTCGCCCGCAAGGTCTCGGCCGCGCAGCAAGAGATCGACGAAGGAAGGCCCCAAGGCGGTCGTGCACAGTTCTTCGGCGCGCCGTCCAACGAGCGCATGGGTGCGGCGCCGGTCAATGCCGCGGCCCCGCCGGGCGGCGATCCCTCGGGCGGCGGCTTGTTCGATCCGTCCTTTCTCGGCGCGCAGTCCAAGACGGTCACGCTGGAGCCGTTGCCGAAACCGAAACTGCCGGCCAAGGACCTGCCCTGATCGGGCAGTGCGTCGCTATTTCAGCCGGCGCGACTTGGCGAACTGGTCGAAGGCGACGACGGCCACCAGGATGAGGCCGATGGTGATCTGCTGGACGTAAGGGTTCACGTTCATCAGCACCAAGCCGTTGTTCAGCACGCCGATCAGCATCGAGCCGATCACGGTGCCGAGGATGGTGCCGACGCCGCCGAAGAGACTCGTGCCGCCGATCACCACGGCGGCGATGACGTTCAGTTCATAGCCGATGCCGGCGACCGCTTCCGAGGAGTTGAGCCGGGCGGAGAGCACGAAGCCGGCGAGGCCGGAGAGGAAGCCGATGATCACATAGACCGAGAGCAGCACCCGCTCGACATTGACGCCGGCGAGACGCGCTGCCTCGCGGTTGCCGCCGACCGCATAGACCTGGCGGCCGTAGCGGGTGTAGCGCAGCACCACGAAGGCGATGGCGGCGATGCCGAGGAAGATGATCACCGGAATCGGCACCGGGCCGATGCGGCCCTGACCCCACCACCGATAGGTTTCGTTGAAGCCGCTGATCGGACCGGAACCGGAGATCATCAGCGCCATGCCGCGGAACACCGAGAGGCCGCCGAGGGTCACGACGAAGGGCGGCACTTTCAACTTGGTGATCGCCGTGCCTTGTATAGCGCCGCCGAGCAGCCCGACCGCGATCGCGCCCAGCATGGCGGCGAACCAGCCGTAGCCGGTCGCCTCGGCGGCGTCGAGCGAGAAGGAGGTGGCGGCGCTGCCCTTGGCGATCAGGGCTGCTGTCAGGCCGGCAACGGCCACAAGAGAGCCGACGGAAAGATCAATGCCGGCGGTCAGGATCACGAAGGTCATGCCGACGGCGATGAGACCCTCGATCGAGATCTGCCGCATCACGTTGAAGAGGTTGAGCGGCTTCAGGAAGCGCCCGTCGGTCAGGAAAGTGAAGACGATGATCAGCAGCACCAAGCAGACCAGCGGCGCATAACGGCTCAAGAGCGGGATGATCCGGCTGGCCCGCGATCTCGGCAGATCGGCGGATGGTTTGGTCGCGGCGTCGGTCATCGTGGTCCTTCGCTGAACTGGGCGTTTTGGGTCTGCTCGATCGCCATCAGGTGCATGAGCGATTCCTCGGTAGCGCGCTCGCCCGGCATTTCACCGGTGACCCGGCCTTCGCGCATGGTGACGATCCGGTCGCTGATCGCCATCACCTCCGGCAACTCGGATGAGATGGCGATGATGGCGATCCCGGCCCGGGCCATCAGGTCGAGCTGCTGGTGCACCTCGGCCTTGGCGGCGATGTCGATGCCGCGGGTCGGCTCATCGACGATCAGCACCTTCGGCTTCAAGGCGAGCCAGCGCGCCAGCACGACCTTCTGCTGGTTGCCGCCGGAGAGACCGCCGATCGGCTGATCGGGCGAGGCCATGCGGATGTCGAGCGCCTTGCGAAAGCGTTCGACCAGCTGGGCTTCCTTCTTTTCGCTGACGAACCAGCGGCCCCAGGAAAGATCCTTCAGGCTCGAGATCGCGAGATTGTGGCTGATGGCAAGGTCGAGGAACAAGGCTTGCTGCTTGCGGTCCTCCGGCACCAGGCCGATCCCGTTGCGGATCGCGTCCACCGGCGTGCGGATGGCGAGCGGCTTGCCCTCGAGCGCGACGGTGCCGCGTTCGAAGCGGTCGGCGCCGAAGATCGCCCGCGCCAGTTCGGTTCGCCCCGCGCCCATCAGGCCGGCCAGGCCGAGGATCTCCCCGGCACGCACCTCGATGCTGACATCCTTGAGCAGGGTGGCGTGGGGGTTGGTCGGATCGCGGTCCTTGGAGACGTTCCTGACCGTCATGACCACCGGCCCAGTCGAGCGATGCCCGCCGAGGCGGGTGAAGAGCTGGCTGCTGGAGCGGCCGACCATCATCTTCACGAAGTCATCGACCCGGAGCTCGCCGACATTGCCGCTGCCGACGCGCTTGCCGTCGCGCAAGACCGTCACGCGGTTGCAGATCTGCTCCACCTCGTGCAGGCGGTGCGTCACGTAGATGATCGAGAGGCCGCGGGCCTTTAGATCGGCGATGATGCGGAACAGGTGATCGACCTCGCGCTCGGTCAAGGCCGCGGTCGGCTCGTCCATGACGATGATGCGGGAATCGCGCGACAGGGCGCGGGCGATCTCCACCATCTGCTGCTCGCCGACCGAAAGATCGGAGACCAGGGCCATCGGGTCGAGATCGATGCCGAGGTGCTGCAGTGCCGTCTCGGTCTCCGCGCGCATCTTCGGCCAGGAGACGAAGGCCCCGGATCCGGGCTCGCGGCCGAGAAACATGTTCTCCGCGACCGTCATGGTCGGGATCAGGTTGAACTCCTGATAGATGGTGATGATGCCCTGCTTCTGGGCATCGAGCGGCGTCTTCGCCTCGAGCGGCTTGCCGCCGAGCGTGATCGTGCCGGCATCCGGCTGATAGGCGCCGGAGAGGATCTTCAGCAGCGTGGACTTGCCGGCGCCGTTCTCGCCCAGCAGCCCGTGGGTCTCGCCGGGCAGGATGTCCAGCGACACGTCGTCCAGCGCCAGCACGCCGGGGAAGCGCTTGGTGATGTGCTCCATGCGGAGCAGAGGCTCGGTCATCTCGACTCTCTTCAGCGAACACGCGGCGGATGGTTGCCCATCCGCCGCATGTCACGGGCGATTACTGAACTTCGCTGAGGCGCTCGGCCTTGTCGAGATTGTCCTTGGTGATGGTGATCGGGGTCAGCAGCTCGACCTTCGGTTCCGGCTTGGTGCCGTTCTTCAGGAAGGCCACCAGCTTATCGACCGCCTTGGAGCTCTGCAGGCCGGGGAACTGCTCGACCGTCGCGGTGAGGCTTCCGTCCTTCACCCGGGCCAAAGCCTCCGGCAAGGCATCGAAGCCGATCAGCGCCACCTTGCCGTTGAGGTTGTGCGCCTTCACCGCTTCCATGGCGCCGAGGATCATGTCGTCATTGGCGGCGACGATGACGTCCGGCGGGGTCTGCATGCTCGCCAAGGCCGCTTCCGTTACGGACAGACCCTTCACGCGGTCGAACTCAGCGGTCTGCTCGAACACGATCGGGTACTTGTCCTTCACCTTGTCGAGGACGTTGTGCAGGCCCTTGTTGCGGTCGATCGCGGGACCGGCGCCCGGCTGGCCCTGGAGGTTCATGATTTTCGCGCCGTTCGGGAACATCTTCATGATGAGCTCGGCCTGCGCCTCGCCGCCCTTGGAATTGTCGGCGCCGACATGGCCCAGGAGATCCGGCACTTTGGTGACGTAGCGGTCGATGGTGACGACCGGGATCTTGGCATCAACCGCCTCTTGCAGCGCCGGCGCCATGGCGTCGACTTCATTCGGGCTGATCACGATGCCGTTGACGCCGCGGGAGATCGCCGCTTCGACGTCGGCTGTCTGCTTGGTCGAGCTGACCTGGCCGTCGCCGACGATCACCTCGACGCCGAGCTTGTCGCCCTCGGCCTTGATCTGGTTCATCATGTGGACGAAGAACGGAAACTTGAGGCCCGGCACCGAGCCGAGGATGACGAGCTTCTCTTCGGCGGTGGCCCCGTTGGACAATGGGCCGGCGATGACACCGCCCAGCGTCAGGGCGGAAACAGCGGCGGCGGCGAGGCCGAGCTTGCGGCGCGACAATGTGAACATACGAGACTCCTCCCAGGTTTTGCTCTTGGTTGATTGAATCGATTTAATCGGCGGCCGAATGCGCCTGCCGGAACCCCTGACTCCCCTTCGCAAACGCATAGTGCATGCAGTGAACGGCCAGCGCATCTTTGATGGTCGCGGCGGGCGGCGTCAAGCGGAAGGCTGTGCCGCAGTGCGGTAGACGCAGGGGTGGCGATGTGCGGCCGGCGATGTGCGGCTGCTGGGGGCAGCCGCACATCGCAAGGCCGGTCAATCAGTTGCAGGCCGGCTTGGCGCCGTTGCAGGCATCGAGCAGTTCCTTGGGCGGATCCTTCTTGAACACCGTCTTGTAGGATTCCAGCACGTTCGACTGCACGACCGGCAGCGACTGGACGCCGATCCAGGCCGGCGTTTCCTTGCCGATCAGGGCATTCATCATCGCCATCGCCTCGGCGACGCCCTGGTCATAGGGACGCTGCGAACCGGTGGCCTTGAGCGGGCCGCCTTTGGCGATCTCGATCGCCGATTGCAGGCCGAGATCGACCGTGGTCACGGGAATGTCGATGCCTTGCGCCCGCATCGAGCTCAAGGAATCCAGCGCCGGCTGATCCCAGACGGCGAACAGGCCCTTGACATCGGGATTGCCGGTCAAGAAATCGCCGGCGATCTGCGACACCTTGGCCGGATCGGTGAAGTCCACCTGCTTCATCTGGATGTCCGGCCGGTTCTTCTTCATCCATTCGGAAACGCCTTTGGTGCGCTCGTTGGTGCTGAAGTAATCGACGCCGAAATTGACCAGGCCGATGGTGCTGCCCTCGGGCATGCAGGAGGCGAGGATCTGCGCCGCGATCTGTCCGTTGCCCTGGCTGTCGGCGGAGATCATCGCGGCATATTCCTTGGGATGCTCGAGGCCCGTCGGAATGCTGTCCATGAAGACGAGCTTGATGCCGGCCTGGGAAACCTTCTTGTAAGTCGGCGCGGTTGCGGTGAAATCGACCGGGATCGAGATGATGCCGTCCGGATGCTGCTGGATGGTGTTCTCGATATCGGCAATCTGCTTATCCACCTGATACTCGGCGGAGGCCACGCCGGTCACGGTCACACCGTATTTGTTGAGCGTGTCGGTGATGCCCTGGACCTGCAATTGCGACCAGTCGAGATTGACGGTCTGCATCGAGATGCCGACCTTGAAATTGCCGGCCTTGACCTTCGCGGCTTCCGCATCGGTCAGGGCCAGGACTTCGGGAGAAGCAGCCTTCTCGCCATGCGGTCCCTGGCCGACGATCGACTTCGGTCCCAAAGTGGCGAGATCGACGCCCTTGACGCAGGAATCGGGCACCGCGGCGTTGCCGGTCGCGGCGAAAGCGGCGAGCGAGCCTGCAGCCAGGATCGTCGTCAAAAGCAATTGTCTCATAGCGTCTTCCTCCAAGAGTTTTTGTTGTTCAGTCACCCGTTCTCTCGAGGCCGATGACGCTGCCTCCCTGTTGGTGGTCTCCTTTGGTCTCCTAGCGCTTGGTGAAGGCGACGGCGGCGACGATGATCGCGCCCTTGATGACGAGTTGCATGGGCGAGCTGACGCCGAGCAGCACCAGCCCGTTGTTGAGCGTGCCGATGATCAGGCTTCCGAGCAGCGTGCCGAGGATGAAACCGCGCCCGCCGAACAGGCTGCATCCGCCCAGGATGACCGAGGCGATCACGTCGAGCTCCATGCCCTGGACGACATCCGGCCGCGCGGCATGCGACCGTGCCGAGAGGACCAGGGCGGCGAGACCGGCCAGCATGCCGGTCAGCACGAAAGCCATGGTGGTGACGCGCTTGATCTGGATGCCGGAATAGAGCGCCGCGGTCGGATTGCCGCCGGCCGCATAGATCCGCCGGCCGAAGATGTTGTAATGCAGCAGCAAGATGCCGACGATCATCGCCGCCGCAGTCCAGGCGATCGGCGCCGGAATGCCGAGCAGTGATCCTTCGCCGAACACGGCGAAATAGGTCTCGTCGGTGATGATGACCGGCTTGGTGTTGGTGACCATGAGGGCGAGACCGCGCGCCGCGCTCAGCGTGCCGAGCGTCACCAGGAAGGAGGGGATGGCGAGCCGCATCGTGAGCAGGCCGTTGACGAGTCCGACCAGCGCGCCGCAGCCGATGCCGGCGACAGCACCGACGATCCAGTGGTTGCCGATATGCGCCATCGCGAGTGCCGCCGCCATGCCGGAAAGGGCGAGATTCGAGGCCACCGAAAGATCGATCTGCCGGGCGATGATCACGAAGGTCATGCCGACGGCGATGATCGAGACCAGGGTGGTCTGCCGGCCGATGTTGAGGAAGTTCTCGACCGAGAGGAACCAGGGCGAGGCGAAGCTGAAGATGACCAGCAGGATCGCGAAAGCGATATAGAGCATGTAGGGCCGCTCGCCGCGCAGCAGCGTCCAGGCGAGCTGGCGCATCCGATCGGGCTGCGCGCGGGCGGCTTGGGCAGCGGTCTTGGCGAGGGCGGGGTCGGTCATGCCGGAAGCTCGTTTGCGGTCTGGGATATTTGCAGGAGGTGATGGAGCTGCTCGGCATCGCCCAGGGCGTCTCGGGTGAAGGTGCGGGCGACAGTGCCATCGATGACGATGGAGACGCGGTCGCAGAGCAGCAGCAGTTCGGCGAGATCGGACGAGACCATCAGGATGCCGGTTCCCGCGCATGCCGCCGCCCGAACCAGGGCGTAGATCTCTTCCCGTGCCCCCACATCGACGCCGACCGTGGGCTCATCCAGCAGCAGCACCTGCGGCCGCGGATGATTCCATTTCGCGAACACGACCTTCTGCTGGTTGCCGCCGGAGAGATGCTTCGCCGGGGTCGACGGTCCCGGCGCTTTCACCGCCAGTTGCCGGATCGCGGTTTCGGCCTCTTGCGCCGCCGCGCGCCGCTGGACCCAGCCCCAGCGCGCAAAGCGCGGCAGGCCAGGCAGGGTGAGGTTGCGCTCGATCGAGTGCTCCAGCACCAGCCCTTGCACATGGCGGTCTTCCGGCACCAGCGCGATGCGCCGGGAGATCGCATCGCCGGGGCGGTGCAGGCGCAGGGTCTCGCCATTCAGCGCGAGCGTGCCGGATTCCACCCGGCGCAGCCCGAAGATCGTCTCCAGGATCTCGGTGCGCCCGCTGCCGATGAGGCCGGCAAGGCCATGGATCTCACCCTCTTCCAGCGAGAGATCGACATGGCGCAGGCGGTCGTTGGAGACGTCGGAGAGGGTCAGAACCGGACGTCCGGGTGCACGCTGCGGGGCCGCACCGCTGTTCGTTTCCTTGGCCAGGGCCGCGGCATGGTCCGGACCGACGATCGCCGCGACCAGCTGCTTCATATCGGTTTCGGCGGTGACGAAGGTGCCGACATTGGCGCCATCGCGCAGGACGGTCACCCGCTGCGAGATGCGGAACACCTCGTTCAGGCGATGGGTGACATAGATGACGCCGACGCCGCGCTTGGTGACGGCGGCGATGGCGTCGAACAGGATCTGCTCCTCGTCGCCGGTCAAGGCGGAGGTCGGTTCGTCGAGGATCAGGAGCCGCCCGTCGCCCATCAGTGCCTTGGCGATCTCCGTCATCTGGCGGTAGGCAAAGGGCAATGAACCGACGGTGGCGCGCGGGTCGAGCGGAATGCCGTGTTGATTCAGGAACGCCTCAACCTCTTCCATCAGCGCGCGCTTGCGGATGAAGCCGAGCGGGGTGCGGGGTTCGCGCCCCAGCATCAGGTTGGCGGCGACGGAGAGCGATTCGACCAGGCTCAGGTCCTGATAGACGACGGCGATCCCCGCCTCGCGGGATTTCGCCGGGTTGTCGAAATGGGCCGGCCGCCCGGCGATCTCGATCGCGCCCTCGTCATGGGTGTGCACGCCGCTCAAGATCTTGATGAGAGTGGATTTGCCGGCGCCGTTCTCGCCCAGCAAGGCATGCACCTCGCCCGGCTGGATCTCCAGGTCGACGCCCCGCAAGGCCCGCACGCCGCCGAAGCTCTTGGTGATGCCGCTGACGCGGACCAAAGGTCCACGGGCCGGTCCCGCGGTCGCGACATTCGCTGCGATGGAAGCCGGCTCGATCACGATGCCTGCTTTGCGCCTCCCAGCTGCTCGCTTTCCTGTTTTGGGAAATCCATAACAGGCGAATGCGAGTTATTTCACTTTTTTTGTGAGTTTTTCATCAAAGAATCGGGGAGTCAATGACCTGAAACCTAAGGCGGCAGACGCCTTATTGTTCCGCGACCGCGGTTTCGCCGTGTTCGGTGATCATTGCCTTGAAGGCGCTCATCGGCGCGCAATGCGCCCGCTGCAGCTTGCCGATCTTGCTGCTGTCGACCACGAGATAGTTCTCCCGCGCCTGCGCAATCACCCTCTGCTTGACGGCCGCCTCGTGGAAATGCGCGCAGGTGACGCCGCGTTCGGCATCGACGCCGGCGGCGGAAATAAAGGCGACGTTGATCCCGAAATTCGAGAGAGTCTCGAGATTGTGCTCTCCGGAGAACGAAGCCGACGCCGCATGATAGAGCCCGCCCAGCATCACGAGGGTGACGTTCGGCTTGCGCGTCAGGCGATCGGCGATATTGAGCGCATAGCAGATGGCCGTGACCGGGCAATTCTCCGGGATGAGATCGGCCAGATGCGTCAGCGTCGTGCCGCAATCGATGAAGATTGTCTCGTCGGGCCGGATATGCCGTGCCGCATGGATGCAGGCATCGCGCTTTGCGGCCCGATGGCTGTCGGCGGCCGACGACAGCTCATAGGGCGTGTTCCCCTCGATCTGGGTCGGCGACATGATATGGCCGCCGAGATAGGCGAACTGGTCCGGGTGATCGGCGATGTCCCGGCGGACGGTCATCTCGGAGACGCCGAGCAGCTCCGCCGCCTGGCGCAGATGCATCACCCGGCGCTCGGCCAAGGCGCCGACCAGGGTGATGATGCGTTTGGCCTTTCGGACCGTCATCTGAGCTTGCCCCTATGGATCGGGTCAGGTTTGTAACATCTATAACAAAATTTGTTAATCGCAAACCGCCCGGTCAATCGAGGAAGATAGGACCATCGGGGAAGATGGATCATGGATGACGGCCGAGATCTCCTGGCAATTCCGATCAGCGATGCGGCGGCGGTGCGCCGATTGCTGCTCGAGGCGGCGAAGGCGCGGCGTGACGTGAGCTATGCCGATCTCCTCGACATGATGGGCTATGCCTTCAGCCGGCCGAAGATGCGGCAGCTGTGCAAGACCCTCGGTGCGGTCGATGACATCGGGGCAGCCAGGGGCGAGCCGGAGCTCGCGGTCCTGGTGGTGCGCCAATCCGACCGGCTGCCGGGCGACGGCTGGTGGGTAAGCTGCGCCGAGCGGCTCGGCTATGACGGCCTCTGGACCGGACCGGACGCGGTGAAGTTCATCCGCCGGCTGCAGCAGCGTGTGTTCGATTACTGGGGCGGGAAGCGGCCCGTCCAGCGCAAGAAGCGATCCGTCAAGCGGCGCGCGGGGCGGTCGGCTTCAGGATGACCGCCGCAGCGGCCAGCCGGCGATAGAGATTGCGGCGTCGCGCCACCGGCCACCACTCATAGAGAAAGATCTCGATCGGCCGCCAGTTGGCCACCCAGCCGAGAATGATCAGGCCTTCGCCGAGATAGCGGGCGATGTATCCGGTGCCGAGCGCCCCGACGATATTGCCGGCGGCGAGGCAGAGGCCGAGCACGGCGAGACCGACGATCAGCGCGCGGCGACCGATGCGGAACAGCTCCTTGAGGTCGCGGCCGATCACCTCCGCACGGTAGGCGAAGAAGTGCTGCAGCGCGGCTTCGAGCTCGCGGGCGGCGGGCGTCTCCGCCTCGGGCGCCGGCAGATGCACCACGATCTTCAGCGGCTGGTCGCGCGGCAGCTCGCGCGCCCAATCGACGATATAGTCCTCGACGTCGCGGTCGAGGTCGCGTTCCTTGAACGGATAGGGATCCAGCGTGTGGAAGAGCTGCGGCAGCCGCTCGACGCCGATCTCGATCACCGGCAGGTCTTCTTTCAGCGGCTTGGTCGGCCGGGCCATGCCTCAGCTTTCGACGACCCGGTCGGAATCCAGGATCGCCTGGACGAAATCCGGCACCTCGAGTCCGGCCTTGACCTTGGCTTCGAGCGCCGCTTCGGCGGCCTTCACATCCTTCAGCCTGCCGAGGATGGTTTCGGCCTGCACCAGCGGAATGATGACGACGCCGTCATTGTCGCCGATCACGAGGTCGCCCGGCGCAATGGTCATGCCGCCCATCGTCACCGGGTGCCCGACGGTGCCCGGCCCATTGCGCGCCGGCGAGTTCGGCGTGACACCGGCGCAATAGACGGGCAGGCCGACGCCGAGGACGCCGGCGAGATCGCGCACCAGCCCGTCGGTCACCAGGCCGAGCAGGCCGCGATTCTTCGCCATGCCGAGCAGCAGATCGCCGGTAACCGAGGTCGCGGTGAAGCCGTCGGTCGCAGCAATCAGGATATCGCCGGCTTCAGCCATCGCCAGTGCGCCGAACAGCGCGAGATTGTCCGCCGGTCCGCAATGGCAGGTCATCGCCACCCCGACCAGCGGCGTGTTTTGCGGCGCGAGCGGCTTGATCCGGTAATCGAGCCCGCCGCGCCCGCCCATCGCATCGACGATATAGCCGGTCGGCACGCCGGCGAAGGCTTTGACGAGCTCGGCGCCGGGCCGCGGGAAGTTGCGGCGAATGGTGAGGAGCGGGGGATCCTTGATCATGCGCCGATCCTTTTCTTGAGCAGCAGGGAGCGATCGATCTGATCGATGCTCGTCACGCCGCAGAGTCCCATCGCGCGATCGATCTCCTGCTGGAAGATCTCCAGCACCCGTGCGACGCCCGCTTCGCCCGCAACCGAGACGCCCCACAATTGCGGCCGGCCGATCAGGCAGGCCTTGGCGCCGAGCGCCAGCGCCTTCACCACATCGGTGCCGCGGCGAATGCCGCCATCGACCAGCACCGGGATCCGGCCATCGACCGCGTCGAGGATCGCCGGCAGGGCATCGAGTCCGGAAGCGGCACCGTCGAGCTGCCGGCCGCCATGGTTGGAGACGATCAGCGCATCGACGCCATGCGCGACGGCCTGGCGCGCCTCCTCCGGATGCAGGATGCCTTTGAGGATCAGCGGCTTCTGCCAGAGCTTTCGCAGCTCTGCGACATCCGCCCAGTTCATCGAGGGATCGAGCAGCTGGGCCATGCGTCCGGCGAGGCTCTTGATATCGGCGCTCTCGCCGGGCCGGACATAGTTGCCGAAGGTGATGCGCCGGAGGTCGTTGCGCATGCGCCACAGCCACTCCGCCCGGAGCGCCATGCTGGCAAGGCTGTTCAGCGCGAAGCGGGGCGGGATGGTGAAACCGTTCCTGAGGTCGCGCTCGCGATTGCCGAGCATCTGGTTGTCGGTGGTCAAGACCAGGGCGTCGTAGCCCGCTTTCGCCGCGCGCTCGGTCAATTCGCGGGTGAAGGCGCGGTCGCGGTAGATGAAGACCTGCATCCAACGCGGGCTGACGCCGGTTTCCGCCAGCTGCTCGAGCGTGCAGACCGAACCGTGGCTGAGGCAATAGGCGGTGCCGGCCGCGGCGGCCGCGCGCGCGGCGCAACGCTCGCCGTCCGGCCAGAACAAGCCGCCCAGGCCGGTGGGACCGATGATCACCGGGAGACTGAGCTTCCTGCCGAGCAGCTCGACCGAAAGGTCGCGGGTCGCCGAGCCGCTCAGCGGCCGCGGCAGCAGGTCGATATGGCCGAAGGTGGATTCATTGCGCCGCAAGGTGCGCTCGTCCTCGGCACCGCCATCGGCGAAGTCGAAGACCGGCCGCGGCAGCTTGCTGCGCGCGAGCTCGCGCATCGCCGCGACGCTGATGGCGCGACGGCGCCAATGCGGCACCGGCTCGGTCATAGGCGATAAACGCGGGTCGCCGTGTCGCGGTAGAGCTTGCGTTTCTCCTCGGCGCTGGCGCCCTCAATCACCCAGTCCACCACCGCGACCCATTGCGGATAGGTGCCGGCGAGCTCCAGCACATGCCAGTCGCCGCCATACATGCAGCGCTCGAAGCCGAAGGCGTCGATCGCATGGGCGATGTAGGGCTTCAGCTGTTCGCGGGTCCAGTTCTGGTGATCGGCCTCGGTCGAGACGCCGGAGATCTTGCAGGTGACATTCGGGAAGGCGGCCAGCTCTTTCATATGCTGGCGCCAGGGATCGGAGATTCCGGCCTTGATCGCCGGCTTGGCGATATGATCCAGCACGAACCGGACCTCGGGGCATTGCCGCACCATCTTGATCGCGTTCGGCAGATGGTGGTGGAAGATGCAGATGTCGAAGACCAGATCGTATTTCGGCAGCAGCTTCAGGCCCTCGATGAACTTCGGCTGGATGCAGAAGTCCGGATCCGCCTGGTTCTGAATCAGCCGCCGGATGCCACGCACGGCCTTCAAGCGTGCAATCCTCTCCAGATCACCCTCGACCGCCTTGCCTTGCTCCAGCGGCAGGGCGGCGACCATGCCCGCGAGCTTCGGTTCGGATTTCGCAAGGCCGTCGATCCATTCGGCTTCGGCGACATGCTGCGGCATATCGACATCGACCTCGACGAAGACGAATTTCTCGATCTCGACCGGCGCGGCGGCCTTGAAGAGATCGGCGGGCAGTACCGAGCGGTTCAGCACCGGGGCACTCTTGGTCCAGCCGTAGCCGAGGTTCTTCACATCGGTCAGATGGACATGCGCATCGACAATCGGAAAATCAGGCATCGCTCTCCCCTCGAAGCGGTGTTCGAGGGCCAGCCTATTTCTGCCGGGCGTCCGCAACAAGAGGGGTGACGCGATCGAGCGGCAGCCGGATCCGGATGACGAGACCATCAGCGCACCATTCGCGCGTCATCCGGCCGCCGAATTGTCCCGTCACCACGCGCTCGGCGAGATAGGTGCCAAAGCCGCGGGTGCCCGGAACGCCTTCGAGCGCCGATCCGCCGGTCTCGCGCCAGGTCAAGGCGAGCTCTTCTTCGAGCAGCGCGCTGTCCACCGCGACGCTGCCGCCGGAGCGCGAGAGCGCGCCATGCTTCGCGGCATTGGTGGCGAGTTCATGCAGCAGCAGTGCGAGGCCGGAGAGCGCATCCAGGCCAAGCGGCAGGTCCGCTCCGCTCCAGGCGAAGGGCGGCGCGGCATCGTCCGGCGCATAGGGCGCAAAGATCGCGGCCAAGAGGGCATGCAGCGTGGTCTCGTGCCCGCCGGCCACGGGTGCGACCTCGGTTCCCGGACGGGCCAGTGCATGGGCGCGGGTCAGGGCATGCAGCCGGTCGTGCACCGCTTCCGCCATCTCGCTCGGCGTATCGGCGTTGCGCGCGCTGATGTCGATGACGCTGCCCGCCACGGCGAACAGATTGCGCAGCCGATGGCTCATCTCGCCCAGCAGCAGCGCCTGCTGCGCTTCGACGCGCTTGCGATCGGTGATCTCGATGCCGATGCCGACGCGGGTGCCGTCGCTCAGGCGGAAGTTCACCCAGCTGGTCTCGAGCGGACCGCAGTCGCCGGTCTCCATAGTCACGTCCATCCAGTCCGGACCGCAGGCCTCGATGAAGGCCGCGACCTTCGCGCGGTATTCCGGATCCGGGAAACAGCGCTCCATCAGCAGGTCCGGCGTGACCGGTTCGGTCATTCGGCCGAGCAGCTGCTCGAACTGGCGATTGAGCTGCAGCAGCCCGGTCTGGGTGTTGTGGACCGTGATCATCACCGGCGCGGAATCGATGATGGTGCGCAGCAATTCGCGCTCGCTCTTGAGGGCGCGTTCCGCCGCGGCGCGCGCCTCTTCGGATTGCAGGCGCTCGATTCGGAAGCCGAGCTGGCGGGCGATGGTGACCGCAAGCTCAATCTCCTCGCCGTCGAAGCGATGCGGCGTCGCGTAATAGGTCATGAACTTGCCGATCACCGCGCCGTCCACCGTCAGCGGGATGAAGGCCAAGCCTTCGATATGCTCGCGCTCCAGCACCGGCTTCAGTTCCGGCGGCAGGTCGGCGCGCGCCGTATCCTCGATGCAGAGCGGCTGGGCATTGCGGTCGCCCGGACGCCAGGGCGAATGGCCGGCGACGGCCTCGCGATAGACCTCCGACAGGCCCCGCCAGGCGACAAAGCTCATCTTGCCGGCCGCGTCGAACAGCAGGATCGAGGCGCGGCTGCAGCCCAAGCCCCGGATGATCGCGTCCAGGGCGGCGTCATAGACCGCGTGGCGGGTGGTGGCGCGGAACAGACGGTCGGTGAACTCATAGAGAACCGCCGGGGCGAGCCGGGACAACCGGGCGGTCCGGTCGGCCGCCGAACCGGCGGGGAGGTCTTGTGCGAAATCAACCATCGAGCTTTGTCGGTACCCAGTGCCGGATCGGCACGTGGCACGGACGATAAAGCCGAACGGTGCTTAAGACCAGGAAAAGAAGCCGATTCCGGGCGACGTTAATGATGTCGCCAGTGATGCCCGTGGCTGTGGCCGCCGAAGCCGAACACGAAGTTGAGCCCCACGCCCGGCACGAGGTAGTTCGGGCGCTCATAGTAGACCGGCGCCGGATAGTAATAGGCGGGTGCCGGCGGATAGTAGTAGGCCGGGGGCGGCGGCGGATAATAGTAGGTGGGCGGGGGCGGATAGTAATAGGCCGGGGGCGCGGCATAGACCGGCGGCGGGCCGTAGTAGTAGCCGCCGGAGACGGTCTGGGCCTCGGCGGTGGAAGATGCCAGGCCCCAGGTGCCGAACAGCACCAGGGCGGCGGCGGCCAAGCTGGCCGAATGGGGAGCGAATCGCGTCATCATTGTCATCAGGTTCCTAAGGGCTGACTCTGCCCTTTGGCTCCCGCGCCCGCACCACCGAATCCGCTATGTCGCGAAAACGTGTTCGCGTCAGGCGACTTCGCTCTTCTGGTAGACGGCCTTGGCGAGCCAATCCCGGCTGATCTCCACGCCCCAGCCGGGCGCGTCAGGTATCTGGACCTTGCCGTCCCGGGCGACCAGGGCGGGGGTGAACAAGCCGTCCTGCCAGGGGTAGTAATCCTCCCCCTCGATCGAGAACTCGACATAGGGCCCGGCATTCTCGATGGCACCCATCAGGTGCAGGGTGAAGACCGTGACCATGGAGAGGTTGGCGGAATGCGGCGTCACCGGGATGCCCGCCTGCTTCGCCATCTCGACGACCTTGAGCGTGCGGTTGATGCCGCCAATGTAGCAGACGTCGGGCTGCACCACATCGACCGCGCGCATGTCGATCGCAAAGCGCCAGAGCGCCAGGTCGCAATCCTGCTCGCCGCCGGTCACGTCGAGGTCGAGCGTGTCCTTCACTTCCTTGGTCCAGTGATATTCCCAATAGGGGCAGGGCTCCTCGAAATGCACCACGCCGTAATCCTGCAGCATGTGGCCGACCTCGATCGCCTTCCGTGGCGTGTACGCGCTGTTGCCATCGACCAGGAGGATCGCCTGGTCGCCCAGCGCCTTCCGGACCTGCGGCACGATCGCATCGGTGCGGCCCGGCCACTCGTCCTCGTCATGGCCGCATTCCTTGCCGACCCGGAACTTGAACGCCGTGTAGCCGTGCTCGCCTTGCAGCCGCTTCAGCCGCTCGGCCTCGGCCTCCGGCGTGATCTCGCCGCGTTTCATGCTGGAGGCATAGACCGGGAACGGCCGCGGCTTGCCGCCGAGCAGCTCACAGACGCTCTTGCCTTCGAGCTTGCCGCGGAGATCCCAGAGCGCGGTGTCGAGGCCGGTCAGCGCGCGCATGAGGTACGAGCCGGGGAACTTGTGCTCGCGTTCCGGAATGAGCGTGACCAGCGCTTCGATGTCGAGCGCGTCCTGGCCGAGCGCATAGCGCGCGACCTGGCGGTGGAAGATCTGGCAGGTGATGTCGGCATTGTAGTTGGAGACCTGGCCCCAGCCTTCATGCCCGTCATCGGTGGTCACCTTCACGAAGCCGACCGATTGGTTGGTGAAGGTCTCCAGCTTCTTGATCTTCATCGCGCTCCCCGTCCGCAGCAATTCACTTGAAATCCGCGCCGGTCTAGCAGCATTTGACCACCGCCTTCAATCTCGGGCGGCTTCAATCGCGGGGGCGTTTTGGACCAGTTCGACTATGTCATCGCCGGTGCGGGTTCGGCAGGCTGCGTGCTGGCCAACCGGTTGAGCGCCGGGGGCAAGCACAAGGTCCTGCTGCTGGAAGCGGGACCATGGGACCACCGGTTCTGGATCCAGGTTCCGATCGGTTACGGCAAGACCTTCTATGACGGCCGCTACAATTGGAAATACCAGACCGAGCCCGATGCCGGCTTGAACAACCGGCCGAGCTATTGGCCGCGCGGCAAGGTGATCGGCGGCTCGAGCTCGATCAACGCCATGGTCTATGTCCGCGGCCAGGCCGAGGATTTCAACGACTGGGAGAAGGCCGGCAATCCCGGCTGGGGCTGGCGCGACGTGCTGCCGGCCTATCGGCGGATGGAAGATCATGCGCTGGGCGAGAGCCCGTATCACGGCGCCCGCGGGCCGCTGCACGTCACCGACATTTCCAAGACCGCGCATCCCTTGACCGCCGTCTTCATCAAGGCGGGGCAGGAGGCGGGCCTCGCCTACAATCCCGATCTCAACGGCGCCACCCAGGAAGGCGTCGGTTACTATCAGATCACCACGCGCAACGGCTTTCGCCTCTCGTCGGCGCGGGCCTTTCTCTGGCCGGCCTTGTGGCGGCCCAATCTGGTGGTGCGGACCAATGCGCTGACGACCCGGATCCTGTTCGAGGGCAAGCGCGCGGTCGGCGTCGCCTATCGCTACAAGGGGCGCATGATCGAGGTGCGGGCGCGCCGCGAGGTGATCCTCGCCGCGGGCGCGATCAATTCGCCGCAACTGCTGCAGCTTTCCGGCGTCGGCCCCGGCGCGCTGCTGCAAGGCCATGGCATCGCAGTCGTGCAGGACAGCCCGATGGTCGGGCGCAACCTACAGGACCATCTCTGCTACGACCATGTCTATCGGGCGCGAAGGCCGAGCCTCAACAACGACCTCTTTCCCTGGCATGGCAAGCTCCGGGCCGCCTTGCGCTATGTGCTGACCCGCGGCGGGCCGCTCTCGCTCAGCGTCAACCAGGGCGGCGGCTTCTTTCGCACGCGACCCGATCTCGCGCGGCCGGATATGCAGCTCTATTTCTCGCCGCTGACCTATGAGCGCACGCCGCCGGGGATCCGGCCGCTGATGCATCCCGATCCGTTTCCGGGCTTCACCACCAGCGCCTCGCCCTGCCGGCCGACCAGCCGCGGCCTGCTGGAGATCCGCTCCGCCGATCCGGCAGAGCCGCCGCGCATCCAGCCCAATTATCTCAGCACTGAGCATGATGTTGCCGAGCTGCTGGCCGGTGCGAAGTTCCTGCGCCGGTTGGCGGCCACGCCGGCCTTGCGCGATCTGATCGAACAGGAGCTGAAGCCCGGGCTCGGCGCGCAATCCGATGCCGAGTTCATCGCCGACATCAAAGTGCGCAGCTATTCGGTCTTCCATCCTTGCGGCAGCTGCGGCATGGGGCCGGACCCCGCCCGCGCGGTGGTCGATCACCGGCTGAAGGTGCATGGGCTCGAAGGCCTGCGGGTGGTCGATGCTTCGATCTTCCCGGCCGTCACTTCCGGCAATATCAATGCGCCCTCCATCATGGTGGGCGAGCGGGGTGCGGAACTGATCCTGGCCGATGCCCAGCGCTCCGCCGGGTGAGACAGGAATCGCATCCTCAAAAATATCCGAAATCTCTATTCCAGGCGCACACCATAAGAGCAGTTTTCGGAAAGAAACCGAAAATTTGAGCGAAATAGTCGGAGGCTAGGCCTCGTTTCCTTGCTGGCGGTAACGGGGCCGGGGGGCATCCGGCCGCCACCGGGCGCCGCAGGGGGCGCCAGACGAGGCGGCCATGGCGAACGACACCAGCACCCCGAGCGGCGCGCTCGAGCGGGATTCCGTTTCCAACACCGACAGCTTCTTCAATGCCGACGCACAAGACAGCGTCTTCGACGCGGTCCAGACGGCGCAGGCGGATGGCGCGGCGGCGCCGGCAGCATCCGCTGTGCCGCAGACGGTGACGATCCCCGAAGGCGCGACGGTGGTGCGCGTGCCGGTCACGGCCGGCGAGGTCTTGGAACTGCCCGCGCCCTTCGGCGGTGATGCCGATCTCATCGGCCGGGTGGGCGACGGCAATCTCGCGATCAAGGTCGGCGACGTGACCGTGATCCTGCAAGGCTATGTCGATGCCAACCAGCAGGCACCGGTCACCGTCGAGACCGCGGATGGCCAGCCGGTCGACGTCGCGACCATGCTCGCTGCGACCGATCCGGCGTTGGACATCCAGACCGCAGCGGGTCCCGGCGATGCGGCGGGCGCGCAGGGTGCGGACAACAACGGCGCCATCTTCGCGCAATTCGGCCCCGGCGGCGGGCTCGGCGGCTTTTCCGCGATCGGCGCCCAGGACGCGACGGAGCTCAACTACGGTCTGATCGACAACAGCATCCGCCAGGAACTGGCGGATGAGACCGTGGTCGCCGCGACGCCGTTCACGTTCTCCGCCTCAGGGCCGCTCGGCCCGCTGAACGAGGCCTTCCTGCGCCATCCGGCCAATTCCACGCCCTGGTCCAGCTACCAGGATTTCGCCAGCCACTACTTCACGGAAGGCCAGGCCAACTGGGCCGACTTCTTCGGCACCCTGTCCGAAGCGCCGGACTATCTCGACAGCCTGCACCAGCAAGCCGACGTCACCGCCTCCACGTCGCCGGCGACCGTGCTGCTCAGCGGCATCGGCAATATCGGCGACCTCACGTCGAACGGATCGCCGCTCCATGTCTCGATGACCGACGGCAACGAGACCGCGTTCATCTACCGCGATTCCGATGGCGCGCTGGTCGCAGTCGTGCATGTCACGACCGATCCGACCGATCCGACGACGTTCCACATCGACACTTATCTCATCAACCGGCTGGATGACCTGGATGCGAACGGCGATCCGACCGATGCGACCAGTCTCGATGTCGATTTCAACGTCTATGCGGGCGAAGTCGCGGTCAGTCCGGAGCAGGAAGGTGAACTCCCGGCTGGCGGCCTCCCCGGCACGGCGGTCTTCGACGTGGCCGACGATGCCCCGCTCATGGACCCCGCGAATCCGAATCCGGACATGGTCGGCGAAGGGGAGAAGGCGAACAGCATCAGCGGCGCGTTCAACTTCGATTTCGGTGCCGACGGGCCGCTCGATGCGCTGGTCGGTGGCGACGGCAACAGCCAGGTCTCCCTGCTTTCCGCAATCACGACCGCGGTCGATCTCAGCCTGAAGGTCAGCGATCCGGACGACGGCAGCACCGTCTACCTGCAGTTCGTGAACGGTGCGCTCACCGTCTCGAACCTGACCAGCGGCGGCAGCCCGGTCGATCTCGTGCAGACGCATGACGCCGGCCATACGATTCTGACCGGCAGCATCGACGGCGGCGCGACGCCGGTCTTCGTCATCACGGTGACAGACGCGACCGGCGCATGGACCTTCGAGCTGAAAGCGGGGCTCGATCATCCGGATGCCGGCGAAACCGGCGCGCTCGATCAATTCCAGTTCGATCTCGGCGCCCAGATCCTCGATGACGACAAGGACGCGGCCAGCGGCAGCGAGACCTTCTTTGTCAACGACAGCGGCCCGACGGTACTTCCGCCGCCCCCGCCGGGCGATGACCAGGATCCGGCCGCCTATGGCCCGGGCACGTTGGTCTATGAATCCGCGCTCGCCGACGGCTCCGATCCGGCGGCGACCACGGAGACGACGGCCGGAACGGTGACGATCGCTGCGCCCGACGGCGTCTCCGCGATCACCGTCGCAGGGGTCACGGTCGATCTCGGCAACGTCGCCAACACGGCGACCATCCACGGCACCTATGGCGACCTCACGATCACCGGCTGGAACCCGGCGACCGGTGCGCTCGACTATACCTATACACTGCTGAACAACGATCCGAACCACAGCGCCGCCACCGGCAACGATATCGTCCAGGGTGAGGATTTCGCGGTGGTCGCCACCGATGGCGACGGCGACACCGCCACCGCGGACATCGCGATCAGCATCGTCGATGATATCCCGCATGCGGTCGATGACGCGCTCGACACGGTGCTGGTGGATGGGTCGGCACAGATCGTCGGCAATATCCTCGCCAACGACGGCAACGGCGCCGATCCGGACAGCGCCACGAAGACCATCAGCAATGTCATCGGCGGCACGGTCACGGCGACCGGCTGGGACATCGTCCAGGCCGACGGGTCCGGCACCGTGCATGTCGCGCTGGACGGCACGGTCACCTTCACCGCAAATCCGGGCCACGACTTCACGACTCCCGACTCCATCAGCTTCGACTACACCATCGTCGACGCCGATGGCGATAGCAGCACCGCGACCGCGAGCTTCTCGGCCGCGGTGCGCGGAACGCCGCTGCCGGAAACGCTCTGCCTGGCGGTCGATGAGTCGCAGCTTCCGGACGGCAGCCAGGGCGGCGGCGGGTCGCTGACCGACACGCAGGTGCTGACCCTGCCCGACGGCTTCACCGTCGATGCGGCCGATCTCGGCACACATACCCTGCCCAACGGCACTCTGACGATCACGCAGGTCGGTTCGGACGTGACCTATGCCTATACGCTGGACGCCGTGGTCGATGACGGCACGCCGAATGTCTCCGACGATCGCAACGTGGTCGATGGCGCCGATACCGGCAACACTTTCGCCCTGCACGTCACCGGCCCGTTCGGCCAGGCCGGCACGATCGGTATCGATGTCACGATCCAGGACGACGTCCCGACCGCGAAGAACGATACCGACATCGTGGACGACGTTCCCAACACGGCGACCGGCAATGTGATGGCCGGGACGGACACGGTCTCGGGCGCGGCCGGAGCGGATGTCGAGGGCGCCGACGGCGCCACCGTCACCAAGCTGGTCGGCGCCGTCACGTTGGATACCGACAACAGCAACGGCCTGGTTGCGATCGGCACCTATGGCACGCTGAGCATGTCGGCGGACGGGACTTATATCTATACCCGGACCAACGGCGATCCGCTGAGCGGTGTCACCGACAGCTTCCAGTACACCCTGACCGACAAGGACGGCGATTCTTCGCCGGCGACCTTGACCATCGGCATCGACGACCAAGGTGTCCACATCACCAATCTCACCTCGAGCACCGATGGCGGCGACGTGACGGTGGACGAGGACGACCTCGGCGCCCGCGGACCGGGTGAAAGTCTCGGCTCCGACGGTGCGCAATCCACCACCCAGGCCGGGGACTTCACGATCAGTGCGCCGGATGGGGTGAAAGACCTCTCGATCGACGGCCATGCGGTGATCACCAACGGCGTCTTTGCGGCTACCAGCTTCACCACCGGGCTCGGCAACACCCTGGTGGTCACCGGCTACGATCCGGGCAGCGGCAAGATCAGCTATAGCTATACGCTGCTCGACAACGAAGCTCACGCCGATGCCGACGGCCAGAACAGCCGGTTCGAGAGCTTCAACGTCCAACTGACGGACACCGACAACGACAGCGATACCGCCATCCTGTCGGTCAAGATCGTGGACGACGTTCCGGCGGCCCTTAACGACAGCAAGACAGTGAGCTCGGGTGGAACAGCGACCGGCAATGTCGAGGACAACGACATCTTCGGCGCCGATGGTCCGGCCGGCGGTGGAGTCGTCGGCGTCATCCAGGGCAGCAACACCGGCACGGCGGTCCTGACCGGCACCGGCGTCGAGCTCGCCGGCACCTATGGCAAGCTCACTTTGCAGACGGATGGCAGTTACCAGTATGTCGCCTATCCGAACACCGCGGGCGTCGACCATTTCGTCTATACGATCAAGGACGCGGACGGCGATCTCTCGACCGCCAAGCTCGACATCACCGTCAACGCCGTCATTCTGAAGACGGAAACCCAGACCGTGACCGTCAACGAGGCGGCGCTGGACAAGGACCTGGATTCCGGCGATGTGGCGGCCGGCACGGTCATCGGCTCCAATCCGGGTTCGCCCGACGAAACCACGACCGGCACGCTCAATCTCGATCCGGGAATCAGCGCGACGCCCGGCGACTATCCCGGGAGCTACGGCACGTTGCGCATCGACAGCCTGGGCAATTACACCTACACGCTGACCACCAACCTGTTGGTTGCCGGCGCGGGTGCCAACGTCGTCCCGGGCGAGACCTTCCTGATCCCGATCCAGGACGGGTTCGGCAATACCGGCACCGACACGATCAAGGTCAATGTGATCGATGACGTCCCGTCGAACTTCGACCCAGAGGACCAGAGCCTGCTCAACGGCACGGCCGGCGGCATCATCAGCGGCGCGCTCAACAGCACCGGCCATACCGGGGCCGACGGCCTGGGCTCGATCGTCTTCTCCGGCGGCAGCGACGGCTCGAAGGCGATGCTGGCCGACGGCACCACGCCGCTCACCTATGGCGGCAAGGATGTGCTGCTCAGCGGCTTCGGAACCGCGACGCTGACCGGCTTCGTCGATGGCAACAACGACGGCAAGTATCAGGCCGGCACCGACACCGCGGTCTTCAAGGTGACGCTGGACGGCACCGGGGACACCTATACGTTCCAGCTCCTCAAGGATCTGGACGACGGACAGCGGCTCGACTTCACCGACCTCAGCTCCGTCCCGGCCGGCAACAACGCCTGGATCGGCGTGGATTCCAACGCCGCCAACGCGAGCAGCGACGATTTGCTGTTCACCGCCAGGGATTTCGGCAGCGGCGATACCCAGCAGGTCAACCGCTCCAATCTCGGTGTCAGCATCGACGACAACAACGGCATCGGCGCCGGCCAGGGCGTGCGGCTCGATTTCGTGAAGGGCCTGAGCGGTTCGCCCAGCACGATCAACGGGTTCAACTTCTCCGACCACTACCAGGTCCAGGACTTCCAGTTCACGATGATCAAGGTCCAGGGCAATGCCAGCGCCACCACCAGCGTCAAGCTGACGGCGATGGACGTGACCAACCCGGCGAACGGCGGCGGCACCACCGAAGCGGCCTTCCTCGCCGGCGCCATCGTCGGCCTGACCGCCGGAGAGATGAAGGTCTTCCACGGCGCCACCGACATCACGGCTTCCGTCACCTTCACCTACAATCCGGACGGCACCGTCGTGGTCGGTAACCTCCACGAAGGCGACATCATCAAGATCCACGAAACGACCGGTTTCGATCGCATCAGCATCGATTCGACCGGCGGCACCGACTTCCTGATCGCCAACGCGCTGGTCACCGAGACCGTCTCCGGCAAGGATCTCGATCTCAAGTTCGGCACCACGCTGGCCGACGGCGACGGCGACACCTCGGCCGGCAGCTATATCGGCATCAACCTGCAGACCGATGACGGCCAGAGCCACACCTTCAACGGCGGATCCGGTGCCGATACGATGGTCGGCGGCAGCGGCAACGATTACATCTTCGGCAATGCCGGCAACGACACCATGCTCTACGACAGCAAGGACACCTATGACGGCGGGGCCGGCTTCGACCGCCTGCTGGTGACCGCCGGGGGCCACACCGTCGACTTCGACGGCGCCAAGCATCTCGGCATTGAGATGGTCGATCTCGGCGACACCAGCGACCGCAGCGGTGTGGCAAACCAGAACAGCCTGGTCCTGGATGCGAGCGACGTCGTCGGCAGCAATGCCGGCACCGTGGCCGGACACCAGATCAGCTTCTTCGTGATCGGGGACAGCACCGGCCCCACCGCGGACGATCGCGACAACGTGCACCTGACCGGCTTCAGCAAGATCGACAGCGGCAGCTTCGTCGATCCGATGACGGGCGCGTCGCACGATTACGACGTCTACCAGAGCATCGCCGCACCGACGGTCAAGGTGGCGGTCGAGCAGGGCTTGGACATCACCTGACCCCGGGGGTTTGACTTCCCGGATTTGACGCAGGGTGGGGCGCCCCTGACAGAACCCCGCCCAGTCTCGGACCTCTCTCAGGATATCGGGAGAGGTCCGCCCCCTTTCTCCGGCCTCGGGCCTCATCCCAGGAGGTGCGGATTTACGAAGATTAAGAAAAATTAGCGGCCATTTTTGCGCAAACCCGGGCAGCTCATACTGCGATGTGAGGATTAACTACACTCTGTCGGCGCCCTTCCGATTTCTCCGAATTAGCGTCCCGCACATTCGGTGGCGACCCGAGCGCGGCTCTGGGCCACCGCAAGGGGGAGAGCGCTGCGGCGCTGGGGCGATATGGCGAACGATCTGAGCAATCCGGTGAATGCGGCGGCGCCGAACCAGGCATCTCAAGACGATGTCTTCGACCACGGCAACGGTGCCGACGGCCTGTTCGGCAAGGACCAGCTGGCCCAGGCCGGCAGTGGTGCCGCCGCCCAGACCATCCAGGTTCCTGCACCCGACGCGACCGGCGGTCCGGTGGTGGTCCGGATCGACGTCGCCCCGGGCAGCACCATCGAGCTGCCGCAGCCGTTCGATGCCGATGCCACGTTGCTTGCCAAGGAAGGTGACGGCAACCTCGCGATCCGTGTCGGCGACGTCACCGTCATCCTGCAGGGCTATGTCGATGCGAACAGCGCGCAGCCGGTCATCGTCGAAGGCGCCGACAACCAGCCGATCGACATCGCGACCGTCCTCGCCGCGACCGATCCCGCCATCGACATTCAGACCGCGGCCGGTCCCGATGCGGGACAGGGCGGCCAGGGTGCCGACAACACCGGCGCGATCCTCGCCCAGCTCGACGGCGGCGAGGGCCTGGGCGGTCTCGCCGCGGTCGGCGGCCAGGACCAGACCCAGCTCAGCTACGCGCTGATCGACGGCAGCATCCGCCAGGAATTCGCGACCACGCTCGCGGCGGGCCCGGTGTTCGGCTTCTCGGTCGGCGCGATCTCCGGCACGTTTAACGAGGGCTTCCTGCGCGATCCGGCGCAGACGACACCGTTCGGCAACAGCTCGGGCACGTTCTTCGCGACGTTCATGGACGAGTACCGCGACGCCGTCGAGCATCCGGGCCAGGCGATGTTCGCCGGCTGGGCCGACTTCCACGGTACGGCCGTTACCCAGAACAACGATTTCGACGAATATCTTTCCCAGACCGGCAAGACCACCACGGTCGATGCCCAGTTCACCGGCGGGACCGGCGACCTGGTGCTGACCGGCATCGGCAACGACGTCACCTCGAACGGCAGCCCGCTCCATGCCGAGTTCCGGGACGACGGCCACACGATGTTCCTGCGCCGCGACGACGACAACGCGCTGGTCGCGGTGGTCCATGTCGAAGGCCCGGATGCGAGCGGCCAGTTCACCATCGAGACCTTCCTGATCAACCGCATCGACCATGACGGCGCCGGCACCGGCAATGCGGGCAAGGACACGATGGACATCGACGTCCAGTTCACCGTGTATGACGGCCCGGCGCCCAACCCGGAGCAGGAAGAGCAGGGCGGTCCCACCTCGCCCGCGATCGAGGGCAGCTTCAGCGCCAGCTTCGCCGACGACGTGCCGATCCTGGAGGACGTGCGCTATCACAACCAGCACGAAGACAAGGTGCCGGCCGCGCGCGCCAGCGAAGGCGGCAGCGACAGCAACATCGGCCTGATCGACGAAGATTGGCTGAAGGGCGGCGCGCATGATGAGGACGCCGCGCATCAGAGCAATGCCGGCGAAGACGGCGATACCGGCGGCGGCACCTGCGTCACCGGCTGCATCGTGGTGAATTTCGGCGCGGACGGCGCCGCGAAGAGCGACGGCAAGACGGAGGACGCGGGCAAGCACGCCTTCGTGCTCGACACCGCGCAGTACAAGCTTGGCGATGCCTTCCCCTATAACGGCGGCACCCTGACCTCCGGCAAAGAGACCTTGGTGGTGCTGTCGGTCGGCCCCGACCACCTGACCGTCGGCCTTGCGGACGGCAAGCAGCCGATGCCGACGCTGGTCGGCGCCGAAACCAACGACGCGTCGCCTATCGAGCCGATCGATCCGATCCCCGGCTGCCCAGTCTTCACGCTCACCCTCGACCCGGACACCGGCAGCTTCAAGTTCGAGCTCAAGGGGCCGCTCGACCACAATCCGAGCGGCTCGATCTTCGGCGACGAGACCGGCGTCTCCGCGCTGGCCGAGGAGCAGCCCGAGCAGACCATTCCGCTTGAGTTCGGCGTCAAGGCCTATGACGACGACGGCGACTGGGTCCAGGCCGAGATCGACATCGACGTCAATGACGACGTTCCCGTCGCACGCAACGACGAGGACACCGTTGCGAAGGGCAGCTTCGCCGAGATCTCCGGCAATGTGATGAGCGGCCTCGACACCGACTCGCCCTCGGCCGGAAAGGATTCGCAGGGCGGCGACCACGCGACGGTCACCGGCATTCTGTCCGCCGTGGCGACCGGCGTCGTCGGCAAGGAGATCCAGGGTAGCTACGGCAAGCTCGTCCTCAACGAGGATGGCAGCTACACCTATACCCGCGATCACGGCCCGGACAGCAAGGGCGGCGTCGATGACGTCTTCACCTATACCCTGACCGATGGCGACGGCGACACCAGCACCGCGACCCTCACCATCCACATCAAGGATTCCGGCGTTTGCATCGAGCTGCCGAGCTGCCCGGCCGACACCACCGTGTCCGAAGCCGGCCTCCCGGCGCGGCCCGGCGAGGCGCCCGGAAGCAACCAGTTCTCCGACTCCGAGGAGACCGGCGGCACCATCACCATCGATGCCAAGGACGGCATCGCCAGCCTGCAGATCGGCAGCCATGAGCTGACGCTGGCCGAGCTCAAGGATCTCGGCAATACGCCGCTCAAGATCGCCGACCCGACCGGCGAGCTGACCTTGACCGGCTTCAATGAATCGACCGGTGCGCTCACCTACACTTATGTCCTGAAGGACAATACCCTCAACACCAACGGCAGCTCGGTCAGCTTCGACATCACGGTCAAGGATGCCGATGCCGATGCGAAGACCGCGACGCTCACCATCAAGATCCAGGACGATGCGCCGACGGCGAATTGCGACGAGCGCACCTTCGTCGCGAACAAGGATGCGACCGCCGACGTCCAGTTCATCCTCGACGTCTCCGGGAGCATGGAGAGCCGCCATGTCAGCGTGCCGGGCTATCCGGACAACGGCGTCGGCCTGGAGCGCTACTCGCTCGAGCAGATGCTCAACGCCCATCCCGAGATCCAGAACGTGCAGATCGTGCTGTTCGACGACCATGCGAGCCACAGCGAATGGATGACCCGCGATGAAGCCATCGCCTGGGTGAAGGACGGCGACAACTTCGACCATGGCGGCGGCGCCACCAACTACGACGCCGCGCTCAACGAAGCCATGGAAAGCTTCGTTGAGACCCGTCCGCTGCCCCAGAGCGACCAGACGCTGGTCTACTTCTTCTCCGACGGCAATCCGAACCAGCCGGGCGGCTCGAGCACCGGCATCAACAACAACGGCAGCGGCTCTAACGTCTCGACCGCGGAATGGGAGGCTTTCGTCAACGGCCACGCGATCTCCAACGTGTTCGTGGTCGGGGTCGGCACTATCGACGGGACCGAGTTCAGCCAGCTCACCCCGATCTCCTATCCGAACACCGATGCGCATGCGCCGGCCGGCGAGGACAATGTCCTCAATATCACGTCCAGCAATGTCGGCACGCTGCTCGACAGCCTCAACCACAGCATCGTCCCGGTGCTGAACACCTTCACCGGCGATCTGACCCAGAACGACGTCTCAGGGGCCGACGGCTTCGGCAGCGGCAAGCTGGTCTCGGCCACGTATGACGGCATCAACTATATCTTCAACGCCACGACCCACGAGCACACGATCGATCTCGGCGCAGGGCGCGGCACCCTGGTGCTGAAGGACGACGGCACCTACGCCTATACGCCGCCGGTGGAGAGCAAGGCCAACGGCAAGCCGTTCGCCATCGACTACACGATCCAGGACGGCGACGGCGACCAGTCGACGGCGCAGCTGAAGATCGACATCAACACCCGGCCGGTGACCGACCTCAACGGCGCCGCCTGCGAGGGCGCCGACAACAAGGTCTACTTCCAGGAAGACTACGGCGCGATCAAGATCGCCCCCTTGGCCGCCATCACGGACGACTCCGGCAAGCTCACCTCCATGACGGTGACCCTGGCCGGCCGTCCCGACGGCGCGCACGAGACGCTGTCGCTGAACGCCGACGCGGAAACCGCGCGGCTGGATGCCGGGCTGGCGATCACCAACGTCAACGGCGTGATCACGATCTCGGGTGCGGCGGTCGACGCTTCGGTCTACCAGACCATCCTGCGCGGCATCGTCTACAACAATGCCAGCGACACGCCGAACACCAGCGACCGCACGGTGACCGTGACGGTGAAGGACGAGGGCAATCTCGTCAGCACCAGCCACACGGTCACGATCGACGTCGATCCGACCAACGACGCCCCGACCGCGGTCATTGCGCCGGCGAGCTTCAATGCGGTGGAGCAGACCAGCCTCACGCTTTCGGGCAAGGGGCTATCGATCGGCGATGTCGATGCCGGGAACGGCACGATGACGGTGACCTTGAAGGTCGGCGAGGGCTGGCTCGGCATCACCAACGGCAACACCGGCGTCTGGGTCACCAACAACGGCAGCGACTCGGTGACGCTCATCGGCACCGTCGCGCAGATCAACAATCTGCTGGACGGCAAGAACGGCGGTGCGGTCTCTTACTACAACGACAGCGACACGCCTTCCAGCCAGACGACCCTGACCTTGAAGGTCGATGACAACGGCCATACCGGCGAAGGTCCGGACCTGACGGCGTCCGATACCGCGATCATCTACATCGAGAACACGCCGGAGGCGCCGGTCGCCTGCAGCGACCATGTCATCACCAATGCCGGGTCGAACCTGTTCAACATCCCGGAATGGGCGCTGCTCTACAACGACAGCGATCCGGACACCGCCAACAGCAACCTCCACCTGGTCAGCGGCGCGGCGGGAGTCCTCAACCCCAGCGGCGGCACCGTGGGCCATCCCAACGGGGCCGACTACGTCACCTTCGACGACAGCAACGGCAACGGCCATTCCGAGTTCGACTACAAGATGACCGACGGCTCGCAATTCAGCACCGCCGAGGTCGAGGTCAGCCAGGACAGCCTGAAGGACGGCGAGCTCAACGGCGGCAGCGGCGACGACATCATCGTGGTCTACGGCTCGGCGGGCGTCACCGTGAAGGCCGACGGCGGCGACGACATCGTGATCGGCGGCAGCGGCAAGGACAGGCTCGACGGCGGCTCGGGCGACGACCTGATCTTCGGCCAGGGCGGCGACGACACGATGATCTTCAGCAGCATCAACAGCAGCGGCGACGACAAGTTCGACGGCGGCACCGGCTTCGATCGGATCCAGCTGACCAACGGCAACATCAGCATCGGCTACGACACCGCGAAGTTCATCAATGTCGAGATGATCGACCTCGGCGACTCCAATCCGCGGGATTTCAGCGAGAACAAGCTGGCCTTGAGCGCCGGGGATCTGGTCGCCGGTCATGCCGGATCGCTGGGCGGTCATTCCATCGCGCTCTATGTGATCGGCGACAACACCGGCAATTCGACCGGCAAGGACAACGTCGATCTCAACGGGTTCAACATGGTCGCGATCGGCAGCGTCAACAACGTGACCGATGCCGCGACGGGTCAGTCGCACAGCTACGACATCTACCAGGGCACCGGCGTGAATGCGGGCGTCAAGGTGGCGGTCGAGCACGGCCTCGACGTGATGTGATCGGTCGGAACCCTCACTCCAGGTTCCGACGGACCCCGGACCTCCCTCTCGCCACAGAGGGAGGTCTTGTCTTTCAGCGCCTGAACAGCCGCCGCAGCAGGCGGCGATGGAGCGGCAGGTGCGGTTTCCCGTGCCGCGCGCGCTTGTGGCCGAAGCTCTCCGCCGCCATCGCGAGACCGATCCGGTCGCATTGCGCCAGCGCGTGAGTCTCTTCGGCGGATAATCCGGCGCGCATCGCCTCGCTCTGCGGATCGGCCTCGAACCGCCGCCGCGCCGCCGCATCGGTGTAGAGCCGCGCCAGGAATGTCTCGAGCGCCACGGAGCTCATGCGACGGCCTTTCGATGCCGGGCGGCGCGTCCTTCTGCGAGGGCGGCACGGGCGGAATCCAGCTGCGCCAACAGGTGCGGAAAGGCCGGGAAGTTGCCGTCGCGCTCCAGGATGACGTCGAGCGGCTGCGGCGCATGGGTGGCGAGGAGCGTGAGCAGCGCGAACACGGCGCCGGGAACGTCATGGACATGGTCGTCCAGCAGCCGCCGCTCGGACGATCCCGGCGCCGCGATCCAATGCCCGCCGCTCAGGTGCACCGTGGTCACGCGATCGAGCGGCAGGCGCAGCAGCATCGCGGCCGGATCGGCGCCGAAGTTGACCGCGTTGGCGTAGAGGTTGTGCAGATCGAGCAGCAGCGGCGCGTCGCAGCCATCTAGGATTCCCGCAATCCAGTTGGGCTCATCCAGCGTGCTGGCGGGCGGCTCGATCAGGGTCGCGACGTTTTCCATGGCCGGCGCCGCGCCGACGATCATGCCGGCGCGGCGAATGTTCCGCGCAGCGGCCTCGATGCCGGCTTGGGTGCGCGGCGGCGCCGCGAGATGGCCGATCTCGATCCCGCCGGCGCGCACGAAGGAAAGATGCTCCGACCAGGATTCCGGCTGCACCGCGTCGGCCAGCCGCGCCATCCGCACCAGCCGGCGCTCGTCCGGCGGCGAGATCGAAGCAAGGCCGGCGGTGACGCCGTGCAGCGTCATCGGCACCTGTCCGGCCAGAGTCCGCAGCGCGCGCAGTTCCCGTTTCGAGGCGTGGAAATGATCGTCGGCGATCAGCTCGATCAGGTCGATCCGGTCGCGATGCGCGAAAATGCCCGTGGCCAGCAGCGGCCGCCAGCCGATCCCGACCCGGTCCCGCATCTCACCCGCCACAACCGCCTCCGCACCCGCCGCCGCAGCTCCCGCCGCAGCTGCTGCCGCAACCGCTGCCGCCACCGCAGGAGGAATCCTGCTTCTTGCGGCGGAGTGGCTTGGTGCCGGGAAAGCGATCCGCCGGAAGCTTGTCCACGCCGTAGACCGCCGCCAGCAAGGCGGCTTCGTTGGTTGCACCGCCTTGCCGGAGGGAATCGGCGCGGTCGCGCAAGCGTGAGAACAGGTCCTGCAGGTCCGCCAGCATCGCATCGCCCCGGGCCGTCCGGTGCCGGCGGAACATCCAGAATGCACCGACACCCAGTGCAATCATCAGGACGATCAGGAATCCGAAATCGCGTCCGTCCGCGAGCGCCATTTCGATCTTGAGGAAGCCGACGAAGCCCAACGCGACGAGCACGATGACCAATGGCATGAGGCGCTGGTTGAAGACCTTCTGGTCCGCAACCAGCCCGAAATCCTGCAAAGTCCTCTCATATTCGACGCAGGCGGCCAGACATCTGGCGCTTCGGCGCATGTCGGCAGCACTGCTGGCGGTGCGATAGAGTTCAAGGATGGCTTTTTCGATCGGCCGGCGCACCAGGTCCGTCGCGCCCCGCTCGGCGACCAGCATCGCATCCCCACCGGAGAGCAATCCACGATCGATCAAGGAAACGGCGGCGATGTTCAGCGCTTGATCCGCACCGCCGCGCAGATAGGCGATCTGATAGGGATCGGTCATGTTCAATTGCGGCATCAAGCCGGAGTTTTCGCGCGCCCGATTCCACAGATGCTGGCAGAGGAGCCCGACACCACCCAAAACGGCGTAGAAGGCGAGGAAAGCCGCGCCATGGAGTGAAAACGGGTTGATCATCTCCGCTACCTGCGACGCTTCAATCTGCGCCGCCCAGTGTCGCGGCCCGCTCGCGCAACCGCTCGATCAGCCGCATCAGCTCAAGCATGATCGCCGGCGCCTCCCCGGGCCCCAGGCGCTCGCCGCCGCGCACCTTGGTCAGTGCAGTCAGAACCGCGCTCAACGCCGGATCGTCGAGCCCGGCCACCACGCGCTCCAATGCCTTCTTCGGCGAGGGCGCCGGATTGCCTTCGAGCTGCAGGATCGAGGCGGCGCTGGCCCGAAGCGGCGGCGCCGCATCGGCGATCACGCGCCCGAGCTGCTCTTCGCGCAGGCTGAGAAGGATATAGCGTTCGCGCAAGCGGATCTGGAGATTGAGCAGCACCTGCGTCAGGCGCCGCAGCAGCGCCGCATCGGACGCCGCCACATTGGCGAAGGGATCGCTGCCATGGAGCAGGCGATGCCGGTTCTGGATGTCCGAGAACTTGACGGCGAAGGCCTCCATCGCCGCCGGCACTTCGGAGTCCAGCAGGAACATCGCGTTCAACTCGACCGCGGCATGGGCGAAGCGCAAAGGCTCGCGCAAGCGGTCCGCCTCTTCGCGGTCGAACCGCTTCAGCACCACCAGGATGTTGACGTCGGAAGTCGGGCGAAGATTTTGCTCGGCACCGGATCCGAACAGCAGGATCGAGACAAGGTCGGCCCCGAAGGCCGCCTTCGCCGCGGAGACGAAGGCATCGATCGCCCGTTCGACCGCTTCCGGCAGCCCCATGTCGCGCGCCACGGCTTCCCCCTCGACTGCACCTGAGCCAGACTCCTACCATTCCAACGAGCGGGTGGAAATACCTGCCCGTAGGGGCTAAGTGTTGCGCAGCGAGACTCATCAATCGCGAGGCGCAGATGGCGAAGGCGACCAAGAACACAGGCGGCAAGATCCGGGTCGGCATCGGCGGCTGGACCTTCGAGCCCTGGCGCGGGGTGTTCTATCCCAAGGATCTCGCACAGAAGCGCGAGCTGGAATATGCCTCCAGCAAGACGACGTCGATCGAGATCAACGGCACCTACTATTCCACCTTCAAGCCGCCCAGCTGGATCAAGTGGCGCGAGGAGACGCCGAAGGACTTTGTCTTCGCGGTCAAGGCCTCGCGCTTCTGCACCAACCGCAAGGAGCTCGGCGGCGCCGGAGAGTCGGTCGACCGCTTCATCAATCAAGGCCTGCACGAGCTCGGCGACAAGTTGGGCCCGATCAATTGGCAGTTCATGGGGACGAAGAAATTCGATCCCGCCGATTTCGAGGCTTTCCTGAAACTGCTGCCGCGCGAGATCAAGAAGGTGCCGCTGCGCCATGCGATGGAGGTGCGGCACGAGAGCTTCAAGAGCGAGGCCTTCTACGATCTCTGCCGCAAGTACAAGGCGGCCATCGTCTATGCCCATGACGCGGATTTTCCGGAGATCGACGAAGCGACCACCGATTTCACCTATGCGCGGCTGATGCAGACCGAGGAGAAGGTCGATACCGGCTACAAGCCGAAGGAGCTGGATGCCTGGGCCAAGAAAGCGAAGGAATGGGCGAAAAACGGCGACGCCTTCGTCTATTTCATCTCCGGCGCCAAGGTGCGCAACCCGGCGGCGGCGCAGGCCCTGATCGAGCGCCTCTCATAGCCAGGCAGAGGCGATGCGCCGCGTGCTGACCGTGCTGTTCTGGTTCATCCTGCTGGGCTTCGCGCTGCCGGTCGCCGTCTCGGCGGCGCTGCATTATGCCGGCACTGAGGCCAAGGCCGACTGGCGCACCGCCGACCGCAGCAGCGCCGGCCTGCTCCAGGATCCGATCCTCCATTCCGACGCGGTGATCCGGATCTACGCCGCGCGCACCGTGCGCTGGCGCGGCATCTTCGCGGTGCATTGCTGGCTGGTCTACAAGCCGCAGGGCGCGCCGGCCTATACCCGCTACGATTACACGGCCTGGACCGAGCTGCCGGTGCGCATGAACGGCTATGCGCCGGACGGACGCTGGTTCGGCCGCGCGCCGGAGACGGTCTATGCGCTCGACGGCGAGGCTGCGGCACGGCTGATCCCGAAGATCGAGGCCGCGATCCGCGCCTATCCCTTGAGTGCCGCCGGCGACTACCGCGCCTGGCCGGGGCCGAACTCCAACACCTTCATCCAGGCGATTCTCGATGCTGTGCCGGAGATCGACGCGACCTTGCCGGCGCTCGCGATCGGCAAGGACTATCCTTATGACGGGAAGTGGCTGCGGCCGACCGCCGACGGCGCCGGCATCCGCCTCAACATCGCGGGCTATGGCGGCCTGACGCTCGGCTGGCGCGAAGGGCTGACGATCGGCCTGGCGGGTGCAGGGCTGCGGCTCGATCTGCGGCGTCCGGCCATCGAACTCCCCGGCCTCGGCCGCTTCGGCGTCGCCGCCGGGCCGGAATCATCGGCCTAGTCTTGCCAGCGCTTCGCCGGCCAGCTTGCGGGTCAGATCCCCGGCCGGCATTTCGACCCCGAGCGGCGCCGCCTGGCCCGCCCACATATTGCTGAACGCGCCCGACCCCTTCGCCTCCGCAGCCTTGCGCAGCGGGATGAGGCCGCCGACCGCGAGCGGAAACGGCGGCGCATCGGGCGAGAGCGGGCCAATCTCGCGCATGATGCGGTTGGCGATCCCGCGCGCCGGGCGCCCGGTGAAGAGATTGGTGACCATGGTCTCGTCGTCGGCAGCGCTCTTCAGCGCCGCCCGGTGATAGGCGGGAATCCTGGCCTCGGGCGTGAAGAGATAAGCGGTGCCGAGCTGCACCGCCGCAGCGCCCAGCGCAAGAGCGGCGACGATCCCGCGCGCATCGCCGATCCCGCCCGCCGCGATCACCGGCACTTTCACCGCATCGACGATCTGCGGCACCAGTGCGAAAGTGCCGACCTGGGATGCCATGTCCCGCACCGGATCGTCGGAGAGGAAGTTGCCGCGATGCCCGCCCGCCTCAAAGCCCATGGCGATGACGGCGTCGCAGCCATGCTCTTCCAGCCACCGCGCCTCGCGCACGGTGGTGGCCGAGCCGATCACCTTGGCGCCGCTCGCCTTCACGCGCCGGAGCAGGGCCGGGTCCGGCAGGCCGAAATGGAAGCTCGCCACCTCCGGCCTCAGCTCTTCGACCAGCGCGCAGAAGGATTCATCGAACGGCGTCCGTCCGCCTGCCGGGAAGGGCATTTCCGGATCCAGCCCCATCTCGCGGTAATAGCCGGCGAGCCGCGCCCGCCAGCGCGCCTCCTGCTCGTCGCTTTGCGCCGGCATGGTGTGGCAGAAGAAATTGACGTTGATCGGCCGCGTGGTTCCAGCCCGCACCTGCTCGAGGGCCGCGCGCGCGCCGGCAAGGTCGTATTGGGCGCAAGGCAGCGACCCCAGCCCGCCAGCCGCGCTGACCGCGATCGCCATTTCCGGCGTCGAGGCACCGGCCATCGGCGCCTGCAGGATCGGGATGTCGATGCGGAAGAGATCGAGGATGCGGGGGTCGGGCCAAGCGGTCATGATTTCCCTCGGGAGGTCAGCCGGTTTGGGAATGATAGCCAAGGTCCGGAGCGCCTGCCTACCGGCCCGACGACTTTAGGTCCGGAAAGTCGGCTCGGCCGCCGCTTTGCGCCGGGGTCGCAATTGCTCTAAAACACAGGCCCATTCTAAAACCGCGTTTCCAACTCATGATTCGCCAAGGCTATCGGGCCCCGGCCCAGCGGGTTCTGCTGATCGTCGGCTTTGCCGTGGTGCTCACCATGGGCGCCCTCTCGCTTTTCCTGATCCGCCAGTCGCTGTCGTCCACCGCGGGCGTCGATCACTCGCTGACGGTGCTGAACGTCATCGCCAACTTGCGGGCGGACCTGCGCCGGGCGGAGAGCGGCCAGCGCGGTTTCCTGCTGACGGGCGATGCGGCCTATCTCAACGATTACAATGGAACTCTCGGTCGGATATCCCCGGCGCTCGACGAACTCGAAAAACTGACCAGCGACAATCCAACCCAGAAGGCGGTCTTCGCCCGGCTCCGTCCGCTGGTTGCAGAGAAGCTCCAGGAGCTTGCCACGACCGTTGCGCTGAAGTTGCAGGGCCGTGCGGCCGACGCCCTCGCCGCGGTCAACACCGACCGCGGGCTCAGCCTGATGCAGAACATCGGCGAAGCCTACCGCGATGCCACTGCGGAGGAGCGGCGGCGGCTCGACGAGCGCCGTACCGTGAGCACCCGGTACGAGATCGCGCTGATCGTGGTGAATGCGGCCGGCGTGCTCGCGATCGCAGGCCTCGCCTATGCCTCCTACCTTCTGTTCCGCCGCAGCACGCACGAGATTCTCACCCGCGAGGCGGCCTTGAAGGAATTGAACGAGAGCCTGGAGACGCGGGTCCAGGAGCGCACGGCGGAACTCGAGGCGGCGAATGCCGAGGTGCAGCGCTTCGCCTATGTGGTGACCCACGACCTCCGCTCGCCGCTGGTCAACATCATGGGCTTCACCAGCGAGCTCGAGGTGCTGCGCGACAGCCTGTTCCAGCGGCTCGAGCCGGCCGAGGGGCCAAGCGCGTACACCGAGACGCCGGAAGTCCGGGATGAGGTCGACATCGGCACGCTGCGCAAGGACTTCGACGAGGCGATCCATTTCATCAAGACCTCGATCGGCAAGATGGACGGCCTCATCAAGGCGATCCTGACGCTGTCGCGCGCCGGCCGCCGCGAGCTCATGATCCAGCGGGTCGACCTCAACGAGGTGCTGGAAGTGATTGCCGCCGATGTCGAGCATCGCCTGCGCGAGACGGAGGCAGAGCTCACCGTCGGGCCGATGCCGGTCATCCGCAGCGACCGCATGGCGGTCGAGCAGATCCTCTCCAATCTGGTGGACAATGCCTTGAAGTACCTCCGGGACGGCGTGCCCGGTCGCATCGAGGTCCGGGCCGAGCAGACGCCGCGGGAGCACCGGATCAGCGTGATCGACAACGGCCGGGGCATCGCGCCAGCCGACCGGGAGCGGGTCTTCGACCTGTTTCGCCGCGCCGGCGTCCAGGACAAGCCGGGCGAGGGCATCGGCCTCGCCCATTCGCGCGGGCTGGCCCGCCGCATCGGCGGCTCGATCCAGCTCGAGGAGGCTCCCGGCGGCGGATCGATCTTCACTTTAGTGCTTTCGAAATTGTGGATGGCGCGGCAGGCTGCCGCTCCGGGAGGAGCTCAAAATGGGTAATCAGATACCGCTGACGATCATCATGATCGAGGACGACGAGGGGCATGCGACGCTGATCGAGCGCAACATCCGGCGCGCCGGCGTGAACAACGAGATCATCCGGTTCAGCAGCGGCACGCCGGCCCTGGATTACCTGGTCGGCGGGGGCGGCAAGCCCGGCGTGCAGAACGGCCGGCCCTACATGGTCCTGCTCGATCTCAATCTGCCCGACATGTCGGGCGTCGATATCCTCAGGAAGCTGAAGGAAACGCCGAAGACCGAGCGCATCCCGGTGATCGTGCTCACCACCACCGACGACAAGAACGAGATCCAGCGCTGCTACGATCTCGGATGCAATGTCTATGTGACCAAGCCGGTCAACTACGAGAACTTCGCCAACGCGATTCGCCAGCTCGGCCTGTTCTTCTCGGTGGTGCAGGTCCCCGAGCTCTGATGTCCCGCTCGATGCCGCGTGTTCTTTACATCGATGACGACGAAGGGCTGTGCCGCGTCGTCAAGCGCGACCTGGAGCGCAACGGCTACTCCGTGGACCTGGCGCACGACGGCATGTCCGGCCTCGCCAAGATCGAAGCGGAACGCTACGACGCGGTCATCCTCGATCATCACATGCCGGGCCGCGACGGGCTCTCGATCCTGGCGGAGATCTCGAGAGGCGAGGATCCGGCGCCGGTCGTCTACGTGACCGGTGAGGCGGAGAGCAAGATTGCGGTGGCGGCCCTGAAGGCGGGTGCCGCCGACTATGTGATCAAGGAGGCAAGCGCCGACTTCCTGCCGCTGCTGCGTGCCGGCCTCGCCGGAGCGATCGAGCAGCGCGAGATCCGCCGCGCCCATGCCGCCGCCGAAGCCGAGATCCGCGAATCCCGCGACCGGTTCGAGAGGCTGGCGAAGGAACGCGAGGTGCTGATCCGCGAGATCAACCATCGGGTCGGCAACAGCCTGCAATTGGTGAACGCCTTCCTGCGCCTCCAGGCCGGCGCCGCCGGACAACCGGAGACCAGGGCCGCGCTCTCCAACGCCCAGGTCCGCGTGAACGCCATCGGCCACGTGCACCGCCAGCTCTACACCGGCAGCGACGTGCGCGAGATCGATCTCGGCCGCTACCTCGAAGACCTGATCATCGACCTGCGCAAGGCGTTGGGTACGGAAAGCGCCGCGCACCTGTCGGTTTCCGCGGAATCGCTCTCGACCACCACCGACCGCGCCGTCTCGCTCGGCATGATGGTGACGGAACTGGTTTTGAACGCGGTCAAATACGCCTATCCGCAGGGCCAGACCGGACCGGTCCGTCTCTCTTGCCGCGGCATGCCGGACGGCGGTTTGGAACTGGTCGTCGAAGACGACGGGGTGGGAATGAGCCCGGGCACCCCGGCCAAGGGGGGCGGCCTCGGTCAGAAGATCATCGGCATGATGGGGGCCAAGCTGCAGGCGGAGATCAGCCAGGATCAAGCCCATAAGGGCGTTCGCACGGTCGTGCGCGTTCCTCCGGCGTCCCCTGCCTGAAAGATTTCATCCGCCGCTGTCGAAATCGCCCGCTTCCGCCCGTCACGGTTTTGTCGGAGCATCCCGCTCCGGCGTGAGCCACGGGAGGTTTAGCCATGAAATACATGCTCTTGATCTATGTCGACGAAGCGAAGGGCGCGCAGGTCGCCAAGCAGGTGGGCGAGACCGCCATGTCCGCGCCTTACATCGCCTATACCGAGGCCTTGCAGAAGGCCGGCGTCATCGTCGGCGGCGATCGCCTGCAGCCGACCAGCACCGCGACCACGGTCAAGGTCGCCGACGGCAAGACCCAGGTGCTGAACGGCCCCTATGCCGAAACCAAGGAAGCCTTGGCCGGCTATTACATGATCGACGTGCCGGATCTCGATGCGGCGCTCTCCTGGGCCGCCCGCTGCCCCGGCGCCGCTCACGGCACGGTCGAGGTGCGGCCGCTCTGGACCATGGCCAGTGATCCCAGAAAAGGATGAGCGTGCGGCGCGCGCTGCCGCGGAATCGGCGGCGCGCCGCAGCTACGGCAAGCTCATCGCCTATTTGGCCGCGCGGAGCCGCGATGTGGCCGCGGCGGAGGACGCGCTTGCCGAGGCCTTCGCCCGCGCGCTCAGCGACTGGCCGAGGAACGGCGTCCCGCAGAATCCGGAAGCCTGGCTGCTCACCGCCGCCCGGCGTCGCGCCATCGATGCGGCGCGCCGGCGGAAGAGTGCGGCGATGGGCGAAGAGCATCTGATCCTGATGGCCGAGGAGCTGGAGGAGGCCGCGTCAAACGCAGCCGCGATTCCCGACCGTCGGCTGGCGCTGATGTTCGCCTGTGCCCATCCGGCGATCGAGGCGGCGGTGCGGGCGCCGCTCATTCTGCAATGCGTGCTCGGCTTCGACGCGGTCGCGATCGGCTCGGCTTTCCTGGTCGCGCCGGCCACCATGGGACAGCGGCTCGTGCGCGCCAAGACCAAGATCCGCGCCGCCGGCATTCCCTTCCGCGTGCCCGAACCGGACGAACTTGCGCAGCGGCTCGATTCCGTGCTGGACGCGGTCTATGCCGTCTTCGCGGAAGGCTGGTCCGATCCCTTCGGTGCCGACTTGAAGCGCCGGGAGCTTTCGGGTGAGGCGATCTGGCTCGGCCGATTGCTGGTCGCGCTCATGCCCGATCAGCCCGAGGCCTTGGGCCTGCTCGCGCTGATGCTGCATGCCGAGGCCCGCCGCAACGCGCGGCGCGATGCCGAAGCCTATGTGCCCCTCGCAGATCAGGCGATGTCCCTCTGGGATCACGCGATGATCGAAGAGGCCGACGCTCTGTTGCTGCGCGCCCGGGTATTGGACGCGATCGGCCGCTACCAGCTCGAGGCGGCGGTGCAATCGGCGCATGCCGCGCGGCGCCATCTCGGCCGTTCCGACTGGAAGGCGATCGTGATGCTCTATGACGGCCTGCTCGCCTTGACCCAATCGCCCGTCGTCGCCGTCAACCGCGCCGTGGCCTTGGCGGAGGTCGAGGGCACCGCCGCCGGCCTCGCTGCGCTCGATGCGATCGCCACGGACAGGCGGATGGCGGAGTACCAGCCCTATTGGGCGGCACGGGCGAACTTGCTGGCACGGTTCGGCGACCGCGAAGGTGCGGACGAGGCCTACGCGCTGGCCATCGGTCTCGAATCCGATCCCGTGCTCCGGGCCTTCCTGCAGAAGAAGCGAACGGCGCTCGGCACGGATTAGCGGCTGGCGATTTCCTGGATCAGCTTCTGCCGCAGCGCCCGGGCAAAATCCTCGCGGCCTTGCGCCGGGATGGCGAAGGCCGCGAAGCCCCCGATCACCTCGCGTTCATAGACCTCGACCAGCCAGGGCTTGCCGTTGGGGCCCAAGCGGTCGTCGTTCAGGATCGCCAGCGCATTGACCGTGATCCCCGTTTTGACCGCCATGTCGCGGGCGAACGTGGCAGGGACGCGACTCCGCATGTCGGGGTTGTCGCCGGAGACATCGATCACCTTGCGGGTCGGCGTGCAAGGACAGGCCCAGATCACGTCGGTCGCACGCACGATGCCGTCTCCGACCGCGTTGTAGCTCTGCATCGCGCGCGGCGCTGATCGGACGGCATTGGCGAAGTCGCCGGCACTGCCTTCATCGCCGACGATGTGCCAATCGACCGCCTGTACAGCTGCACCGGGCGAACCCCATTCGACCAGCGCGATGGCGATGCGCCCGTGGCGGCCGCCCTTGATGGCGCCCAGCACCGCGCCATCGGTGACCGCGCCGGCAATGCCGTCGCGTTGCAGGGCGAACTCGGCAGTATCGATGCTGCCGGACGCATCGACGACGAGAACCAGGGCGACATCGACCGGCAGCTTATCTTGGGCCGAAGCGCTGTCCCAGAGAATCAGGCTGTATGCCACCAAGAACGCTCTGAGGACACGCATCGCTCATCCTCCGGAGATAGAGAGACCGGCAGTCTAACGCGTCGGAAACAGCTCCGGGTCCAGAAAACGCCGGAGCACGTTCAATGTGATCCGCGAGACGTTGTTGTCATAATTGTTGTGCGAGAGCGACCCGCACCAGGCAATCGAGCCGGTGGCGAAGATCGCCCCGCCCGCCGGTGTCTCGCCGAAGGCGAGGTCGGCCTTCACCCGCGGATTGAGATCGCCGCCGAGATTGGGCGGCACCACGCCGAACTCCTCGTTGACCAGCATGATCATCGGCGTGTGGTTCTCGGAGGAGGCGAGGCGCAGCATGTTCGGCGGCGAGCCGAGATGGGTCGCGATGCAGTCGAGCTCGATCCCGGCCGCTCCGCCGCCGATCAGGCCGAAATCGCCGATGATCTCGTCGGCGACGCCTTCGAAGATGAAGGCGGCCCGCGGATTGTCCGCATCCGGCGCCCGGCGATAATACGAGGAGAGGTCGAAGCCCTGGGCGATGAAGCCGACGCCGCCGATCACGTTCGGTGCCCGTCCGATCCGGCGCCAGAGCCCGCCATACTCGCCGTTGACCGAGTGGAAATACTCCCCGGGTTCGGCTTCCCAGGTGCGGATGCCGTCCTCGGCGCGCCTAAGCTCGAACACGCCGGGGAGATGCTGGTGGAAGGCGATGCGCCAGTACCAGCCGTTGGCACCGAGATACATCAAGCGCCCGCCGCGATCGATCCAGGCCTTCATCGCATCCCACATGAAGGTCGAATGGTATTCGGGATGGGTGCCGGTCAGGATCACGCGGTAGTCGCGGATGAGATCGAGCCCGTCCGCATGCAGATCCTCGTCGGTGATGACGTCGTAGTCGATGCCCTGGTGGTCCAGCCAGTCGAAGAGGTGGGTGTCGGCGTTGTACTGATAGAGCGCCGAACCGTGGCCGCCGAGCCAGGAGTGATAGCAGGGCGCGCAGTTGAGGTTGGGGCGAAGCCGGCTGGTATAGGCGACGCCGGACCCGTCGGCATGCCGGTCGTAGAGCGAACCGCCGAGCTCCGGGTGATCGTACATGTAGAGATCGATATGCCCGAACTGCAGCAATCGGCCCATCTGCAGCTCGGCGCCGCGCGCCGTGATGTGCTCGGCGTGATTGGCATAGGCGAGGTAGGAGCAGGTCGGCGCCAGGAAGGCGACATCCGGACGCTTGATGCGCCGGTTGCGCGGCGGCCGCACGAAGAACGGGACATAGGATTCGCGCGTCGCTGTCTCGTCGCTCGCGCCGCAGGTGACATGGAGCGCATAAGGCCCGCTCGGCAGGTCGTCCGGGATCTTGAGCGCAACCGACGTTTCCCAACCGGCATCGTAGAGATCGTCGTGGTGGAAATGGATGGCACCGTACTGGTCCGGCTTCCGCGCCCAGTTGTGCTCCTCGCCGGTCCAGTTCCAGCCCTTCATGGCCCGGGTCGGAAGCTGCTTCAATTCGCCATGGAGCTGGTTCGGGCCGACATCGATTGTGGTCGTCGTCTCCATTTCCTTGGAGAAGTCCCAGCGTGCGATGATCTTCGGTGCCGGCGTCACCGGCGCGATCTCGCGCAGGGTCTTGTGCAGCTCCGCCGGCCGCAAACCCTCGCACAGCATCGGGCCGTCGATCTTCCCGTCGAAATGGAACTCTGCGCCGCCCGCGCCGTCGGATGTACCGGCGATCATCAGCGGCGCTTCGATCGCGGCAGGCAGAACATCCAGCCGCGCCTCCACATGATCGCGATCGGCGGTCTGCGCGTAACTGCCCATCGGGATCTGGTCGAGCGAGACGGCGCCGCTCGCCGGATCGACCGCAACGACGACCGAATACCACTGCCGCGGCAGCATCGCGTTCGCGGTGAGCACCTTGCCGACCCCGTCGCCGTCGGCGGTGATGATGCCGAGCCGCCCTTCATGAACCACGATGCGGAAGCCGCGCATCGCGCCGACACCCCATTGCGATATCAGAGTCTGGTTATGCCGCTCGGGCAAGGTCGGCCAGATCATGGCGAAGAAGGTGAAGGGTCGCGCGGCAATCGCCGGTGCCCGTTCCACGATCATATACGACCCGGCGTCGATCCGCTGCACCTTGCCCGGATGGCGGCCGTCGATCGGCGTCGCTATGTGCCGGAACTTGAGGCCAGGCCCCGCAGGATTGGCGTCGCCGTGGACGACGCGGACCAGCCGCGCGTCGAAATGCGAACCTTCCTCGAGCGAAATCTTGAATGCGATCTCCTCGCCCGGGGCCACACTATAGCGGTCCGGATATCCGAGAATCTTGAGCATGGATTATTCCCGATAGGGGAGGTTGATCGCCTCGCCGGTGAGCTTCTGCCAACGCCGGCGGAAGACTTCCCACTCGGCTTCCTCACGACTGGTGAAGACAGGCCCGGGCTCGATCGCGATCGGGTCGTCGCGCCGGGCTGGCATCTCGCCCAGCACCCATTCGCGGAACGGCTTGCGGCAGACCAGGATGACCTGCCGCCCGCTCGGATCCTGCCGCATGACCGTCAGGAGCCGCATCAGCCCGGGACTGTGATGCCCGATCGGCCGGCGGCGGAACTCTTCGATGTATTGGCGATCGGTCTCGGGATCGACCTTATAGGTCATGGGTATTGCTGCGGTGGAAGGGGACAATGCGCCCGGTCGCCACATTGGGCAGCGGCACCAGGACCGGCTTGGCGCGGCGCGGGGTCTTCACCGGTTTGGCACCGTAGAGCTGCTTGGTCGCCTCGATGATGATGGCGCCGGCGAGGCCCGAGAACCAATTGCTGGCGAAGCGCTCCCAGCCGGGCGCGCCGGAGAGCCAGGCGCGCGGCCGCAAGGGGAGGAAGTGGAGCGCGCGCGCGGTCTGCAGCGGCGTGAAGGAGACGCTGCGCAGGAGCCGCGAGAGCTGGCCCGCCGAATACGACTGCCCGAAGCCGAACGGCGTGCGCTCGGTCAGCGACCAGGGGCTGCGCCGGCTCGGCACCACCACCATCAGCCGCCCGCCGCCGGAGAGCACACGCCAGGCTTCGCGCAGCATGTCGCCGGGATGCTCGGAGGATTCCAGCGCATGCACCATCAGCACGCGGTCGATGGAGAAATCCTGGAACGGCAGGTCGGTCTCGTCGGCGAAGGTGACGAGATTGCGCTGGCCGACCGGCCAGTGGATGACACCCTGGCCCGCCGGCATCAGGGCCAGCACCCGCTCCGCCTCGCTGACGAAGGGGGTGAGATAGGGTGTCGCAAAGCCGATGCCGAGCAGCGACTGCCCGCGCACGTCCGGCCAGAGCGCGCGGATGCGGGCCTGGAGCAGCCGCCGGGTCACCCCGCCGAGCGGCGTCTGGTAGAAGTCATGAAGATCGACGACGTCCTGCCACATGCCGTTGATTATGCCATAACCGCTGCTAAGGTCAGCGCCCGATTTCTGCCGTATCTTCAGGGAGTTCAGCCATGCCGGAGCCGCTCCAGATCGCGCTCGTCCCCATGCTCAAGGACAATTACGCCTATCTGATCCATGACGAGACGAGCGGGGCGACGGCGATCCTCGATCCCTCCGAAGCCGCCCCCGGCCTGAAGGCGGCGGCGGAACGCGGCTGGACCATCACCCATGTGCTCGACACCCATCACCACAACGACCATTGCGGCGGCAATCTCGGCATCAAGAAAGCCGCCGGGGCCAAGGTGGTCGGGCCGGCCTACGATCGCGAGCGCATTCCCGGCATCGACATCCCGGTCGATGAGCAGTCCGGCTTCGATTTCGCCGGGCATCATGCCGATGTCCTGTTCATTCCGGGCCACACCAAGGGCCATATCGCCTTCCACTTCCCGGATTCCCAGGCGTTGTTCTGCGGCGACACCCTGTTCTCGATCGGCTGCGGCCGGATGTTCGAAGGCACATCGGACGTGATGTGGCCTTCGCTGCTGAAGCTCCGCGCACTGCCCGACGAGACGCGGATCTATTGCGGCCATGAATACACCGAGGCGAACATCCGCTTTGCCCTCGCGGTGGATCCCGACAATGCGGCCTTGCAGCAGCGCGCCGAGGAGGCGAAGGCGCTGCGCGCCGCCGGGAAGCCGACCATTCCGGCAACCTTGGGCGCGGAGAAGTGGGCCAATCCGTTCCTGCGCGCCGATGCGCCGGCGCTGAAGGCGCGGTTCGGCGGCAAGGACAGACCGGACCATGAGATCTTCGGTGCGATCCGCGCCGCCAAAGACCGATTCTAAGGGAGAGACGCGATGATGAAGCTGCGCTATGGCAGCACCAGCCCGTTCGTGCGCAAGGTGCTGGTGACCGCGATCGAGACCGGCCAGGACGGCGAGATCGAGAAGGTGACGACCAACACCGCCGATCCCGAGCTCGGGCAATGCAATCCGCTGAACAAGATTCCGGCCCTGGTGCTGGAAGACGGCTCGGTCCTGATCGACTCCGCGGTGATCTGCGAGTTCCTCGACGCGCGCAAGGGCGGCACGCTGTTTCCGAAGGACGCGACGCGCTGGCCGGCCTTGAGCCTGATGGCGCTCTGCGACGGCATCCTCGATGCGGCGATCCTGCGGCGCTATGAGACCCAGCGACCGGAGGCGTTGCGCTCGATCGAATGGGACCAGCGGCAGAAGACCAAGGTCGATCAGGCCTTGGCCGCACTGGAGCAGCAGGCGTCCGGCTTCGGCGACCGCACCGATATCGGCACGCTGACCGTCGCCATCACGCTCGACTACCTGGATTTCCGCTTCGCGCACGAGGCCTGGCGCGACACCCATCCCAATCTCGCGCGCTGGCACCAGGCATTCTCGGCAAGGCCCTCGCTGAAGTCGACGATGCCCTTCGGCTAGGCGGACCTACGCCCGCTTCGCCCGTCGCGCTTCATACGCCTGAACATGGCAATAGGCGACGCGGAGCAGATGGGCGTCCAGGCCGGCGTCGCGGGCGCGGCGGTACATGTCGCCGATCACGTGCTCGCCTTCGATCGGGCCGCCATGCTCCATGTCGCGCAGCATCGAGGCGGTGAAATTCGAGCTGCGGTCGAACAGCACGTCGCGGATCGATTTCAGGTAGTCGGCCGCCGGCGGGTATTCCGCCTCGGTCGCGACGGCGACCGTCTCCTCCAGGAACTCGGCCATCAGCTCGGCGCCGCTCCGGGTCGCCATGATCTCGCCGACCGAGGCGCGCATCAGCGTCGTCATGCCGGCGAGGGTCGCCAGCATCACCCATTTGTCCCACAGGCTCTGGTCGATCGGATCGGCGCGTCGGGTCTTGAAGTTCGCCTTTGCAGCCACGCCGACGAAGTCGTCCAGCACCGGATCGACTTCCAGGTGGTTCGGCTGGTCGGCGAAAGCGCCGACGATCAGCTGCGCGACCGAGTTCAACTGCTCGATCTCGCCGAAGGCGTTGACCGTGGTGGAGCAGCGGGCGACACCGCCGACCACGCGGCCGTGGCCCAGGCGCTCGCGCAGCCGGTCGTTATGCGCCATGCCGTTCATGATCGGCAGCGCGAGGGCGCCGGCATCGACATGCGGCTCGATCGCTTCCAGCGCGGTGTCGAGGTCATAGGCCTTGCAGGTGACCAGCACGATGTCGAACTTTCGCGCTGTGTCGCCGGCCAGGATGGTCTCGACCGGGATCTCGGCGTCGCCGACCGGGCTCTTGATGACGAGGCCGTTCTCCTTCAGGTGCCGTGCGCGCTCGGGGCGGACCAGGAAGGTGACGTCGGCACCGGATTGCACCAGCCGCCCGCCGAAATATCCGCCGGTCCCGCCGGCGCCGAGGATCAGGATGCGCATGAGATCGTGGTCCCTGAGAGGTCTTTGCGCGGATTATGGGGCGGCGCCCGTTTCGCCGCAATGTCCGGCATGCCGCGGCGACGCGCCTCAGCGCGACAGGGCGAGCGCTGAGGCGAGAAAATCCAGCACCGCGCGCACCAGGGGCGTGCGATGGAGGTCGCGGTGCACCACCAGCCAGATATCCCGCGCGACCCGCGGGCCGCCTGCATCGATCATCTGCAATCCGGGCTCGGCGTCGCCGAGGAACCGGGGCAAGGCGGCAATGCCGAGGCCGGTCTTCGCGGCCTCGCGCTGCACTTCGAGATCGGTGGCGCGGAGGACCACGGGGCGCGCACCGGCGACGCGCCGGAGCCATTGCTGCTGCGGCGCGGACTCCATGGCCTCGTCATACGCGATGAACCGGTAATCCGCCGGCCGATGCGCGCGCAGGAAGGCGGGCGAAGCGTAGAGCGCGAAGGCGAGGCGCCCCACCCGGCGCGCGACCAGGTTCGGCTCGGTCGGCCGGCTCAGGCGCACCGCGACATCGGCCTCGCGGCGCGACAGCGACGCGCTGCGCTTCTCCCCGATCAGCCGCACCTGAATGCCGGGATGCGCCGCATAGAGATCGACCAGGCGCGGCGCGATCAAAGTGCCGGCCAAGGTCGGCGGCGCGCTGATCGTGACCGGACCCGCCAGCCCGACGCGGCCGCCGCGCGCGGCGCGATCGAGGCCGAACGCGACCTCCTCCATGCGCTCGGCGATGCGGGCGATGTTGCGTCCGTCCGCGGTGAGGGCGTAGGCGCGCCCGCGACGATCGACCAGCTTCAGGCCGAGCGACGCCTCGAGCGCCGCGACCCGCCGCGCCACGGTGGCATGATCGACCTTCAGGCGCCGCGCCGCGGCGGAAAGCGAGCCCTCCCGGGCCAGGGCCGCGAAATGGCGCAGGTCCTGCCAATCGGCGCCAAGGTCGTTGTCCGGCATGGGCGTTTTCTCACAATCACTGTGCAGATCTGGGGAATTTCGCATATCGGCATCGCCATGCAAACTGCACCCGCACGAATGCAGGAGCGGACGATGACTTTGGTGATGCAGATCCGGAAGCCCGGCGGGCCAGAAGCGATCGAGGCCGCGGAGATCGCCTTGCCCGACCCGGGGCCGGGCGAGGTTCGGATCCGGCAGACGGCGATCGGCGTCAATTTCGTGGACGTCTACCAGCGCCGCGGGCTTTACGCGCTGCCGGCCTTGCCGGGCGTGCTCGGCGTGGAGGCGGCCGGCCGCATCGAGGCGGTCGGCGACGGCGTCGTTGGACTGCGGCCCGGCGACCGCATCGCCTATGCGGGCGCGCCGGTCGGTGCCTATGCCGAGGCGCGCAACATCCCCGCCTGGCGCGCGGTCCTGCTCCCGGATGAGGTGCCCGATGAAATAGCCGCCGTCGCGCTCGCCCGCGGCATCACGGCGGAGATGCTGATGGGCACGGTCTATCCCGTCGGGCCCGATACCCGCGTCCTGGTGCACGCGGCGGCGGGCGGCCTCGGCAGCCTCCTGGTCTCCTGGGCGAAGCGGCGCGGCGCCGAGGTGATCGGCACCGCAAGCACGGAAGCGAAGGCGGAGATCGCACGCGCGGCCGGCGCGGACCGGCTGGTGATCGGGCGCGATGCCGATTTCGTGGCCGCCGTGCAGGACTGGACGGCGGGGCGCGGCGTCGATGTGGCCTATGACGGGATCGGCGGCACGACCTTGCTGAAGACGCTCGGCGCGGTGCGGCCGTTCGGCGCGGTCGCCAGCATCGGCCAGGCCGGCGGCCCGATCCCGCCGATCGCCGTCGAGGAGATCGGTCCGCGGCGTTCGCTCGTCTTGGCGCGGCCGAGCGTCATGCTCTACATGAACGATCGCACGAACTACCGCCGCGGTGCGGAGGCGGTGCTGGCGAGTCTCGCGGCTGGACTGCTGCCGCGGATCGGGCCGCGCTACCCGCTGCGGCAAGCCGCGCAGGCGCAGGCCGAGCTCGAAGCCGGTGGCACCGTCGGTGCGCCGATCCTCATTCCCTAGGAAAGCCGGCTGCTCTAAAGCTTGTCCCGGAGCACGTACCACAGCATCGCCAGGACCAGCAGCGGGTGGCGGAGCAGCGTGCCGCCCGGAAAGGTCCGGTGCTCGATCTTGGAAAAGACGTCGAAGCGCTCGGCGGTTCCCGAGAGGGCCTCCGCGATCAGCTTGCCGGCGAGGCCGGCGATCGCGACGCCCATGCCGGAATAGCCATGGGCATAATAGACGCGGCCGGTGCGCCCGAGATGCGGCAGGCGCAGCATGGTGATCGCCAGCATGCCGCCCCAGCCGTAATCGATGCGCTTCGATGCCAACTGCGGGAAGACGTTCAGCAAGTAAGGCCTTACGAACCCGGCGATATCGGCCGGCTCCTGCGTGTTGTAGCGCTCGCCGCCGCCGAACAGCATGCGGTTGTCGGCGGTGACGCGGTAATAGCTGACGACGAACTTGGTGTCGCAGGCGCAGGCGCCGCTGGGAATGAGCGCGCGCGCCTCGGCTTCCGGCATCGGCTCGGTGGCGATCACGAAATTGGCGATCGGCATGATCTTGCCGGCGATCCGGGGCTCCAGCGAGCCCAGATAGGCATTGCAGCCGAGCACGGCATGATCCGCTTCGATCTTGCCGGCCTCGGTCACGACGGTGACCTTGCTGCCGTCATCGTCGATCTTCGTGGCCGCCGTGTGCTCGAACATCTGCACACCGGCCGCTTGCGCCGCCTTGGCGAGGCCGAGTGCATAGTTCAGCGGGTGCAGATGCCCGCCGCCGCTGTCCTTGATGCCGCCGAAATAGAGGTCGCTGGCGATCTCGGCCTTGATTGCATTGCGGTCGAGCAGCTTCGCCTTGGTGTAGCCCATCTCGCGCTCGAAGCAGGCGATCTCCTCTTCCATCCAGGCGAGATCGCCGGACTTCGACGCCAGCAGCATATTGCCGGGGCGGAGATCGCAGGCGATGCCGTGCTTCTCGACCCGCTCCCAGATGATGGCGCGCGCCTCCTCGGCGAGATCGAACAAAGCCTTGCCGCGTTGCTTGCCGAATTTTGCGATCAGCTCCTGCGGCGATTTCCGCAAGCCCGTGTTGATCTGCCCGCCGTTCCGTCCCGATGCGCCCCAGCCGATCCGATTGGCCTCGATCAGCGCTACCTTGAATCCGCGCTCGGCGAGATTGAGCGCCGCCGACAAGCCGGTGAACCCGCCGCCGACGACACAGACATCGGCGCGGATCGACTCCGTCAGCCGCGGCCAGGTGCCGTGCGGATTCGCGGTCGCGGCGTAATAGGAACGGGATGGATGTTCCTGGTTGGAAATCATGCTGCCTCTGGATTGGATGCGGCGGGAGCATAGAGAAGCGCGTGGTGGCCGCCAAGGGTGCGCCGAGTTGGGAGACTCAGCGAGTCAGACTGCTCTAGCAAACCCCATCGAGCAGCCGGTAATGCGCGGCCCGCGCCACCGCCTGCACGCGGTTGCGCGCACCGAGCTTCCGCGTCGCGGACTTCAGGTGCAGCATCACCGTCGCCGGTGAGCGGTCGAGCTGGTAGGCGATCTGCTTGGCCGTGAGCCCCCTGGCGCAGAACTTCAGGCATTCGCGCTCGCGCGGGCTCAAGCGCACATGGCGCGAGGGCATCGCGTCGGGATCGAAGGTCTCGAGCGCCGCGTTGTGAAAGGCATAGCCGGCCAGTGTGATCTCCGACATCTGCCGCCGCGCATCCTTCTCGAAGCCGGGCTCGGGATCGACGCAGACCGCGTTGAAGGTGGCGAGACCGCCCTGCGCGAGGCGCATCGGCACCGTCACGCCGATCGTCATGCGGGTGTCGAGGCAATAGTGGATCACCGGCTGGTGCCGGTCGGTCACCACCCCGGCCAAGGCGTTCTCCAAAGGGTCGCCGTCGGTCTTCTTGCAGGACCACATGAACGGTCCGTTCGCGCGCACCGCCAGCTCCTGCATCGGGTCGATCTGGCAGAAGCCGCCCTTGGTCCAGAGCTCCGGCATCTCGGCGTCGATGTTGCGGATCTCGAGCAGGCTCGGCGGAATGAGCGCGCCTTCCGGCGTCATCGGCACCGGCGTGTAGTCATAGCCGAGCGCGGTGAAGCCGAGGTCTTCGAGCGCGGCGATCATGGCGTCGAGCCGCGGGCCGAGCCCAGCGACGCTCGACAGCCGATCCTCCAACCCTTCCAGCCAGCGCGACATGATGGATGTTACTGCCCTTGTTCGACCTGCCGCAACACCCGGTGCAGCACGCCCTCGTGAATGCCCATTTCCTCGAGATGGATGACCGTGTTCCGGAGGTAATCGACATTGCTGCCGGTCTTGCCGATGGCGCGGCGGATGCGGCGGGCGATCTCGGCGACCTCCAGCTTGCCGGCATATTGCGGGTGGTTGCGGTCGGCCACATAGGCCAGGGCGGTGACGATCCGGCCGTTCTCCAGCCGCAGCTTGAGCCAGCGCGGCTCATAGACGCCGGTCACCATCTCGCGGGCATGGAGCGCGTCGGCGACTTCCTGGGCATGCTCCGGCTTCACCCGGAACATGCGGCCGTGGCACATGCCGCCGCGGTCGAGGCCGAGCACCAGGCCGGGGTTCTCCCGCGTCCCGCGATAATGGGTCGAGTGGATGCAGAAGGCGCGGTGATAGCCGTGCAGGCTGGCCGGGACGATATCGATATAGGGAAAGTCCGGCCGCCACATCAGCGAGCCATAGCCGAAGACGCGAAGCTCGGCGCCGGGTTCCGGCTTCACCCGGCGGCTGTCGATCAGGTCCTTGTCGATGAGGCCGAGCGCATCCTCATCTATCGGGTTTTCAGTCGGCATCGCCTTCCAGCAGGAAGCCGAGCATGGCCTCGTTGAATGCGTGCGGCTTCTCGACATTGCAGAGGTGATAGCCGCCTTCGATCACCGCCAGCCGCGCGCCCTGGATCCGGTCTCTGAGCGCGCCGACCGCGGCGACGGTGGCGCCGGGATCCTTCTCGCCGGCAATGCAGAGCACCGGCAGGCGGAGGGTCTCAAGCTTGTCGCCGGGAATATCCATGCGCTTGATGGCCAGCGCCGCGCCGATATAGCCCGCGCCGGGTGTCGCGCGGATCAAATCGGCGATCCACTCGCTGGTGAGCGGCGCGGCGGCGCGGAACTCGGGCGAGAGCCAGCGGCCGAGCGTGCCGTCGACCTGGCTGGCGACGCCGTCCTTGGCGATCGCGGCGACCCGGTCGTCCCACATCTTCTGCTGGTCGGCATTGGGCTTGCCGGTTCCGGCGCAGGCGAGCACCACCCGGTTCAGCATCTGGGTGTGCCGCAAGGCCAGCACCTGGCCGATCATGCTGCCGATCGAAAGGCCGACGAAATGGAAGCGGCCGTGTCCCAGCTTCGCCGCCAGTTGGGCCACGTCATCGGCCATCTGCTCCAAGGTATAGCCGCGGGTCAGATCCTCGCCGGTCGCATCGGTGCCGCCATGCCCGCGCATGTCATAGGAAAGCACGCGGAAATGCTGGGTGAGGATCGGAAGCTGGAAACCCCACATCGCATGGCTGACCGAGAGCGCATGGGAGAGCACGACCAGCGGCCGGTCTTCCGGTCCGTCCAGGCGATAGTGGAAGTTGGTGTTGTCGAGCTTGACGCTGGGCATGGTGAATGCAGTTGGGCCGATGTCACTCGGCCTTGCCGCCGCCGGAAGCCTTGGTCAGCGCCTCGATCTGGCGCTGCAAAGCGAGCATCTGGCTCTTCAAGTCGGTGATCTCGTTGGCCGAGGGCGCTTCGGCCGGGCGCTCGGCGGCGCCCGGCGTCGGTGCGGCACCGGGCACGCCCGGCATGCCCATGCCGCCCTTGAACGGATTCCACATCCGCATCGCCTGCTCGAAGAAGGCCATGTTCTGCTTCGACATCTCTTCGAAGCGGTCGAGCGGGAACATGCCGCCGAAGCTGTCCTTCATATAGGTGCGCATCTGCTCCTGGTTCTTGGCGAAGCTCTCCATGCTCTGCTCGAGATAGCGCGGCACCAGGAATTGCAGGTTGTCGCCGTAGAGGCTGATCAGCTGGCGCAGGAAGTTGATGGGCAGCATGTTCTGCCCCTTGGCCTCTTCCTCGACGATGATCTGGGTCAGGACCGAACGGGTGATGTCCTCGCCGGTCTTCGCATCCTCGACCGTGAACTCGGTCCCGTTGCGCACCATCTGGGCCAAATAGTCCAGGGTGACGTAAGAACTGGTGGCGGTGTTGTAGAGCCGGCGGTTCGCATACTTCTTGATGCGGACCGGCGTCTGGCCGTTCTTGCCTTCGGTGGTGCCTTCTTTACGGACTTCGCTGTCGGCCATGGTCTTCGTACCCTTTAACCAACTCCCTGAATGCAACGCAGCATAGCAGGTTCGGCCCCCCATTTGGCAATGCGGTCGCTGCGTTGCGGAAACCGGCTCTACCGCACTGCGAAAAGGCTGGTATAGTTTCCGCCATGGCAGAAGACGGCAAGAACCAGGGCGCCGCCCCGCCGCCGCCGATCGAGGATCTGGCTCGGCGGCTGATGGATCTCTGGCAGGAGCAGATGGCGGCGATCGCCGCCGATCCCGATCTCATGCGGCAGATGGCCCGGATGATGGCGGCCTCGCCGTTTCCGGCGATGATGCAAGGCATCATGCAGGGCGTGCTGGCGGCGACAGCGAAGCCGGCCGGCGAAAACCCATATGAATGGTGGAAGAGCGATGGCGCGAAACCATCCCCTCAGGCTGGGCCCCAGGCCGCTGCCCCAGCATCTCAGCCTGGCGGCGGCGACTTGGCTGAACTCCGGCGCCATCTTGCCGGCCTTGAAGCTCGGCTCGCAGAGCTGGGCGCAGCCGGAATCGAAATCGCCGATGCCGCCGAGAAGTCCAAGCGCGACAAACGCCCAACCGGAAAATCTGGGCGACCCGCGCGAAAACCTGCGAAGCCGGTGGCGGGACCTGCTGGCGGAAGTGGAGCGGGCGGAACCGGTGGCGCTGGCGGGGGCGCTGCAGGCTGAAGGCCTGCGCCGCTTCGACCAGCTGCTACGCGGCGTCGAGAGATATCGCCACGCACCGCAGAGCCGCACCGTGCCCCAAGCGCCGGTGCTCTGGAGCGCAGGCACCACGAAGCTGCTCGATTATCGCCAGGGCAAGGACCGGCAGGCGCCGCGCCTGCTGGTGATCCCGTCGCTGGTCAACCGCTACTACATCCTCGACCTCGAGCGGGAGCAGAGCTTCCTGCGCTGGTCGGCGGCGCAAGGGCTGCAGCCTTTCGTCATGGACTGGGGCTCGCCCGGCGCCGAAGAGCGCGGCTTCGACTTCACCGACTACGTCGCTGGCCGATTGGAAGCGGCGCTCGATGCGGTGAAGCGCGAGCCCGGCGGACCGGTCTTCGTGATCGGCTATTGCATGGGCGGCAATCTGGCGCTGGCGCTCGCACTCCGGCGGCAGGCAGAGATCGCGGGCCTGATCCTGCTCGCGACCCCTTGGGACTTCCATGCCGAGGCCAAGGAGCATTCGCTGATGCTGGCCGAGGTCGGCCGCAATCTCGAACCGGTGCTGCAGCTCTTCGGCGAGCTCCCGGTCGATATCCTGCAATGCTTCTTCAGCGGCTTCGACCCGTTCCAGATCCTGCGCAAGTTCCAGAACTTCGCCGGCGCCGACCCGCAGAGCCCGGGTGCCAGGAAGTTCGTCGCACTGGAAGACTGGCTGAACGACGGCATGGCCGTCTCCGCCGCGGTCGCCCGCGAATGCCTCACCGGCTGGTACGGCGAGAACACGCCCGCACGCGGCCTATGGCAAGTCGGCGGCGCACCGGTGCTGCCGCAGAAGTTTCAGCAGCCGGCCCTGTGCCTCATCCCCGCCGGCGACCGCATCGTCCCGCCGAAGAGCGCTCTCGCGCTCGCCGACGCGTTGCCAAAGTGCGAGCGCATGCTCCCCAGCGCCGGCCACATCGGCATGATGGCCGGCGGCAAGGCGATGCCGCTGGTCTGGGAGCCGATGAAGGCGTGGATTGGGCGCCGGAGCGCGTAGTTGCTTGCGGTCTAGAGATACGCTCTAGGTTCAAAGCGGTCTTCTACTCGGAATCTGAAAAACCGACCGCTCGAAGCAACTTCGTTTGCCGAGTAGGCAGCGGGAATGCGACAGACGACATCAATCGAGTTGCTCGCCAGGCTGGCAAGCCCGCACGCCAAAGCGTGCGGTTTCGACCCTATGGCCAAGCAGGTTGTGCTTCCTTCACGACCTTCAAGAATTGCCTTGGATAAGCTGATTACATCTTCGAGTTCGAACGACTGAGAAGAAGCGTTTGCCTTAGCCGACAGGACCTGCAGTGCTCTCTGTTCGTGGGATAGCTTGCCGTCTGATATTACAGGAATGGCCTCCGCAATCTTAAGCAACTTCAATCTTCTTGGCTCAAATCGCTCTATTACGGGCAAAGCTGCCGCAATTTCTGCTCCGACTGAGACAATTAGATCCTTCTGGCCTGCAGCGAAATCTCTAGCTTCGAAGTATGGGATCTGAAGCGTCGACCATTCGCCTTCCGATACTAAGCCAATACGTGACACCAGTGAACGCCCTGAGGCTTGCTCAGGAATAGAGTACTTTCCCTGGCAGTAAATAAAGTCAATGCTAGCAACATACTCACGCTGAAACCCGCATCCCAGAAGGTACAGCAAGTAGGCCTTTGGTAGGCAGGTCATGTCGACGAGAATGCGAATTGATCGCTTAGTCGCAGCATATCGCACTTGAATGAGTTGCTCTAATACTCCCGCGTTCTCAGAAAATTCCTGCGAGCGAGCAAGTTTCACTATCTGCGCGGAAGAGCCTAAGGCGCTTCTAATCCTTGCCTCGACCGCATCTTTCCGGCGAGTCAGCATTGTCGCGCTACTCTCAAATCGTAGAAAGGTTACATCCTCGCCGACGCGGCGCAGGATTGGTAGCGTCGCTGTGGCGCGCTCTTCCCAACTAATCGCTCCCAGGATCCAATCGAAATCGCCAGCAAGAGATGTGCTATCGGTTATCTCTTGTTGGATAACGTTGAGTGATCCAATTGGCTCGCTTCTAGTCATTTGTTTCATCACTAGATAGCGGAAGCGGTAACTGCTCGACCTCGTCGTTCGTGGCGATAGCTAGAGCTGAATCGCTACTACCAGTCGCCGTTAAGAGAAGGGCGAAATCATCGATATCGATCTTCACAAACTCATATGCTCCTCGATATGAAAATCTGAAATAGGGCGCGAATCTCTTATGAAGTCGATATGCAACCGCCGAACTGTCAGAAGCCACGAGGCTTCTAGAGCGACGGGATGTCAATTGAGCAGGCCGAATGTACCCAGCGAGCTGTGCCTGATGCAGGATGCCCAACACGAGCCCACGTGACAGTATGTATCGATCATTTCCTCTGCCGCGTTGATCCGGATCGAAAATGAATATTCCACGTTCAGCTCTCCCTAAAGCAGAGGGATCATCTGGGTTGGCCTGGAGGTGATGAGTGTGCTTTCCGAGCGCTTCGACTGCGACAGACACCGCTTGTGA